>Ga0153916_10002617_pt1 | contig 13138 bp, 10 predicted proteins | sample Opewatmetagenome_FD_109642 | JGI IMG/M metagenome (GOLD analysis project Ga0153916, IMG submission 109642) | Freshwater wetland microbial communities from Ohio, USA - Open water 3 Core 3 Depth 4 metaG | ecosystem: Environmental > Aquatic > Freshwater > Wetlands | place: USA: Ohio, Lake Erie...
TGCTTCTTGACGAAGTGGCAGAGTGGACGGTCATCGCGCGTCTAGGTCGGTTCGGGATGACCCGCAACATATCGATTCGCTTCCTGCAAGCCGTGAGAACAAACACGGAAATCACTGTGGAGTCTCAAATCATCGGCCATGATGATAAAAATGCCGTTCAACGGTCTACAATTCATTCAGCTGATGGCACTCTGGTGGCGGAAAGTGAGAGCGACTGGATGCTTCCGAAACTTGCCGTAATCGCAAGCGTGACAAGTGCTGATGAGGCAACATTGCAGCAATTCCTGGCTAAATACCCACCAAAAGAAGAGACTGTCGAGCAACTTTGATTCAACGAAAAGCCAGATTGTGTATTCGAGATTTAGTTCCTAGTTCTGCTTCAGTTTCGACTATATCCAGTTTGGTATCCACTCGAATTGGTAATGCTTATGTTTCAACTTCTATAGCTACTTCTATTTCTACCGCTGCTGCTACTTCTACGAATTCTAGTTTTACCTCTATACCTACTTCTATCTCCTTCCACCTCACGTACTTCTACGGTGATTCTAAGTCTCAAGTGCTAGCTTTCTTTTAGCTACAGTTCCGAGTAGAAGCATAGAGCCCTAGAAGTTGGAATCCTGAGCTGGAAAAAGGGTAGCGAATTTTAAAAGCATCGCATAGCTGATTGTTAGGTCACGAAGCGATGGATTGTGCATCAATCCTTATCTATTGTGGCCGATGCAGTCAGGTGCTAGAATCCCTAGAGGGGTAATTGATGGCATACAACTGTGCCAGATGCGGCAAGACTGTCTCAAAGCTCGTGCCGATTGATGACGCTTACCGCTCAAGTCAATACACTGAGCTTACTGGTATTCCTTATCCCTACACCGACTACGTCTGCATCACCTGCGCAAGGGAGATTATTGGAATTTCAGATAGAGATCTTGTTCAAGAAGAACGTCTTACAAATATAGAGACTGAATTCCTGCTAAGTCTCCTCAAGGGACGTCTAGCTCAAGTTGTGATAGAGACTATCTTCAGGGAATTCGGATACGAAGTTTACCCATATGGCTACGAGAGGTATTTAACAAGTATCACTAAGTTCATGACCAGAGGGGACACAAGTACAGCGGCTAGAAAGGTAAGGGCTAGCCCAGATCTTTTTGTTTATGACCGGGAGTCAAACGATGGCTTTTTTGTTGAAACAAAGGCTACCAATTCGCCCGATGAAAGCAATTTCTGGATTTCTAAACCTACTCTTGATACGTATCTCACTTATTGGCCAGAGATCGTTCTCGTCGTCTATTGTATCCGATCTATGAATATTCACTGCCGCAGCATTAGGGATATCCGCCCTGATGAACTGCACATCAAGCGATTGAGAGAAACCGGTCGTGACACCTACGCGCTGAATCTAAAGGATGAGTTTGAATCTCTGCCTGACCATTTTCGACTGATCGAGCCGAGCAGATATGTAGATTTCCGTCAAAGGATTAAGGGGATCCTGAAGGAATTCAACCAGTTCTGACCGGTTAGCGAACGTATTCTGTTGTCCGTACGATATGACATTTCTGCACAACACTTTGGCTTTCTGTGCACTCAAATCAGGCTCATTACTTGCATTGTCAAGCACCGTCATCTGTTGACAGTTAACTTATGTAAGATTATCCTTAAAGTGAACTAGGTAGTAAGGTGGTATCCGCCAAGTAGATGATAAGCCACAATAGAGGTTCAAATAACAAGAAGCCACATCATGTAGGGTAGCATCAGTCAAGTAGATCCTTCATGAGTGTTATTGCACATAGAAGTAAGCTAGACCATGTTCCTAACCAAGGCACCATCAGAACTTACGTACGAGGATATCGAGGCTTTGACATCGTCGGGTGAACCTGAAGGCATCACGCTCGATTACAAGAAAACCATATCAGGTTCAGAACGCGACAAGGCGGAATTGGCAAAGGATATTTGTGCGTTTGCTAATTCTCAGGGCGGATACCTAGTGATAGGTGTCGAAGAAAGGGATGGCAAACCTGTTCATCCCCCATGTGGAACGGAACGAATGCTTGAAAGGCAGCAAGTGCAAGAATGGGTCGAGCAAGTTGCGAATTCAAACATAGCGCAAAGAGTTCGTACGGATATTAAGGCTATTGCGATTCCAAATTCAGATCGATGTATTGTAATAGTACATGTGCCCATGAGCATTAGAATGCCCCATATGGTTACATGCCAGAGCGATAATAGATATTACAGGAGGTTTTTTAGAAGACATCAGTATGAATCTTTGCCTGCAGAGGAGTATGAAGTCAGGGAAATGTTTGAAAGAGGATCCAGAATGATAAATGAAGTTATGGCCTATTTATCGTCTCAGGGCTACGCCGACCCATCAAGTAGTACATTTGCCGACAACACATACACAAAACGCTTGGGATTAATTGTTGGTAGAAAAGAGGGTAAGCGCGAGATAGTGCAGGCACGTCATTATACGACGTTCGTAGCCTGTCCCAGCATCTTAACAGATGAACTGATTAACACATCTAGAGAAGAATTTTGGAATTGGCTTGACCCTAATAGTAGACGCTATCCGCCTGACCCGGGCGGTATCTTTCTGCCCAGAGATAAACGTACAACGTTAGAGGGCATTGTGCTTTTAGACGAGAGATATCGTATTGGAGATACTGTGACTGGATTTATAGAGAGGTTCCTGCGTGTTAATCGTAACGGCTACACTGAGCTGGGCTGCAATCTAGCCAGACAAGAAGGGGACGACATTGGATTCGCATTCGTACCTATGGTCGGGATGTTCTGGCAGTTTCTAGGGCTTGTTAAAGACTTGTACACGTCGGAGGGTGTGGATATGCCGTTCAAGGTAATGCTGAATATGAAGGGTACCGGGAACACACTCATATATAACCTTGGTAAAGGTTGGCGCGAACCTTTTCATGAAGGTATAGATACGTATAGACCAATTTGCCTTGACGCTAATGTTCAGATCATAGAGGAATTAAGAAGTGTGGATGTCGATGATAGCAGAATTGCTGAGATAGTCAAGAGGGTCGCTACACGCGTAGACAATGCATGGGGCCAGCGAGAACCTCGTTGCTACAACAATGCTAATCGCGACCCGAACAGACAATTTCCCGTAGGACAGATGCGTTACTACACGTGACAGTCCAGGGCCGAGGTATTCACTCGTAACGTTTTTCGTAAGGACCGAGGCCGAAACCGAAAAGACTTTCAACAGCAGTGTGTGTGCGAGATTTTGTATCAACCATAGAGGTGACGAAGTCCGACATCCTTGAATGTCGCATTCTGACGTTTTGTTATGCTTATGACGAAAGCCAAATCCCTTCTGAAAAATGCCCCTACTGTTGTGCGATAGAGCCTCAAGCTATCTTCAAGCTTCACTGAGCTAGCAAGTGGTATAATTAGGATTAGGATGTATACTGTGGCTGATGAGTAGCAGGTTTTTCTCAAGGTTATCTACTTGGTAGTAGTGCTGAGATTCATTTGTTTCCTTCCTTCAGGGAGCGTCTACTTTTGAGTTTCGCACCTACGTAATCAATTAGTAGACGAACACCAAGTGCGGCACCAAACGCACCTATATAAGCTACTTTTTTTTCCACAAACCCGTGTCCCATAGCATTATAGAAGTGATGAGCAGAGCAACTCCTAGATATAGTAATGTATCCACTATCTTTGTACCCCTTTTTGATCGCTTCAAAAAATTCCCTAGTGGGTAATACAACAAGAAAATGAGCAAGACTGGGAAAAGTAATATAAAATCAAAGGTCGATGCGTTGAAGCGGTATCCAGTGAAGAAGAAAAGGAATACAATTATGACAATAAGAGTGTATGACAGGGCTCTCCTGTATGTCATCCTCCTAGCCACTTCGGTCTTTGCAGTTCCAGCGTATTTAGTCAGTCTTCTGGGTGTTAGCCCAAAATACGTTAGCCCAGCAAGCACAAGGGCAGCTATTGTTACTATGTCTCTCCACATCTGTTCGTCATTCCAATTATAACATTGGGACAATACTCTTCGTTAGCGAACTATCTCAAGCTTCACTGACCTTTGCAAGTGGTATAATTAGGATTACACTTTGCCTGATGAGTAGTTCACTGTTTGTATGGAATATTTGGTAGTAGAGAGGTAAGGAATGCCAGATTGGGTGATAGCTGTAGCTGTTGTGTTTGGTACACTTCTTGGAGTGGGTATCCAGGAATTCAGGCGCTGGAGGGAGATGAGAGAAAGATATCAAGTTATGACCTTCCCAAAACGCTTGGAAGCCCACCAACGAGCCTTCTCTTGGTGTCATGAGCTGAATGTAGCACTTAATCAGCGTGACCCTAAAGAGATTCATAGGGTTGCTGACGAAGCACGTGCTTGGTGGAACGCTAATTGTTTTTTCCTCGATAGCGATTCCCGTAGAAAAATGATTCCCTTGTTCAATGCTGCACATGACTATGCCGACGGGATTGGAAGCAAGAGACCAGACAATGTGCAACTTCGTCCCTCTATTTGGCGATACCTGTCAGATGCTCTCAAAGCAATTACCGAAGGGATAGGAGACAAGTATTTGCCTGAAACGAGCACTGCCGAGGCAGTCAAGCAAGAGGAAAAAGAGACCGGTAATTATGCACAACAAAACCTATTGCAACGGTACATTATGTCTCGAGTAATACTCTTTTTTTCTTTTGGTCTGCTTTCGATATATGCGTACTATTTATCGGGTACTGGCGCAAATATGTCCATATGGAATTGGGTGCAATATATCGTAAGCCGGTTATTGATACCCATTGGTATAGCATCTATAGTATGGGCTTTTATCTTATCTATAGTGGGTTTGAACTGTAAGATTCCAGAGGGGGTGAGGGAGAAAATAAAAGGATTTTTTATGGAGGGAAATATTGAGCCAATTATCTACAGTGTTACGATGGCGGTTTTCGGAGTTAGCTTTGCAACAACTTGGGCAAACCTATTGAGAACTGGCATTGGTGTCGTACCCCGGGGTATTTTATTTGGCACTGGTCTGGCAATCATAATTATTCTCGTTGTGGCTAACATACTTAATGCTATGCACTGGAGAGCGTCAAAGGCTAAAACTAAGAACGATAGCGAAACACAGGACCACGGTGCTTAAAGCGTATCTCCAAGAGCCGAATCTCTTCTCAAAAGCTGCTCAATCCTCTCATAAAGCCTCAAGCTATCCTCAAACTTTATCTCAGTGCATCCTTGAGGTGTATTGACAGGTCCCGCGAGTTCCCATACGATATATTCAGACGGGAGAACGGAGGATGGGATGAGTAAGAAAAAGCTGGCAGGAATTGTAGTTGGTTGTATTATAGCTATCATCGTAATAGCAGCCATAGCTACACCCACACCTACACCTACGTACACACTTAGCGTAAGTGTCAACCCTCCCCAAGCAGGTTCGGTGTCTCCTTCTGGTGGGGAATGTGAATCAGGCCTCCAGATAACACTGACTGCCACCCCCGCCAGTGGTTACACATTTGATTATTGGGATGGTGCTGCTTCAGGTTCTTCGAATACAGTCACTATCACCATGAACTCAAATAAGACTATCACTGCCCATTTCAAAGTTGAGCCACCGCCCGAACCAGGGACTTTGACAGTCCACTTCATTGATGTTGGGCAAGGAGATTCTATACTTTTGGACTTTGGCGATATTGAAGTACTGATTGACGGTGGGGACAAATCCCCAGGTGTAGTCAGCTATATTGACGATTATGTTGACGGCCCGCTTGAAGTGATGATAGCTACTCATCCTCACGCCGACCATATAGGTGGGCTAATTGCGGTCTTAGATGCCTTTGAAGTTGACGAAATCTGGCTCAATGGAGACACAAGCACTTCCGGAACCTACTCCCAATTTATGTCGGCGGTCAATTCCGAAGGTGCTAAAGTGTTTGTGGCGAGGAGAGGAGATACTATTCAGGCCAGCAACCTTACCTTTAATGTGCTTCATCCTGTCAACTTGAGCGGCACCACTAACGATAACTCCATCGTGTTGAGCCTTAGCTATGGGCAGGTTGACTTCTTGTTTGCTGGAGATGCTGAACAGGAAGCTGAGGCAACTATGCTCGCGGAGGGTATCGTTCCAGATGTGGAGATACTAAAGGTGGGGCATCACGGTTCACGAACGGCCTCATCAATACAGTTCTTACAGGTGGCTAAGCCCGAGTGTGCCATCTATATGGCTGGGCAAGATAACAGTTATGGGCATCCTCACCAAGAAACTATCGCTAATCTCTGCGAAATTGGTGCCGAGATATACGGCACGGATATCCATGGAACTATCGTAATCACGACAGATGGGGTGACATACAATTTGCTCCCCTCTAACAATGTACCCCCGGTGGTCTGCCCCACTACTACGACTCATGACCTTACCATCAGCGTTAATGGCCAGGGGACTACCAATCCTAGTGTAGGTACTTATAAGTATGATAGCAGTACTCAGGTAACTATTACTGCATCGCCTGCCTCTGGCTGGAAATTTGACCACTGGAGTGGTGATGCCTCAGGCACTTCGCCCACTATTGTCATTACCATGGACTCCGATAAGGATATTACTGCTTACTTCGAGAAGGAAACTTCGGTCGGTAGCAATGTTCAAATTACTTACATTTTCTACGACGGTGTCGTTTACCGTACGGAGTCCGATGAATATGTAGAGATTACAAATCTTGGTGATACCTCGCAAGACTTGGAGGGATGGGTATTGAAGGACATATCTGAGGGATATCCCTCATTTACCTTCCCCTCTTACGTCTTGGCCCCGGGTGCCAAAATACGGGTTTACACAAACGAGATTCATTCCGAGTGGGGCGGCTTTAGTTTCAGGTACGGCAAAGCGGTTTGGAATAATACTGACCCCGATTGGGCCGCGCTATACAACGCTCAAGGACAGGAGGTATCAAGAAAGAGTTATTGAACAACGATAGTTATTCCAGGTGCTGTCCTTACTAGAAAGACCTTTCACATAAGATAGTTGCTTTGATTGAGCTTTGCGTAGAGTAGCCGCTTGTGCGGCGGAAGGACCATTCTCCCACGAGTTCTAGACACATCGTTGAACAATACTGACAATTGTTTGCCCGACTAGATTTGCTAATTGCCTTAACGCCCACAGATGTTTCATAAGGGAGAAGGCACCGGTAAAAGGTCGCATCCCCTGTAAGCAGGCAAACGAGGTTTAAAATGGCACGGAGGAAATTCAACGTCGGTGACAAAGTGATTGGCAATGAGAAGAAGGCTACCTTCCGTGAGCGTAAAGGCACGATAGTTGGATATGAATCAGGCAGTCAGTACTGGGTAGTTTTCGATGATGGCCGGAAAGAATGCGTATATAGTTGGTGGCTTGATAAGCGAACTCAAGACAGGCGTAGCTGATCATTTGACTAAAGCAATATCGCTGGCTAGGAAGAAAGGCTCATCCAAGGTTGAACATTGACACCATAAACCCAATGCGGGAGATGCCTCACATGAAAGAGAGAGTCAAACGGATTAAGGGAGCGACAGTCCGTATACTGACTGATGGGCAACCGTCTGGAACTGGGTTTGTCGTCTCTCCTGCCGGACTAATCGGCACATGCTTTCATGTTGTGCAACATGTTCAAGCGGCTGCAAACGGTCAAACCCAGATAACTTACTCTCCATCCATCGAGGTTGAGTTCAATGAGGGAAGCAGATTGCCTGTAACCGTACATGTATCGTGTCAGGGCCAGGGCTTTCTTGAAGCGCTTTCCAAGGATTACTGCATATTAGAGGTTGAGTGCAAGGATCTTATTCCTCTACCTCTGGGAAGATTTACCGATGCATACGAGGGAGCCGACGTATATTTGTGTGGCTTTCCATTAGGCATCAATCAGCCCGTTGTATCTATTGGAATGCTCTCCACAAGATGGATCACATCGGGCTATCTTAACCAAGGCAGCAATAGAGAAGTTGCCTGGCTTGACATCACAATGAACAGTGGTAACTCTGGAGGCCCAATCGTACTTATTGGTGAAGAGCCTGAAGGAGATAAGGTAATTGGCATCGCTTCTTTTGGCTTGAATCCCTTTGCCGATCCCGCAGAGAAGCTCATTGAGATCGTTCAAACATTTCCTGGGAGTGCTACCCTCATGGGCGTTGATTTTAAGAAGTTTGCGACTCTGATAGGAGCTGCTCTTTCATCTAACTCACTTGGCGTCAGTGGGTGCGTATCAATCGACTACTTGAAGAGTAAGCTTAAGTAAGACAAAAATTCGAGCGATAGCACCTCACATTTAGCTGTCTAGTTAACAATTACTCATTTTGTTATCCCGCCGTCGCAGGTTTTTAGTGTCAGACCCGACCACGGTAGCCTTATGCGGTTGGCTGGAGGTCTTGTTAATGTATTGGTGTGCCCTTACGATAAAATAGACCCTAGCAGATATAATGAAGGTGACTATGCTGGTTAACATACCAGAGCGGCATAACAAATACCTGAAAATGCTTGTCAAAGCAAAACGCGTCGCCAATGAGGAAGAGGCGAAGAGATTAGCTTTTGAAGATGGTTTGGATGAGGCTCAATCCGATATATGGATGGGAAGTACACGTCCTGATATGAATCTATCGCTACTTAGAGGAAAGCAAATTGCCCTAGAAGTGCCCGACAAGCCTGAATATATGCACCAGCTAGAGTTTATAGCCCAAGGGTTCAACGTTACACAAACTAGAGCAGCATCAATAGCTTTTATACTTGGACTGTTTAATCAATACCTACTTTTAAAAGGATCACTGCTTTACCAGCAGGACAGGCGTTTCCGCAGAATGGTTAATGAAATGCCTCATGATGGGGTTTATGATGAAATGGTTTCTGACTTCGCGGAAGAAGATAATACTCAGGAGTAAGCTGGAAAACTAGCAATAGAACTTCCACATGCTTAGGTTGACTTTGCACAAGATAGCGTTTTGGGACTTCCTGTGTCTATGTTACGTCTTAGACGCGCACAAAAACCATTGACAATTTCTTAGACCGTGGTACAATAACTTATACACCAATAGCACACATAACGAACAGGGCTTCAAGACCGATATCAGAGTTGGTGGTTAGGTGAGTATGGCAGAGGGTTGTGGCCGTTGCTACCGTCTTCAGCCGAACACATATGAGCATGGTACCTCAGCCCTGTTTCCCTACCAGAGGAAAATCGACTCTGCCTGTCCAAATCCGACGTTGTTCAAAAATGTAATTGCCCAATCCATTGGGCAATTGGCCAGTTCCGGTGATCTCACAACCAAGCGTAATGAATCAGGCAACTAGAAGACAAAAGAAAGGAGGTGGTGCATCATGCGGTACTGAACGCAGTTGTACGAAGTATGAATATTGGTCAAAAGCCGAAGAAAGTATGTGGGAGGCGATAGAATGAAAACAGCTATCAGATTGATTGTGTGTGCGGTATTACTCGCAACGATTGTATTAGCCACTTCAATACAACCTGTAGCAGCCGCACCCGTAACCCGGTACGGCACCATAACAGAGGGTCAAGCAACACTTGACTATACCATAGTCGTTTCAACGTCAACTGTTAGCGGCTACAAAAGATGCATAATAACGGTTGGAGGAGGCGTAACCGCCGGAACTCTGGCTTTTGGGGGTGCCAAAGGCTACATTCACGTTTACAACTATGGCAACTGGAATGTATCCGGCCAACTATTCTACAACGTTCTCTCGGGCGAAGGGCATGCTTCGCAAACAGTGGCCAGGGGGAAGACCAGCCCGTACTTCTACACCACTGTAACGACCCCTACACCATTGAACTCCACTTATCTTGGATCAGGGACCTTTTTTATACACATCATCGTCGACAGCACATATTGGCTTTACCCAGGGATAGGCCAAACAGCATGGGTAGGGGCTTACACACCTAGCACTATACTAATCCAAGAGACCAGCCTAAATAGCGCGCAAACCATACTAAACGGCCTACTTGCCGCACTGGGTGTATACTGGCCGCTGCCTGGCAAGTTTCCACCATTGCCACCATAATGCAAGCTTCTCGAGTATCTCTGCAGGTGAGGGGCAGGGCGACGCGTGGGCAAAAGAACCGGCTCCAGAAGGGATAAATGTGTTTTTCTCATTCTGAGTAAGTGCTCCGTTGGTGGTTTCTTTTGAGGCCTGTTATCCCCGCGCACAGCGAGATGAGTGTGGTATGGAGCCGTGCTCCAGAGGGCAGGTCAGCGCATCCCTGCCCTCTGGAGCTGCGGAATGTCTCGTCGCGTCCTTTACAGCGCCGGGCGCCCAAGGCTTTCGACATTTTGTCTCTACTCCAGTCGCTCTCCTCACTTTGATCGCCATGGAGATGCGATACTCCAGGAAGTCAGTCCCATGCTAGAGTGTGGTAATATTTGTTTTATCCTCGGTAGTCTCCAATTCGAGCTTGCCGATCTCTCGGGCGGCTAGATTCTAAATTCTCTTGAGGTTCTGCCTAGCTCCCATGAGGAGGTAGTCATCCATATAGCGGATGCCTATGCAATCCGAGAACCTGCACGCCAACCCGAGCTTCCAATCCACCTCGGAGGGAATCTTGTAATTGTCTCAAGACTGCTCTAAGTATGTTTATTCAAAGCCAGATAGACGTCACCTTCCCCAGACACGACAATCAGGTCAATCCACCCGTCATCATTTATATCCGCAGCCACCGCGGCGTGCTTCGAGGAGATATCCTTCCCTTCCACGAACTTGTGGGACCACTCCGGGGCAAAAGACAACTCTCCCTCCGTACTCTCATCAATCACAAGCAAGTGTCCGATTATGTTTGTTTCGAATTTTCCTAGACCTTCCCTAAATTCTAAGTATCTCCTAAAAAGAAGAACGTCTTGATTATTATCATTTTTGAAGTCTGCAGATATCATCCCCACGAACCGTCCTTCACTTGTAACATCGACCAACTGTGGCTCCGCAAATTCGCCTTGGTTGTTCCTCAGAAAGTATACCTCACTCCCCGTTTGAGTGACTTGTGTGTAGAGAATGTCAGGATACCCGTTCCTAGCGAAGTCCTCTATAACCATCGAATCGACAGATATATCGAGCTCTCCAAACTCAAACTCACCTCGCCCGTCATTCAAGAGTAGAATTAGCGAATAGGTCTCGTCGTCAAAATCGAACGCTTGTATGATCAAATCTGGAGATCCATCACTGTTGATATCCGCTTTCCACATATCCTCTACGCCGATCTTTTCCCTCAGCGCTATCGGAGACATGGTAAAATTCCCCTCGCCCTCGTTATGGAAAAGGTAGGCGTGGTAGGGGCTCTCACTTTCCAAAGCGCGACCGCCCACAACGAAGCTTGATCTTCCATTCTGCACGAATTCACCCACTGCCAAACCAGTCAGGAGAAATTGGGGAATGTCCGTAGAAAAGACGTTGTCAAAGCCACCGTTTTCTTTTTGGAGTAGAACTTCTACCCTGGAGGTAATCGATTCGGGGTCCTCTTCATTCTCCGCTCTAGACCCTCCGACAACTATATCAAGCTTACCGTCTCCGTTGAAATCTCCCACGGCAATCGTTTGTCTGGTTAGACCTGAACTGTACTCCCGCAATTTCCGAAAATTGCCCACCCCGTTGCTCGAGAAAACCAACATACGAGCCTCTTTGTAACGAATTGCAAACGTGAGCGCTCCTTCAATCACTTGCTCTTCGTAGGAGTAACCATCGTAACTCATCAGGACTTCCTTTCGACCATCGCCCGTAAGGTCCGTAGCTGTAACGTAGCGCACGTCAACTCTTTCGTCCTCGCCGAGAGACAAGCTGTAAACCCTACTGATTTCAAACGGGGGCGTTTCTCGGCCAGCAAGAAGACCGAGATATACGGCAAAAAAAAGAGCGACGAAGCCCATACACAGCCCTAATATCATGACTTTCTTTTTCTTGTGCATATCCGCTACGTACTGTGCCTGTTGTGGGAGCGATACGTATCTAGCTTGGGCCGAAGGCAAAACTCGGCCAGGCGGCCAAGTCTACTCTAACACTCTCTTCATTTTTTGCATTAAGGATAGACTGCTGCTCATATGATGTCAACAGCCCCAGACACAGATGACTCGTAGGTAACAAAAGCCTGATTTGTTACCTCTATCGTGGCAACTTAGCGTTGTGATACCCATCTCGGTAGCATGTCCAGGACATCGCAACCTATTGATAATTCCTTCACTAATGATACAATAGCATTTTGCGGCTCATGTGTATGAAAAGAGTAAGCAGCTTTTTGGTTATGGTAGCCCTACTTGCAGGGGTGGTAGGTTGTGGGGAGGTTACTCCTCCTGCTCAATATGACCTCACCATGTCTGTAGCTCCTGCTGGTAGCGGCACGGCAACTGATTTGACTAATGCCTCACCTTACGCAGCAGGCACTTCAGTCAGCATAAAAGCAGTAGCCAATACAGGCTATCGGTTTGCCAACTGGGCGTCGCCAGCGGGCACATTCGCTAGTGCGACTGGGGCACAGACTACCTTCACCATGCCAACTCAGAATGTAATGGTCACCGCCACCTTTGAAGAAGACGAGGTGGTGACATTCATTGATCCCAACCTCGAGGCAGCGGTCAGGCAAGCCATCGCCATACTCGAGCGTCCCATCTACGCCTTAGACATGGAACGGCTTACTGCGCTTCATGCTGAGGAACAGGGTATCTCCGACCTGACCGGCCTGGAATACGCAACCAGCCTCAAGTGGCTCCACCTTCAGGCTAACCAGATAAGCGACATCTCGGCTCTCGCCAATCTCACCAACCTGACGGAGCTCTGGCTTGGCTATAACCAAATAAGCGATATCTCGCCTCTTGCCAACCTCACCAACTTGACCTCGCTCGGCATTTGGGGTAATCAGATAAGCGATATCTCCGCCTTGACTAACCTCACCAACCTGACAGATCTTAACCTCGACTCTAACCAGATAAGAGATATCTCCCCCTTGACTAACCTCACTAGTCTGACATACCTCCGCCTCAACGATAACCAGATAAGCGATATCTCTCCCGTGGCCAGCGTTACCAGACTGACCGGACTCTTCATCATGTGGAACAACGAGATAAGCGACCTCTCGCCCCTGGCCAGCCTCACCAACCTGAGAGAGCTTGACGTTACGATCAACTCGATGAGCGATATCACCTTGCTGCCCAACA
>Ga0153916_10002619_pt1 | contig 13137 bp, 10 predicted proteins | sample Opewatmetagenome_FD_109642 | JGI IMG/M metagenome (GOLD analysis project Ga0153916, IMG submission 109642) | Freshwater wetland microbial communities from Ohio, USA - Open water 3 Core 3 Depth 4 metaG | ecosystem: Environmental > Aquatic > Freshwater > Wetlands | place: USA: Ohio, Lake Erie...
CCGGAACAAGTTGCCCCGCCGCGCCGACGCCCGGTATAATGACCGTCTTCGATACTGCCCGAGGGAGCCCTGCCGAGGAAGCCCGAACCTTGCGTCTCAAGCTGATCGCCTGCGAGATCCTTTACCGCGAGCTGTGCGCGGTGGTCGCCCGGAGCGTCAACCAGGTGGACATCGAGTTCCTGCCGAAGGGCCTGCACGACATCGGCCAGGAGGGGATGAGCCGCCGGCTCCAGGAGGCCCTGGCCACGGTCGACACGACCTGCTACGAGGCCGTGCTCTTCGGCTATGGGTTGTGCAGCAATGGGCTGGTGGGGCTTTCCGCCGGCGCGGTGCCCCTGGTGATCCCCCGCGCCCACGACTGCATCACGCTGTTCCTGGGCGACAAGCGGCGGTATCTCGACTATTTCCAGACTCACACGGGGATCTATTTCAAGACCGCCGGGTGGATCGAGCGCGGCGAGAACACCCATCAGAACAATCCCCAGTCGATCGCCCACAAAAGCGGGATGACTCAGACCTACGAGGAGCTGGTGGCCCGCTACGGCGAGGACAACGCGAAGTTCCTCTACGAGCAGCTCTGCAACATGACGCGGAACTACACGGGGATCGCGTTCATCGAGATGGGGATCGAGCCGGACGACCGCTTCGCGCGCCAGGCCCGCCAGCAGGCCGCCGAGCGGGGCTGGACGTTCGAGATCCTCCGCGGCGAGCTGGGCCTGGTCCAGGCCCTGGTCGACGGCCCGCCGTGGGACGACGAGCGCTTCCTCGTCGTTCCCCCCGGTCACCGCGTCGCGGCGAGCTTCGAGGAGAAGATCATCAAGGCGGAAAAGGATGGGTAAGACTGGTAGGGGTTCATCTGCCACGGAGACACGGAGGGCACGGAGGAACTGGGCCGGCGAACGTCGCGCCAGGCGAACGGCCCGCCATGTGTTCGCCCCGGAGGGGCGAGTGAGAATAGCCCAGCGATTCATCGCTGGGACGGCGAACGATAAGAGCGCATGGTCGTCCCGGAGGGACGGCTGAACTGACGCGGAGGAGCTTCGCCATGGGCCATTCGTTTACGAGCAACCTCTACCATTGTGCCTTCAGTACAAAGAGTCGACGCCCGCTGATCACGCCGAGCCTCCAAGCCCGGCTCTGGCCCTTCATGGGCGGGATCGCGCGAAAAAACGACATGAAGGCGTTGGCAATCGGGGGCATTGAAGATCATGTTCATCTTCTCTTGTCGCTCCCATCCACCTTGACCATTGCCAAAGCCATCCAGCAAGTCAAGGGCGCCTCCTCCAAGTGGGTCCACGAGACGTTTCGGGAGCACGAGCACTTCGCCTGGCAGGAGGGATACGGGGCATTCAGCATCGGCGTTTCTCAAGTGGACCGGACGATCGGCTACATCGAGTCCCAGGCGAAGCACCATCGCAAGACGTCTTTCCAAGAGGAGTTCCTCGCGTTCCTCAGAAAACACGGGATCCGTTACGATGAGCGGTACCTCTGGGATTGATTTGGCGGACGCTTCAATCGTCCCTCCGGGACGACTTGATCTTGGACACCGCCGTCCCAGCGATGAATCGCTGGGCTATTGTCAAACGCCCCTCCGGGGCGAGTTTAACCACGCGCGCCTGCTCAACTCAAGTACCGAGGCGGAATCGGGCACCCGCGCGCCCGCGCAACGGGCCCAGCGCGCCAGAAAGACCCACTTGAGGTAGACAGCCGCGGCAGGTATCATGACAGCTACACTGTGGCGGTTCTAAACGGTGCGATTCAGCGAAACTGCTGAGGTAGGTGATGTCCCGACAGGTAATCGGGAAGGCAGGCAGCAATGGCGAAGTCGAATCCACATCGTGACAAGGACACGGGGAAGGCTTCCCCTGAAATGGCATCAGCGCCCCAAGCGCCAGCTCTGCCGCCCGAGCTTGCGGCAGATGTCGTGCGCACCGCCGCGCGGGAATGCTCGAAGCAGTTGCCGGCCTTGGAGAGTTTGTTGGGCTTGCCCCCTCTGCGTTATGCACATTCTCCCTCGCGCTATAGCTATGCAGTCCCTCCCTCTGCGTACGCGACCGCTACGCATTACTCGGAACTCCTCCGTGAGCTATCGGCCGCAGCAACGAGACCGAAAGAGAAGGCGCTCGAGCAACAGATACTGGAGTTGCGATCAGAACTTGACAAGAAGGCCGAGGAAGCCGCTACAGCCACAGCCGGCGAACAAGAGCAAAGAAAACGATTTCAGGAGCTGCAGAGCGCCCACGAGGAACTGATGCGAAAGCAAGACCTCCGGCATCTCGTGGATCGTGTTGGTGATCCGGCCCGGAGCGCGCTCCTGGAGGGGGGGCTCCTAAGAAGCCTCTTCGAGAGGACGCAACTCTGCGATGCGTTTGTAATGTCGATCGACATCCGGCGCTCAACCGAATTGATGCTGAAGGCACGCGCCCCCCAGGTGTTCGCCGACTTCATCACTTCCCTTTGCAGCACGCTCAGTGGGATTATCGTGGGGAACTTCGGAGTCTTCGACAAGTTCACTGGTGACGGAATACTCGCGTTCTTTCCCGACTTCTACAGTGGCGAGGACGGCGGTTTTCGCGCGGTCACGGCAGCGGACCAATGCCACGCGGCGTTTAGCGAACACTACCGTAAGAGCAGGGCTTGTTTCGTGTCGGTGCTTCGCGATGCCGGGCTTGGCATCGGAATCGATTTCGGCAAGGTTCGAATCGTGCGCGTTCGCAACGATCTCACTGTAGTCGGGACGCCCGTTGTGTACGCGTGTAGAATGGGAGGCGCGAGTGCCGGCCAGACGCTGCTCAACCAGCCCGCATACGAAGTGATCTTCGAGAAGTTCAGCGCCTACTGCAATTTCGTTGAGACTGAGATCAACTTCAAGCACGAGGGGAGTACGCTTGCGTACCTCGTGGCTCTCAACAGTAAGCTATACCAACCAAAGGAGCCTGCGTGGCTCGCCAAAAGCACAGCGGAATCGCAGGAGCAATCAACCGAAGAACCCGAGGAAGCGAACGGATGAACGGCTACGAGCGGATAATCGCCAAGTTCGAGGGCCGGCGGACCGATTGCCTGCCGTACATGCCGATCACGATGATGTTCGCCGGCGATCAGCTCGGCGTTCCCTACGGCCAGTACGCCCGGGACCATCGCTCGCTGGTCGAGGCCCAGATCCTCACCGCGGGGAAGCTCGACTTCGACTACGTCTCCTGCATTTCCGATCCGGCGCGGGAAGCGGCCGATTGCGGGGCCGCGATCCACCACTTCGACAACCAGCCGCCGGCGATCGACGAGAGCAACGCCCTTCTGGCCGACAAGAAGACCCTGGCCGGCCTCGCGGCGCCCGATCCGCTGGGCGGCGGGCGGATGACCGACCGGGTCCGGGCCGCCGAGCTGTTCCGCTCCAAGGTCGGCGGCAAGCTCTTGATCGAGGGCTGGGTCGAAGGGCCCTGCGCCGAAGCGGCCGACCTGCGGGGGATCAACCGCCTGATGCTCGATTTCTACGACGACCCGGCCTTCGTCCGCGACCTGTTCGACTTCGTCCTGGACCTGGGACTCCGCTTTGCCAAGGCCCAGGTCGAGGCCGGCGTCGACCTGATCGGGGTGGGCGACGCCGCCGCCTCGCTGGTCGGCCCGCAGATCTACCAGGACTTCGTGCTTCCTTACGAGAGGAAGCTCGTCGTCGGCCTGCACGCCATGGGCACGCGGGTAAGGCTGCACATCTGCGGCAACACGAAGGCCATTCTCCCCTGGATCGGCACCCTGGGGTGCGAGATGGTCGATCTGGACTGGATGGTCCCCTTGTCCCGGGCCAGGGAGGCGATGGGCCCGAACCAGGTCCTGGCCGGCAACGTCGACCCGGTCAAGGTGCTCCGCAACGGCACGCCCGAGTCGGTCGCGGCGGCGATCGCCGAGTGCCACCGCCAGGCCGGCCCGGCGTACATCGTCGGGGCCGGCTGCGAAGTCCCCCGCGACACGCCCGCGGAGAACCTCCGGGCCCTGCGCGACTACGCCCGATCGGTTGCCTGAGACCGCATCGTGGCCGCTGGGGAGAGACCATGGCGCGTCCTTGGGAGTTTCAGTTGCCGACCCGGGTCGTCTTTGGCCGGGGGGCCCTGCGGCGCTTGGGCGACGTCGTCCGCCCCTTGGGCTCGTCGGCGCTCCTGGTGGGCTATCGCGACGCCCCGGCGCTGGAGGAAACGTATGCCCGTGCGGCCCGGTTTCTGGAGAAGTCGGGCATCGCCGCCCGGTGGTTCCGCCGGGTCGAGACCGACCCCGCCGCCGAGTTGCCGGTCGAGGGAGCCCTCCAGGCCCGCAAGATGGGGACCGACGTGGTCGTCGCCCTGGGCGGGGGGAGCGTGATCGACGCGGCCAAGGCGATCGCCGCATGGGCGCGGACGGAAGGATGCCTCTGGGACTACACCGACGCCAATCCGCAGTCCCGGCCGATTGCCGAGGCCCTCCCGCTGGTCGCCGTGCCGACCACCGCCGGCACGGGGAGCGAAGCGAGCGGCGTGGCGGTCCTCACGTATCGCGGCGTGGGGCCGCGGCCCGAGTGGCCGCTGAAAGCCGCGGTGTACGGCCCGGCGATCGTGCCCAAGGCCGCCCTGGTCGATCCCGATCTGGCGGTAGGCAGTCCCCCGTCGCTGACCGCCTCCTGCGGGGCCGACGCCTTGGGCCACGCCATCGAATCCTACACCAGCCGCCAGGCCAACCCGATCGCCTCGACCCTGGCCGCCCGGGCCGTCCGATCGATCGTCGAGCACCTCCCCCGGGCCGTGGCCGAGCCCGCCAATCCGGAGCCCCGCGAGCCGCTGGCCCTGGCCGCCACGCTGGCCGGGGCGGCCTTCAACCAGTCGGGCGTCACCGTGGGCCACGCCATCGCCCACGCCCTGGGGGCCCTCCTCGCTGTTCCCCACGGGCTGGCCGTGGCGATCGCCACGCCCCTCTGCCTCCGCTACAACGCCGAGCAATGCGTCGCCCAGTACGCCGAGCTGGCCGACGCGCTCGGCCTTGCCGCCGCCTCGCTGGAAGAGAAGGCAGGACGCTTCGTCGCCACAATCACGGGCCTCCTCTCGTCCGTGGGCCTGCCCGACCACGCGGCGATCCCCCCGGATGCCCCCGGCGACCTCCCGGATCGGCTCGTCGAGAACGCCATCGCCAGCACCTCGGCCGCCATCACGCTGAACCCCCGGAAGACCGACGCCGGCGCGCTAAAACAGCTTTTCCAGCTTGCGCTGCAGCCACGGGAGAAAGTGTAAGGCAAGGAAAAGGGGACGGGCAAAGGCCGGGAGACGGTTTGGCTCCTCAGGACGGTGTGTTGGCCGGCGGAAGTCGCCGAGGACTTCCAGGCGGAGGTGTGAAACTAGAACCAAGCCCCGTCCGGGGGACCGCCGGAACCCCTAGGCACGGTGGGGGCCACGCCGGACGTCGTTCCTCGCTTGGCGTGCTGTCCTCCGCCTCTCAGCAGTATTGAGGCGCCGCCAAAGATCGCGCACCGCCTTCTCCACTGGCAGAAGACGGAGCAAGTCTAAGGCCGCATTCACCACCGCGACATCCTGCGCGTCGCGCAGCTTCTCCGGCTTCACCAGCACCTTATCTCTCTTGAGTGCCAACCAATTGGCAACCTCGGTCCATCTCCATATCCGTGATTTGCGAGTGACGCCGGACACCGGCGGCGGAAAGCCGCCCGGGCCACGCGTACCCCGCATCAACTGGCGGATGTGCTCTCGTGAGCAGCCGACGCGGACTGCAATTTCCGAGGCACTGGCGAGATCATCCGGTTCGACGTGGACAACCTTGGCACCGACGCCGGCGTTCTCCACGTCCCGGATCGCTGACAGAACTGCTTCCATCAGCGAGGTCGCTTTCCGAACAAAATCCAGGTAGGGTACACCGTCGCGAATCCCCAGCAACGCGTCATCGCAGCCGGCGTCGAACAGACCGTCTTCTACTTCCTCCGTCAGGTCCGCGAATCCGGAAAGGATCAAAGTGAAGGTGTGCGTTTCTTGCTTGGCCCTGTTGGACCCTTGACGAGAACTGGCTCTTTCCATGGGTTCCTCAATACCTAGCGGTGTCGGCACTTCCTCACGCGGCGAAGGATTTGTTGGGCATGTTGATAGGGGTCCCTTGGTGTGGTTGAGGTGTCTTGCCATCCTCCAAAGCATATCCCAGGTGTTGACAAATGTCAACACCGGCGCCTTGCAGAGCCGCCCAGGGCTCCCTCTTGCCGCCCGGTTGTGATACCCTTCGAATATCGTACATGGACATAGACCTTTCGTGGAATCTTGATACGTCTCAGAAGCAATGAAACAACGGCTTGTCGACCTGCTTCGCAAGGCCCGCCTCCTGCCGCTGGCCGATCGCGTGATGTTCCTGGGCAGCGTCCTGAAGAATCACCGCGCGAACCGGCGATTCCTTCGAGTCCATCCGGGGTTTCCCGTCCCGCCGGCCCCGTTGGCCTTCGACGCGTACAACCACACCAACTGGCAGAGCTACTACGAGATGGGAATTGCCCATGCCCGGCTAACGGCCACCCTGGTCCGCGAGCATCTGGCCGCCCGACCGCTGCGGATTTGCGAGTGGGGCTGCGGCCCGGCCCGAGTGATCCGCCACCTCCGCGCGATGCTCCCGGACCGGACCGTCGAGCTCGTGGGCACCGACTCCAATCCCCGCTCGATCCGCTGGTGCCGGGAGAACATCCCGGGGATCGATTTCCGCGAGAACCGCCCGGAGCCGCCGCTGGGGTTTCCCGCGAAGTCCTTCGACGCCCTGTACGCCCTCTCCGTCTTCACCCACCTTTCCGAAGAGGCCCATTTCCGCTGGATGCGGGAGCTATTGCGCGTGGTGAAGGAGGCGGGAATCGTGATCTTCACCACCCACGGCGACGCGTGTGCCGGGAACCTGCTGGCCGACGAGCGGCGGCGCTACGAGTCGGGCGAGCTGGTCGTCCGCGGCGGCGTCGCGGAAGGCAAAAAGTGCTTCGTCGCCTATCATCCGCCGCACTGCGTCCGCACCCGCCTCCTCGCCGAAGCCGACGTGCTCACCTTTCTTCCCAGTCCGCAACTGCACGGAATGATCCAGGACGTCTGGGTCGTGCGGAGGAAGACACCGTAGGGCGGGCTCCGCGGTGAAGAACGACAGCTATCGCCCGGCGGCGACTCCGCCGAGCACCTCGGCCGCCTCGTCGCACAGCGCGACCGCGTCGGCCCGGCTGGCGGCCTCGGCGATCGCCCGCACGATCGGCTCGGTGTTGCTCGGGCGGACCAAGAGCCAGCGGTCGGGCCAGTCCAGCCGCAGGCCATCCAGGCGATCGGCGCGGGCCTCCGGGAAACGGCCGGCCAGCGCGTCCAGCCCGGCCGCGACCTTCTCCGCGGAGAGCGTCATCTTCGTCTTCACGATCTGATACCGCGGAAGCTCGTCGGCCAGGCGGCTGATCGGCCGCCCGCGGGCGGCCATCGCGTCCAGCAGCCGGGCCATGCCGACGAAGCTGTCGCGGACCATGCCCACGGCCGGGTCGATCGGCCCGCCGTTCCCCTCGCCGCCGAAAATCGCGTGGTGGGCGAGCATCGCGTCGACCACGTTCGCCTCGCCCACCGCGGCGCGGACAAACGGCACCCCGTAGCGCTCGGCCAGGTCCTCCGACATCCGGCTCGTGGCACAGTTGGTCACGATCGCCCCGCGGCGCTCGCGGAGCACCTCGTCGACGCACAGCGCCACGGTGTACTCCTCGCCGAGGTACCGTCCGGCTTCGTCGATCGCGGCCAGGCGGTCGGCGTCCGGGTCCTGGCAGAAGCCGATGTCGGAGCCGGTCTGGGGCACCGCCCCCAGGACGCCGGCGAGGTTCTCGGCGGTCGGCTCCGGCGGATGCTCGAAGCGTCCGTCGGGCGTCCCGCCCAGCAGCGTCACCCGGCAGCCCAGCTCCTCCAGGAGCCGTTTTCCCAGGAGGCTCCCTGCCCCGTGGTTCGAGTCCAGCACCACGCGGAACTGCTGCTGCCGGATGGTCCGAACGTCCACCAGCGAGAGCACCAGATCGAGATGGGTGGCCAGCGGATCGGGGCCGTCGTGGAAACGGCCCAGGCGGTCGTGCGGCACCCAGTCCGGCGGGCCGGAACGGTACCGGTCGAGCACCTTTTGGCCGGGCCCGGCGGAGATCACGCGCCCTTCCGCGGAGAAAAGCTTCAGTCCGTTGTAGGGCGAGGGGTTGTGGCTGGCCGAGACCTGGATCCCCCCGGCGGCCTTGCACTCCCGGACCAATACCCCGGCGGTAGGCGTGGCCGCCACGCCGACGTCGATCGTGTCGCGGCCCACCGCGTGCAGCCCGGCGTGGACCGCCTGGGCCAGCACCGCCCCAGAAGGGCGGCCGTCTTGGGTGACCACGAACGGCCCCGGCGGGCACTCCGCGGAAAAAGCGGCGACGTAGCGGATGGCAACCTCCGGCGTGAGCGTCTCGCCCACCACTCCCCGCAACCCCGACACGCTGATCATCGGCTCCGCCATCACGTCTCCCCCTGACACCGAACCGAGCACCAGTAGGACAGGCGTCCCGCCTGTCCTGGCCATGGGTCCGGATTTCCCTGACCGGCGAGATGCCGGTCCTACTGGTTTCCCTGACCGGCGAGACGCCGGTCCTACTGGTTTCCCTGACCGGCGAGACGCCGGTCCTACTGGTTTCCCTGACCGGCGAGATGCCGGTCCTGAATTGCCCGACCGGCGAGACGCCGGTCCTAAATTGGCTGCCCCAGTATAGGCGCCGATTGCCCGGGGGAGAAGTATTCGGTCCTTCCCCTTTCGCGATTTGCCCTGGGGAGGCAAAATGGTCAGCGGGCCGGCCCGTTTCTCACACGGATCTCGATAGCAGGGGATACGCAGCATGGTCGATGTCCAGGGAGCACTGGGTCAACTGGAGAAAGCGGCAGCCGAGGGAAAGCTCTCCGAGGGAGCGATCAAGAACATCCGCGCCTGGCTGACCGAGCCGCGGTATGCCGAGTACGCCCCCCAAGTCGCCGAGCACGTGGCCGCCGGAAAGTGGCGGGAGCTGGACGACGCCTTCTGGACGGTCATCCCCTTCGGCACCGGCGGGCGGCGCGGCAAGATGTACCCCATCGGCACCAACGCGATCAACGACCGCACGATGGGCGAGAGTGCCCAGGGGCTGGCCGACTACGTCAAGGAGCACGTCACCGACAGGCCGCCGGCCTGCGCGATCGCCTACGACACCCGGCACAACTCGCGGCACTACGCCGAGCTCTCGGCCGAGATCATGGCCGCCGCCGGGTTTGCGGTCTGGTTCCTCGACGGCTGCCGCAGCACCCCGGAGCTGTCGTTCGCCGTGCGGTACAAGCACTGCTCCTGCGGGATCATCATCACCGCCAGCCACAATCCGCCCAGCGACAACGCGATCAAGGCCTACTGGTCGACCGGCGGGCAGTTGCTCCCGCCGCACGACCGGGGCGTGATCGACCGGGTCATGGCCGTCGCCGACATCCGGCGGATCCCGTTCCAGGAAGGGCTGGCCAGCGGGAAGATCGTCTACTGCCAGAAAGAAGTAGACGCCGCCTTCCTCAAGGCGGTCGTTGCCCAAAGCCGCCCGGGACCGCGGGACTTGAAGATCCTTTACTCGCCGCTGCACGGGGTGGGGGCCTCGGCCGTCTGCCCGGCCCTGGCGGCGGCCGGCTTCGGCGACGTCGAGGTCTTCGGCCCCCACGCCGCACCCGACCCCGATTTCCCCAACGTCCCCGACCACGTCTCCAACCCCGAGCGGGCCGTCGTCTTCGACGCGATCATCCAGCGGGCCCGCCAGACCGGCGCCGAGCTGATCCTGGCCACCGATCCCGATTGCGACCGCGTCGGCTGCGCAGCCCCGCGATCGACCCGCCCCGGCGCCCCCTGGGCCACGCTCACCGGCAACCAGATCGCCTCGCTACTGGCCGACTACCTGCTGGAGTCCGGCCGGAAGGCGGGCACCTTGACGCCCGACCACTACCTCGTCAAGACGCTGGTCACCACGGAGCTCGTGCGCCGCATCGGCGACGCCCACGGGGTGAGAACAATCGGCGACCTGCTGGTCGGATTCAAGTACATCGGCGGCGTGATCGAGGAGCGTGGGCCCGAGGGGTTTCTCCTGGGCGCGGAGGAGTCTTACGGGTTCCTGATCGGGGCCCACTGCCGCGACAAGGACGCCGCCGTGGCCTCGATGCTCCTGGCCGAGCTGACGGCCCGGGCGAAGGCCGAGGGGCTCTCGCTGCACGAGAAGCTCGACGAGCTTTTGCGCCGCTACGGCTGCCACGCGGAGAGGACGTTCTCGGTGACGATGCCGGGCGCGGAAGGGATGGAGCGGATGAAGGCCCTCATGGCCCAGTTCCGCCGCCGGCCGCCGGAAAGCCTCGCCGGACTGGCGGTCGTGCGGATGCGCGACTACCTGAACAACCTGGTCACTGAAGCCGCCGGGCCCACCAAACCGCTGGCCGGGCCCACCGGCGATCTGGTGATGCTCGATCTGGCGGCGGAGGGGAACTACGTGGCGGTCCGCCCCTCCGGCACGGAGCCCTTGGTGAAGTTCTACATGTTCACCTACCAGGCCCCCGGGGAGATGACTTCGGTCGAGGCCAGCCGCGCCCAACTCGCGGGCCGTTTGGACTCCCTGGAAGAAGACCTTCGCGCGTTTGCCGGGGCCGTTTAGCGGGCGGGCTTCTTGCCGAAACAGTTTAGCGGGCGGGCTTTGCGGCAATCGAACAATAACTCCCCTCTCCCGCCTGCGGGAGAGGGGCAGGGGGTGCGGGCGCGGACTTCCCGCCGTCGTTGCCCGCCGCGTCGCGATGGACAACCTTCCACTCCTCCCGACCGGCCGCGACCCACGCCTCCGGCAAGGGGTCAATCCTCCGAAGGATGACGCAGAACAGGATTCCCGTCGGCCAGGTCACTGGCAGCGTGAACGTGGCTACAATCTCCCCGAAAACAAGACCCAGCAAGGCAATCTCAAAACCTTCCTCGGGCGCGAACGTTTGGCCGCCAGCCGACGGGATCGCCGCAGAAAACAGGGTGAAAGCGCCCCAGAAAACGGGGAAGATCATGGCTGTCAGGTAGACCCCTACAAGACCCGCCCACGCGGGCACAATTCGCAGTCGTCGAATCAACATCGCCGCCACGGCGGTCGACATCGACATCCAAAGGATAGGCAGCGGGCGGAGCCAAACTGTGCCGAGGAACGTGGTTTCCCCGACGAAAAACGAAATGGGATCCGAGAGCGCGAAGAACAACCCGGCGAGCACCAGGTGTGCGATCACGCCCAGGGCGCTGGCCGCCAGGCAGTAGGCCAGCTTGCGGTAGCCCGCCCCCCGCGCGGCCGCCGCCCAGCCGCTGCCGACCAGGAGGATCGCCGCCATCAGCCCGAAGGTCAAATGGCACAGCACCAGCGAAAGGCCGACGCAGACGCCGGTGACCACCACCAGCGCCGTGGCCAGGCTGAACTGGAACCGCCCCGTGCGGGCGTAGCGTTCGCGTTGCGGGCCGGCGTCCACAATGGTCACCTGGCGACCGGTTTGGTCGACTCCTCGTAGAGCGTATCGGGGCATATGTCCTGCTCGTGGGGCCAGACAACCGTGCCACTTTCCGCCCGAACCTGTTTGAAGTAGCTCACCTCCTGAAGTTCCATGAACACGCCGAAGCCAAGGAGGGGGGCGCAATCGAAGACGCCGATCTCTCCATTGGAGAAAGTGATCTCAAGTTTGTAGTCGTCTTTGGGAACGACGGCCCTGACTGTGGGATTCATGGCCCCGGGACGCCTCCTCAAGACGGTTGTGCCAAAGGGCGCAATGACCCACCCTGCTTGAGTTGAGCTTATCGGCGGCGCCCCGGCCGATCAAGTGGGCAGCGATTGGTTTGGAACGCAGCTTAATGGGGGTGCCAGGGAATTGGCGGAGTCAGAACCGCGGGCTGTGCCTGTGCTCGTCAGCCGCGTAGCGGCGATAGGCAATAGCCCAGGGCGCGAGCCCTGGGAAGGGGGTCACTCACGTTCCGTGAGCCCCGGCAGGGGCGAAAGAAACTGTGTGCCGCGCTTCTGTCGCCCCTTGCGGGGCTTGCTGTGCAGATTGGCTTCCTGGCACCCAGGGCTCGCGCCCTGGGCTATTGACTTGCGCCCCTGACGGGGCTGGGCCCTTCAATTCCCTGGCTGCACTCTTCGATTCCCGGACAGCGTCGGCTCACTGGCTCTCCCCGCGCCGCTGGGCCACGGCGGGCGATCGGCCGGGTCGGTCCTTGGCCAGCGCCAGCCCGAGCCAGCCGTCCTCCACGACCAGTTGCGTGACCACCAGGCCGGACATCCGCGGGTCGGTCACGACCCGCTCGGGAATCAACCGGATCGGCCGATCCTTGGCGAACACGCGGCCGAAGATCCCCCGCAGGGTGATCTGGGAGCGGGGGCTGATCCGGTCGGCGATGAGGTGGACCACGTCGTCGCGCACGAGCATGGCGTTCCGCCCGGTCACTTCCGGCCGGTAGAACGCCCGGACCTGGAAATTCTCCCAGTCTTGCCCGTCCTTGGTGAGCCGGGCGATGGCGAGTGTCACCACCAAGCGCCCATCTTGGCAGCGGACCTGGACCGCGCCCGCCGCCGCGAAAGAGATCGAGAGGTCGTCGGCGTCTTCCGCGACGCTCAGCAGCTCGGGGCGATTGAGCCGGGCCGCCACGCGGCGCCGCAACTGCGCCAGGTCGAAGGTGGCGCCGTCCAATTGCAGTTGCTCCGCGAGATTGTTGAGCGCCGACTCGTGGACCTGGAGGCTGGCCAGGCTGTCCGACGGTGCCCGGGGGCGGGGCGTGTGGCCGCCCAACTGCTCCTCGGAGGCCAGCCGCAGCCGCATCGTCACCCGCTGGTCGGTGGTCTCGGCGGCGACGATCGTCGGCCGCAGCGCGAGGTCCGAGAGCGGATCGATCAGGCAGGCCGTCAGGCGGTCGGCGAGGCCCGTGAGCCGGGCGTCGGCCTCGGCGTCGATCTGCTGCTGCGCCCGGCGGTGCACTTTCTCCTCGACTTCGGAGCTCATCTCGTCGAGCCGCTGCTCGTGCTGCGACCGGGCGACCCCCTGCACGAGCGCGCCCAGCAGCGGGAAGCCGTCGAAGTCGGTCTCCAGCCCGTGCAGCCGCAAGTCGCTGGAG
>Ga0153916_10002620_pt1 | contig 13136 bp, 12 predicted proteins | sample Opewatmetagenome_FD_109642 | JGI IMG/M metagenome (GOLD analysis project Ga0153916, IMG submission 109642) | Freshwater wetland microbial communities from Ohio, USA - Open water 3 Core 3 Depth 4 metaG | ecosystem: Environmental > Aquatic > Freshwater > Wetlands | place: USA: Ohio, Lake Erie...
GGAAGATTTTGTGATGCTTCCCGTATATGCGTATCTGAAATCAAACCAATTCGCATTCGGTTTATTGATGAATAGTTGTTAAGTCAAATTTTGAAGCAAAACCTGGTGGATGCGGCGAAATCGAACCCGTTTCGCCTTTGTAATACCAGGATACTACAAAAATTTTTCTTAGGCAAGTCCCCTTTTGATCTTGCAAGCATCTTTTTTCGCGTGATGGAAAAAGCTAAGAAAATCGGAAAAGCTTAATGCTATCAATTTGGTCATGAAACAGGTGAAGACTGCGCTTGAGCAAGCCGGTGCGCGCTATCTCGCTCGTGGCGGCGCACACAAGATGCATGAGGGGGACTGGACCCTGCGCCGAATTGTGCTCCTGGAGTTCCCCTCGGTTGCGGCGTGGGGGTCCTTTTACAACCGGTTGATAAACTCGTTCTGAATTTCATTATGGGTTTCATATATTAATTGCGATCGCAGTGGCAGTGCCATGGTTTATGAAAAATTCTTCGGTAACCAAGAACATTTTTGGGGGTAGAGATGTATCTTCTGTGGAGAGATTATTGGTGATGTGGTCTTGGAGAATCGGCAGTCGCTCAAAACGGGAGTTGTGGCTGTCAACGATAAAACCAGAGTGTCCTCTCCAGGAAAGCGAAGGAACTCATAACGAATGGCGTAAGGATTTCATGCTGTGCATTTAGAGTTTATTGTCACATCGAATTTTCCAAAGTGAGGGAGGAGGATGTTTGAATGAAAGCGGTGGAGTCCTTCTGTAAGAAAGCAATAGATATGGGGATTGACAATCGTATGAGAGTTTTTTATAAGGTATTCATATTGTATACGGCGTGCACTTAGTCTGCTGGTCTGGGACCTGACCAACGGATAAAACACCGATCGAAAATCCAAAGATTAAAGACTGAACAGAAAGGAGGGTGGAAAGTATGCCATCTCAACGGAAACATAGGAACAGGATTATACCGGGAGGCCCGTCTTTTGGATTTGCGTTATTAATCATGGTTTGCTTTATGTTCTTGCCTGGAACTTATGGGGCAGACTTCCCAAACAAATCTATCCAGATTATCGTTCCATACCAACCTGGAGGGCCTACGGATACCACCTCCCGAATTCTAAGCAAAAAGCTATCCGAGCACCTGGGGCAACAAGTCATCGTCGTGAACAAACCCGGTGCTGGAACAGCGATCGGAGTTCAATCCGTATTGAATGCACCCGCGGATGGTCACACCATCTTATGTTCAGAACTGAGTCTCATCATGCTCCCCTTACTTACGAAAGGGGTTAGCTTTGGAGTAAGAGATTTCGTTCCAATCAATATGGCAACGAGCGCTCCCCTTACGATGATTGTGAGAAAGGAGTCCCCCTGGAACTCTTTTGAGGAGGTGGTTGCTGAAGCGAAGAAAAATCCTGACAAGATTACTTTCAGCACTGCAGGCCCTGGTTCTATTGCACGGTTCGCAGGCGAGCTGTTTCAAATGGATACCGGAACTAAAATCACGCACGTTCCAATGAATGGTGCTGCTCCAGCCGTGACAGCGGTTCTGGGAGGTCAGGTGAGCATGAGCTTTATGGGGTTTCAAGTCATTAAGAGTCACCTCGAGGCTGGTACTTTGAGAGGCCTTGCAGTGCTTTATGGCAAACGCATGAAGGAGTTTCCAGATATTCCAGCCATAGCAGAAAAGGGGTATCCGAATCTGACTGCAACGGTCTGGTCAGGGTACTTTGTACCTAAGAACACACCTCCGCCTATCGTAAAGAAACTGGGGGAGGTTTTTAATGAAGTGTTAAAGGAAAAAGAAATTCTGGGCTTGTTTGACCCAACTGGGTTACTTGTTGAAAATATGGGGCTGGAGGAGGCAGGAAAATTTATTGACGGGGAGCTGAAGAAATGGGAACGGGTCGCGAAGGTAGCCAACATTACGCCAAGGTAAGCAATTGACGGACACGAAAAGTTACAAAGAGGAATGGGGAGAAAAGAACTCGTTACAAGCCTTGTTTTGATGGCAGTGGCTTGCTTAGCCCTGCTGGAGGCAGTCCAACTCCCGTTCGGGACTCCCCGGGTGCCCCAATCCGGCTTCTGGCCAACGATCCTGGCAATCCTCTTGGCCTTTTTCTCATTAATTCAATTTGGAAAGACGATTGGGAAGAAGGCTAGGGGAGCGACCCCTTTCTGGGCGGAAACCAGCGGATGGCAGAGGATCTTGTGGGTTGTGGGTTCTCTGGTCGCGTTTGCCTTCCTTTTTGAGCCCTTAGGCTACTTGTTAAGCGTATTTCTGATGATTGGCTTTCTCCTTTGGATTATAGAACCAAGGAAATGGTGGCGATTGATTCTGGTCGCACTGTTAATTTCTGTCTTGTCTTATTTGATGTTCGGAATATTGCTCAAGACACCCCTGCCTTCAGGAATACTGAACCTTTAATCATAACATCGTCATGGATGCTTTTTCCTCATTGGGTTTAGGGTTTTCAATTGCATTCGAACCCGGTAATCTCTTCTTCTGTTTCATCGGAGTTCTTTTTGGGACTCTGGTAGGGGTATTGCCGGGTTTGGGACCTGTCGGCGCTATCTCCCTTTTGCTTCCTTTAACATTTAAAATGCAGCCCATCGCCGGCATTATCATGCTTGCTGGTGTTTTTTACGGAGCAATGTACGGAGGGTCCATTACCTCTATTTTGGTTAACATCCCGGGGGAGGCTGCTTCAATTGTAACTTGCATTGACGGGTACCAGATGGCCCGACAGGGCCGTGCCGGACCTGCCCTGGGAATAGCAGCGTTTGGCTCGTTTATCGCCGGGACGGTTGGAATCATTGGCATGATGTTTTTTGCTCCTTTTCTGGGGCAGAAGGCCTTAGGCTTTGGGGCCCCGGAATATTTTTCTCTCACCTTTTTGGGGTTGACCCTGGTAGCCTATCTTTCCCGGGGATCTAAAATCAAAGCTTTGTTCATGGCAGTCCTGGGTCTCGTGGTGGGCTGTATAGGAGCGGATCCAGTCTCCGGAGAGCAGCGTTTCAGCCACGGCAGTTTCACCCTGTTTGACGGTTTGGGGATTGTGCCTGTTGCCATGGGCATGTTCGGAATTGCCGAAGTTCTGGAAAATCTAGAAAGTAGGGTCGTACTTCAAAGGGAGGTCTTTAAGACCAACGTAAGAGGGCTTTTTCCTGATCGTAAAGATTGGAAAAGAAGTTCTTGGCCAATTATCCGTGGATCTGTTTTAGGATTTTTTGCAGGTATCGTTCCTGGGCCTGGCCCCATCATTGCTTCCTTTACCTCCTATGCCGTAGAGAAAAAACTTTCTCGTCACCCTGAGCAGTTTGGCAACGGAGCAATTGAAGGAGTTGCTGGACCCGAGTCGGCCAATAATTCTGCCACGGCAGGGGCTTTTATCCCATTGCTTTCGCTTGGCTTACCCGGAAATGTCGTGATGGCGATTATCATGGGGGCTCTGATGGTCCACGGGATTCAACCGGGCCCTTTGTTTATCAGTAAACATCCGGATCTCTTCTGGGGGGTAATTGCAAGCATGTATATCGGCAATGTTATGCTTCTCGCCCTGAACCTTCCTCTCATCGGAATCTGGGTTAAGATATTAAAGATACCCTATGCCATTCTTTTTCCGTTGATATTTCTTTTCTGTCTGATTGGTGTCTATACGCTAAACTCGAATGTCGTGGAAATGTTCATTATGTTGTTCTTTGGCGTCCTTGGTTTCATCATGAGGAAAACCGGCTTTGAAGGGGCACCTTTTTTACTTGCCCTAGTGCTGGGACCCATGATGGAGAGTTCGTTCCGGCAGGCCCTCCTGATTTCACATGGGAGCTTTGAGATCTTTATCTCCCATCCTATCTCAGCTGTTCTTTTAATCGTGGGGTTTGCTTGCTTGATCAGCCAGATGATTCCCACCTTCACGAAGAAGAAAGAAGGTTTTTTGGGTAAAGCCCTCTAGGAGGAGGATTTGATCCCTTTTACCCGTTGAACATCGGTAGGTCTTTCAAGCGACGGCTTTCATTCGGAGGCAGATAGATGAAGGATTTGGTTATCACCAAATCGGTGCTTTATCAGGTAACCCAGAAAATCGTTGAACGGAGTGTGCAAACCATTCCAGAAGACGTAAAGAAACAGATTTTAGGCAGTATTGACACGGAGACCCATAGCCTTTCAAAAAGAGCGATGGAATCCTTTTATGAAAAGGGGGAATACGCAGCGAAGAATAAAGGCCTCATCTGCAGTGATACGGGGTGGCCTCTCTTTTACGTGAGATGTGGGGATAATATCAGGATGGAGAGAGGGTTCTCTCTGTTCAAGGAGGTCTTTCGAGAAGTCATTATCGAGGAAACGTCGAAATCTCATCTCAGGCCTACGATCGTTCACCCCATCTCTCGCAAAAATCCCGGGACAAATGTTGGCCTTTTCTATCCGAAGGTGGATATCTCGTTCGATCCCCAGATCGATTTTTTGGAAATTCTTTTTGTCCCGAAAGGGGGAGGGGCTGAGATCTTCGGGTGTTTCTTTAAAATGCTCGTTGCGGCAGATGGCATGGAGGGAATCGAACAATTTGTCTTACAATCCTATATGGCTTCATGCTATTCGGGTGCGACCTGTCCCCCCAATATCATCGGGGTGGGCATTGGCGGGACAGGGGATGAATGTATGAAAATAGCAAAGGATGCAGCCGTCCTCAGACCAATCGGTGACAGGAATCCCGATCCGGAAATTGCTTCCCTTGAGATTGAACTGCTCAAGAAGATCAAGAAGCTTGGGTATGGGGCGATGGGATTTCCAGGGGGAACCGGGGCCTTAGACCTTCATATCGAATGTGCACTCGTCCATACGGGAGGGCTTCCAGTGGCGTTTAATGCCCAGTGCATTGTCGGGAGGCGGAGCGCTGTCAAAATTACACCGGATGGGGAAATCGTCTACCACGATGCAGGAGGCTGGATTTACAGGTGAAAGATTTATGAGTACTTTTAGACTGGAAACTCCTTTGACAGAAGAGGCGGTCAGACGGCTGCAACTCGAAGACATTGTGTATATCACGGGCCATATCTTTACAGCCCGGACCTCATTTCATAAGCTTGTTCTGACGGAGAATAGGATACCCCCTCTTGATTTCACAAGGTATAATGTGATGGCCCATTGCGGCCCGGTGATGAAGAAAAATCCTGGTGGTGAATGGATACCTGTCCATGCGGGGGGAACGACAAGTAATCGCATGGAAAAGTTCGGGGGAGCGATTATCAAGAGACTGGGTCTCCGAGCCATCATCGGAAAAGGGACAATGGGTCAGGAGACAATGAAGGCGATGGAGGAGTTTGGAGCTGTCCATTTGACAACAAATTTGGATCGAATGGGATTTACTCCCTTTATTCAAAGGGTGGAGGACGTCTTTTGCCTGGAGGAACTGGGGCAGACAGAGGCTACCTGGGTTTTCAGGGTGAAGGATTGCGGTCCCTTCGTCGTAGATATCGATACGTTCGGAAATAACCTGTTTGCCAGGGTCCATGAAGCGGTGAAACGTCGTTCTGTTAACCTCTAACCGGGGCAGATCAGCCAATCCCCTATTTTCATGAGGGTCAGGGCCATGTACGAAAAATCGTTAGATCCAGACATTCTTCAGGTAGCAAGGGTTCGTTTTCAAAGACTCCTCGGCGGAAAGCATTTCGAGATCAAGAAGGAGAATGTGGATCAATTGATTTCCGGTTCCATCGATCTTCACATACATGCCTGGCCAGACGCCTATGTGGCTCGCCAGCATAGTGAAATCGAGATTGGCCGGAGAGCTACGGATGCTGGAATGCGCGCAGTGGTTTTCAAGTGCCATTCTACCCCCAGCGCGGGAAGAACTCCTCTCGTGCAGGAGGCTGTGGATGAATACGCAGGCCATGCGGGGAAACCGGCGACTCAGATTGTCGGTGGGGTCGTTTTGAATTACTGTGTGGGGGGAATCAACCCCCATGCAGTGGAGACATGCGCCAAATTCGGAGGGAGATATGTCTGGCTTCCCTCTGTCCATGCTTCCCACCATTTCCTTGTTCAGGGCAAGGAGGGAGGAATTCCGGTCCTCGATGATCGGAAGAGGGTCCTCCCGGCATTGAAAGAGGTTCTTAAAATCATTGCAGAAAAAGACATGGTTCTGGGGCTCGCCCACCAGTCTGCAGAGGAGAGATTCTTAGTTGTTCAGGAATCCAAAGATATCGGCGTGAAGCGAATTTCGGCGGATCATCCCCAGGGCCTGGTGAATAAATTGACTGTTGAGCAGATGAAGGAAATGGCAGAAATGGGAGTCTCCATGTGTATTCAAAACCAGACCATCTTCAGCCATGAACTGAATGATGAGACCCTTGAGATGATCGAAAAGGTGCCGGTGGATCGCCTTGTCTACGGCTCAGACCTAACCCAATGGGGAGCTGTCCATCCTGTAGACGGGATTCGAATGGTTATCGAAATCCTGATGAAATTTGGTGTTCCCGAGGAAACTCTGAGAAAGATCTTTGTGGAGAACCCTAACCAACTTCTCTTTGAAGCGTTGAATTGATCGTAGAAGATGTTTGCCGAATTCGAATCCTGGAGATGGTATCATGATTGAGATTTCTGCTGAAATGATAGGCCATGTGGCGTGCCAATTGATCAAACGCGCCTCTATCGAGTTACCCCCCGACGTGGAAAGAAGGCTTCAAGAGGCCTATGAACATGAACATAACCCCAATGGAAAAGCCTTTTTTGAATCCATCCTGAAGAACCTGGGGATTGCCAAAGCAAACCGGACCCCCATCTGCCAGGATACAGGGGTTCCTATTTACTATATCGATCTGGGCTCGGAAATCGTCATTAAAGGGTCGATTCGAGAGGCCATCGATGAAGCAACAAGGAGGGCTACAGCGGAAACTCCTTTAAGGCCCCAGGTCACTCACCCATTGACGTTTGAAAATCCCGGGAATAACACGGGATGGGGGATTCCTCCGATTTACTATGACCGTATCGAAGGCGGAAATTATGTTGATATTCTTGCCGTTCCACGAGGAGGAGGGGCTGAATCAAAATGGCAATGTGTTGCCCTTTACCATGCGGCCCCAAGAGAGAAAGCCATCATGAAAGCAGTTCTCGATACGGTCTCAATGGCAGGAGGCGAATGTTGTCCTCCTACAATTATAGGGGTAGGTCTCGGTGGATTTGGCCGGGAATATAGTGAATTGCTTGCCAGAAAGGCGATCTTCCGCTCCCCGCTGAATAGCAGGCATCCCGATCCCCTTGTCGCCGTCCTTGAAGATAAACTGTTTAAGGCCGTAAATCAAATGGAAATAGGTCCCCTCGGTATCGGAGGCGATACCTCCTGTCTTGGTTTACATATAGAATTGGCAGGAGGACATACGGCCAGTTGTTCGGTTGCAGTGGCACTATCATGCTGGGCGGCACGGTATTCACGCGCCAGAATTTACGGAAATGGCACGGTAGATTTTATAACTCATCCCAACTTGAAGGAGCAATTGCCTTGAAAACAAAAGAACATCGTATAGGTACGCCCGTTTCGGAATCGGACCTGAAAACGCTCCACAGCGGTGATCTGGTTTACCTTTCGGGAAAACTCTTCACGATCAGAGACCTCGCTCACAAAAGAATTGGAGAGTATGTGAAGGCCGGGGGAGAAATCCCTTTCAACCTTGAAGGGCAGGCGATCTACCACTGCGGCCCTATCGTCAGAAAAACGGGGGTACGTCAGTGGCAAGCCGTTGCGGCAGGCCCTACATCGAGTTCACGGTTTTCTCCGTTTGTTAGACCCGTTCTCGAAGGACCGGGTCCTAAGATCATTGTCGGAAAGGGATCCTTATTTCCTGAAGCGTTTAAGGCGGTGATTGAAAATCATGCGGTATATCTTCTGGCGGTGGGGGGTTGTGCGGCTCTCTATGCTGCTCAGATCCGGCGTGTGGTCAATGCCTATTGGGAAGAGTTTGGAATGGTTGATACCGTTTGGGAATTTGAAATAGAGGATTTCGGGCCTTTGACCGTAGGAATCGACCTGGAAGGTAAAAGCTATATAAATGAAATGAAACAGAGATTGAAACGAAATTTATCGGATATTTACGATGAGCTTGGGATAGATCCAAACTTTACTTATACCTGGTGGCCCCAGGTTCCGGCTGGAACAAAAAAAGCAACCGATTATTCTATTTCTTGAAAAAATCGCGAAAAGGGGATCGATCATGGTTGACCTGAGCATCGAAATAGCGGGTTTAAGGTTAAGAAATCCACTCGTAGCAGCCTCTGGCTCGATTACGCATACCTTATTAAGAATAAAAAAGGCTGAAGAGGCAAACTGCGGAGCCGTCATCACCAAAGCCATTGTGCTACAACCCGGGGATAATACCAGGAGACCTTCGCGCCGCAGGCTCTTTCTTCAGGAGGGGATCGACCTGATTAAAGCGGCGAAGAAAGAGACCAGAATACCGGTCATCGCGAATGTCTTTGGGGCAGGGAGAAACACGGATGGATGGGTAAACATTGCTCTGGAATGTGAAAAGGCAGGGGCCGATGCACTGGAACTAAACTTCTCTTGCCCTAATGTGGGTATCCTCCAGAAACGTTTGGAGGATATTAAGGCTGGGGAATCTGGTGCTATCGGAGCACTTTTGGGACAATCGCCCCAGCTGGCGGGAGAAGCAGCCAAAGCGGTTTGTGATGCTGTGAAGATCCCGGTTTTCTGCAAAATGACTCCGGAAGCTCCTGATATTGCCGCCGTAGCCAAAGCCTGTGTCAATGCCGGAGCGGCAGGACTCTCTGCAGTGAATGCCTTTAGCCGTTTCGGGGGGGTCGACATATACAACGGTGGCCGAACTAAGACCATCGACCTCGCGAAAGATCAAAATACCTTTGTGTGCAATCCGGACGATCCGCTCTTAGGACCTGCGTTCAAATACAGGGCTCTCCGGGAGGTGGCCGTAATCGCAAGAGCGCTCCCTGGAGTGCCTATCTTAGGAGGCGGAGGACTCCACAGCTTTGAGGATGCTATAGAAATGATCATGTGTGGCGCGGCAGCCGCCACCTTTTGCACGGCTGTCATGTGGAAAGGGTGGGAGATCTTCAGAAAGATGGAAAATGAAATGAGACAGTACATGGAGAAGATGGGGTACCAAAGAATTTCAGATTTTATGGGAGCAGGCCTCAAATACATTGTTCCCCAGGGGAAAGCCCGATGGATCCTGGCACATCCCGTGATAGACCTCAAGCGCTGCAACGGTTGCGGCGTTTGCACAAAGATGGGGCACTGTGAAGCCTACACTCTGGAAGGCAAGAAGGCTGTCGTGGACCTGTCAAAATGCGTTGGGTGTATCTATTGTCAGGCCATCTGTCACCGAAAGGCAATCACGATGAAGGAAACGGGTCGCTATGCTTATGAAGAATGAAGCGAAGCGAACAAATATGGCCTTGCTGGGCACGATAGGACTTCAGCCATAGAAAGGAGAGCGAGGAGAAAGTGGAAAAAAAGGAGTTTGTGTGGCTATTCGATTGTCAAACAACAATAGTCCACGATGTCGTGGCAATTGTCAACTAAGAACAATCTCGGCATAAATAGCGGAAAAGAAGGAGTTGAAGAATGGATAATCCAGGACGTCTAAGAGAGATCCTCGACGAAGGTGAATACCTTTTAGTTGTATCGGCATATGATGCCCTGAGTGCAAGAGTGATCGAATCTGTTGGTTTTAAAGTGGTGGCGACCTCTGGCTTTAGCATTGCCGCCAGCCTGTTGGGAAAACCGGATGCAGGGTTACTTACCTTTACTGAAAATTTATCGACCGTTCGCAATATTATCAATGCCGTGAACGTTCCTGTCATTGCGGATATCGACACAGGTTATGGAAATGCGATCAATGTGATTAGAACCGTCGAAGAATTTGAGAGGGCTGGAGTCGCAGCAGTGTTGCTAGAAGATCAATTAGAGCCTAAGAAATGCCCGGTCGGACATGAGGTGGAAACGATTTCCACAGATGAAATGGTAGGGAAAATTGAGGCAGCAGTATCTGCCCGGAGAAATCCCCATTTCTTGATTGTCGCCCGCACAGATGCCAAAGGCGACGAGGCGATCAAGAGAGGCAAGGTTTACCTGGAAGCAGGTGCCGATATGATCAAGCCTGGCAACAAATGCTTCAAGACACTTGAAGAGATTAAGCATTTTGCAAATGAATTCCCGGGTAAAAGCTACATCAGCGTGGTTGCCTGGATGGAGCAATCTCTGAGATTACAGGATATTGTAAAAGCGGGTGTAAAAGTCGTCTCCTTTCCTCTCTTCTCTGTTTTGAGTACGACAAAGTCCCTGTTTGAAGGGATAAGATACTTGAAAGAGAATGAATGGACTCCCATCCCAAATGATCGAACTTACCCGACAAATGACTTCTTCCGTTTCATTGGCATGGAGGATATCATAGAGAAAGAAAAGAGATATTTAAGGTCAAATAAGCAAGAATAAATTGAAACCAGTGAAGCCGTGAAAAGCTAAAGATCACCGAATAGCCGAACCCACTGTCTAGTAGATTCACCGGTCCTTCTTCGGAAGATATTCCTGCTCAAAGAATGATCGACTAACTCATTGGTGATCGCCCGTCCCTGGGTCATCTCTCCTCCTCCTTTTCTTTTTCAAGAAAAAGCAGAATAGATAATGACCCTTAGCTCTTCTAACGGTCAATCAATTTTGTTACGTATAGAGAAGTGAAGTCTTCAGAAGGCCTCTTCTACGGAGAGGGATTACGTAGAGGAATAAGGAAACGCCATTATTCCTTTTCAAAAGAAATCTTCACTCCTTGGAGTACCTATGTTAATCCGTGTTGGGTCTGCCTGCCTATTTTTTAGGCAAACAAAGGGTCAGCGATGCAATGTTTCTTCCTGTAATATAGTTTTGACTTTTTTGCACCACAATACAACGTTACAGATGCAAATCAGTAATATTGGTTGAGCTGAGAAAAAATACATAGGGTATTTTCCTCTTGACAGTCTGTCAATAAGAGAGTATTTCTTGACCATTGTTTCCTTCCGTAGCTTAATAAACCCAACAACCTAATCATTGACCTTCTGGAGGGAGTTTGAGGAGGAGTAACCGGAAGGCTTTGATGGAAGGCTCTAAGGGATTTATATGTCCCGTCGGAGCACCTTTTGTTTTCATTAAAAGGAAAGGAGGTTAATGAAATGAGAAAGATAATTTGCTTGGGATGGTTGGTTATGTTTCTTCCTGCAATGATATGTGCCCAAGAGAAAGTTGACGCACCAGTTTGGAATGTGGGAGATAAATGGTTTTTCACTCTCGGAAATATCGAGGCTGCAAGTGTTGATCCAAATAGTTATGTGATGAATGTTTCAGATGATGCATGTAAATTTCTAAATCAAGGTTTTAAAGCAATCATATTTGAAAAATCCACTCTAAATAGGGTTGGAGTCCTTATAGGAGGCAAGCGGAAAGAATATACCGGCGGTTTAAGGAGAGTTTTCAATTTCCCTCTAAATGTTGGAAAGCAATGGAAAGATCAGTATTCAGGAAAACGATTGGTTGGTTTACATCGGGACCTATCTGAATCTTTTACTGAGACTTATACCGTCTTAGGATGGGAGGATCTACAGGTTCGGGCGGGAAAATTTAGAGCCATTAAATTGGAGTATAAGCATGTAACAACTGCGTCGACAAGCCCATTCTTGCCTCTGCCTTTAGAGAGAAAATCAATATTTTGGTATTCGCCAGCTGTCAAGTATCTTATAAAATGCCAATACGATAAGTCCTTTGAAGACGAATTTAAAAATTGGGAATTAACTTCTTTCAAAGGGAAAAAATAGAGTAAACAGCATACAGCTTATCGGAACATGTAGGCACAGAAAACAATCAATATCCATCGGAATGCAATATTAGGCAAAGTTGGGAATGGGATTGTCCTCGTTTGCACCTTTCGATCAGTAATCCTCAACTCCGAGATCATCTCGCCATTGAAGATAGGTATACTCCTTAATTTAGGTTTTCTCCAAATATCTTCATCTCTCCCAGCCAATTAAGTCCTCCCAATTCTCATGAGAATTGGGGGGTATCAGACGACTCATGGGGGTGGGGTGGTGAGCACCTTCATGCCGGTGGGATGTGCATCCATGGCGGCGTGACAAAGATTGATGTTGACGGAATCGAGTTCACCGCTACAATATAGGCTATGTGGCCGACAAAAGCTAAAATAATACGTTAATTGGGCCAAAGAGCTGTACAAGTTAGAAGGCCTGGAGGAGGTTTCAGTTGTCAGAGCAATGTTCACTATGCGGTTGTCCCATCCACCGTGCTGGAGATTATGCCAAGCCCACCACTAAAGGGAGATCTCATGCAACGGCCCATCATTTTGTTGCAGAACGTTTCTATGGTCGGACGAAGAATCGTCCTGGTGAACAGCGAGAGCGTATTCTGGAGCCTGACCCTTGGCAGCTGGAAGGCAGTTACACGGTTTTTTGTTATGAATGTCACGAGGAACTCCTCCACAATCCCGTTTTTCTGCCCCACGACATAGAAGCCTTCTCACAGCTTATTAAAGCCAGAGGACTGGACGAAGAAGCCAAACCCGAAGATCGAAAGAAAATAGCAGGCCGCATCCAACTTCTCAATGAGGTGATCCATCGTGGCCTGTTGGCACTTTTCACTGAAACATCAAAATGCCAAGGCATCTAACGTTAAAATCTATTTGGGTCCTCATGCTCCGTTTATTCTCCATTCTTGCTCCAAGGTGATTTTTTATTACCCAAATCCTGGGGAGATCGAACTTTGGAAACCCCTTTGATTTTCGTAAGGGGTTATTCATTTTGGGTGATAAAAGAGACACAAATATTACCCAAATTAGGCATCTGGACGGATTCTGTCAGAGGTATGATATTCGAATTGGGGGGCGAAGAGTAGCACCTACAAAGCGTTGAAATCTATAGGCAGTGAAAATTGAAGATTAACGATTGAAAGCGTGCATCGGACAGCGTCCGTGGAAAAACCGAAAGAGGATTTGATTTTCTCGGCTATCATTTCGAGCCTGAGGAAATTTCACCTTCCTGAAAGACAATCAGTAATTTCATTAAAAAGGCTCTCCGGCTTTATGAACAGCAGCCGCCCCACCGGAAGATGAGGCGGCTCGGAGA
>Ga0153916_10002621_pt1 | contig 13131 bp, 11 predicted proteins | sample Opewatmetagenome_FD_109642 | JGI IMG/M metagenome (GOLD analysis project Ga0153916, IMG submission 109642) | Freshwater wetland microbial communities from Ohio, USA - Open water 3 Core 3 Depth 4 metaG | ecosystem: Environmental > Aquatic > Freshwater > Wetlands | place: USA: Ohio, Lake Erie...
CTGCCTCCGTAGGGAGACGGTAATTCATTCCTGTTTTTTGATTTAACTTTCGAATAAATTCCTGGACTTCATACCAACTCAGGTATTCAACGGGATATTCCCCTCCTTTTCCAAAACGGGATGGATTATTCCCCATGACTTTTTCCCACTGCCCCTGGGTTACCTCATACGCCCCCATAAAAAAATCACCAACACATGTTTCATGCACCGGTTCTTCATCGGCATTTCCATTCCCAAAATTGTCTCCCATTTTGTAACACCCGCCTTCGACAAAAACAAACTCCATGCCGGTTAGAGAATCCTTAAATTCTTTATTCCTTACCTCGGCACTGCCGAGGGATAATGCGATAAGGAAAAAAATGAAGATCAATAAGGTTATACTCTTCATCCCATATCTCCAACACTTAAGATCTCTCAGAAATGGATCCTTCCTCGCCTTGGGCAACTCCCTCGAGGACAGAGGAAAAGAATGACCAACTTTTTCCAGGGGATGATTTTCAGCCTTTGGTTACAAACCTTTTGCGCCATTTCTGATAGGTTTCAAAGTCCATCCAGGCTAAGAGTTCTCCCCCGTCCACATCAAGGGCTTGTCCGGTGATGATCTCCGCCTGGTCGGATACGAGAAACAGGACCGCTTTGGCCTGATCCTCAGGCAAAGCCCATCGTCCTATGGGGAACCTCTTAATTTCCTCTTCCATTTCTTCTGGAGTAACCCTTTCTCGGATGCGGGGAGTTAAGGTTCCGCCGGGACAGATGGCGTTTACGGTTATCCCATAGGGGGCCAATTCATAGGCCAGATGTCTGGTAAACCCTAACAACCCTGCCTTGGCTGCGGTGTATGCGGCACTCCCATGGTAGCTGATTTTTTTGGCCGCAACCGAAGAGATGTTAATAATTCGTCCATATCTATTTTTTTGCATTATGGGGATGACTTCTTTGCAACAAATGAATGCCGCATTCAGGTTGGTGTCAATCACGCGTCTCCACACCTCATACGGCATATCCTCCACCATCAGAGGACTCCCCACTCCGGCGTTGTTTACCAAGATGTCCACATGGTCAAAATGTTTAAAAACCTCAGAAAACATTCTTTTAACTTCTTGCTCATTGGAAATATCTGCTTTGGCCCATAGAGCTTTAACTCCCAATTTTTGGATGGCTTGGACAGTTTCGGGTCCTTCTTTTTCAAGAAGATCATTGACGACTACATGGGAGCCATGCTCCGCCAGCAGAAGAGCGATTGCCCGGCCGATCCCTCTCGCCGCTCCAGTTACTAACGAGACTTTCCCTTGCAATCCCATTGATTATCTCCTTTCTATAGAACTTTGTTTTTTCTTAACGCCTCGATTTGTTCAAGGGAATAACCCAAATATTCGGAAAGGATCTCCTCCGTGTGCTGCCCCACCGTAGGGGCTCCGGTAAAAACCTCTTCCTTTATTTCCGACGACTTAATGGGATTCCCCACCATCTGAATCTTCTCCCCCAAATGATCCACTGAAACCACCATATTTCGGGCCAAGACCGAGGGATTCGACAAAGCCTCGGCAAGATTGTTCACCGGACCCGCCGGAACATCACCTTTAATCAGCAGGTCAAGCCATTCATCCCGCTCCCTCTCCTGGAACTTATCCTCCAATATTTTCATCAGAGCATCACGATTTTTCAGCCGGGCGCTCCTAGAGTTGAAACGGGGGTCTTTGCCCGCCTCTTCGATCCCCAGCACCTGACATAAATTCTGGAAAAATTTATCCTGGGCGGCCTCGATCGTAAGGTACTTCCCATCTTTGGCCATGAAGGCACGGATGGGAACTGTTGACACATGGCCCGAACCAATGGGCTCGGGAATCACTTTTTCCAGGAAATAATATTGGGCCCGGTAGGTCATGAGGGCAATCTGGGCATCCAGCATAGCGATATCCAGACGCTGCCCCCTTCCAGTCAACTGCCGGTAATAAAGGGCGCCAAGAACGGCCATGGCAGCATACATCCCTCCTCCCAAGTCTCCCATCGGATAGCCCAGGCGAACCGGCGGTCTGCCAGGCTCCCCGGTAAAGCTCATGACCCCTCCCATGGCCTGGATTAGAAGGTCCAAAGCAGGACGATCCTTGTAAGGACTATTGGATCCAAAACCGGTGACTGAGCAGGAGATGATTTTCGGGTTCACTTTCTTCAGGCTCTCGTAATCAATCTTCAGCTTCTCCAGGGTTCCCGAGCGGAAATTATCGTAGACTACATCCGAGATCTTCACCAGATCATAGAAAATTTCCCTTGCTTTTTCATTGCGAAGATTCAGGGTCATACTCTTCTTGTTTCGGTTAAAACTCAAATAATAGGCACTTTCTCCTTTATGGGTGTAATGAACCGTACCCCGGCTTAGGTCTCCGCCCTCCGGGTTCTCAATTTTGATCACCTCCGCTCCCAGGTCAGCTAAGATCAAAGTGCCGAAAGGTCCCGCCATAATTTGGGATAAATCCAAAATCCGAACTTCTTTTAGAATCATATCGTCCCTCCTTAAAATGAGGAATGCATTCATCCCGGAATCTTAAGTTAGCTCCTAAGGGATGGATAAGGACGAGTGTTGGGCCAGGGCTCTGCCCCTTTCACTCAAAATGGAGCTGGCAGGGCGTTTGCCGCGTCCCTCTAAGGGTTCAGGATGACCTTTAACCCTTTCCGGTGAATCAGCGTCTCGAAGCCCTCCTTGGTTTTCTCCAAGGGGAGAAGGTGGGTGATCACCGGGCCGACATTTACCTTTTTATTGGCAATCAAATTGATGGCCCGCATCCAGGTGGACGGAAGCCGGCGATAGGAGCCGATCAGAATGGCTTCCTTACGGACCAGTTCAACATAATCGAAAGGAAAAGTGGGCCCAATGCCGATCTCCAAAATTTCTCCTCCCTGTTTGATCAGCTTCAAGGCCATGGGAATGGAATCTCTTGCCCCGCTCGTGTCTAAAACCGCATCCACCCCTTTGCCATCCGTGGCTTGGAGGATCATTTCCTGGTAAGGGTCCCGATTCACAACCAGGGCCTGGGCACCCAGGGATGACGCTACTTTCAGCCGGTCCTGGTCAAGGTCTAAGCCTAAAACGAACAATTTTCCCACGCCCATGGCCTGGGCGAGCATAGCTCCGAGAAGTCCTATGGGCCCGGGGCCGATGATAACCAGATCATCCCCGGGCTTGATGCGGGAACGCTCAAAGGCATGCAGAGCTACCCCTAAAGGCTCGACCACGGCCCCTTCATTGTAGGAAAGGGTTTCGGGAATTTTGTAAAGGCTGAGGGAGGGAACCACCATATATTTGGCCATGCCCCCATCCGCCTTTTGGCCGATTCGTTTTTGGTACAGGCAATGATTAAACCTTCCCAGGCGGCAGTAGTAACAGAGGCCGCACCCGCCCCAGGTTTCGCAAACTACCCGGTCACCCACTTTGAAATCCCGGACCTCCCGGCCCACCTCTACCAGGACCCCTGCCGCCTCATGCCCCAAAACCCGGGGGAAGGTCAGGGCCTTTAATAGCTGGGCATTCATCTCCTCCGGCCATTCGTAAAAATGGACATCACTTCCGCAGATCCCGCAGGCTTTTATCTCGATGAGAACTTCATTCGGGCCCTGGATCTTTGGTTCCGGCCATTCCAGAATTTCCCCGCCAAACCCCGCTTCTTTCTTCACAAAGGCTAACATAGTTTTCTCCTTTACTTTTTACCTTTTTCTTCCTCCACAATCCTCATGAGAGCGCGGATTCCGCTGTCAAAGGTGGGGCCTCCCCCTGGGATGATGGTTGTTTCGATGGCCTCCAGGAGTTCCTGTTTGGTGGCTCCATGCTTTAAGGCCCTTTTCATATGTTCATATACACCGTTATCGCATTGCCGGAAGGCAAGAACCGCGATGGCGACGAATTCCCTTACTTTCAAGGGGAGGGCCTTCCCCGCCGATAGGCCGTTTTTGTAAAGATTGTTATAAGCCTCCATGAAATCAGGATCTATGGTGGCCACGTAGTTTTTCGCCAGGGATACGTACCCCCTGTCTTTCTCCATCTCGGCCAGAAGCTTTTTCACCCTCTTCTCTTTATTTTCCCGGGGCATTCTCAACCCTCCTTTCTTGAGTTTCTTTACCCCATGCGATGGGGTTCGATGTTCTTTTCATTTCGCTAACCTTCCAACCTCAAAAGCTTTCTCGGGTTATCCACCAGCATGATCCGAAGGTCCTCTGGGGAAAGTCCTTTCAGGAAAAGCCGTTGAGATCGATCGCTCCCTTCAGAAAATTGTTCATATGGGTTCCCTCAGTTAGAATTCTTCGGCTTCATGAAGAAGGTGTACCCCAGGACCAGGGTAAAGGAAAGGGCGGCCGTGATGACTAAAAACAACCAGTAATAGGTAAAGTGAACCCCCTTATAGGTCAGCCAGAAAGCAGTGAACACGACCGGAAGAAAGAGGATCCATCCTTTCCAGCCCGAAGGTCTCACCCGGGCTGCCCGAGGGGGATCGAGGGTCTTCTCCGCAGTCTGCACCTGGAAAGATAAAGGATTGCCTGTTTCGGGGGCGAAAGTTGGCCCCGGCTCGAAGGAGAGTTCCGCGGCGGCTTCCCGGCCCTTTTTCAATCCTTTCTGCATGAAGATGACCAATCCAAAAAAGGCCAGCCCCATCAAATCGGTGTAAATGCCCGGCTTGATCAAAAGCAGGGCGGCAGCCAGCAGAAGGGCCCTCTGAAAATAGGTACACCTTTGAAAAAGCCAGCCTTCTACTCCCGCTGCCAGGCAGATGGCCCCGATGGTAGCGGTGCAAAAAGCGAGGATGATCTGGTGATAGGGCCCGTCGAAGAGCAGCTCCGGGCAGTAAGCAAAGATAAACGGGATGACGTAGGAAGCGATGCCGATTCGCATGGCGATATAGCCGGTCTTGGCCGGATTTCCCCCGGAGAGGGCCGCCCCGGCAAAAGCGGCCATGGCCACGGGAGGGGTAATGGCCGCGATGGCCCCAAAGTAAAAGGCAAACATATGGGAGGCCATGGTGGTGATCCCCATCTTGATCAAGGCAGGGATCACCAAAATCGCCAGGGTCAAATACACCGCAGCCGGGGGCATACCCATGCCGAGAATGTAAGCGGCAACAGCCGTGAGGATCAAGGCGATCCACAAGTGCCCGTGGGAGGCCGTCAGTACCAGTTGGGTGAACCGCTGCCCCACACCGGTAATGAAGATGGAGCCGATGATGATCCCGCAAAGCGCGCAGGCGGTGGCCACCATCAGGGCGGCCCGGGAGCCGTTGATTAAGCCATCGGTAAAATCCTGCGGGCTCATCCGCGTATCCCGGTTGATAAAGCTTACGAGGATGATCGAAATAATACCGGCCAGGCAAGTCAAGACCACGCTGTAGCCCAGGGCGAAAAGGAGGATCATAAGGGCGAGGGAGATCACCGTGTAACCCCGGGGTAAAACGTCCCTGAACCTGGGGATTTCACTTTCTTTCATGGGCCTCAAACCGAGCTTGCGAGCCTCGAAATGGACCATCATGAAGACCGAAATGTAGTAGAGAATGGCCGGAATAACAGCGGCTACGCAGACCGACCAATACGAAATGCCCAAAAATTCCGCAATCAGAAAGGCGGTAGCTCCCATGACCGGGGGCATGATCTGGCCTCCGGTCGAGGCGCAGGCCTCTACCGCTCCGGCGTAGTTCGCCGGGTAGCCGATCCGCTTCATCATGGGAATCGTGAAAGACCCTGTTCCCAGGACATTGGCCACGGCGCTTCCCGAAATGGTGCCGAAAAGCCCTGAGGAGATGACCGCCACCTTGGCCGGTCCTCCGGAAGTCCGTCCGGCCAGGGCCAGGGAAAGGTTGATGAAGAATTCTCCGGCCTTCGACTGGGTGAGGAAAGCGCCAAAATACATGAAAAGGATGATGTAAAAGGACATGACCTGAAGGGGCAAGCCGAAAATTCCGTTATTCTGCAGGAAAATAATGTCAACCGCCGTTGACCAAGGGAAAGGGGGGCCATAGAAGATGCTGGGATAGTAGGGACCGAAGAGGACGTTCAGCAGGAAGAATAATGCGACCAGGACGATGGCCCAGCCCATGGTCCGCCGTGCCGCCTCGAAAACCATGATGATGAGGAGGGTCCCCAGGATGATATCCCACTGGTTGGGCATGCCGGTGCGCATTTCCATGGCCCCGGTGTCCCAACTGGCATATATGGATATCCCGATGCTGGCGAGAAACAAGAAGGCGTCCACGATGAAATAGCCATTCAATTTTTCCTTAAACGATTTTCGCTTCAGCGGAAAGATGAGGAAGGTTAAGGCCAAAATCAGGGCGAGATGGGTTGCCCCGTGCACCCGGGCATCCGACTGGCCGAACGTAGAGGTCGTAAGGTGAAAGAGGGCCAGGAATACACCCAAGCCCGCGATCAGGATCCCGATGAATTTCCCGGGAGAAAGACTCTGCTCCCTGGCCAGGAAGCCCAGAATGGATTTTTCTCTGGGAGTTTCGATCTGGACCTCTTTATCTTCCAAGAGCTTCTCAATTTTTTTGTCTTTCATTTCCGGTTCCTTCCTGCCCGAACATTTTCATCCAAACCTGAGGGGATCGCCGCAGGCGGGGGCGCCTGCGGCTGGAGGAGGTTCGATTTCTTATTTCTTCATCAGGCCCCGATCCTCATAGAATTTCTTGGCCCCGGGATGGATGGGAATGGAAAATCCCACCGGCATGTCCTGAGGTTTCACCTTAAGTCCATCCGGGATCACCTCGTTGAGAATGTCCAGGTTTTTGGTGACGGCCTCCAGAAGCTTGTAGACAAACTCATCGGGCATGTCTTTGTGGCAGACCACCGAATTGAGCATGGCCAGCCCGTCATAATCTTCCTTGACCGAGTTGTAGGTGCCCTTAGGGATCTTGGTTTTGATCCAGGCGGGGTACTTGGCCAAAAAGGCATCCACTTTTATGGGCAGGAAGTGGATGCCGGGGTTCTGGTCCACCTGCATGATTCCCCCACTCCGGTAGGGGTCCTGAATCACGCCCACATCAAGATTTCCATCCTGCATCATGTTGGCCATGTTTCCGATTCCCAGGAAACTAAGCTTTCCCCCCTTTTTCTTGAACTCCTCCAGGCTCATGTTATAAAGCTCCAGAATCTGGTTGATGTATTCGTACTGGGTCTTGGACTGAACACTCATCCGGTAGGGTTTCTTATACAGGTCGGGGAATTCCTTCAACTCCGGGCATTTGTTGGATACGATGATGTGAATCATCGCCGGGAACAGAGACATGACGTGACGGATATCGGGAGTCCGATCGGTTGCCGGGGGCTTGGCATAGTAGGCGATATCGGCGGTCACGGTGTGGGTAAACCCCAGCTCCATCTTCTTGTTCTGGAGCTGGACGCAGTTGGCCTGTCCTCCGCCGCTGACCAGAGCGGTGGCTCTAATTCCGGGAAATTCCTTTTCAACAATCTGGACCATTTTCCCGGCATAAAGCAGCCAGGTCCCTCCGATACTTGCTCCCCCAATTCGCATGAATTTCATCTCTTCTTTGGCCCAGGAAAGAGACGGGCCAAAGGCCAACAGCGCGACACCCAATAACCCCAACCCTATCCATCTTCTCATTTTGCACCTCCTGATCTGGTATTTTCCCTGCCAGGGAGACCTCGTTCCCCGGACCCATTAGAGGCCCAACAGATAAGCAGGGTTTATTTTCACCATCTGTTCCAAGTCTTTCTCCTTTATCCCTCCCAGGAGTAAAGCGGCAATAAACATGCGCAAGCCTTCCACCGGGGGAGTATAAGTAAACCTTCCCAGGTCGGTTGCGATCACGCAATGCTCGGGCCCTACCTGATTTATCATTTCAATGATCGTTTGAACTGGCTGGCTGTCCCTCCACGGAGAAGGCAAGCAGGGGGCGAAACAATACTCCAGATAGGCCCCCTTGCGGGCCAGTTCCTTCTGTTCTTCTATGGAGGCCCCGATGATGTCGCTATTTACATGGGTCACGAGAATTCTATCCAGCCCGGCCTTCTTCGCTTCTTTCAGCAGGATCAAGGATTCCCCGGGGGAGAGATGGCTGGTATCTAAAATGGCTCCTTTTTCGGCAATGAGGGAAATAATCTCTCTGACTTCGGGCAAAAGTTCCGAACCTTCGAGTCCGCCTTTCAGGATGGAGATCCCGCTCCCTACCTTTCGGTTGGGGTCCAGGAACTTCTGGTAAATCCTGGCTCCCCCCTTGGCCCCTTCGGTTACTTTTTTGATCGTCCAGGCGGCGTCAAAGCTGGGCATCCAGACGATTTTTGCCCCCGTCTGCAGAGCCGAATAGACGGCCAGGGGGTTGAGCCCTCCTACGGAATAATCCAGGGTCACCCCTCCATAAACGGTTATCCCTTGCACCAGGCTATTCACCAGTCCGGCGCCGTCAGCCGTGCAGGTATCCTTGGATTTGAAGACGACTGCTCGCATACCGATTGCCAGGGCGTCCCTGGCCACTTCCAGCATATTCTGCCGGCGGGGCGGAGTTTCATAGCTGGCGTGGATATGAAGATCCACGGCCCCGGCCATCAAAGCTTGGATCGTTGACATCATGGTTAATCCCCCCTTTAAATTTACCGCCTTCCTTCTGATCAGGAATTTATTTCCCTTTTCCAAAAGAGAAGTTGCGTTTCCTGGGGACGGCTTGAATCCTAAGGGTGCAAAATAAACCCCCTGGAAGCCCTCGGCTCATAGCCTATCATTCATCCCTCGGCAATTCAGCGGCCAGGCGCATCTTGCGCCCGGCTACCCACCGGATGGCTGGGAGAGCCAGCAAGATGATCGCAGTAACAATAAAGCCTGCGGAGATGGGTCGATTCAAAAAAATCAAGAAACTCCCCCCTGACATGATGAGAGATTGCCTGAGGGCATCTTCCATCATCAAGCCCAAGACCATTCCCAAGAGCAATGGAGCTCCTTCGAAACGCACCTTCTTCATGAGGTAACCGATTACTCCAAAGATAACCATGATTAGAACATCGAACTTGTTATTGTTGATACTGTAAGCACCAATCAAGCAAAAAAGAAGAATGAGTGGAAACAGAATGGGATAAGGGACTCGCAGCACGCGAACCCACAGGCCAATCAGGGGAAGGTTCAGGATTAATAACATGATGTTGCCGATGTACATGCTCACGATTACGCCCCAGAAGAGATCCGGGTTTCGGATCATCAATAGAGGTCCAGGCTGCAGCCCATAGATCAGCAGAGCTCCCAACATCAAGGCCATCACCGGATTGCCAGGAATACCCAAAGTCAAAAGAGGAATGAATTGTCCTCCGGCACCGGCATTATTAGCCGATTCTGGCCCGGCTACCCCTTCGATGGCCCCTTGGCCAAACTGCTCGGGATGCTTGGAAAAACGCTTCTCCATTGCATAAGAAGCAAAAGAAGAGAGCACGCCCCCTCCCCCTGGAAGAACTCCCAGGAAAAATCCGAAGAGCGACCCTCGAATAATCGGCATGGCCGAATCTTTCCATTCTTTCAAGTTGGGAAGGAGGTGGGAAATTTTAGCCTGTAAGATATCCCGCTTTCCCATGGATTCTTCGATATTGTACAGAACCTCCCCAATCCCGAAAATACCCATGGCCACGGGAACAAATCCGATACCATCCTCCAGGGTGGCAATCCCATACGTGAAGCGTTCATAGCCAGAGATGTTGTCCAGGCCGACAAAGCTGAGAAGCAGCCCCAGGCAGGCCATCATCAAAGCCTTGAGCATCGAGCCATGGGCCAGATAAATTACCAGGGTCAAACCGAGGACCATAAGGGAAAAATATTCCGGAGGCCCAAACTGGAGGGCCACCGCTGCCAGAGGAGGGGCTAAGAAGGTCAAGGCTACCACAGCGAAAGTACCGGCAATGAATGAGCCGAATGCCGAAATCCCCAAAGCTGGGCCGGCTCTGCCCCGGCGAGCCATCTGATAGCCATCCAGACAGGTTATCACCGAGGATGCTTCTCCAGGAATATTGACCAGGATAGAAGTAGTAGATCCTCCATACATGGCCCCGTAATAAATTCCGGCCAACATGATGGTGGCCCCCACGGGAGACATTTTGAAAGTTGCCGGAAGGAGCATCGAAATCGTGGCCACCGGTCCAATCCCGGGGAGAACTCCGATCAGGGTTCCCACAAAGACCCCTACGAAGCAATAAAAAAGATTGATAGGCTGCAGGCATATCGAAAACCCGTAGAGAATGCTATCGAGATAGCCCATTCCATTGTCCTTCTATAGCCTAAAAAGGCCTACGGGGAGCTGAACCTTCAGGCCCACCTTAAAAATCAGATGGGTCAACAGCGTTACCAAGATAGTCTCAGTTAACACTAGGCCCCATTGCTGATTCCCGACAAACCGGAATAGGAAGAATAAAAGTAACAACGTGCAGATGATGAACCCCAAAAATTCCATCAACAAGGCGTAGGCTAAGAGGGAGCCCACGGTCAAAAGCACGCCTGGCCATCGTCCTTCCCCAATTAAAAATTGAACCTGAACCAGAGCGGACTTGCGCAGCCCTGCCTCGATCCATAAAAAAGCAGAAAGCAGGGCCAGGATGAGGCCTACCCCCAGGGGAAGGAATCCCGGCCCTGGTTTCCCCAAGCGGCCTATCGGCATCAGAAAAGATTGCCAGATGACGATGAGGGCCAAAACAAGAAAGAGAATGCTGCAGATTCTGTTATAATACTTCATAGAAAATCCCTGAGACAGAAAGGAAGGAAATCATCCGGACCATTCTCTCTTGGATTTCACTTTTCCTGTTCCTTAATTCCAGTCGCGCGGATAAATTCCCCCCAGATTTTATAATTCTCTTCAATATTTTTATCTGTCTCCTTGCCACCGGCGAATGTAGCCGGAAATTGGATGTTATCAAGGAACTTGAGGTAGGCGGGTTCTTTCATAGCTTTGAGATAGGCGACTTCCAGTTTCTTTTGCATCGGATCGGGAAGGCCTCTTGGGGCAATAATGACCAAATATCTTCCCCGGGGAAATCCTTTGTAACCCAATTCCTCCAGGGTGGGTACATCGGGAGCAGCCTTCATCCTCGTTTTGTTATAGCTGACCAATAACCGCATCGCTCCATCCTTGACAAATTGAACGTGAGTTCCGGCCGCAGACCAGGCTTTAATATGGCCGCCGAGCAAGGAAGTGGCCAGTTTAGCCCCTCCCGGAATGGGCACGTGTTTCCAGTCAACCCCTCCTTTTTTAAAGGCCAGGTATTCCATGATGATGTGGCCCCCCGTCCCGTATCCATCGCTGCCGTAAATGAGCTTTCCAGGATTTTTCTTGCCATAATCCAAGAATTCTTCCAGGTTTTTCCAGGGGGCGTCCGCCTTAACCACCAAGCCACAGGTATACTCGGTATAGGTGGCAATCCAGGTAAAGTCTTTTTTGACATCGTAGGGAACTTTTCGCAAATGGGGAACCTCGGCGAAGGCCGTGGCCGACAGGCCACCGAGGGTATACCCATCTGGTTTTGCATTCGCCACCAAGTTGGCACATACAGTGTGGGAGGCCCCCGCTTTGTTGACCACCACGATTGGTTGCCCAAATTCCTTACTGACCATATCGGAGAGAACTCGAATTCCGAGATCCGTGGTTCCCCCGGCTGAGGAGCCACAGTAGACCGTGATTTCCCTATCGGGGTAATCAGCCTGAGCCAGGATTGGAGCCAGGAGAAATAAGCAAACCCACCCCATCAGAAAAACCTTCATCTTTTTCATGATAAACCTCCTTGGATTGATAACTGACTACAAGATCCTCCTTCCCGGCCCACGTTCTCGGGCCCATGGAGATTTCGTTGAACCTAACGTGCTGGAAAACGCTTTTCTCTTTAACGTTTCAAAATGATGACAGTGGAAGCTCCGGTATCTTGGGCTACAAACCCTCCAGAACAGTGGGCCAGGCCGACTTTCGCCCCTTTTACCTGCCTTTCCCCAGCCTCCCCTCTCAGTTGCCAGACTAACTCGGCAACCTGAGCAACCCCTGTGGCCCCTATGGGGTGACCCTTGCAGAGGAGTCCGCCGCTGGGATTAATGGGGAATTTTCCTCCCAATTGCGTTATTCCCTCTTCCGCCATGCGCCCCCCTTCTCCTTCCTTACAAAATCCCAAATTTTCAATCCGGACAATCTCGGCGATAGTAAAGCAGTCATGGACTTCAGCAAAATCCAAATCCTGGGGGCCAATCCCCGACTTCCCATAGGCCTCTTCGGCCGCCCGCTGCTCGATCTCATTCACAGCGATATTCCGCTGGCTCTCATAGGTTCCCGACTTGAGGGCCGCAGCGGCTACATAGATGAGTTTGGTGGTATATCTTTTGGCTACTTCCTCGTTGCAAAGAATGGCCGCCGCCGCCCCATCGGTAGTCGGACAGGAATCGAGCAAGGTTAAGGGATAACAAATCATCGGGGATTTTCTCACTTCTTCAACAGTGGTTTCTTTGGGATAATGAGCGCGGGGGTTTAATTTCCCATGTTTCCGATTTTTCACGGCTACTTTGGCCAGCTGTTCCAGAGTGGTGCCATATTGGGCCATATGCCTTTGAGCCCGCATGGCCCACATTCCTGGAGGGGAGAAGCCGGCAATGCCCTCGAGGGTATCCCCAATGCGACTCAGAGGAGCTGGACCCCTCCCATTTAATTTTTCCACTCCGATTGCCATAGCGATGTCATAGAGCCCTGACCCTACAGCCATCCACGCTTCTCGAAAGGCCGTAGACCCGCTGGCGCAGGCATTCTCCACACGCGTCACCGGGATTCCCCGAATCCCCACACCCCTGAGAATTTCCTGGGCTACGCAGCTGATAAATCCGGTTTCCCTTCTTTCGGTGAGATTTCCTAAATAAGCAACCTGGATATCTTTCGGACTCATGCCGGCATCCTTCATGGCTTCCCAGGCCGCTTCTCTTCCCAGTTGCTCCACGGGTATTTCCGGGAACTTGCCAAACTTGGTCATCCCGACGCCAATAACGACTACAGTTCTCATACCCTTCCTCCTTTTTCTTTGACACCCTCAAACAAGCCGAAAACGAAAACCCATGACTTTTTCCCCGGATGTACCCTCACGAATTTCCTCCAGCACGAGCTCAACGGGTGCACCCAGCTTCAAGATTTCAGGTTTCCAATC
>Ga0153916_10002623_pt1 | contig 13122 bp, 22 predicted proteins | sample Opewatmetagenome_FD_109642 | JGI IMG/M metagenome (GOLD analysis project Ga0153916, IMG submission 109642) | Freshwater wetland microbial communities from Ohio, USA - Open water 3 Core 3 Depth 4 metaG | ecosystem: Environmental > Aquatic > Freshwater > Wetlands | place: USA: Ohio, Lake Erie...
CTATCATAAACAATGAGGTCAATTCATTCGCTATAGCTGTACTTGTTTACGCTGTTCCTTAGTGCTAACATTATTGATCACCTCGGGCCGCTAGCTCAATTGGTAGAGCAGCTGACTCTTAATTCTAAGCAACCACGTATGATGTAGCGGCGGCATACGTCATTCAATCCCCTTCCACTCGTGGAGTCCCGTTTTGTCCCAACCCGTCCCACGCATTTCAACGGCAATTCCAACGGCAGCTTTCAGATTGTACCGCGGGCATTGAGGCAAGCCTCATGTTCCATGTTGTGGTGCCGCAATGACGCAGAATCTCTAACGCTCGGGGTGCCTGTCTAGTCTGGCACGGCTGGTGTGATGGGGCAACAACCGCCAGACTGTTGAGCGAAGCAACAGAGTGTGTGGGTGTTGCACATGTAGTATGTTTTATACAGAGCCCAATACCCTATTGCTCCTAACTATGATTCGTGGTATATTTGACTCGTATAATACTGCGCGGGTGGGAAAGCAAAGGCTAGACCTAAAGACATTCTTGAGTCGTCTCACCGGTATATCCACGCCGTTCGGTGGGGTATCCTGGAAACCGCCTCTAGATCAACGCCAGGTCGTCTATCGCTTGGTCCAGCAGCTTGCGAATCGTCGCTTCATTAGTCATCGTCATGGGCTTTGGCACTACTGGGAAGCTGTTGAGTCTCTAAACGAGATTCGTAAATACACTACCCGCGCTCTGGGCGACTTGCCAATGGAAGCAAAAGCACGAGCCTATCTTGAGAACATTAGACAAGCAACCCAAGAATTTCAAACATTCCTCGAGCATAACCATCTGGACAATCCGAGGGCTAGTCAGTTTGACCCGGAAGAACCTAGTACACAAATCGAAGTCACAAAAGCTCTACGTGAACTCCGCGACGTGATTGCAGCGCAGATTCGTGAGATGTGCACAACATACCAAATCGACTTGTCCCTCCTACTTGTATACTGGTTGCCCCGTGATCCTGTGGCCTGAGGGCTAGATCACCCACTAACAGCAAGCCGCTCGAATAGGCCCTGGAATTTCAACTCGACTTTCCCATCAGCCTCTTTAGCTATCAATCAGCACCAGTGAGTTAGTCGGTTTTGGCTTTGATGCCCCGGCTACTTATGCCCCTGGGCAAGAAGTTTAGCACTGAGATTAGCACAGCGGTTCAGCCTGTTATCCCAATCAGTACTGCGTCCATGTCGTGAACACCTTCCCCCCGCAAGCACGGACGCCACCCGGTTCCTTGATACCACAGTTCTGAATCCCCGCACTAATCGCGCCTTTCACCATCTTCCTGAGGAAAGAAATACTGCAGTCCGGCGAGCGGTCGGCCTCGAAGGTTCTAATTGCCGCCCTACATGCAAGATCTTCACCGTATACATAGTACTGTTTATACCTAGGTGCGGACACGACGTTTCGGGTGGTTGTAACCCCATCTGGTTTGGCGCAGAACCTGACTCCCGCAATCCTCATCTTTTTTCGGGTGAGTTGGGCACCCCCGACAATCAGAAGATCGACGTTCCGACAAAGCCGTGTCACTTCTCCATCGTCGACTTGGTTGAGTCGAGCCGTCAACTCTTGCTGCACGAGGTCGACGATCTGCATGAACGTCCTTCCGCTCGAGAAGCTGTCGCGTGTGATCTCTTGTATGTGCTCCGCGATCGTGCGCTTTCCAAATTCCAGTAGGCCACAAAAGGCACCAATTACCTTCCCGCCAGCCAACGAGAACGTCTTCTCGAAGTCATCGGATTCGACTTCGTACGGCTTGGATGGCACGCCATTTGCGAGATCTATGGAGCCAAGTTTCCTGCCGTCGCTCGCGGTCACACCGTCACGGCTGGAAATGAACGCCGCTATCACAGACATCAGCATTCCCCGTGCATCCAACAATGCTCTTCGTATTGTTGAATTAACTATTAGAAATCTACTGCTCTTTGCTCGATGATTCCCGATAACCCCGTTAGGATTAAGGAGTTCATAAGGCTCATGTATTCTGATGTGGGTTTCTTGACTCTCGCATTAATGTCCACAGAAGATAAAGACCAAGCGAGAGAAACAGAGCTGACAAAAATCCATATGGGAATATTTGCTTTCGTAATAATCCTAGCTTGCTATCGGGTAGGTCGTTCGTAATCCGGCTCACAGCTGGATTGGTTGGCAAATATGTGACCTCTACTGGATAAGGCTCGGATATGGAACGAAACTCTGGTTTCAATCGACCTTCACCATGTAGCTCTCCCTCGAAGCTTTGCCCATCAGGAAGTTGATAAGTATATGTCCCACCATGGTACCAGACAAGTCCTCCACTATCTGCTTCTTCGACATCTTCCCAAGTATCGATAATGAAACCACCAACCGTTTCACCTTTGGATATGAGCTCGTGCTCATCCCAGATATTCGCTATTCCGCTGTAAAACAGGAAGCTTCCGATCCCGAAGAGGACCAATATAGCAGTTGTCGTCTTCCACTTAGTAGAAAATCTGTTTCTTGACATGGGATTATTCATAGTATTTTGCGACCTTTGTGCTAGTTGGCGAAATCCTGTTTTGCTCGTGAAGTCCCATTATGTCCCAGCGCGTCCCAAACAGTTTTACGCCAAGTTTACGCCAGTTCCCGAACCCCGATTCGTAGCTACGACCAGAGCATCATCGGACAACTTATCATCGCTTCTTCTTGGCGCTGCTAGCCTTCCTCTTACTTGTGCTGGTCTTTCTCTTAGCCGTACTGGTCTTCTTACTGACTGTGCCGGTCTTCGCCTTAGTTCTGGCCCCCTTTCCCTTATTGCACCTCGGGCAAAGCAATTGAAGATTACTAGGCCTTTCGGTGCCACGTTTAGAGCGTGGTCTAATATGGTCAACCTCTAGGTCACCCAAGCTAAATCTTCTCTCACATTCAGCACAGTAGTAACCCGTTATCCTTTTGGCACCCGTCCACTCATCCACTTCATAGAAATACTGTTTTCGGTTCTGAGCGATGATTGCCTTATCTTTGTTCGTGTAGCGCACAGTTCACCTCCTTGGTACAGTCGATCACAACTTGACTGCTGAAACCTCAATAGGCTGTGATATGCCGGTAACTGTTCTGTTTCGACTAGAACCTAATTCGAACTGCTGCTCACCTTCGGGCGAAGTCACAAAGACAAGGCAATCCACGTTACTGACATTCTCAATGAAGACTCCTTTGTCTAGTTCAGTTACGGAAATGCCCAGTTCAGTCTGTGGGGCGCAAGATAAGCCAACCAGGATTAACCCTGCCAGAAGGATTGAGAAGGTGACCAGAGGCACCAACTTCTTCACTTCAACCTCTTGTTGAATCAATTCTATCATCTGCTAACCTTCGTGAGAAGACATAAGCAAACAGAGGATAGGACTCCCACTGTGCCCCCTCCATCCGAGACGTTATAATGTCAAACTAACGCGAAGTCTCCTGGGAGCCATATGAGCAAGCCGCAATGCCAAAGATGTGGTAGGTGCTGTAGGGAGGCCCAAGGGTTCCTCAGTGCCACACCCGAAGACGTCACTAGATGGAGAAACCAACGCAGAGAAGACATTCTATCCTACGCCGATATTTTCTCTATTGGCTGCGCGGATCTGTGGTTTGACCCAATTTCCGGCGAAGAACTGCGTCAGTGTCCTTTTCTGAAAAAGGTAGGACACAAAAGATACGAGTGCACAATTTGGGAAACAAGGCCAGAGCAATGTAGAGACTGGTGGTGCATCCTCTGCTATAAATCTAGGTCATTCAATGAAGGTGAAAGGGCCCCAATCGGGGCACGTCACTACATTGTCAGCACCTTGGAATCGTGCCCAAAATGCCAGAAGGTAGGGATTTGTGGGACGCACAGGTTCGTTTCCATACAATGGTTACAAAAGTACGTTGAGAAAGCCTGATGTAGCGTACGTGCTACTTCGCTAACTTGCGAGTCCTCAGGCAAGCCTCATAACCAGCCACAAATCCCAGGACATCACCTTCATAATCACCCACAACATCATTGAGTACCGTTTGCTCAGTGTTGGCTAAGTGCTCCTGGACAAGCTCCAGGTAGTAAGCCTTAGCAGCGTCCCGGAGCTCGCGGCTGTGAGGCCTCTCACCATTGAGCCCCATATCATCTAGTCTCCTTTCAATCTCGCGTTCTATTCTGGCCTCTGCTACCTTGCGCATCATAGTTGCCATGTGTCACCTCCGTTGCTTTGATAGTACCAGTATGAACGTGACGCATAGCTGCGTCAAGCCGTTCAAGAAATACATCATTTAGTGTGTTCCGTAATAGGACAATACCCAACTATCTGTGAGAGAGGTTGATTGATAAGGCTAATCTATGATATAATCAAGTATTAGGAGGCGCATAATGCCGGAACGTGTTATGGTCTTCATTGATGGTGCCAATTTGTACACCTGTATGAGAGATTATTTAGGTCTTTCCTCCAACGTACAGGTGGATGTTTTTGGCCAGACTCTAGCTTCTGGGAGAGAATTGGTTCGTATCTACTATTATAATTCACCTGCCCCACCATCAGCAGATCAGGCTAGTAGCCAAAGGTTTTGGGCTGCATTAGGATGGCTGAACAACGTTAGGCCAAGACAAGGAAGAATCGTTCCAAAAACTGTAGATACCGAGTGTCCGAAATGTCATAGGAAATTCTCTATGCACACATACGTGCAGAAAGGCGTTGACACGCGTATTGTGGTAGATGTAATCTCATTGGCACAATCTGATGCTTATGATATTGGGATCGTAGTATCAGGAGACAGTGATTTGGCCGAAGCGCTCAACTGGGTTAGAGAGCACACCCAGAAGCGGATAGAGAATGCCTTTATACCGTGTAAATCGTGGTCTGAGGAGATTAGGAGAGCTGCTGATGTCAAGACCCCATTGACGAAGCAGTTTCTTAGTAGCTGCATCAAGAAGTGATGGGAGAAGATAAGTATTAAGGTAAAGCAGTAAGGTAAATAAGAAGCACGCCAAATTGGCGTGCTTCTTATTTTCGTGTTTGCCTCCCACTGACGAGACAGTAGAAGGATTTATAATGTGTATTGGATACGCATATCCAATACACCATATATTAATAGCCCATTATGATAAATCTGTCAAGTCCCATCCGACCTCCTAGTCTTCTGCCCACTCAAGGCCAAGTGGGGTGTGTTTTCTGCGTTTGAATTGTCATTTCAATAGGTACAATCCTTGAATTGCCATTCGTGATAAGAAAAATAGGCGACCCCCATATAATCTATGTAAGGCAGTAGGAAGTAATACCGGGACGGTAGGCCTCCTATCTAGCCATCTGGTATGATAATATGACATCATATCTTGCACTGCCCCAGTGCCATAGCGATGGCACCATGAGGGAATCCTAGTAGCGAAATGTCGATGGAGAAAGCCAAAGAGATTGCAACGCCGATGGAGAAAGCCAAAGAGATTGCAACGCCGATGGAGAAAGCCAAAGACATTGCAACATGGATTATGTTTGTCATTGCTGTGGTAACGCTCGTTCTTGGAATCATGAGTTATGTGGGTCTAAAGGTTATTCCAACAAGAATATGGCCTGACGAAGTCAAATATCGAATCGATGATATTGATGAAAGGATAGACAGAATCGAGGTGAGAATCGAACAGATGAAGGCTCAAGGAGAGGAAGTTGCGCAGCTAGAAACTGAATTAACCGAGGCGAAACTTCTAAATATGGAGGCAACTCGTGAATGGCAGTATTATAACTTCAATACGGCTTACGAAAAAGTCCAAGGCGCAGAACAGAGAGTTGTCGATTTGGAAAAGAGACTAATCATACCAACACCATCGCAACCCACTCCGACTTGGGTTTGGGTTTTGGTCAGTTTGGGAACTGTGCTTCTAGTGTTAGTGATTCTGGTAATGCTTAGAAGGAGGGCCCTGTATTATGATCGATGGTGATTGTAGAAATATGGAAAAGAAGGATGATTTGCTCGTTGTTACACGATAACTGGACCCAAGGGGAAGCAGAAGTGTCATTTGACATAGGATCTTGCATTTCCTGAAGCATTACTTGTGAGAAACAATGAGGCAATAGTCAGCTTCCGTTTGTTGATTGTGGTTGGTTTACCGGCTTTGAACCAATCCACTACTGCGATCACTTCTTGTAACCTAGCCTGGCGGTGTCCATAGCGCCTCATCAAATAAGTCGAATAACTATACTTGAACCCGCGAGCCCTTAGTCCTCTGCATAATGACATCGCTTCTCCATAGCGCAACTTAGCTAGTATCTCATAGTATTTCTTATAGAGGGTCTTAATCTTCCTTTGGGTTTTGGGTATCTCAATGGTGGCCGTATGCGATGGCCTACCGGGTAGATTATCTCCAAAACGAGGCCGCCTCCCACTCTGCGCCCTTCTCATTACCAGCCCGGTATCCCTTCTTATGCTGATACAGGGAACCCCAGGCCGTTCCGAGGGCCTCTGGGTGGTTTCTAGCTGGCGTATTCCCATCTTAACCAATGCTTATTGTGTTCTATTGGGGCAAAACGAATCATCACACGCTGCCCCCAAGTGAAACTCCACTGGAAGCCAATGGGGGTTCCTATATTCCTCACGAATAGGGTAGTATGCCAGTGGCAACGGCAAGGGCCTACCCTCAACCATATAAAACACCGCGAGGGTGGGGTGCCAATGTATTTGGCCGTTCACACACAGGTTAAGGATCGCCTGAGCTAGGCCCTGCGATAACCCCTGCCACAACGTTACATTCTTAGAGCCCGTGAGTTCCAGGTCAGTCCCATCAATGCGGGGGCGGCCATAGCGTTGCTCCAGGCAAGTGAATGTGGGGCACCCGAGGCTCCCATAGCGCCCGCTATGCCAGCCGCCAATGTACTCTACTATGTCCGCCTCAAGCTCTGCCAGCGTGAGGTTAGGCGGTGCCTTTTCGATATGTAACCCTTGTTCTATCGTTGCCACATCCTCATCCGAGAGTGGCTTCGCCAATAAAACCTCCTTGCCATCTGGTGACATTAGGGCGATTACTCCAGGCTCGATACGTTTACCCTTGTCTTGATTCACGCTTGTCATGTCTCACCTCCTCATAGGAAACTGCCTTGTTTCTGCCTCTTGAGAAGACGCTGTACGCTCTTGTAGCTGAAGTGGAATCCCCTGGCAGCTAAATCCGCGGCGATCTGCCGACTGCTCAAACCTTGTTGGGACAGTTGAGTTATCAAATCCCCCGGCAATCCCCTGGACTTCGGCCCTGGCTTATTGTTTCCTGGCCGGGACAAATTCCCCACGGGTGATTTTTCGAAAACTATCCTGTCCCAGCCCTGGGGCTCGCTGCTGTGGGCTTGGGACACGCTCTCAGCCGATTTCCCAGGGATTGCCCCAGGCTTTTTGAGCCAATGGCACATCCACCGGGACCCGTGACACTTTGGGCAATTCCCGGCAAAATCCACACCGGCCATGACAACCTCACCGCAGCCAACACAGATGTATTGCCAATCGTTTACCTTGTCCATACTAACTCACCAAAAAGGGTCGTTATTAACTCTCATTTGCGATTCCTACGTGTTCTATCACCCTGGGCGATAGCTTTGCGGAGTACCCCCCGTTTTTTGCGGGGTTCTCGGTCTGGCCCCCGCTTGCCCACGCCCTCAGCGAATTGGAGAGCTTCCCGGGTGCGTTCCGATATGATGTTGGCCTCGAATTCGGCAAACGCGCCTAACATCTGAAGTTGAAACTTGCCCATTGCCGAGCTCGTATCTATGTTCTGTGTACAGGCTATGAAGTGAATCCCCTTTGCCGTGAATTCATCAAATAGGCTGAGTAGGTGCTGTAGTGACCTGCCCATACGGTCTAGTTTCGTTACCATAATGCAGTTGAATTTGTAGGACCGCATATCCTGGAGGAGCTCATTGAAGGCCGGGCGGGAGCCTCTCATGCCTGAAACGCCGTTGTCCATGTAAATCTGATATACTACATGACCGTTACGCTCGCAGTATTCGCGGCATATCCGCTCCTGAATAGTGCTATCCTGGTCCCTAGTCGAACATCGGCAATAGACTGCAACTTTCATTGCCTTAATTCCTGTGAATCCCGGCCGGCATCAATAGATATCGAGGCGTGCCCCGGAGCGCCCATATTACAGGCTGCCTTATCTTGAGGCTGAAGGTGGTCGCTTCCTGCGCGTGCTGTTCACACAGCCATGCCTTCCCGTTCACCTTGGCTATACCTCGGCGCCCACAGATGACACAGCGCTTGTTATTCTCCATTTATTCCTCTGGATGCCTAGGTCCCGGTGCTAACTCCCCCATTTTCGTAGCCAAAAGGGAGTTAAGGGAGTTGAGTTCTACTCCCCCTCTATATATAGATATTTCTCTACGCGGGTGTACGCTGGGGTATTTCATAACTCCCCTAACTCCCCTGGTATTTGACCACCTGCCAGGCTATCGCACTGTGTTTTTTCTTTTCGGCTTTGGATATCATTAAGCCGTTGGTAAATCGAACGCCATTCTTCCGGGATAAGGCATTGCCAAGGCGCCGACTATAATCTCGTCCATCCCTTCCAGCCAAACTGTCAGGTACTGAGTTCTTAAAATCTGTATTGGTGTTCAAGCAGGTGATGACCTCAGCCACTGTGGCTGGGCTGTCGCCTATAGCCTCCTGCCACATCTCTAAGAATCCCTCCCATTGGGGTGTGTCAGTGTCAGTCTCGTTGTACATGGTGTCTAGATTGCCCAGAAAACCTGTCAATCTGATGTGGCCCAAGAGGCCGCCGATAACTCGACAATAAGATTCATAGCCGCCGAGTGGCGGCACGTTCTCGGCCTCGGGCATACCGGCGGCAACCCATGCTCTGGCTATGGTTAGAATTGCGCCTAGAATCGCACCCCGGTTTTCAGTCACCCACTCAGGCAACTGTGGGTGTTTGAATCTGCTGCGGTCCCGGAGCCATGGCCGTGCCATACGTGCATCCATACGAATCCATATACATCGGCGCGGAAGGTCGCCTCGGAGCCTTATGTTGTTGCCAGTAGCCAGCCACGTGGTCCGATTAGGTAGCTGTACCATCTCAGAGCGCCCAAGTATGCGGTCTTGATAGGTGGTAGCCGTCAATATCGCTGCCAGACTTGGAGCTGATAAGTCATATTCAATATTGTCAATGGTAGCTACTAGCTGTCCTTTCAATAACAAGCTGGTAATCGCCTTACGCCACCCCTCATCGTCTTTCTGTGCTGTCATCATGGCTGCGGCTCGGCCAGTGGCTATGATACTTATGACTTCGGCTAAGAGGCTGGCACCAGTCCCTTGCTGTGGCTTATCAAACAGTGCCAGTGGTACAGGTCCGTCTATGAGTGGCCGCAGTACTGGCGTCACCATGGTAGCGATAGCGTTGGCCAGACTGGCCTCGCCATCAAAAGGGAAGTCGGCTACTGGTTCCAGCACAAGTTCAATAGCCACGTCCAGGTCATTACTGCTAGGATTCTCATGTATTGGTGGTACGACAAGGTGAGGGCTCGGGAGATAGTAGAGTTTCGTACTGCTGTCGTATCCTGGCTTAGTCAATACTGTGCCATCGGGGCGCATTACCGGCGCCTCACTTATGCCCAGTAATGCTGGAAACTCCCAGTCGCCTAGATTCAGGCAATCCCGCACCACATCTAGTGGCGGTGAAACTGCTCTGCTACCACGAACAAAGTTGCAGCTTCGAGCCAGGCACCCCCTAAAGGCCGATTCATTCAACGTATCAATATAGGGCCGTTGTTCTTCGTCCAGGTTAATTCGTGCTAAAGTACCGCTACGCCTGAATATATACTCAGGGGTATTGTCCTTGTACAAAGCGTTTAGAGCATCGGTTGTTATATCCCTCATTTGTCGGTCAGTTAGCTCAATCTGAGGCAAGTCCTCAGCCGACTTTCGCTTGCATACTCGGCCACCTCTAATAACATAACCATCTATTGCCATTTTTTGCCTCTACGTTTTGAGAGTTCGCGTTCTAGCATCTTCACCCGTTCCCGGAGCCAATCGTCCTTGGGAAGTCCCCACAGTAACGGCCTCAGACAATACAATTCGTCCTGTAGGTCGCTTAGTTCCAGGTCGGCGATGTCGTAGTGGCAGTAGCGGTTGTATTGGGTATCGCTTTCTACGGGGTTCGGTATTAATGGCTTAGTCATTCTTATCCTCGCCACGTAGGAATTTCTCAAAGATGTAGATAGAGACAACAATGCGTTTCCCCAGCCGTAGGGCTCCGGGGAGCTGCCCTTTTGCGGCCAAGGTGTAGCAGCTATTCCGGCTGATTCCGAGCCGCCTTGCGGCTTCCTCAATCGTAAGTGTGTCTCGCTGAGTTTCTACCGCCGCCATCGGTTGATCTCCTCTTGAGCCCGTGCGAAGGTGTCGTCAATGTCTGTTTGTTGTATTCGTCTGGGGTCAGTCCTCTTGCGTCTTACTTCCCGGCACGAAGGACAACGGCGCGGGGGGCTTAGTTTACGGTCCCGGTAATAGAGCTGCTCTCCATAGCTCCAGGTGAAAGCCTCCCCACAATCGCAGCAGATAAGGCTTTCGTCTTTGAAGTCTATTCCGTGTTCGGTTTGTGACATATCTACCTATCCCCTTTTCCCTATACTCAGTTTGGGAGGCGCATCGCAGTTTGTAGGGCTATTACGTCTTGCTCCGCGTCCTCTTTCATTTCTTCCAGCAATTCCGCTTCATCGGCCTCGTCAAGCTGCGCCCAAGTCAATGTCGGCGGCGTTTCAGCCTTGCGGTGCCTCGGGAATCCGAGCTTTCTTAGTCGTTCAAATAGACTGATACCCACTTCAATTAGCCCCCTTATTGCCATTATCCGGGAAAACCTTGTCCTCGCTTTCCCCCAATGCCTCAGCCAACCGCTCCCGCCAGCCGGGATATGCTCTTCTAACATCGTTTTCTATCCGGCTTATGTCGGTTGGCGTGATTCCTGTGAGGAACGCGAGTTTGAGCTGAGAGAGTCCTTTTTCGTGTCGAATTTTCTTCAAGTTGTTTGTCATTTTCTATTGACACCCCTTTTCTTCTATGGTACTATGGTAAGGAATAAAAACCTAAGCTGTCAACGATGTATTATGCATTTGGCATAGATTAATACACTTAGTTCCCAGGAATATTAGGAATTTTTACGATGAAAAAGGCCACATCAAAAACACAGATAGAAAAGCGCGGCCGGCGGCCCATAGATGCTGAAATCCACCGTTTCATAAACCAGAGCGACTTTGAGAACAAAACACAGAGGCCGGAGAACCGGCTGCCGCAAAGCGTTTTGGCTCACAACATCCACGAGAAACTACTCGAGAAATACAAAGGCAGGAAGCGAGTCAAGGTTCCGAAGGTGAGCACCATACAAAAGAAGCTTGGCGAATTGCCGAAAGAGCTTTACGAAATAGACACCCCCTGGGCTATCCGCAGCCTGCCGAGGTATCCCATTCCGGCGGCTGTGCTGCCCATCGTCCTGCGTGTCTGGGCTGCAATGCGTGAATCTATGGGCCGGAACCTCACTATCAGAGAGGCTCAATGGGTTGCCCGCCTCTACGCTGCAACTGAGCATTGGTCATTCGATTATCTAGTGAATGTCGCGATGATGTATGCGGAAGATGAGAGGATAGCTCCGTTCCCGAATCCCTCTATGCGTGCTGATATTGACTCTCTGGACCTGAGCCTATTTGAAGTGGCAACAGGCGAGACAGTAGATTCGCCTGAACGAGCCGCCAGGATATTAGGTCACAGAGAATTTGACCCCAGGGATATTGAGCGAATGATGTTTGGCCCAAATTGGCATCCCATGCCGGAATTAGGTGAGCTCGTGGGGATAAGAGAAGCACTAAGAGATATTGGAGGTGAAACATGAGAGGAAACATAAGGCAAAGAGGCAAGAATAGCTGGCAAATCCAGGTCTACACTGGCAAGGAGCCCGGGGGCAAGCATAAGCGGCACTTCGAGACGATAAGAGGCACTAAGGGCAATGCCCAAAGACGATTGAGGGAATTACTAACCTCGCTTGATCAGGCAATCTATGCGCCGCCTGTCAAAACTACGCTAGCAACTCTCTTCAAAGAGTGGTTGGCGGGATATGTAAAGACAAATTGCAGCATAAGGACACAGGAGAGTTACCAGAGCACAATAGAGCACCACTTATTGCCAGTTTTGGGACATATTCAGTTGAAAGACCTTCAACCGCCCATGATACAAGCCTATTATGGCCGCGCCTGTGAGAAGCTATCCAGTAAGTCAGTCCTCTACCACCACCGTATATTGAAGCATTGCCTAAAATATGCAGTACGCCAAGGTTATCTAGGCCGCAACCCTTGTGACCTTGTGGATCCCCCGAAGGCACGGCAAAACCCAATGCGAACACTGACCCCGGATGAGGTCAAAACCTTGTTAGGCGTTGCCTCGGGCAATCAATTCTATCCCATAATCTATACGGCGGTGTCTACAGGACTGAGGCAAGCTGAGTTGTTGGGGCTTCGCTGGCGGGACGTTGATTTTGATTCGCGGTCCATATCAGTTTGCCAGACATTGTATAAGCGATGCGGAGTTTGTGAGTTCCACGAGCCAAAAACAAGCCATAGCAAACGCTGTGTGAGTATGACTGCCAAATTAACCGGCTATCTCGGTGAATACAAGGCAGAAAGGGAATCACTGTGTCTACACTTGGGCCGGTTACTCAAACCTGATGACCTGATATTCTCCAATGGAGACGGCACTCCTATTGACCCGGGCGTGCTAAGCCACAACTTTGCCAGGATACTTAAACGAGCTGGCATAGAGAGCGCCCGTTTCCATGATTTGAGACATACTTTTGCAAGTCTGATGCTACTCCGGGGAGCCAAGCCGAAGGTTATCTCAGAGGCCCTGGGTCATGCCTCAGTTGGCTTTACAATGGAAGTCTATGCACATATAATAGCGGGGATGCAATCAGAGGCCATGGCCCTACTGGACGGAGTTCTCCCACCGGGCAATAACGGCAATTTAACGGCAGAAAACTGAGGCTTAGCTTTGCGCGGGCCGCTAGCTCAATTGGTAGAGCAGCTGACTCTTAATCAGCAGGTTCAGGGTTCGATTCCCTGGCGGCTCACAGGCAGACTTGAGCGCCTTGCCGACATCCTTGAGGTCGGTCTGATATA
>Ga0153916_10002624_pt1 | contig 13121 bp, 10 predicted proteins | sample Opewatmetagenome_FD_109642 | JGI IMG/M metagenome (GOLD analysis project Ga0153916, IMG submission 109642) | Freshwater wetland microbial communities from Ohio, USA - Open water 3 Core 3 Depth 4 metaG | ecosystem: Environmental > Aquatic > Freshwater > Wetlands | place: USA: Ohio, Lake Erie...
AGCGGCACCAGCAGCGGTGGCATCCTGTGGGCAGATGATGATGACTTTAACGCCCTGGGAGATCAGAGTCTCAACGTTGGCTTTTTCCTTGGCGGAATCACCCTGGCTGAAGAGAATCTGGACGGTGTACCCGGCAGCCTTGAAGGCATCGTTGAAGCGGGTCTCATCCTGGATCCAGCGGGGCTCATCCTTGGTGGGCAGAACCACTCCTACCGACAGCTTAGCTGCTGGGGGTTGAGTCACCTCTGGAGCGGTGGTTACTTGGGGCGCTGTGGTGGTGGTTGCCTGAGCACAGGCAGAGAGCACCATCGCAGACACGAACAAGATAGTTAGTATAGTATAGAGCGAACTCTTCTTAAACACGATTACTCCTCCTAAAATAGGTTAATCTTGGATATCAATTGGATTCTTCTAACTTGTATCCTTGCCTTTCCAGTCATTTGATTAAATTTACCTCCTTTCGTCTCAACCAGCGATATCTTTGGTTTATACCTTGCTTGAACCTAATGAAGACTACAACCGATTTCAAATTAGAGAGTTGCTTAAGACAGCAAAAACCTCATTCGCATTTGTTGAACTACACCTCATTAGATTTATCGCATTTGTATAATAGGTTGCTTCCTGAATTTGAAACCTCATCACATATTTTATACCCGGATGATAAGGGATTCATTAGTTATGATACTCACAATCTTCAACCTTGTCAATTCCAGATATTATGAATGTCTGTTAATATCGAATATTTGGTATTTTTGAAATCAGTGTGTCCTAATATTCTGCACGAATTATCAGCCTAAAAAGTTAACCTGGTATGGTTAAATATCAAGTTAGTATAGATAAGCAGCCCGGATTTGAGACCCCGCACAACTGAGTGAAATTTAGTGAGCCTGGAGGTTTATTGCCACATTAACCAAATTATCTGCATTGGCAAGAATCTTCTTCAAAGCACGAATAACATCATCCACCCCATTTTGCCCGGCACGAAAGATCGATTCATCCAACCAGATTGCTTCTTCTTCACCAGCATGTTCCGCAATTGGGAAACTCATTTTATCAAACTCAAAATATGCCGGGAATGCAGAAGGAACCGGTAGTCGGGAGAGTTTGGGTTGGAAAAGCTGATAATGATGCATAGCCTGATAACCCACGTCGCATGGAATACCTTCTTTTTCAAGGGCATAACATACAATATCGTGCTTCGCTTTGAAAATCTTAGAATCTATAGCAAAGATATATTGATAAAATGAACGCGTTGTATGGCGAGCATCCCGCTTAAGGACCCTTACACCTGGGAGGTCACTGAGGGCTTCATCCATATATGCTGCCATTGACTCACGCTGTTTCGCCTGTTCCGGGAAGCGGTCCAAAGCGATTACTCCAAGTGCTGCCTGAAGCTCGGTCATGCGATAATTTGCTCCCATTGTGAACAAAGTCACTGCCTCATCATGAGGTCTGCCGCAGTCAATCAGACTGGCAGCCCTGGCTGCAAGGTCTGGAGTTCGACAGAGCAGTATACCTCCTTCACCTGTGGTAAGGGTTTTGGAGGATTGCAGGCTGAATGAACCAAAATGGCCAAACGTACCCGCACCCTTGCCGCGCCATGTAGCCCCATGGGCATGGGCACAATCTTCGATGACTACCAAGCTGTTGCGTTCTGCGAGATCCATGATCGCATCCATATCTGCCATCTCGGCGCCTAAATGGACGGGGATAATACCCTTTGTCTTAGGAGTGATGGCAGCTTCTGCAGCTTCCGGGGCGATACAATAGGTTTCAAAGTCCACATCCACTATTACGGGAATGGCTCCAGCACTCATAACGGCAGCTGCAGTTGCCTGGAAAGTGTAAGCAGGGACGAGCACTTCGTCTCCCCAACCAATATTCATGGTGCGCAGGGCAACCTCCATGGTCACGGTGCCATTCGCCATGGGTACTGCATAACCACCACCTTGCATCTCTGCAAAACGACGGGCGAATTCAGCGGTTTGGGGACCGGGATACGGATAACCACCCCATCTACCAGATCGAATTACCTCTGAAATCGCATGAATATCACGTTCATCAAATACAGGCCAATTCGGATACGGTTCCGTTCGGATTGGTGTACCACCCAAAAATGCAAGGTCGGACATAGATTCTCCTGGTCTTCGAAAGTGATCTGTCTGGATGAAGGTGATTCGATGAATTTATTGTACCTTAGTGCAAGATCATTAAATCAACCAATCAATCATTGCTGTCTGGGCGTATCACCGAGATACCATTATAAAGATCACACTCATCATCGGGGCTTGAAAGATATGGATCTGATTGCTCTATTTGTCGATTATTCAGTCGATGTTGATTTTGTGAAATTGGCAGAAGTAATCGGATGAATGGAAGAATAAACCTTTTCGTTTAGCAATTTACCGGTTGATTTAATCAAATGATCACGGACCGGGAATGGATTTATCCCCACTTGCTGCATAGCTAGGACAACACCCCCAACCACAGGAGGTGACGATAGGCGTACTAGGCTAGCTTTTGGGGCTTCGGAATTAATAACTTGCCGCATGGGTCCAATGATCATTTCGCCCATCTCATACAGACTACCCACCAATACAACTTCAAACTCCTGATGCTCGATACTTAGCTGGCGAATGACGGCTACGGCGGTTTGGCCAAGCTCATTCCCAGCCCATTGAATAATCGATAAAGCGATAGGATCACCCTGGATAGCGGTCTGGTAAATTACTGGCGCGTAATCCGATCCGAGGAAATATTCACCCATCTCAATTCCTTCTAACAATGAAGGAATATCATTCGCACCGATCATACGCAGAAATTCTGAGGTAAGCTGGGTCTTTGGACCGCGTTTGGTCCATTCGTAAGCAATCGCTTCCAAAGCTCGATCGACAAGGTTGCCTGCTCCGCCATACTCACCGAAACCTACCCCAGTGACACGACCCACATTATGATTTTTATCCCATCCCCAGCAATTGGTACCTGTGCCAGCAACGACCGCCACACCCCATCCTTGAGATGCCCCAGCCAATAACCCGATAATTGTGTCATTGACGGCTTCTACTGGTGCGGATAAACCCATGGATTGGATCGCATTTAAAGTGGGTTGGCGTTCTGATGGCCAGTCATAACCGGCGACACCAAAACCACCAGCGGAGATCTGATCCTTTGTAATCCCAGCCATCATGACCGCCTTATCGGTAACAGTATGTAGGGCGGAGCGCAGACCTTCATACCCAACCTCTTCATGGTTACCGGGACCATATGTGCCAAAACCGACTGCATTTCCACCCTCATCTGCGATCAAAGCATGCGATTTTGTCCCACCGATGTCGACACCTAGAAAATAAGTGGACATATCTCACTCGACCTTGATAACTTTGCCTGTCTTTGAGCTTTTATAGGCCGCATCTATTATTTTCATGTTTATCCAACCTTCCTGGCCGCCCGGGTTCGGAGTGCGATGTTCGCGAATACACTGAATAAAGTATCTCAATTGGTCGTTGTAAAGGCTTTGTGGGGCATGGTTCGTACGAGGATAGGGATATCCTGGATCGACTTTTCCGGATTGATCGAGTAAATAAGTTGGATAAACCTGGCCAAACCCACTGGTCCCATAAAGCTGGGTAGCTGCTTCGGGACCATCGGCATACGGCTGCCACCAGCCAGATTCGATATACGATACTGTTCCACCTTCCCAATTTACAATTAGAATGCCGGTATCGTCTATATCATAATTTGTATAATAGGTACCAATGCGGGCATAGACAGATACAGGTTGAGGATCACCTAGTATGAAACGCGTCGTATCTAGAGCGTGAATGCCCATATCAGCCATCGCCCCCCCACCAGCCAGCTTCTTTTGAGTGAACCACCCTGAGGGACCCCAGAGCTGATGAACGCCGTATCCCTTGGTGCGGATAATTTTACCTAACCGTCCTGCTTCTAATTGTCGTCGCAACCAGAGCACCTCGGGGTCGAAACGCCAGCAATGAGCAACCATTAATAAGGCCCCAGAATTTTGACTAGCCTCCAGCATCTGATAGGCTTCTTGGGCATTCAGAGCCATGGGTTTCTCGACCATAACATGAACCCCTGCATTTAAAGCCGCGATTGCTTGAGGTGCGTGTAAATAATTGGGTGTGCCAATCACCAACACATCAATTCCGCCATCATTCAGAAGCTCCTCGACATTTTCATAGAAGCGCTTGAGATTGTAATTCTTAGCGAATGATTGTGCTGTTTCAGGATATCTATCAACGACAGCTGTCAGATTAACATCTGAAAATGAGGAGGCTGCGGCAGCATGGATTTTTGAGATGTATCCTGCTCCGGTTATGGCGAGTTTTATCATAATATGACGATCAATCATTGATTACTGGTTTGGGAATTTTCACGCCTATAAATCATCGCGATCGCAGCAATCAACCCGGCGATCACCCAGAAGTAAGGCATTGCGAACGAGTCGATATTAAAACCTTCACCAATAAAAGCCAAAAGTGCCAGCTGTCCTGCGAAGGCAAACGTATTAATGGTAGCGTTCTGATTATGCTGTGCAACTCTTGAAGATTGAAACAGGATGTATAACCAGGTAAGGAAAACCGAAAAGCCAACCAACCCGGTCTCTGCTAATAATCGGAACCACAAGCTTTTTACATTGGGTAGTTGGGTCAGATAATATAGAACATTTCGAATTTCAAAAGTAGCCCAACCGACTGAGGGCGCAAAATTTGGGAAGAAAAAGCCGGCGTTACCCAAGCCAACCCCCAGCCATGGAAAGTGGTTAAAGACATTCCAACCGTTCAACCAATAAACCATCCGTTCAAGGAAGATAAAACGGTGACCCAGTTCGATGAGAGTATTTTGATCCAAGGTCAGCAAACCGACTACTTCTTTGATGGTGGGGGGCTGACTGATCAGAGTACTGAGCCGATAATCACGTTGTACTGCGAATAAGAAAACCCCGGTTAAGATGAGGACATATACCAAAACAATAGAAAAACTGGTGAGCACATGAATCCAGGTCCTACGGGTTTTGGAAGATCCATGCTGGAGGAAAAATTTTATATTCGAGATGCGTGCTACAACTTTGCGATGAACTAATAGGTTCAATCTCATGAAGAGGTAAACGATCATCAAGAATAAAGAGACTAATCCAATGCGGGGTGAGCTCAAGAAGAAAGCTGCCAATCCGAAAACAAGCAGGACATTTTCTACAGATATATGGAAGATCCTCAATTTAAATGCTGATGTCTTATGAAATGACGCTGCTAACCATATAGGTAGGTAAATCATGACCATCTGGTGATCGAACCATGAGGCTTCGTAGGTCAATCCGCTGACGCGACCAAACCTGGGATCAAATGCAACCGATTTGACCACGAGCCAAGATTGAATTTGGTTCAGCCAATGAGGGTATTCGTTGGCATGCTGAAGAATAAAAAATGCTTGTAGAGCGGTCCAGATAAGGGATATGACACCACCTATCGTGATATATTTCCAGCTGTTTTTCAATTTCTCAGGATTTTTTACCCAGGTGGTTGTGACCAGGAAAAATGTGATACCAACCGCGAGCGTAATGAGTGCCCTAATTTCTTGCCCTGGAACAGATTTTCCTTTGAAACCTGGGATGTAGAAAAAGTATGCAGCTGTGCAGGAAATGATCGCAACCAAAGTAAATGCAACCAAGGGAATAGTTTCCTTTGGAAGCTCGCCCTTATAAATGATCAGCGGAAGTGCCCAGATGATGAGAAGGATTAAAAAAGGTAAAATGGATAGAGGAGCGACTAATCCACCCGATAGAGAGGATAATAGTGGAAAAGAGGTTAATGGGAGGCAGATCAGTGCGATAGCCCAAAGAATCTCACAAATTCCCTCCCAACTTCTTCCCAACTTGCTTGACGTGGCCATCATGCAATCACACCTAAAACAATTTTCGAGTGGTTATTGGTAGCCAAATGATTAACTATAGATCTTGGAGGGATTTCTTTGGCTTTCGGCTAAAGCGGGTGGAAAATATGATCCCAGCGATAAAACCAATTAAGGTTCCCGCAAGCATTAAATTATTGCGTCCATATAAGACTGGTTGTTGAGGAATGAGCGCTGGTGTGGGAGGTTGAAAAATTACATAGGCCGGCGCTTTTCCAGACGCCTGCCAGGATAGCATCGCCTGATAACCAATCTGTGCCCAGGTGTTGACGATTTCCTGAGCATCCAACGGTTCTTCACTACGATAACGAAGCTCCCAAATATCGTGCTTGCGCTCGATGGTGCCATTTTGAAGCACATCCTTGGGCGTGAGAGATTTTCCGAATGTCTTTGCTTGGATGATGACATTGTTAATCACTTCTGGTGAGAGCAATGCGCCTTGTGTGGTACCTAATGCCATATCTTCGTTGTATTGGATCAAATCTTCCCTCACTCCCTGGATGGGAAAACGGGTTAAATCAATGGTGACAAAATAAGTGGCAGTTGCTTCATAAACGGGCGGATGAAAATGGTAGAAGATAAAACCCAGGGTACCTCCCAAGATAGTGGCAAGGAGAACAAGCCACCATAAATTCAACACATGGTTGATATATTTATACGGAGAAAATTCATTTGAAGTCATAAGGGAGAATCAGTATTCCAGATGAAATTATATAAAGATATGACCGATCATTAATTCAATAGATTCTAACACAAGCCATCATTTAACAATAAAGACCGGATACCGTAGGCATCCGGTCTTATCTTGTCGATATGTAAAGAAATTATGGTGTAGGGGCGGGAGCCTCTGGACGTGTTAGTGCCGTAACATCACCACCAATGTCCTGGATGCTATCATACAGGATCTGCAGGATATATTTGCCATTGTGGGCAAAAGCACCCGGATCCTTCTGGACCCATTGGTAGTTATAGGCAGCGCGGAGCAATTTAGGTGTCCAAGTGGCATATGCATTGTCCCTGGTTAATTCGTCAGGATCTGCAACACTGTTGGCGTTGGTATCGATAAAGTAGTATGGATTGGTATGCGGATCGTACACAATTGGAGTCTTAATTGTGTCTGCTGCATATTTCTGGATTGCAGGCAAAAGCATAGCATCCATCGTAGCAACTTCATCGTACATACCTTCAGTAGTGTTCGCATCACCATCGTAATCTGTGGTTCCCATGCGGATGGTCTTCGGATCGGTAGCCCCACCGTGGCAAGTAGCACAGAGCGTCGTGTTGATAGCCAATGAATGTTTATTGTGGCAGGTCACACAAGTTTGACCAGAATCCACGTGAGCATGGTGACCATTATAGGTCTTACCAGCATACTCATAAGCACCCTTGGCTTCAGTGCCCCATAAGGTAGCGCCAGCGCCAAAGTAATGCGGGTTGCGGAAAGACAGACCCTCGACAACCGTATCGGGTGCGGCATCTTTGATAGCAGCGTTGACGCTAACGGTTGATTGTCGCCCTTGGTGGCATAACATGCACAGGTTAGCTGCCGTAGCATTCGGGAAACTGAGCACGGCACCACTGGGGAACTTGACCTTTTCTACAGTATATGTAGCAGGGAAGTTGGCTTCATCGTGGCAGGTGGTGCAGGCAAAGCCTTGGGAGACGGGCTGACCGATAGTTACACCGGTAACACCATCACTCGAGGCAGCAGCTTCGTGAATGAATAGAGGAAGGCCCGTTGCAGAGTGACACTTGGAGCATGTAGCTGGTACCTCACCAGCGTCATCCCAATCACGGAATGCCATCTCAGTTGCAGCAAAGTGACCAGCGTCTATGCGGTGAGCTTTGGAAAGGTCGATGGGTGTAGTGAGTTTGGTATTCAGGTCCGCGATTGAGTCATACAGCAGCTCGATGACATACTTGGCATTGTGTGCAAAGGCACCAGGATCCTTGATTGAGAGCTGGTAATTGTATGATGCCTTCAACAAGCGAGCAGTCCAGGAAGCATAGTTATTATCTGCAGTGACCTCATCCTCTTCCAATTTGGCGTCGTCGTTTTCATCCACAAAGAAATATGGATAGGTACTTTCATCATAACCAATTGATGAGCCGGCTACTTCTTTGGCATACGCCTGAATTGCCTGGAGGAGCATGTCCTGGAGACCAGAAACCTCAGCTGCAATACCTTCTGTGACATCACCGTTTCCATTGTAGTCTTCGAGGGAACCGTTCATGCGAATGTTGACCAGGTCTTCTTCAGAGGTAACGTTCGGATGGCACCCCTGACAGACTGTAACTTTGATTTCCAAGGTATGCTGGTCATGGCAGCTAATGCAGGTATTAAGACCGCCAGCGTGCAGGAACTTACCATCGTATGAATTTCCCGCATATTGGTAACCTCCCGCCGCTACGCTGCCGTATTGCGTTGCAGCTGCAGCGAAATAATGATTATTTATGAAACTCAGCTCAGTGCTGACGGTATCAAGTGTGTCAGTCAAGGCATTGGTGGCAATCGCTTGATCAACTGCGGAACCGGAAGAACGACCCTGGTGGCAAACCATGCAACGCGCTTCAGGACCGAGATTCTCGACGACTGCACCTGATGGGAAGGTGACCGTGTCCAGTGATACAGCAACGTCATTATGGCATGCGGTGCAGGTGATGCCATTGCTGACCGGTTGGGCGTTATCCACAACGCCAACAGCACTACCATCGGCACCAAGATAATCCATGTAGCCTGTGGGTGTATGGCACCTAGCACAGCTGGTGGGGACTTCCTTCGGGTCAGCCGTATCCCAGTGACGGAATGCTTCTGCAGTCGCGTCCGCGTGACCAGAGTTAACCCAGGCTTGTTCGAAAGGAACATCAGCAACCACAGGGGTTGGGCAAGCTGGAGCCTCCGGACATGTTTCTGCTGTAGGGCAGGTGGGACACACTTGGGGTGTAGGGACCACCGCAGTAGCAGTCGGTGGGGAAGAACATGCTGCTACTGCTAGAGCTAAGCCAATCAGCAGCAAACCGACAAAAAGATATTTCTTGTAATTCATAAATTTCTCCTCATGAGGGAATAGAAATTCTTACTACGAACATGTGAAGGATGATATATATAATATTGTGGATATGGCTCCTCCTTTGTGAAAGATCATAAGGCAGTTTAGGTTAGGGTTATGTAAAATCAGCCAATTCTGATTATTGAACGCACTATTAATCATAGGCTGAACACCCTATATAATTCTACCACAAAATTAGGGTAAGATGAGTAGATTGTATGAATTATTACAAATAACAGGATGGTTACAAAAACTCGATATCAAACTGATTAAACAAACCTTGCGCCAGGAAGGTCAGCGAGATTGAACCTAGCGCAAGGTGAATGAGTTAAAGTGACTTAATCAACCTAATTTATATTCTTATGATCCTCTGCTTTATTCGCATTCTGAGCAAATAGGTAGATCGTCAGGATTACGATCATGCCAATCACCATTCCGGCAATCTCAGGCCAGCGGGCAGAAAATTCCAAAACCAGACCTCGTCCACCCACTGATATCTCCCGGCTAAATTTGCTGATCGCATTGACAATTTGGGTTAAGTTCTCTGTCAGGTAAGCTACTCCAATGAGTGCCAGGACGGTGAATGGGATGGCGATAACAAACGTCCAAAATGTAGCCATAAATTGCACCTTACGCATATTAACCTCCTCCACGAATAGACCTATCTTGTTCATTTCTACAATCATCATAAAGAATAAAGAGGCTTGCGTCAATAGGGGCGGTATGGGATTTATTTGTAGTGAAAAAAACCTATTTTCAGGGTGTAATTATTCCCTTACGTATGGCGTATTTGACCAATTCGCTACGTGAATGCAGCGCCAGCTTACGCATCAGGTTTTCGCGATGGCGTGCCACAGTATGTTTGCTGATCTGTAAAGATTCACCAATTTCGTCATTGCTTAAACCCTCGGCCAATAAACTCAATACCTCTTGCTCACGGGTCGTTAGACCATCCAATGATGCTTTTTCATTCTCCTGAGATGAACGGCCGAGGAAATCAGCCACTAAGGCTTTAGCCAGGGATGGATAAATATAAATTTCACCAGCAAATGCAGCTCGAATGGATGTGATCAGGTCTTCTGGAGCAGCACGTTTTGGAACGTAACCTGAAGCGCCAGCCTGCAGCATTTCAAAAAAATATTGCTCGTCCTCGTGAATGGTCAGGGCAACCACTGCAATATCAGGAAGCTCTTCCTTGATTAGTTTTGTAGCTTCGATCCCTGAGATATCTGGCAGGGTAATGTCCATCACAACCACATCTGGCGAAAGCTCTTTGGCTTTCTCGAGGGCTTGAAGACCACTATCGGCTTCGCCAACAATTTTCATGTCCGGCTGACCTTCCAGAAGCATTCTCAGACCGGTTCGTACCACTTGATGATCATCAACGAGTAAAAGTTTAATTTCGGGCATTGTCTGTCTCTCCGATAATGGGTACATTAACTTCTATAAGGGTGCCTTTTCCTGGATGAGAAAATATATTACAAGTTCCACCTACAAGTGCAGCACGTTCTACCATTCCTAATAATCCCCAAGCGGTCGGTTTACCAAGCTTTTTTTTCAACACCACATCGGTATTAAAACCCTGACCATTATCCTCAACTCGGAGATAAATATTATCTTCGGTGTAATCCAACTGAATATCGATGCAATTTGCATTGGCATGACGGACGACATTATTAATAGCTTCCTGGGCAATCCTGAACACGACTGCCCTTATATCAGAGGATAATTTGGGCTTGCCGCCATGATTAACGATATTTATAGTTATTCCAGAACGAGAGCTGATATCATTGGTATACCAACGCAGCGCTGCCAATAAACCCAAATCATCCAACTGAGGGGGGTGGAGACCAGAGACCATGCGCTGGAGCTCTTCAACCCCTTCCATGGCCAGTTTTTCAAGCTGATTTGCCTGTTCAATTGCCCGGTTGCGATTGGTCGAAATCGTATCAGACATACCCCGTAGTCCCATTCCCAAAGCGGTTAAAGTCTGACCGGTTTCATCATGCAGCTCACGGGCGATACGCTGCCGTTCAGATTCCTGTGCGATAACAGTCCGATGGAGTAATTCTGCTCGCAGAGCTTCCAGACGTTGTTGCTCAGCGAGCTGTTCATTACGAAGCTCCTCAATGTGCCGGCTACTTTCCACTTCAAATGCACGCAGAGAGCGGGTTATGAATATCGCAGCCATCGTTGCCGTGACGGCTCGAAAAACTTGCACTGGAAACCCAAACCATTGAAGAAACACTTCAGAATTCAGGAAACTAGACGGGAAGATGATGCTGGGAGAGGCAAATAACTGCCCAATCCCACCGTACAATCCAAACGCAATAGCAGCCAGGATAACATCGCGGCCAAAACTAGACATACCAGCCTGGATAAATTTCCGGCGCTGAATGATCAATCCCCAGACAGTTAATGCGGCACCAGGTATTGCCAGCGCATAGCGGGTGTAAACATCAGCAGCAATCGCACGCATTTGGCTGGTGGATTCATTAACCAGAACCCCAAACAAGCCAATCACCCATATAGCAGTGATGGTTGATAACATACCGATATATAGCTTAGGTTTTCCTGGACCAGCGATGAGGCGTGCCCCAAAAGCAATTAAAAATAGAAAAGACGCGGCTAATGCAATCAAACGAACGGGTAAAACCCAAGGAGCTGTGAAGGGTCCGGAAATCCGAGCTTGGATAATCAGGAACATTTCAAACCATTCGTGAGACCCATGGATCAATCCAAAGCCAATTAATGGACGCAATGCGCGTGCGAAGTCAAGTTTAGAGGAATGACCAAATTCAAGGAGAACAGCTAATCCCATTACGAAGAAGGATAGACCGTAAAAAAAATATACAACAATAATATTACGGGTAAAAAACTCAGCCATTGATCCTATTATTTAGGTGCACCTGCTGCAATCCAATCCAGGATGGTTTGGATGGTCGATTCCGAGAGTTTCCCCCCAGGGGGCATGAGACCTCCACTCGTAGCTATGCCCAGCAGCTTTTGAGCCAGCAGGCTTTCGTCTACATTGCCAGGTATGACTACAGGTGCATGGTCACCCGTTGTCATTACGGCCTGGTAACTTGTACTATCCCAACCACCCAAAGTACCGTGGCACATTGCACAATATTGCTGAAATACAGGTAAGATATTCGCTTCAAACGTGAGAGCACCAGGAGTTGGCTGCGTAGTTGGAGTTGGTTGAGATGATACTTGTGGTGGGGGGAACTGGCGAATTATTGCTACCAGTTCCTGTATCTGACCATCTGACAAGATGGAATCAAAAGCAAGCATGGTTGTATTTGGGGTGCCTTTACTGATCGCGTTATAAATATCCTGGTCAGTATCATCGGACAAGTCGTTTATCTCTGGTGCGGTGGTGGATCCTTCACCATCTGGTCCATGACATTGAGCGCAGACCATGACATAAATATCCGCAGCAGACAAATTTAGGGTTGGGATTGTTAATTGTGGAGGGGTAGTTACAGGAGGGTTAGCCTGCCAGGAACGCAAGTACGCCACAATTGAACTGATCTGATCATCATCCAAATTACCACCATTTGCAGTACCAAAAGGCGACATGCCTTGGTCAGGTTGCCCCTGGGAGATGACTTGGAACAGCGTGGTATCATCGCGAGTATTCAGGAACTCTGCTGTCCCTATAGCAGCAATTAATTGGTTGGGGTTGGCAGGGTTTGGACCTCCTTCGCCTAGTTCACCATGGCATGGAGCGCAGTTCTGTGCAAAGAGGGTTTGACCGCGTTGGATGGAGGTTCCTTGAGAGGAATTTATAACGAAGTTTACCAGCGCATCGATTTGAGCCTGGGTTAGCACGTTTCCCCAGACAGGCATTGTTTGATGGGCACCACCAGAGTTAATGATTTGGCGGGCTTGATCAACGCTCGTTGCAGGAGGTACACGATCTCCATGGCAGTTGGAGCAGTATTGTTTGAATAATGCCTGTCCATCTGGCACAGATGACGGGTTCACGACGTAATTGGCAAGGGTTTCAATCTGATTACTGCTAAGTGTATTTTGCCAGGGAGGCATGGTTAGATGCTGCCCCCCTTGAATGATGGTTTGTCGTAGTCGAGCTTCATTCCCAGAATATGCGACAGATTGCCCATGGCAAGGTGAACA
>Ga0153916_10002625_pt1 | contig 13121 bp, 9 predicted proteins | sample Opewatmetagenome_FD_109642 | JGI IMG/M metagenome (GOLD analysis project Ga0153916, IMG submission 109642) | Freshwater wetland microbial communities from Ohio, USA - Open water 3 Core 3 Depth 4 metaG | ecosystem: Environmental > Aquatic > Freshwater > Wetlands | place: USA: Ohio, Lake Erie, Old...
GCGGTGGCGCGTTGACCGTCAGGGTGAAGTTCTGCGTGGCGTCGGGCGATACCCCGTTCGCTGCCGTAATGATGAACTCGTAGACGCCGTCGGTTCCGGCGTCGGGGGTGCCGGCCAGGGTGGCGGTGCCGTCGGCGTTATCGACGAACGTCACTCCGCCAGGCAGATCACCCACCTCAGACAGGGCCGGCATGTGCCACCCGGTAGCCATCACCGTGAACGACCCGGCGAAGCCGACCGAGAAGGTGGCCGTGCTGTCGGTCCAGAACTCAGGCGCCATATGCGGCGCTTCGCCCGGCCCGAAGATGGTCACGCTCTGCAACGATTGGCCGGCCACGTAGGCGTACCTGGTGGCGAGATTGCTGTTGGCGGCATTGACCGACACGCCGGCGAGCGAGGTCGCGCCGGGGACGGCCAGCAGCTGGGCATACTTGGCGAGGGCGGTGTTGACGACCTCCACGTTGCCGGTGTTCGTACCGGTCACCCACAGGACCCCGTGGTCAACCTGTCCCGGTTCGCTTCCGCGGATAGCCGGGGTGAGGTCGGAGTCGAGACCCAGGGAGTACGCCTGCACCCCGGGGAGGTTTATCGTGCTGGTCGTCGACCACGTGATCACCGTTGGATCGGCGACGTCAGTACGGGTGCCGCTGACCTTCAGCATTGCACCGATCGCGATGGTCGAGCCGTGCGGGCCACCGATCGGGATGACGGTCGGGTCGACGCCCGTCGGATCGGAGATCTGAACGGCGGTTACGTAGACGTTGGGATCGGGATTGGCCTCAACCACCAGATCCCCGAACTTGACCTTCAGGTTTGGATTTGCGGCCAGGACGGCCGCGATGTCCGGCCGCGCTGTCGTCAGCGTCGTGAGCACGTCCGCCTCAGGCACGACCTCGTCGAGCTCGCCCTGCAGTGCGGGCGGCGGCACGATGGTGCCCTCCGCCTCAAGCCCCGCGTACGCCGGGAGGATGCGGTACATCTGGCCGGTGTAAGGCTCGACTCCGAAGAACTCACGGTTCAGCAGATCGGCCTCGGTCGACGCGTCGTGGATTTTGTCGATCTCGTGCCAGGCCAGGCCCGACAGGCCTACGCCGGTGGGCAGCGGATCGAACGTGTACGGTCCGGCTACCTGCCCGCTGATGATCAGTGGCACGTTGTTGGCGGGCCAGGGGAAGTGCAAGTTCGGCATCTGGAACTCGTAGCGCTCCCCGGAGATCGGCGGTGTTCCCATGATCACGCAGCCGATCGTGTCCTCGTCGGGAACGTAGAAGGCCGAGTTGTCGATGTGCCGTCCGGTAACCTGGGCCACGTCGACCCACGACGGCACCAGGGACCCGGGTGACGAGGTCGCTTCGAGCTTGCAAGGATCCGCCGTTTCAGGAACCTGCGTGCCCTCGATCGCCACGGCTGCGGGAGCTCCGACCTCCCACTCCAGCTCGCCGTACTCGTACTCGGTGGTTGGGTCCGAGCTCACGGTCAGGGTGATCGTGGCGTCCCCCGTCCCTGGGGGCGTGGTCGCGTTGTCGTCGACATGGGCCTCGAACGTATAGACGCCGACGGGCGGCGTGCCATAGAGGATGCCGTCGCCCTGGCCTGTGATCGGGTCAACGTGGGCGGTCAGCCATGCAGGCAAATTCGTGAACGTCCACTCGAACGGGCCCTCGCCGCCCTCAGCGATGCATGCCCACGACTCTGGCACGCCCGCAAGGAGTGCGATGTCAGGGTGCTCGGGGCCGCACAGAACCGTGACCGTGACAGGTGCGGGGACCTCACCCGGGAGGGGCATCTCGGCCGGGGCCAGAGTGGCCACGGACACGAACGATCTGAGATCAACGGGAGTCGTCGGCAGGGACGTGGACGGCATGTTGCCGACATAAACGGAGCCGCTCGCCACGTCGAACGCCGGCTGGCCCGCGTTGTGGCCGAGGAGACCTCCTCCGATGGGCACCCCCGTCGGGAACAGATCCGCCGGGTAATTTGGCTGGCTCACGTCGACCTGCACCAACAGCGAGCCGTCCTTGTTGGGATCCGGTTGGGCGACGATTTTGTCGCGGAGGTTGGGGTCGCGCCCGGCCGGGAGTTCAGCCGTGGGCGTGCTCTGCCACTCGAAGCCCGAGTGCTTCATCACCACGTAAACGTAGGTGGCCGGGGTTTCCGAGTTGCTGGCGAGTGCCTCATCCGTCGGATACGACACCGTAATCCCAACCGGCTCCCAGCCGCCCGCGGGACGGTACGCGAACTTTTCCGGGTCCACTGCCGGATCGGTTGGCACTTCACCGTCGGGCTGCGTGACCGAGATGGCGTCGGGCCACGGAACGTAGCCGACGACCTCGTTCTCTACGACGTTGATCGGTGGCCCGCCTACCATCAGCGCCCCGGTCGTTTCGGTACGGAGCCCCACGATCGTGAGCCCGTCCTTGTCGACCGAGTACCAGAACGGTCGGTCGGGCTTAAGCGGGTTGCTAGGGGTCAACCCGTTCGTGAAGGGGTCGATCGCCGTCAGCTGGGGGGCGGATGGAGCGAGATCCACGGTAGCGTGCACCGCGTACTCCGGCGGTACTGCCGCTTTACCCGTCCCGGGTAGCAGGCCCATAAATACCGCGATAAGAGCGACTGCCAGCCCGCTTACCAGCGGCAATCTGAGAGGGCTTTTCGAGGCCCGCGTCGTGACTTTCATGGCTGACACCTTCCAGCAAGCAGAGGAGATACCTTCATGGGTACCCCCTTAACCTGCGCGGCGGGTGGGCCGATCGGGCCGAGACTCATGGAGCGTTCGGCCTCAATGAACCGGCAACCAGGGTTGCGATCCCGGATCCGAGAACGGTGGTTTTCGTGGGGTCGAAGTCTCGTCGGTCACGTGATGGGCGCGTCTTGCGTTATGACTCCGGTTTCCGGCCTGCTAGTCAACTCCTGGTCGATTCGTCGCGGCGGCCGGGAGTCGCGGACTCGCGGTGCAATGACTGTTAGTGCTTCTCGGGTGCTTCGCCGTGAAGTTCTCGGACAGGGTGTCGGAAGCCTTGAATTTCCCCTGAATTTCTGCGAATTTGCTCTGCGACCGACACCCAGACTGGGGTAATGAAGAGGGCATCGAGAAAGGTCGACTCAGATTCAAATCGGGGTGACTTGGGACGAAAGACGGCCCGGTGTCTTCGGAACAGAGGGTCGGGGGTTCGAATCCCTCCAGCCGTACCCAACACTGCGATTCTGAATCTCCAGGTCACCCACGGCTCGCCAAGAAGGAAATCCTCAAGGCATAGTGGGGCTGCGTGTCGCCCGTTATGCCTCAGATTTCTGGCCCGATAGTCAATTACCCCGCGATTCCACGCGAATTCCGGTGTGCCCGAACTGGCGATGTAACGACTGTTATGGGTCCCCGGTCACTGCGTGGCGACCCGGTGCTGGCGAAACCGTAGTCGCCGATTGCGGTGCGCTTGGGAAGATTTCCTCACCCCGGGCAGGACTCGAACCTGCAACCAACGGATTAGAAGGCCGTTGCTCTATCCCTTGAGCTACCGGGGCTCCTCCAAAAGGTACCAGACCCACAACCGTTGTTCCTCGCCGCTACCGCAGCAGCGCCATCCCTACGATCGCCCCGGCCACCACTACCAGCGCCGGGCTCACTTTTAGCCCGGCTACGGCCGCGAACGCCCCCGCGGCCACCAGTGAGGCGGTCACGCTTCCCACACCCAGGCGAAATAGGGTGAAGCAGCCCGCCGAGAGCAACCCCAGTGCCACCGGCGACAACGTTCCCCGGATGAGCGCCATGACCGGCCGGTCGCCCAGTCGCGACCACCGGTCGGCCACCAGCCAGGTCAGGGCCCCTGTCGGCCCGAACATCGAGAGTCCTGCCACCAGCGCGCCCGGCACGCCCGCCGCACGGTAGCCGATCATCACTACCATCAGCATCCCCGGCCCGGGCGTCACCTGCGAGAGCGCATACGAGTCGACGAACTGCTGGTGGGTGACCCATCCGTGACCGCCCACGACCGCACGTTCCATCTCGGGCAGAATGCCGATTCCGCCCCCGAACGCGACGAAGCTGAGCCGCCCGAATAAGAGGACGAGATCGACCAGGTCGCTCACCCGCGACGGCTCCAGGCGACGACGAAAGACGGCGGCAGGCAGACAGCCAGGACGAGCAGGATCGGCCATCCCAACGGACCAAAGAGGACAAAGGTGAGCAGCGCGATTCCCCAGCCACCGAGGCTACCCGCCCCGCCCCGGAGCCGGACGACGGCTGCTGCTGCCAGTCCTGCCGCGGCTGCCGCGACACCTTTGCCGACTGGGCCCGTGATCGATGCGGGCATCCCATTGAAGTAGAGCCACGCCATGCCAAGGATCGCCAGCCCGCCGGGCACGGTCAGGCAGGTCACCGCGATGACCGAACCCACCCATCCCCGGAGTCGCTGGCCAAGGTAAGCGGAAAGGTTGCCGATGTTGGGACCCGGCAGCACCTGGCTCACAGCGACCGCTTCGAGGAACTCTTCGTCCGTGACCCACCCCCGGCGGGTAACTAGAGCATCTTGGAAATAGGCCGACCTGCCGCCGCCGAAGCTCGTCATTCCGATCAAAAGGAATGCCTTGAACAGCGCGAAGAGCGTCGGCTGCTTCGCGACGGTAGTGTCGTCGGCCATCGGCACAGCTTATCCACCCCGGGGTTTGCGCTCATTTCGCTTCACCCGGGCGGTTTACTTGCGGACTCGGTGTTCATTGCTCACGATGGCCTCGCGGAGGAAGAGCCATGCAGATCAGCCCCAGCGTCCGGGCAGTCCAGGTACCCGATGACAACCCGATGCACCCGATGTTCACGAACATCTTCCTCGTCGGGAGGGGCCAGGTCCTCACGATTGACTCGGGTGAGGCAATGGACCGCTACAAGTGGATGCTCAAGGGCTATCTCGCGGCCACCGAGAAAGCCGAGATCGCCCTGGCCGGCATCACCCACCACCATTCCGATCACTGTGGGAATCTGAAGTGGGTACACGAAAACCTCAAGGCCGAGATCGTCGTCCACAAGAAGGCGATCCCGCTGCTGAAAGGCAAGCTGCCGAAGCGCAGCGCCGTCAGGACGATCGAAGATGGCGAGGTGCTCGAACTGGGAGGCGGCGCCCGGCCTCGCGTCCTTTTCTCTCCCGGTCACAGCGTCGATTCGATCTGTTACTACCTCGAAGACGAAGGCGTGCTCTTCACTGGCGACACGCTCCTGGGCAGCAGCACGACGACCGTGAACGATCTCGGGCCCTATCGCCGGATGCTCAAGATGCTGGTCGAGCTTCCCAACCTGAAGGTCATCTGCCCCGGCCACGGCGCGATCGTAAACGACCCACGTGAGCGCCTGCGCGGGCTCATCGCCCATCGCGAAATGCGCGAACGCCAGATCCTTGAGTCCCTCGAAAAGGGTGGCCCCAGGACCAGTTGGGACATCATGCTCGAGATCTACCCCGGCCTCGATAAGCGCCTCCGTCGTGCAGCCGATGGCAATGTCCGCACCCACATCCGCCAGCTCGAACAGGAAGGCCGCTTGCTCGTGCACCCCGGTAAGCCTCGTCGGCCGAACGCCGCGAAGGCGGCGAAGGAAGTCGAGCACGCGAAGTACCGGGAAGGCGTCATCAAGCAGGCGAAAAAGCTCGAAGCCGAACAGCGCCGGGCTATGCTGCGAGCCCAGGAGAACCCACCCGACGCCGAGTTTTCCGTGCCGCCGCGGTACGAACTGGTGGGCAGGGCGAAGGACTAGCTATGCCTCGCATGAAGCTTGAAGACCGCGAGGAGTTTCTCCGCCAGCCGCTCAATGCCGTCATCGCCACCCTGCGTCGCGACGGAATGCCCTACACGGTCCCCGTCTGGTTCCTCTGGAAGGACGGCGCGATTTGGTTAACGGGCACCTACTCTCGCGTCTGGTGCAAGCAGCTCCTGCGTGATCCCCGGGTCTCTCTTTGCATCGAAGGTGGTCCACCGCTCACGGGTCATGTTGGCGTGGACGGCACCGCCGAGGCGTTGGAACTCCCGGGCTTCGATATCTGGCCGATCTCCCGGGAACTGGCGGAAAAGTATGTCGGTCGCGGTGACCCGGCGAATGCCCCCGCCGTTGAGACGTTCTTTGCCAACATGCGGACGGAGCCCCGACTGCTCTTTCGCGTCACTCCCCGCGTGATCCGCGCGATCGACATGCGTGTCTACCGTGGCAAGCGCGCCGATCGGGAGTTCCAGGAGAAAAACCAGGACAATTAGAGTCTCGCTCCAACCGGCGGAAGCTGGATCCCGAACTGTTCGGCCAGCGCGGCATGATATGCCGCTTCGTCCGGCAACCGCTGGATGGTCCGCTCGCCGTGGGCGACGACCGTAAACCGGTTGCCGCTAATCGTCTTGCGTCCTTCTGCCGTCGGCAGGGTGCACACGTTGTTGCGGGTGAACGGCGAATCAGGCGAGGTCTGGTGGTATTCGCACATCGCCGCGAAGTCCTGGAGCGGATGCGGCGTCAATGTGAATCGGTAGACTTCTGCCCACTTGTCCCCGGCTCCGAGCCCCCACATCGACCAGTCGGCGCCCTCGTGCGTCAGCCTGAAGCTGCCGTGCGGTTCGCCCTGCGGTTCCGGGTCATCGAGTCGAAGTGGCGTTCGCGACGACTCACCAAAGCCAACATCGGCCAGCCAGCGCTCTTCGAGGTGCACGAGCAACAACAGATGGTCGAACTCGGGCCCGACCTTCTTGGCTGAGACGACCCTTCCCGAGAGAAGGTCCACCCGGAAGCCAAGTTCGCGCAGCAACGCACCGAAGAGGCCATTCAATTCGTAGCAGAACCCTCCTCGCCGCTCCTGCACCACCTTGCGAAAGAACGCTTCCTCGTCGAGTGTCAGATGGCGTCGTCCCCCGTAGATGTCGAGGTTCTCGAATGGGACGGCGTACATGTGGGCCTGGTGCAGGCCGCGCAGGGTCTCGGCCGTCGGTTCGGTGCTTCCCCGGTATCCGATCCGATCAAGATAGGCCTGGATATTCACGGTCGAAGCGTACCGTGCGTATCTCTTGGAGTCGCGCCGGTTGGGAATCTCCCGTTGACAGCCTGATAGCGGATGCGGCTACGATTTCACATGGCGCAACAAGTCCAACGACGTCTTGCGATCAGCGTGCAGCCTGTGCCCAAGCAGGACGCCGAGCAGCGCAAGCGAAACTTCGATGAAACCTACCTTGGGTTCGATCTGAACGCCGCGAAGATTGAGGCCTCGCGCTGCATCCAGTGTCCTTCCGCCCCTTGCCAGGAAGCCTGTCCCGTCTCGAATGACATCCCCGGGGCGTTCGCCTTGCTCGAGGTGGGGGACATCCTTGGCGCGGCCAGCAAGTTCCGCGAGACCAGCAATCTTCCCGAGATGTGCGGTCGCCTTTGTCCACAGGAGTCGCTTTGTGAGGGCTCCTGTGTGGTTGGCTTTGCGATCCGGCCCGACGGCCACAGCGAGCCGCCCGTGACGATCGGCAAGCTGGAAGCGTTCTGCGCTGACTACCAGCGTCGTGAGGTGAACGGCTATCCGTTGCCTCGTTACCTGCCTGAGCCGACCGAGCGGAACGTGGCTGTCATCGGCTCGGGTCCCGCCGGACTTGCCGTCGCCGATGAGCTCGCAAAGCTCGGGCACGGCTGCACCGTCTTCGAGTCCTGGCCCGAGCCCGGCGGCGTGCTCGTCTATGGCATCCCGAACTTCAAGATGCGAAAGAGCATCGTTGATGAGTACGTCGCCTATCTCACCACCATGGGCGTGAAGTTCCGCTGCAACACCTACGTCGGTCGCGACATCACCATCGACGACATGCTCGCCCGCGAATTTGATGCGGTCTTCGTCGGCAGTGGCGCCAACGTTGGGAACGGGATGGGCATTGAAGGCGAGGAACTCAAGGGCGTTTACACAGCGACCGACTTCCTGGTCCGCGGCAACCTTCGCCCCGAACAGCTCCCTGCGCACCTTCGTGAGCCGTTGCCGCCTCCCCGGGACGTGGTGGTGATTGGTGGCGGTGATACATCCATGGACTGTGTCCGGACGGCGATACGACTTGGCGCCCGGAGTGTGGTCTGCGTTTACCGGCGCACAGAGGCCGAAATGCTCGGCCGCCAGGAAGAGCGTAAGAACGCACGCGAAGAGGGTGTCCGCTTCGAGATGCTTGCCCTCCCGACCCGCATCATCGGAGACGGCGCGGGCAACGTAACCGCTGTCGAAATCCAGCGCATGGAACTGGGCGAACCCGACGAATCGGGTCGGCGGCGGCCAGTCCCGGTGCCCGGCAGCGAATTCGTCGTGCCCGCCGATACCGTGGCCCTCGCAATCGGTTACGGCGCAGACCCGATCCTGGCACAGACGACCACTGGGTTGCGGGCGGATCGCAAGGCACTGATCCAGGTGGACGCCGCGGGCCGAACCTCACGCCCCGGCGTGTTCGCCGGCGGCGATAACGTAAACGGTGCGGATCTGGTGGTTACTGCGCTGGCCGATGGCCGACGTGCCGCCCGCGCGATTGCCGAGTACCTGCAGGGACTCCCGCGCGGAAACAGCTAGCAGCAGGAACAGGTTCGCGAAGGAAATGGAGCGGGCGAAGGGAATCGAACCCTCGTCTCAACCTTGGGAAGGTCGCGTTCTGCCATTGAACCACACCCGCCGGCGAACGAGCGTCATCGTATCATCTCCCGGCTTCGGGATCTGTCGCGCGGCGATTCTCTCACAGACCCCCCTTGACGAATCGATATAATCGATAACAGCCATAAGTTGGAGGCGTCGCCATGTATGGATATCTCAGCGCTGTCCTGGCCGAAAAGGGCGGTCATGTCTATACGATTTCGCCCGAGGCGACCGTGCAGGTGGCCGTCCACACCATGGACGAGTACGGCGTCGGTGCTCTCCTCGTAGTGGAAAGAGGCCAGCCAGTCGGTATGTTCACCGAGCGCGATGTCCTCCGCCGCGTGGTGGAGGAGGTCCGGGATCCGGCAACGACCTACGTCGGTGACGTGATGACGGCCTCCCTCGCAACTGCTGACCCGGAGACGCGCGTCGAAGACGCGATGGCCATGATGACCGATCACCGCTTCCGCCACCTCCCCGTTGTCCAGGCTGGCCATGTCGTGGGGCTTGTTTCGATCGGCGATCTCATGCGCTGGGTGAGCATCAACCAGGAAGCCCACATCCAGCACCTGACCGACTACATCACCGGCCGCGCGCCCGACTAGCTCGGCCCCGCACAGTTAGAGAAAGAAACGGCCCCGGCAGAAATGCCGGGGCCGTTTCTTTTCTAAGTCGGCTCCAGTCGGTTACTTGAACTCGTAGCCGCCCTTGACCCCACCCGGCTCTGGATCGGTCAAAACGTTCACGCAGGCGGGCTTCCCGCTGTCGAGTGCCCGCGCGATTGCCGACTTGATTTGCTCCGGGTGCTCGACAAACTCGCCGTGACCGCCAAGGCCTTCGACGACCTTGTCATAACGCGCATTATCACCGAGGACGGTTGCCGGGGTGTGGCCTTCGCCGTACTGCGCCTTCTGGCCGACGTAGATCTGGTGCCAGCAACGGTCGTTCCCGATGATCGACACGATCGGCATCTTGAATCGCACGAACGTGTCGAAGTCAAACCCGTTCAGGCCGAACGTGCCGTCGCCGTTCACCATCAGGACCCGCTTGTCCGGCGCTGCCACCGCCGCGGCCATGGCGAAGCCCGTCCCCACACCCAGCGTTCCGAAAGGACCCGGGTCCATCCATTGGCCGGGGTTGTTCACCGGGAGCACCCCCGCCGCGATCGCCACGATGTCGCCGCCGTCACCGATCACGATTGTCTCGTCGTTCACAAACTCGGCGATCTCCTTGCAGAGGCGCAACGGGTGGATGGGCACTGAGTCGGAGTTCATGAACACTTCGCGCTGAGCGTCAGCCATGCCTTCGAGGCCGCGCAGCTTCGACATCCACTCGCTGTGGTTCCCCTTCCCAATCTCGGATGTGAGCTGCATCAGCGCCTGGCGGATGTTCGCTTCGATCCCGATCGAGAAGTCGCGGTTCTTGCCGATTTCCCGCGGGTCAACGTCGATCTGGATGATCTTTGCCTCAGGATTCCAGGCTGGTGCACGGCCGTACTTGAGCCGGAAGTCGATCGGCGCCCCGAGGATGACGATCACGTCCGCCTGCGCAAACGCCGGTCGCCGCGAAAGAGAGAAGAAGTTCGGGTTGTCCTGGCGGAGCGAGCCACGTCCCATCGCGTTGGTGTAGACCGGGACGTCCGCCGCCTTGGCGAACTCGGCGAGTTCCTTGTGCGCCTTGTGCCAGAAAACGCCCGATCCGGCGAGAATCATCGGCGCTTTCGCGGCGGCGATCATCTGGGCCGCCTCCTTAATCAGCGTCGGGTCGCCCATGACCTCGCCTGTCGGGCGATACGCGCGTGGCCATTCCACCTGGTCTTCATCGACCCGGCCGAAAAGCACATCCGAGGGCACCTGGATGAAAGTCGGTCCGTAGCGGCCGGTCATCGCCTCGCGGAACGCCATCGCCATGTAGTAGGGGAGACGTCGCGTCTCGTAAACCGTCTGCGACCATTTCGTGATCGGCTCCATGACCTTCTGGAGTTCGATGTCCTGCAGCGCGCCCATGTCGTACTGGCGCAACGGCGACCGCCCACCGATGACGACCATGGGGCTCGAAGCCTGGTAGGCGTTCGCGACCGCGGTCACGACGTCCGTGACTCCGGGGCCCGCCGTTACCACCGCGACGCCGGGCTTGAACGTGATACGCGAATAGCCGTCGGCCGCGTGGCCTGCTGATTGCTCGTGCCGGGTGTCGATAATCTGGATGTCGTTTTCGAGACATCCCTGGTAGATGTTTTGAACATGTCCCCCGGAAAGCGTGAAGATGTGGTTCACGCCTTCCTGCTTGATCATCCGCGCGATGATTTCGCCGCCGTCGATCATGTTCCCCATGCGTCGTCTCCAGCCGTGTTGGTGACGGGAGTATACGCAAGGAGTGCATTGGTGTCCGGCGCCCGCTACGCTCGACACATGCGACAGAGACCGTTCGGACAGATGGGCACGGTCAGTGCGCTCACCCTCGGTGGAGGAGGCATCGGCCAGGTCTGGGGCCCAACAACCCGCGACGAATCCGTCGCTACCGTCCGTGAAGCGATCGACTTGGGGATCACTTTCCTCGACATGGCCCCGTCTTACGGGAACGGCGAGGCGGAGTCGGTGGTTGGCGAGGCGCTGGGGGGTCGCGTCCCGACCGGTGTCCGCGTTTCTACAAAGTACGGCCTGGGTAACCCGCCGGCATCCGAAGTGCAGGGCCTGCTCGAACGCTCGCTCGAAGAGAGTTTCGCGCGCCTTCGCGTCTCCTTCGTTGATGTCTTCTTCCTGCACAACATGATCGTCCCCGACGGTAGCCACTACCGCGGGACGCCGCGGAGTCTCTTCGTCGAAACGGTGCGGCCGGAATTCGAGCGGCTCGTCCAGAGTGGCCGCATCGGAGCCTGGGGGATCACCGGCATCGGCGTACCCGACCTGATCATCGAGACCATCGGCGAAGACCCCGCCCCGGGCACCGTGCAGTGCATCGCCAACCTTCTCGATTCGCCGGGGGGCCTGAAGCGTTACGCTGAACCAGCACGACCACGCGACATCATCGCCGCCGCTGCCGCACGTGGGGTTGGCGTGATGGGCATCCGCGCGGTTCAGGCCGGCGCGCTGACCGACGCCCTCGACCGCGAACTGGCGAATGACCACCCGGAGATGGTCGACTTCAAGCGGGCCGCCGGCTTCCGGGCGCTCGCCAGGGAACTGGGCGAATCGGCGGCATCACTGGCCCATCGATACGCCCTTTCGATGGCCGGGGTCTCCACCGTGGTTCTCGGGGTGAAAAACCGCGTGGAACTCCGGGAATGCGTCGCCGCAGAGGCGAAAGGTCCATTGCCGCCTGAGGTCATCGCTCGCATCGACGCGTCCGTCGCGGGCTAATCTCTGCCGCCCTGCCCCGGAACCCCCGGCCGTGAGCGCGCTGGCGGCCGCCAGTCGGCTCAGGCTGCCAGTCTGTCCTCACCACGATGGTTCACCACTCCCGAAAGCGCCAGCGCCACCAGAGCGATCGCGGCGACGATTGCGCAGGCCGCCCCGAGCGCGAAAGGTGCACGCGGCGACACCTCGTCCCAGAGCACGCCCGCGGCGACGCTCGCCAGCAGTGCCATGAGCCCGGCAACCCCCTGGAAGAGCCCCATCGCTGTGGACCGCACGTCGCTCGGCACGAGGTCGGCGATAAGCGCTTTGGACACTCCGTCGGTTAGCGCGATGTAGGCGCCATAGACCGCGAACAACGGCCAAACCGCAGCGGACGACTCGACGAACGCAAATCCGCCGTAAACCCCGGCGAAGATGACGTAGCCGCCCACCAGCAACCAGGCGCGGGGCACGCGGTCAGAGACGATCCCGGCCGGGTACGACAGGGCGGCATAGACGAGGTTATAGGCCACGTACGCCAGTACGACGAGCGTCGTCGAAAGCCCGATATCCTTCGACCGGAGGATGAGGAACGCGTCCGACGAGTTGCCTGCCATGAATATGGTCGTGGCGCCAAGCAGCAGGAAGAACCCGACGGGGAGGCGAGCTGCGGCGACCCGCTCGCTGGTCGTTGAGCGGGTGAGCTTGGCCTTCTTCTCCGGCAGCCAGCGGAGAACGAACACCGAAACGATTCCCGGGATGACCGCCAGCAGAATCACCAGCCGCAGGCGATCGCCTGCTAATGCCAACAGCGCGAGTCCGGTCAGCGGACCAACTACCGCACCCAGCGTGTCCATCGAACGGTGCAGGCCAAACACCTTCCCCCGATTCTTCGCGTCGGTGAAATCGGCGAGCATCGCGTCTCTCGGCGCCGTCCGGATCCCCTTGCCGAACCGATCGATGCCTCTTCCCACAAGGGCAATTGGCCAGACAGTAGCGAGTCCAAGGAAAAACTTGCCCGCCGCGGCCAGTACGTACCCCGCTACCACGAACGGTTTGCGAGCGCTAATCCGGTCGGACCACCTGCCCGACAGCAGCTTCGTGACGTTCGCCAGGCCTTCGGCAAAGCCCTCCGTTACGCCGACTGCCAGCGCCGGTGCCCCGAGCGTCTGCGTGATGAATAGCGGGAGGA
>Ga0153916_10002626_pt1 | contig 13118 bp, 6 predicted proteins | sample Opewatmetagenome_FD_109642 | JGI IMG/M metagenome (GOLD analysis project Ga0153916, IMG submission 109642) | Freshwater wetland microbial communities from Ohio, USA - Open water 3 Core 3 Depth 4 metaG | ecosystem: Environmental > Aquatic > Freshwater > Wetlands | place: USA: Ohio, Lake Erie, Old...
GGGCGAAGCCGTCGCGCGCCAGCCGGATCGCCGCCGCCATCACCTGCGCCAGCGTCAGCTTGCCGAATTTCTTCTGCGCGTACGCCAGCCCCGCCACCGAGCCCGGCACGCTGATCGCTCTATACCCCACCAGGCTCGCGCCCGGAATCACGTTGCCCTGCGCGTCCAGATACATGTCGCGCGCGGCGGCCGCCGGCGCCTTCTCGCGGAAGTCAATGAAATGGAATTTTCCCGTGTTCAGGCGGATCAGCATGAACCCGCCACCGCCGATGTTCCCTGCCTGCGGATGCACCACCGCAAGCGCAAACCCGGTGGCCACCGCGGCATCCACGGCATTGCCGCCCTGCTTCATGACCTCCACGCCCGCCTGCGACGCCAATTCGTGCTGGCTGGCGACCATGGCGTGCGGCGCGTGCGTCGGACGCATCGGCGCCGCCCACGTGCAGACCGCGGCTACCATCGTAAAAACCAGCGCGAGCAATGATTTGCGTTGGAGTGGCATGGGAAGTTCTCGTCCGCAGCAGAATCTCTGAGGCTAGCGTAGGGCGGATAGAGAGTCAAATACGTGAGTAGTAGGCCCCGGCGCCTCGCCGGAGCTGCGCTTCACTGTTACGGAATGTAGGGTGGCGCGGGTGCCCTCGCCCGCGACGTCTGGAGTCCCGCAGGGACGGCCCGCGAGTAGCCCAGAGCCTGCCCTGAGCGAAGTCGAAGGGACGGCAGTCCTGGGAAAACGTTTAATAATTCTTTCCGGAGTCCCGTAGGGACGACACGAGAATCAAAATGGTGACCTGTTCTTCACTCGCCCGCGGCAATCGAACTAGCCCCTAACCACCAGCCCCCTTCTTCACCACCGTCGCCTTCGAATACGCCAGCGTGAACCCCATCCTCTCCGCGTTCCGTTGCGACGTCGTATTACCCAACGTGACCACCACCGCGAGATCGCATCCCTCCGCAATCGCCCGATTCAGACGCTGCCCAATCGCCGCCGTCTGAATCCCGCGCCCGCGATATTCGTGTAGCGTGCTGGTGCCGCCCAGCGCGATCATGCCATGCTGGCGCGAGATCAGCCCGCCGCAGCACGCCACCGGTTGCCCCATCCTTGTCCCGCCCGGGTTTGGCGAGACAGGGTGGGGATTTTCCTTGCCCCACACCAGAGTCGCCAGCGAGTTTGGCACCTGCGCCATCGGCGCCAGCAGCTTGTCCCAGCCCTCGGGGATCTGGTCTTCCGGAAAACATCCTCGCAACATGGTGTTGGTCCACAGCGGCACCTGCTCCGGCGCGCACGCACGGAATTCAACCCCGGCCACACTGTCTTCGAAGCGCTCACCCGGCTCCAGCTTGCGCGCCATCACGTTGTTCAACTCCCCCAGCACATACCCGCGCGTCTTCAGCAGCTCCAGCAGCGATCCGTGCGATACCGGCGTGATGTCCACTTGCGACGGGGCGTTGTGCTGCTTGTAAAACGCTTCGACTTCGTCCAGTTGCGTCGCCGTGACAGCGCCATCCAATCCGAGCCCGATCGCGCGTCCGACCGGCGAGTTAAGTCCGGCGAATACCGCGTGCCCACCGGCGATTTCCAGGATGTCCGCGCCCACCTCCGGATGGGTGCGCTGCAGCACGCGCGCGATCTCCACCTGCGGCACATCCTCGGCCGCCTCCATCCGCCGCGCCAGGTTTGTATCCACGTATCTCATTTCGTCCTCTCCAGAAGGTCGCTCGGTCCTTCGGTTTATCGCTCGATGTGCTTCGCTTCACGACCGAAGACCGAAAAACTGATAGGCCGGCAGCCCAGTAAAAACACACGTATGCGCTAGCAGGAACCACGGAGGGAGGCGCGAATTAGAGGACGGCGGTCATCGGCAGAAGGTCACAATACTTTACCGAACCACCCCGGTCAATGGGAGGATGGTAAATCGTGCGGCAGGTATGCCAGGGACAATAATCTTGGAGCTGCGCTCACCCTGCTAAACTGTCAATAATGCAGCGCCCGGAGGGATGCGTGAGCGGTCGAAACGGGCGGTCTTGAAAACCGCTGAGCCCGAAAGGGTTCCGGGGGTTCGAATCCCTCTCCCTCCGCCATACAGTCTTCAGGTCCGTGTTTCTCTCCGGATCACTCTTGAAAGTAGGCGACGGCTCTCGCTTTTCGGGTGAGTCGTTCCTCGTCCGGTAATGCTAGTGTCATCGCCCTCCATCATGCTCTCACTTCCACCGTGTGCTCCTGGCGGTCATCAACCAGGGGAATAGCCATGTCGTCTTGCTGAACGCCATCCACGGTGACGCCTTTCGCGCTCTCTGCATCGCGCGATTGTGTGACCGTAATGTGATAGACCGTCTCGCGATAGCGGTAGTGAAGCTTGAACCGCTGCCAATCCGCAGGAAGGCACGGCGCAAAGCGCAGTTTGTCGACTTCCAGTCTCAGCCCCAGAAGTGACTCAAGGATAAGCCGGTACATCCACCCGGCGGAGCCCGTGTACCAAGTCCATCCCCCGCGGCCAATGTGGGGGGAGAGAGCATACACGTCAGCCGCGATCACATAAGGTTCCACTTTGTACGTGTCAATCGCCTCGGGAGAGTTCGCGTGGTTGACGGGATTGATCATGTCGAATAGCTCCCATGCCCGGCGATGGTCGCCCAAGGCAGCGAACGCCATGGCTGCCCAGATCGCCGCATGCGTATACTGGCCGCCGTTTTCCCTCACGCCGGGGACGTATCCCTTGATCGAACCAGGATTCAAGTCCGATTTATCAAACGGCGGATCCAGAAGTTGGATCAACCCAAACTCCCGGCGAACGAGACGCCGATCGACCGCGTCCATCGCCATGCGTGAGCGCTCACCATTGCCCGCCCCGGACAGAACCGCCCAGCTCTGCGCGATCGAATCGATCTGGCATTCGGCATTGGTTGCCGACCCAAGCGGCGAACCGTCGTCAAAGTAAGCGCGCCGGTACCACTCGCCATCCCACCCATTCTGCTCGATGTTCCGGCACATTTGCGCGGCCTCTGCCTGGCAACGCTCGGCGAAAGAGACATCGCCCCGCAGGCGCGACACTTCAGCGAACTGCAGGAGCACGGCGTACAAGAAGAAGCCTAACCAGACACTTTCTCCCGTGCCGTGTTCGCCAACCATATTCATGCCATCATTCCAGTCGCCGCAGCCGATAAGTGGCAGTCCGTGTTCACCCACTCCGAGACCCCTGAGAATCGCTCGGACGCAGTGTTCGTACAGAGTGGCTGCTGTTTGCGACTGGGCAGGCAAGTCCCAGTATGAGTCTTCCTCCGCGCTCACCAAGCGGCCTTCGATAAAGTGAACGGGTTCATCGAGCACACCGGTGTCGCCGGTGCTCAGCACGTAGCGGCAGGTGGCCAGCGGCAGCCACAAGTAATCATCCGAACAGTGAGTACGCACGCCTCGGCCGGCCGGAGGATGCCACCAATGCTGGGCGTCTCCCTCCTGGAACTGACGGGACGCGCACAGCAGCAGGTGCTCGCGCACGAGACGCGGCTGAGCATGGATGAGCGCCATAACGTCCTGCAGTTGGTCGCGGAATCCGAAAGCGCCGCCCGGCTGACAGTGGCCGCTGCGTCCCCAAAGACGACACGCCAAAGTCTGGTAGACAAGCCATCCGTTGGCTAGTGCGTTGAGAGACGCGTTGGGTGTCTCCACCTGCACCGCGCCGAGGGTGTGCTTCCAGTACTGCCACACAGCTTCGAGGGCGGCTCGGGCGGCAGCAGCTCCGCAGAAGCGGCGAACCAGGCCGGTCGCATCTTCGGCGTCTTGCCCCATGCCGAGCGTGAAGATGATCTCGCGTTCTTGCCCACCGGCAAGTTCGAATGGAACCTGGATCGCCGCACAGGAATCCAACGCAGCCCCCACCTTGCCGGCGAGCCGCGACCGGGACATCGCAGCCGGACTTCGGAGTGTGCCATTGCGTCCGAGGAACTCAGCCCGATCGCACGTCACGGTTTGCTTGGGAGCGTCCGCGGCGAAGAAACCCACCCGGCCGGCGAACTCCGTGTTGTACGGGTTGCGCGCGAACAGGGCGGCGCTATTCGGGGCAATTTCGCTGGTAACGTGCATGGACGTCTTCGGCCGCAGGTCGCCCAAAACCCATTCCACATATCCCGTGACGGAGAGTCGGCGCGAACGATCCGACTGGTTTCGCACCTTCAACACCGCAAACTTGATAGGCGCATCCAGCGCTACATAAACCCACAACTCCGAGCATATGCCGCCTTCCGTGTGTTCGAACACGCTGTAGCCGAATCCATGCCGGCTGATGTAGGGCGTCGCGCCGCGGCTGGGCCATGGTGTGGGCGACCAGAAGTGGCCGCTCTCCTCATCCCGGAGGTAAAACGCTTCTCCACTGGAGTCGCTCACAGGATCGTTATTCCAGGGAGTAAGGCGAAACTCGTGGGCATTCTCGGCCCAGGTGTTGGCGGAACCAGACTCGGAGATCACGGTTCCAAACCGGGGGTTCGCCAACACGTTGACCCATGGTGCGGGAGTCGTTTGCTGGCGCGTCGTGGTAATCACGTACTCACGCCCGTCGGGGGTAAATCCGCCCACTCCGTTCGAGAAGATGAGATCGCTGCGAGGCGGTGCGGCGGCGGCGAGTTCGGCGCGATGGGTCCGGATCGGCGTAAGGCGCGGAACTGCTGCGTGCAGCGGTCCGCGACGGGTGACTTGATCGGCGAGCGAGCCTTGCGTATCGGAGATCGCGGCGCGGGCGACCGTTTGCAGCAGAATGCGATCTTCGTCGGACATCTGGTCCGCGGGCCGTACGAAAATGGCGCCGGGCCGGCCTGCCGGGATCGTTTCGGTGCCGGCAGCAATCAACCCCATAATCTGTTCGTGGAGTACTTGCCTGTAGCCCGCGTGATCTTCGTTCCAGATCACCAGGTCCACGGCCAAGCCTTTCAGGCGCCAGTATGCATGCGCCTGTACGAGTTGGCGCACCAGATCGATCTTATCCGGGTCTCCGATCTGCAGCAGCACGATGGGCAAATCGCCAGAAATGGAATAGCCCCACAAACCAGATTGCCCGCGGCGGTTTTTGATCAGCACGCTCGGATCGGCGCGCAGCGAGGAATTGGCGTAGAGGATGGAGTTCGCGAGACGCGCATACAGTTGCGCATCCGCCTCGGTGGCATTGAGTTGCCGCAGGAACACGTCGCTGTGTGTCCATGCCAGATCGAACACCCGGTCCGCGAGACGCCGGTCCTGGTATTTGTCAACCAGGCCCAGGCATACTTCGCGGGTGTCCCCCATGCCGGTCACGATATTGATCGTTGTCGTTTCTCCGGGATTCAGCGTTACTCGATGCCGGATGGCAACAACGGGATCCAGCACCGAACCTTCACTGCCCGAGAGCGGGGTGGAGTCGCTCATCACCTGCGGAGCAGCAATCGTGTTTCCGCGCCCGATGAATTGCATTCGGTCAGTTTCATAGGAAACTTCTCCAATGTCGGCCCCGTGCACTGCCATCAGATGAAACATCCATGGTGCTTGCTCGCCGCGCGAGCGGGGGCGGCGCGTACAGAGGATCGCGCGCTGCTTCCGGAGGATTTCGGTCTGAACAAATAGATTGCTGAAAGCCGGATGGAGTGCGTCGGCCGCCGAGGACGCGAGAACCACCTCCGCGTAACTCGTCACGTCGATGGCCCTGCGTGTCCAAGAGCGGTTCGTAATGGTGATGCGACGCAGTTCGATGTCGTCCTCGGGCGATACGGCGACCTCCGTATGGGTCAGGAAGTCATGGTTGCGACAGCGGAACTCGGCTCGCGCCTCCGAGAAAATAGCTTCGTATTCTTCGGATGGCTCGCGGGTCGGCTGGTAAGCGGTCGACCAGAACTGCCCGCTCGCGACATCCCGGAGAAAGCAGAATGTTCCCCAGTTGTCGCAGGTGGTGTCTTCCCGCCAGCGGGTGACTGCGATGTCCTTCCAGCGACTGTATCCACCTCCCGCGTTCGTCACCATGACGTGGTATCTGCCGTTGGACAACAACTGCACTTCCGGTATCGGCGTGTTCGGGCTCTGGAACACGCGCACCGGGGTCTCCGTACCCGTGGGAGTTGTGCGCACATCGGAGGATTCGGCCGTATGCGTGTAGAACGCGGTGGCTCTGGGAACCCGCTCCTGGAGCAGCAAGGTAGTTGCCTGGAATAACGGGTCCGATTCAAACCGCTTCTGCATCGGCCGATTCAAGAGCAGATAGGCCAGCGACAAGACAGTCATGCCCTGGTGATGCGCCATGAAGGAGCGCACGATAGCGCTCGATTTTCCGCGCGGCAGACGCGAAGGCGTGTAGTCGATGGCTTCATAGAAGCCATATCTGCCTTCGGCGCCTTCCGCTGCCAGTCGTTGCAGATTCAGACACGCCTCCTCGGGCGCCACCATGAGCGCGAGCGCCGAGGCATACGGCGCAATCACCAGATCCTCGGCGAGGCCGCGTTTGAGACCCTGGCCGGGAACGCCAAAGGCGCGGTACTGATAATTGAGGTGAACGTCGGTCGTGTTATAGCCCGATTCCGAAATACCCCACGGCACGCCGCGCCTTTTCCCATACTCGATTTGCCCATGGACGGCCGCCTGGTAGGTTTCATCGAGCAATGAGTTGTCATAGGTTGGCATCACCAGCAGCGGCATCAGGTACTCGAACATCGAGCCGCTCCAGGAAAGCAGAGTTGGCTCTCCATCAGAATTGGTGAGCAATCGGCCAAGGGCGAACCAGCTTTCCTGCGGCAGTTGCCCCTGCGCAATGCCGACGAAGCTCGACAGTCTGGCTTCCGAGGCCAGCAGGTCGTAAAAACTCGAGTCCCTCCGGCTTTCGCTGACGTTGTAGCCGATCGCCAATAGATGACGTGCCTCGTCGAAGAGGAAGTCATATTCAAAGCGGGCGAGTTCTCCGCATTGTTGGGCGAGCGTTGCGATGATCGAAATTCTTGTCCGGGCTCGCTGGCCAGCCTGCGTGATGAGCGATCGGAGCTCAGCCAGCCAGGTGCTCGCTTCGGGCGTCGCTTCTGAACGGTGCCGCTGCTCGATGGCGGTTAGTAAGTCCACCTCAAGGGTTGCCAGTTCGCGCAACGTGGGAATATTGGAAAGCTCGGGGCAGTCACTGCGCCAATCCAGGGTGGTTAGAAGCGCGGACCACGGAGCGAGGAACGCGAGCTCATCGCCAGCGGCCCGGCATTGGCCGGCGAAAGCACTTGCCCACCAGTTCGCTTCGCTGTCGGGGCCGGGCTCGAGGGCATCGACCACATGCGCAGCGGACGACATTAACGCCTCGAGGTTCAACCGGGCGGCGGTAAGCGTCACCGGGGGTGATTCGCAGAGGCATGCCAACTCATTCTGGAGTTGCGCGAGTTGGGTTGCGGCCGTGCCACGAGCAGCGTCCTGCAGGCCCCCCAGGGTGTCGCTGAGCCCGGCAAACAATCGCGCTCCGAGGATCTTGTCATCGGCAACGGCGAGCAGTCCGGGGCGTAACGTCAGCAGGCTTGCGGCGAGATTGCCGCTGTCCACGGTCGAAACGTACCCCGGTGTCAGGGGTTTAAGAGATCTTGTGTCGTACCAATTGAAAAAGTGGCCGTGATAGCGTTGCAGGGTTCTCATAGTCTGCAGCGCATTCGCCGTGCGTTCGATGAGTTGTCCAGCGGAAACGTAGCCGAAGTCGTAGGCGGACAAATTCGCAAGCAGCGCAAGCCCCATGTTGGTCGGCGAGGTGCGATGGCTGACTACAGCGACAGGGTTTTCCTGATAGTTATCGGGCGGCAGCCAATGATCTTCGGGGCCGACAAAGGTCTCGAAGAACCCCCAGGTCTTGCGGGACAGTTTTCGGAGAAACTCGGTCTGGTCAGCTGTCAGCCGTGCCCCGCGGCGGACCAGCGGGCGGCTGATCCACCATGCTGTGACCGGCGAAGTGAGCCAAAGTGCGAGTAAGGGCCCAGCACAAGCCAAGGCGGAAGGCCTCAAAACCGCGAGATAAATCGCCGCGACGATCGACAACACGGGGGCGATCCACATCATCCGGCAAACAGCGGCCAGATTCGTGCGGCTGCTAAGATCGTGTGCGCTCGACGGATTCCATTCGAGCATTCGCCGGTGTGTAATCCACATCCGCCCCACCGTGCGGAGAATTGCGTCCAGCGTAAAGAACGCCTCATGCGGCAGGCACACGAGCGTAAATGCTGCCTGCGCAAAATGCCTTTCCGCCGAATGCGCTGCGGCCGCGAGGTGCTGACGGAGCAGCACCTCACTCGGCTTGTGCAGCACATCCAAGACGGAGACCATCAAGGAAGGAATCAGAACGATCGCAATCACCGCCACCGTCCAGAACCATGCGGCCGGCAGCACCGTCCAGCCCAGGATCAACAATAGCGCCAGTGCCGAAGGTGTGAGACTGCGGCGAAGGTTGTCGAAGATCTTCCACCGGGATAATCCCGAGAGCGGGTTGCGCTGCAACCCCCCGCCGGGGCCGGGGGCGCCTGGCAGTACCCATCGCAGGAGCTGCCAATCGCCGCGAATCCAGCGGTGCCGCCGGCTTACGTCCGCGCTGTAGCGAGGGGGATACTCCTCATACAACTGCACATCGCTCAACAGCCCCGCCCGCGCGTAGCACCCTTCCAGAAGATCGTGGCTGAGAATGCGGTTTTCCGGGAAACGCCCGTTCAGTGCCTGTTCGAACGCGTCTACTTCATAGATGCCCTTTCCGATGAACGAACCTTCATGAAAGAGGTCCTGGTAAACGTCAGATACGGCGCGGGTGTACGGATCGATGCCCGGCTCACTCCCGCACAGCCGCGCATACCGCGAACGGCTGGTGCCAGGCAAGCTCGCGGCAACTCGCGGTTGCAAAATGCCGTAGCCTTCAACCACACGCTGCTTGTCTGGATCGTAACGCGGACGATTCAGCGGGTGTGCCATCGCCCCCACAAACTGCCAAGCCGAGTCGCGCGGTAACTGCGTGTCCGTGTCGAGGGTGATGACGTAATTCACGCTGGAAAGAACTCGGGTGTCGCCCACGACGAGGGAGAAGCGGTTGCCTCGGCCGCCCCGCAATAGTGCATTTAAATCGCCAAGCTTGCCCCGCTTGCGCTCGTATCCCATCCACGTCCGCTCGCCAGGATTCCAGCGGCGCGGTCGATGAAACAGGAAGAATGCGTCGGAGTTCTTGCCCGGATATTTGTCGTTCAATTGCTCGATTTTCTGCCGAGCCAGCCGCAACAGCGGTTCATCCTCGGGCAGCGATTCCTGGTCGGCGTCTCCAAAATCAGTGAGCAGGCCCAAGTGCAGGTTGTCGTCTCGATTTGCCAGGAACCGGACTTCCAGCGCCTCGATCAATTCCTCGAGATTGGTTGCGCTGGTGAGCATCGTCGGGACCACCGCCAGCGTGCGCGATTCCGGCGGAATCCCTTTGGAAAAATCCATTCGCGGCAGTAAGTGAGGCGGCGCCAGCAATGTCGCCAGCCAGTTCATCAGGGCTACCGCTAGATGACTGGCGCACATAAGCGAAACCATTCCCATCAGCCCGAGCGGCCAACCATGCAGGCCGCCGGCATACGCCTTTACCAGCAAGCTTCCGGCGATTACCGCCGAAAGTAGGACGATGGCGCCTACGTACAGCAGGAGTGGGAAGCGACAGCCCACCTTGCGAAGAGCCTCCGCCGCCGATAAGCGCACCTCTGCCCGTTCTTGGAGCTGCCGTAGTCCATCGTCGATCAGATAGAAGCCGACATGGTGCTCTCGAGGGTGGCTGCCTGGGCTGGCCGCGTTCCGGTGCGCAAGCTCAATCGCTGCGCGCGCCACCGCACTCTCGGACAGGCGACTGTTCTTCGCAGTCTTCTCGATGACGTGGCGATAGCGATCACGAGTGGGAAAATCCATCCTGCCGTAAACGCCGCCGATGTCCTCACGCAGGACCTGCTCGACAGCGCTCATGGTCTCGACAAACTCGCGCCAGTCCATCGCGCCGAGCAAACGGAGACTCGCGATGCTGTTGCTGACGGAAACCTGGTCGGCGGCTTGGCGCTGGTTCTCCGCCTCGACCAACTGCTTGATCGTCGTGCCTGTTTCCGAAAGGCGCTGCTCAATCCAGGTGAGAGGCAAGGCTAGGGCGGGGCCCTGCCCTTGCAACCGGCGCGCCAGTTCCGCCACGAACGAACTCATCAAGGGTGGATTCGACCGCGCCATGTCCGCAATCACCAGAATCAGGCTCTTGGGATCCTTCTCGTCGGTCTCTGTCATCTGGTCCGCCCAATCGTCGGCGCGGTTTCGGTCGATCCGGTCGCTGGCGACGCGAGCCGCAACGCGGCGGAGATTCTCCACCAGCGCAAGACGGAGCATAATGGGGAGAGCCCAAAGTTCACCCAACTTCAGCGTGGCGACCGTCTGGTAGGCCGCGATGAAACTGCTGAGGCTCTCCGGATCAACGCGCCCATCGCCGTGCGAGATTGTCTCCAGGGCGATGGCGTATGCTCTCGGCAGACCCGCGGATGGGCTGTTCAGCAGGCAAGGCAGTTCTCGACTGTACCCCTTCGGCAAATGTTTCCTGGCGGTGCGGATCTGCTCCTCGATCAGGTAGAAGTTGTCGAGCAGCCATTCCCCAGCCGGCGTAATCCGCCGGTTGGCCGTAACCGCCTCGGTCAGCAGGTCGCGGACCCCAAGCAGAACGTCTTCGTTCTCGGCCAGCCGGGTCAGGAGTTGGTCCGAGGCACGTACGAAGTTCAACTGGTGCGAGCCCGCCAAGCTCTTCCCGTGCTGCTCCATCTGTTCGGCCGTTAACAACTCTGAGCGTAGCGGCGGCTCGTCCGTGGCGTACTTTCGTGCCAAGCTGGCCGTTCGGAGTCGCGCCTTGAGGCGGAGCAAGGGACCGCCGCCAGTCTTCCTGTTAACGTTCAACTTTCGAGGTCTCCTCTTGTTGACCCAAAGCGGGATCTGAACCCGACATCGCCGTCTGAGCAGCCGATTCGCGGCTTGGCGGCCCTGCGTACTTGAGGCGTGGTGCCAGCCTCCGGTCTTTCGCTGATCCGCTGAGTGCAAAGTTGCACGCCGGGGGCGGAGGCGGTTGCGACAAAATGTTCAGTGATGCTCGCTCGCGAAGGCGCAAAGGATGGGACCGACATGGGGCGCCGTTTGGATCTTCGTGGCTATTCCCAGTGTACGCCTCGAGACCGATTACATACGGGTCCGCCGGCCCCTAGAAAACAAACTTCGCGGGTCGACCGGGGGCCTTGCTGTTGCGAGTTGCCACCGAGGCCGCCACAGGACCGAGGCCTTTACGAAGAGATGACCTCATGACCGACCCGGCTCCGGAGCTGGAGGGTTCATCGGGTGAGCAATATGATTGCCCAAACCACCCTGTGTTCGGCGGCCCTGATTTTGGCTTGGTTGGCCAATTTGAATAGCTCGGTCGCAGCGTCCACAGACATCGGTGGGGCATTATAGCTTTCACAAAAAATGATCGGGTCCGTTTTGGAACGTACGCTGACGATCTCCAATCCCCTGAGTATCGAAATTGTGTCATGCTCTGGGCATGGCAAAGAAACGCACCAAATTCGATAAATCACAGCGCCAGGCCGACCAACTGGAAAAGATGGCAAATAGCCGCCCCGAGCAGACTCCCAAGAAGCGTACACGCGAGGACTTAAACCAAGCCGCTGTGCGGACCGGCCGGGAAGTTACAGAACAGAAGTAAGTTCCTGCGGCTAAAACAAGGTCTCGCCTTTCGGGGCACACGGAGGGTTGAACAGACCAACGATAATCCATATATGCGATCAATGAGGTTGAGAACGGCCTCAATTCACCCTGCGCACTGGCGGAATTTTCTGAAGGATGCCCAGGGCTGTTGCCTCGTCCATTGCTGCATCAATGGCTGCGTAGAGTGGCGCGAACTCAGTACGAAGTGGTTCCGCGTATTTGGGGTTTGCAAGCAGCTCGTTCAGTTGGGGCTGCCAATTATCCCGAATGTGGGGGTTGTCTGAGGTCTGAAGCATCAACTTCAGAAGCGTCAATTCCAGATAGGCTTGCTCGTACTTTCGCATGAGGATATGAACCATCTTCTTGGCTTGGCTCTCGAATGGGTTCGGCATGACACCCTCCCTCTTGGGACCGTTTGGGAATTGCGCGGGCTCGCCTGCGACGCTAGCGCTTCATCCGATCAGGTAATCTCCACTTCTAGTCCGCCGACCCAGCCTGCGGCGCCCAAATTGGGACAGACCGCGGAGACAGCGCATCTGAGCAAGGACCAAACCCTGCTTTTGGCGGGAATTATTGAGGCTGATGGGAGGCTAGGGCCAACTCGAGTTCGGCGACTTCCTCAGCAACGGCGGTGAGCATTGCTTCGACGTGCGACGTGCCTGCGAGACTCGGCTGCGATTGCGTGAGCAGGTTGTGGAGTTCGGCTTCTTGCGCCTTCAGTCGGTCAATTCGATCCTTGATCACGTGGGTATCTTCTGGAGCAACGCGCATGATCTCAATGTCTGTTCCAGATGACTACCTCAAGCAGCTCGATGTCTGTTCCAGATGACGACCTCAAGCTCGTACCGGCTCTTCGACCCTACTTCCACCAGATAACGGGAGTCGTGTGGGCTGTATCGTGGAGACGGGATATCCGTAAGGGGACATTCCACGATTCTCTGTTCCCTGTCTGGGCAGTCGGTGCAGAGAACGTTTCGTGCCCGAAGCCAGTAAGCCTTGCCTTGTGGCTTGCGATCCGCGGCGATTGCCTGGGCAACCTGCTCCGCGCTGTTCAGCCACCCGCTCATTTCCTCGGTTCCGTCCCCGCGGACAATTCTGACCTGATATTCACTTCCGTGGTCGTGCGCCATGTGTTTTCTCCCTAGCGCTAGAATGGGTTCGGAAGGTTCGGAGGTTTCGGAGGTTTCGGATTTCCTGACCCAAATGCTACGCCGGGCGCAGTGGCCAGTCAATGCCACAAACATCGGGCTGTGATGCATTTTCCAAGACTTCGGTAAACGGACTTTGCTAAGCCTTCTTACGCAGCCGAAAGCCTTCAATTTACAAACTCGAAGGCATGACCAGCGAGACACAATGGAGATTTGAGATGAGTACGACGCTCAGGATTTGCTTCATGCACTTCTTCGTAATTAAGATCGTTGTCCCC
>Ga0153916_10002627_pt1 | contig 13117 bp, 8 predicted proteins | sample Opewatmetagenome_FD_109642 | JGI IMG/M metagenome (GOLD analysis project Ga0153916, IMG submission 109642) | Freshwater wetland microbial communities from Ohio, USA - Open water 3 Core 3 Depth 4 metaG | ecosystem: Environmental > Aquatic > Freshwater > Wetlands | place: USA: Ohio, Lake Erie, Old...
ACATGATAAAGACCGGAACGCTTTTCTCCGGAGGTTATTTGAATCCCTGGAACGTCCTTTAATCGTCCCAGGTAATTCGACCAGCGCCTGTGACCTTGGATGGAAAAGAAACACAGAATGGCGATTAAGGCCATTCCGGCCCCAAACAAGACCCAAAACAAAGGAAAAGCTTTTTTCGGCTTCGGCCTGTAACCGATTTGAAGACAATCCTCTAGGTCCGGTCTGACCGCTTCCAGCATCGTCGAATCCCCATCGAAGGCTTCCAAAGCCTCCCCGTGTCCGAGGTGGATCGAATCCAGCGTTTCGCGCAGCGCAAATCGGAACTCCGAAGGAGGAATCCCCCGAATGACGGCGGCTAATAGGGCATGATCTCCTTGTTCGATCCAAATCGTCCGGTCAGATCCGAGGCTCAGCGTATCGAGACTCTCGTCTTTCTCTAAATGAAAAGAGTCTTGCGCAAAATCCCGGATCGCCGACAACATGCCGGCTACCAGATCCGGATCGTGGGTCTTGGCGTCCTTGGACACCACATGTTGAATGACCAGGCTGCTCTTCCTATGGATCAGGAAGATCTGTTCGACTTGATACAAAAGCGTATGGAGCAAGACGATCTCGCCGAACGGCTTCCTCGTCCTCAGGGCTTCGAAGCGCCACCGCAGTCCCCGCAAGGAAAGGCTGTATTCAAGGGTCTTGTCGAAGGATTGGATCATTCCGTGAATGGCGGAGGCGACGGCTTTTCGGATCGCCGGCCCCATGACGGGAAAGAGGACATCGACAAGGACTTTCCGATTTCTTTTGATCGAGGATTCGATCGCTTTTTCAACCGTCGGCGCCAGGGCTCTCGCGATTTTCTCATCTTGAGATGTCCGATGGACAATGGCTTCAGCCAGGATCTGGCTGACGTCCTTGATTCGAAGTTCGGGATTCTCCAGCCTCTCCCGGAGTCGGTCGATCCGGATTCGTTCGGGTCCGACAATGAGTCGCCGAAGCTCTTCCAATTCAAGAACCTCCTGAGGTTCCTGATGATCGGAGACTTTGTCGGCTTCAGAATCCAGTGGAGATTTTGTCAATCCGCCTGACCTCCCCTCGGAGAATCCCTACTTGACCTCGGGCAATTTGAACTCTTCTTTCAAGCGCAACCCGATTTCGTTGAAAAGATTTCCGAGCGCCATGCGATCCGCTTTTTCTTTCCTGAGCTCTTGCACGGCCTTTCTGAGGGTGGCCGTGAGCTCGGCGTGCAATTGCTGGATTTCTTGCATCAGGTTTTTCGACTGTTGGAGGATTTGTTCCTGCAAATCGAGCCGTCCCGCATTTGTCGTTTCCTCCAGTCGATTGATTTTCTTATCGAGGGTTTTATTGAGATTATCAAGCTTCCTGGAAAGGTCGTTGCTGGAGTCAGACCGCTCCTTTTGCTCGGCTTTGAGCTGAGCGATCAGGGATTCGAGTCCTTTTTTAACATATTGCTCTAGTGTTTCATTGGCTTTCCTTGTTTCCTCCCGCAATTTGGCGACTTCGCTCTTGATCATTTCCTCGACGCCATGGAATCTTTGGTCATATTGCCTAACCTGCGCGCCAAAAAGGATGTCTCTGATCCGGTCTACGCTGTCTCGTTCACCCGCAGCTCCCTTAACGAGCGGGGCAGTGACAAGATCAACTCCGTTTTGTTTTTCCCCCTTCTGGCCCTCGGATTTATTTTTCGGGGAAATGGTTTTTGTCATGGAATACCTCCTGCCGTGTGGCGTGGATTTTGGCTGATCGGCATGCCCATGGTTGTCATCTCGATCCAAGAGCGGGATCGGATTCTCCTCTATTCAGTGCGCCGCGAATCCCCGCTCCGGACGATAAGGCTACCGTCCCATCCATATGGGAACTATATCGCCGGCAAGGCCACAATGTCAATCACCCGAAAAAACCGTCATTTAGGCTTGAAAAGTGAGCCGGAGACCGGGTTTTGAATCCCCGTAGCGCTGCCAGCCTTAAGAAGTTCAAATTGAATTGACTCACTCCATCTTCTTTGCTAGTCTTTAGCCACAACTGTTAAAGGAACCTCAAGTGGCCGTCAAGTGCCCGAAGTGTCAAGCTGAGAACCCCGAGACGAAGCAGTTCTGCGCCGACTGCGGGACACACCTCCTTTCCTCCAAGGATATCCAGGCAAAGGCTGCTGAAACGCTTCTAATGCCGGTCCAAGAGCTAACCACAGGCTCGACCTTCGCCCGGAGGTACCAGGTCATCGAGGACCTCGGCCACGGCGGGATGGGCCGGGTTTACAAAGTTTTCGACACGGAGGTCCGGGAAAAGCTCGCCCTCAAGCTCCTCAACCCCGAGATCGCCTCCGACGAGCCGACGATCGAGCGTTTTCGAAACGAACTAAAGCTGGCGAGGACCATCTCTCACCGGAACATCTGCCGGATGCACGACCTCGGCCGGGAGGAAGGCACGTATTACATCACCATGGAATACGTCCCTGGCGAGGACCTCAAGAGTTTCATCCACCGGGTCGGCGCACTGCCGATCGGCAAGGCCGTCAGCATCGCACGGCAGGTCTGCGAAGGCCTGGCTGAAGCCCATCGGGTCGGCGTCGTTCACCGTGACCTGAAGCCCCAGAACGTCATGATCGACCGCGACGGCAATGCCCGGATCATGGATTTCGGTATCGCTCGGTCGATGAAGGCAAAGGGGATTACGGGTGGCAACGTGATGATCGGGACGCCGGAGTACATGTCGCCTGAGCAGGTGGACGGGAAGGAAGCCGACCGGCGCTCGGATATCTATTCGCTCGGGATCGTTCTTTTCGAGATGCTGACGGGCCGCCTGCCCTTCGAGGGCGAGACCCCCCTGAGCGTTGCCGTTAAGCAGAAAAGCGAGGCCCCTCCGGACCCAAGGAAGATCAACCCCCAGATCTCGGAGGAATTGACGGATATCATTTTGAAATGCCTGGAAAAGTCTAAAGAAAGCAGGTATCAAAGCGCGGACGACCTTTCGACCGACTTGGCGAGGATCGAAAAATCGGTCCCCACATCGATCCAGCCGCTGCCGATCCGCAAGGCGGCGACCGCCAAACAGATCACAGTCCGGCTCCCCTCCAAGAGAATCTGGATTCCCGCTATCATCGTGCTCATCGCGGTCATTTCCTTCATCGTCTGGCAGCTCATCCCTCAAAGCGCGGCTGCAAAGAGGTCCGTCGCGGTCGTTGGGTTCAGGAATCAGACCGGGGATATGGCCTTCGATTATCTGCAAGAGGCCATTCCCAACCTTCTCATCACGAGCCTGGAGCAATCGGGCCATTTCCGGGTGACGTCTTGGCAGAGATTGAAAGACCTCCTCCGGCAGTCGGGCAGGGATGAAACGGGCGCCTTCGACGAAGAGGCCGGCTTCGAGGTCTGCCGGAAGGAAGGCATCGAAGCGCTCGTTACCGGGAGCTACATCAAGGCCGGCGAAACCTTCGCTACCGATGTCAAAGTCCTGGATGCGGCCACCAAACAGCTTCTAAAATCCGCCTCCTCCAAGGGAGAAGGCGCCGCCAGCATCCTCAATACCCAAATCGACCAGCTCAGCCGATCTATTTCGCGGGGCATCGGACTGCCGATCCTGAAGATCGAAAAGTCTCAGCCGAGGATCGCCGACCTCACGACGAATTCCATAGAGGCCTACAATAATTTCCTCCGTGGTCGGGACGAACAGGAAAGGTTCTATGCCGCCGACGCCCGGAGATCACTGGAGAAGGCCGTCGCCCTTGACCCTACGTTCGCCGCCGCCTACCTTTACCTGGCCAAGACAGCCAATGATCTCTCCGATTTTAAGGCCAGAGATGAGGCCCTGGAAAAGGCCAAACAGTATGCCGGGAAGGCGACCGAAAAAGAAAAGCTATTCATCGAAGCCCTTTATGCCGGGTGGATTGAACGGAATCAAGACAAACGGCTCCGCCTGCTAAAAGAGCTGACCGGGAAGTATCCTGCGGAAAAATACGCCCACTTCGAGCTTGGCTTTAGGTTCTTCTCCCTCATGCTCTATCCTGAAGCTCTCGAGGAGCTTGAACAGACCCTCGCCCTGGACCCGAATTTCGGTTCAGCCTTAAATCTTATCGCCTATATCCATGCCCGGATGGGGAGTTTCGATAAGGCGTTCAGGTATTTCGAGAGGTATGCCGCCGCCAATCCCGGGGACGCCAACCCACTGGATTCCATCGCCGAGCTGTATATGCGCATGGGAAAGCTGGATGTGGCCGCAGCAAAGTACAAAGAGCTCCTTGCCGCGAAGCCGGATTTTTACCTTTCTTTCATTGGTCTGGCCTACGTTTCCGCCCTGCAAGAGAACTACGGCGAAGTGAACCGGGCGGTGACGGAGTTCATCTCCGGCGCGCCGTCGCTGAGCTCTAGGATGGACGGGAATTGGATGAAGGGGTTTTACGGCTATCTGCAGGGCCGTTGGGATGAATCGCTGACGGCGTATTTATCTCTGAAGCGGCATGCCGAAGAGGCCGGAACCGGACAATTGTCCGCCGCGGTCAACCGGGTCTTGGGCTTCGTCTACTGCGACCGCGGCGAGTTCGAGGCCGCGCGGCAGGCTTTCGATGCGTCTGTTATGTATAGCATAGAGAGAGATGCTCCGAACCGGACTTTTTTTGCGGCCGCCCAGGGCTTCTTCAACGGCTGGGTCGATCTCAAGCAGGGCCGGGTAGAGGCCGCCAGAGCCGGCCTGCGAACGATGCAAGGACTTCTCCCGGACGTGGATCCGGTCAATCAGGAGCAGGCCACTTTTCTTTTTCAGCTGTTGGGCGCGGAAATCGCGCTGGCTGAGAATTCGCTCGACGAGGCGATCGCAATAGCGGGGAAAATAAAGCCCAGGGATCTTCCTGATCCCCGCCCGCGACCGCTTGTGTACTACAACCTGCCCCTGCTCAAAGACGTCCTGGCCAGGGCTTCCTGGAAAAAGGGCGATCTTGGCAAGGCCGCGGCCGAATACACGAAGTTGATGACCATCGACCCGGAAAACCAGGTCCGATACCTTATCCATCCCCTGTACCATTACCGGCTGGGACTAGTCCTTGAAGAAAGCAGAGACACAGAGGGCGCCAGCCTGCAATACGGGAAATTCCTGGAATGCTGGCGAGACGCCGACGCAAGTCATCCCGAGCTTGCCGACGCCAGGAAGCGCCTCGCCAGCCTGAAGGGGCGATAGTCCTTTTATGTTCTGATCCCTGCCATAAGCATCGTGGGCTCGAATCCCCCCAAATGGACATTGCCTTCATCCTGTGCTATAAGCGAAACCGCAAAGAATTGGGGGAAGTTGAGCGCAAAATGTGCGGGAGAGCCTGTGGAGGAAAAAGAATGAAAAAGCAAATTCTCTATGTGATGATCCTTACAGTTATCGCCAGCCTGGCTGCTCAATCCATCCAGGCCGAAGAAAAACATGCCTTTGGCATAGAAGATATGGCCGCCTTGCGCTCCGCCCGGCCGGTGGCCGTCTCTCCCGATGGCGAGATCATTCTCTATGAAGTGGCTTTCGGTAGCTCAAAAGGGCGCACCAACCGCGAGTGGCGCTTGATTGCCGCTGACGGCTCGAAGGACCGCAAGCTGACTCTCCCGGAACACTTTGCGCCGTTGGGCTTCATAAAAGACGGCCTATCGCTTTATGGCACTCATGAAGTCGAGAATAAGAGCCAACTGGCCATCGTGCCGCTCGATGCAGACAAGCCCACACTCATTATCGCCCTCAAAACCGGAATTCGCTTTGCGCTCATCTCACCCGACGGTTCTCGCTTCGCACTGCTGGCCGACCCGCGGCCCGCCGACTCGCTTGTCGATACACGCACGGTTGTCGAAAGCGATAAGACAAGCCTCTACGTAGTCGATCGCGACGGCTCGAACGGCAGATGGTGGTGTCCCGGCCTCACCAGCATCTCGAGCCTGGCCTGGTCAGGAGATAGCTCGACGATTGCCGTGTTGTCTCAGACGCCAAAGCTCGGCTATCACTATGTCCAGTCCTTTCTGGACGTCTGCACGGGCTCAAGCGTACGGCGCGTGGCGGAGATACCAAACGCAGCATCCGGCATCGCCTGGACGGCGGGAGGCAAGGAACTCGCCTTCATCAGCACGACGACACAGGTCATCACCCCGGACCACGTTTGGACCGTGCCGCTCATCGGAGGCCAGCCGGTGGACCGGACACCTGACCTGGCCGGTTCGGCCCTAAGCCTTGTTGGCGACACGCGGGGCGCTGTCTGGGTCTTCGTAGCCCGCGGTGTCCGAGGGGAAGTCCATGTTTTTAAGGACGGCATCCTTACGCCCGCCTATGCTTGGCCGGAGGGGATCATTTTGGGCACGCCTGTTTTCCCGAGAATTTCCGGCGCGCCGGAGCGGCTCGCCTTCGCTGTCGGGGACCCCCAACACGAGGAGAACGTCGCCGTGGCAAAGAAAGATCAGCTCGTCAAGATCACCCATGAAGGCGATGAGCAGTTGGCGAATGTCGGGCTCGGCCCGGTTCGGGTGGTCGACTGGACTGCGAAAGATGGACCAAAGCTCCAAGGCATCGTCACCTTCCCCTCGGGATACACGGAGGGAAAGCGCTATCCTTTTCTGGTGCTGCCGCACGGCGGTCCGGAGGGGAACGATTTCCTTTATTTCGACACTTGGGCCCGGTATGTCGCGGGCTTGGGCTATGTCGTTATGCAGCCGCAGTATCGCGGTTCAACGGGCTACGGCTCTGATTTCCTGAACGCGATCTATCAGCACTTTGGCGATCGGGCTTACTCGGATGTGGACTCCGCGACGGATTACGCGGTCGGGCAGGGTTGGGCCGACCCGAATCGCCTGGCGATCTTCGGCTGGAGCGCCGGAGGGTTCATGACCTCCTGGACGATCACCCAGACGAACCGCTATCGCGCCGCCATCGAAGGCGCCGGAATTACCGACTGGCTCAGCTTTATCCCGACCAGCGATGTTCAACAGATTGACTATGACCAGCGCTGGCAGGAGAAGGAAGTCGAGCCCTTTCTCAAATTTTCCGCCGTCATGTTCGCGGACAAAGTAACGACACCCCTGCTCATCCTCCATGGAACAAACGACATTCGCGTGCCCATGCTTCAAGGGCTCGAGTTCTACGCTCTCCTGGCTGAGCGCGGCAAGACGGTGCGCATGGTCACTTATCCAGGTGCGCCCCATTTTCCCACGTTGTGGGAACAGCGCCGCAATGTTTTCGAGGAAATCGCCGTCTGGCTGGCCGAACATAACCGGTAAACCCTTGTTTTGATTCTTCCTCTCTTGTTACGTACAGAATTGACTTGGCGCCTTCTATTTGATAACTGAAGGTCGAAGGAGAGCACGGTCCTATGAAAAAGATTAATGTTCCCTCAATCATCCTCCTGGCCGGTCTAATAGCGGGTTTGTCGGTCGCGATGACCGCAATCCCTCAAGAAAAAAAGCCCGAGGAAAAACACAAGCCCATATCCCAGGATCGCATTTACAAGTTCCCGACACTCAACGTCGTCGTCGAGGATTTTCCCGCCAACGGGCTGATCCTGGACATCGGCGGCGGGGGAGAGGGCGTTATCGGCCAGCTCAAGCACCAGCAGGTCGTGGCCATCGACCTGCTCAAGCGCGAGCTCGAAGACGCTCCGGGCAAGCCCCTCCTGAAGATCGTTATGGACGCGCGGGACCTGAAGTTCCTGGACGACGACTTCACTACGGCCACCGTCTTCTTCACCTTCATGTACATCGCTTCCGCCGATCACGAACAGGTCTTCAAGGAGCTTTTCCGGGTGCTGGCCCCCGGTGGCCGGCTGCTCATCTGGGATGTCATCTTTCCAAAGCGGGTGGATGAAAAAAAGGATGTCGCCCTATTCCCTCTGAAGATCACGTTGCCGGGGAAGGAGATCAACACCGGCTACGGTGTCGGATGGCCAGCGAACGAGCAGGGGATGGACCATTACATCGCTCTGGCCAATAAGGTAGGTTTCGAAGTCATTACACAGAAAGAACACGAGGGTTGGTTCTTCCTCGAGTTGATGAAGCTTAAAGACTAAGCTTCTGTTTTCGGGGGAGCCACGGGAGACGAAGGAACGGGCTTCTGAGTCTTATCGGCCCTGTCCCGCACGGAAAAGGACAGGACGATGAAGACCACTCCTACAAGGCAGACGAACAGCGCTACCCAGACCACAGGGGAAAAGAGCTGGTCGATGATGCGTTCCGGGATCCACCTGACTTTATCCAAGACCAAATCACCGAGATCGCTGGCCCAGCGGTCGTGCCATGAAAAAGGGGCTGCCTGGATCGCCCACAAGGACAGATATTTCGTGACCAGGGATAGCCCGAGGGCAGGGACGCCGGCTACGAGGATCGAGGTCCCCGACCAGCGGCAGAAGCTGGCCGGAGATGAGGCGGCGATCAGAGCGCCAAGCAAGATGAACGCAGCCGGGATGAAGAAGAGCAGATAGGAGAGAAGGGTGATTGTCCGAGAAAGTCCTAGGGGGAGGAACGGAAAGTTATGGACGCCCTCGAAGACTTCGACCTCGTTATCCATGTCGTTGGCGGCTCGGGCCCGCGCCTCGTTAAGCACAGTTTTTGCCGCTACGGAGTCCGGCCGACAAGCGGGTAGTTCATGGCGATGACCGCCGGCGGCAACCAACTCGCTCCAAGCCTTCAGCCCCTGCTCGTCACAGGGCGGAAGGTTTTCGAGCGTTTTTTCGAGGAACAGGTCCACCTCAGGATGAAGGAGGGCCTCCTTGAGCGGACGGAGGTCGATGACGATCGGCCTGGGCCTTCGTTCCCCCCTGAGCACTCGGCCGACCTGCTTCAGCGAATCGGACAGTTCTCCCCCCATCCATTCCAGCAGACCCGTCTTTTCCATCAATTCCCGGGCTGAAATCCCGGTCTTGGCGGCGGCCTGAAACCAAGCCCGCGTGCCGCTGTCGCTGATATACTGTTCGTCCTGGGCGTCCCGGAAGATCTCATCCGCCGTTTCGGGGACCTCGGCGATGATCTTGCGGGGGAGTTCTGTCAGGAACTCAGCGGAGACTGAGGCTTTGATCATCCCCACGGCCCAGATGATCCCGAACAGCGTTGGCAGGCCGAAAAAGACGATCAGAATGAGTCCGATGAAACGCCTGGCGATATGCATGGCACCCTCCATCCTCAAAACTTAGGTCTATCATAATGAATATACGTATCCCAAGACAAGAAGTTCGGCCGCAAGGCACTCCATAGGGTGGCCGTTTTGCTGGCGGTAAGCGGGCATCCCGTGTTAGACTTTCCCCGAGAGATCAGCTGTTCGGTCTGCCCTTATAGGAGTTTTATGGAATTTCGAGGGCCTGTCAACTGTAATGTAAGAGGAGGAACTCCATTATGAAAAAAAGACTTACTGCCTTGGCTATTTCTCTAGGACTTTTTTGTGTTTTGCTCTCAGCGGGAACTGTCCCACCTGACGACACAAAAGCCAAGATCAAGGAGGCGTCCGGCATCTTTCTGGGCCCCGCCGACCCGTCAGTGACTTCTGCCCGGGTCCTCAAGTCTATCCTTGAGCTCCTGGATATCACGGCGGCCCTCACGCCCGAATCCCAATACAAGACTGATATCCAATACCGGATTGATGTGGCCAAAGACCTGTTCCAGAAAGAGTCGATGTTTAATGAAAAGGCGCGGCAGTATTTGTTGTTGGCCTACCGCCAGATGACCAATGGGAAAAAATACGAGAGCCCAAAGGAGTTGGATGAGTTCATCACCCCGGCGGAACATCAGGAAAAGGGTCGGAAATACGGCCAGAAACTGGTCGAGTCGGCCCTCGCCGAGATAGACGCAGGCAAGCCGGGCGAGGCCGCCAGGCTCCTCCTCGAATTGGTCTTGATGATCGTAACTCCGATCTCCGGATAAGCCCGACGGACAGAAGTCCGTGCTTTTAATTCGGTGCCAGGCAACTCATTTCCCTAATCCATCCTTCCGTATTTTGGCAATGAGTAGCATGGCACCGAATTCCGATTATAGCTAAAACTAAAATAATAGTTGACAAACTAAAGAATTAGTTATATATTATGGTTGCCATGAAAGAGTTGACCAAAGCCGAAGAGCAAATCATGCAGGTCCTTTGGAGGCTGGAGAAGGGCTTCGTCAAGGACATCATGGAGAAGCTCCCCGAGCCCAAGCCTGCTTATAACACTGTATCAACCATCGTCCGCATCCTCGAAAAGAAGGGCTTTGTCTCGCATCAGGCCTACGGCAAGACTCATGAGTATTTCCCCCTAGTCTCCAAGGACGAGTACAAAAAGGGCTACCTCAAGTCCTTTATCAAAAGGTATTTCGGCAACTCCTTCCAGGAGATGGTCTCGTTCTTTGCCAGTGACCGGGACATCGGCCTCGAGGAGCTGGAGGAGGTCCGCAAACTTCTGAACGAGGAGATCGTAAAACAAAAGGGGAGGGACAAATGAACGATCTTCTCCGGTACGCCCTGGAAAGCGGTATCTGCCTGGCGGCTTTTTACGCCATCTATCGGATTTTTCTAACGAATGAGACCTATTTTTTCCTCAACAGGTTCTATCTGGTCTCAGGCCTACTTCTTTCGTTTATAATCCCCGGGCTCAAGGTTACGTCGCCGTTCTTCAGCGCCCGGATTTCCCCCGGGCCGGTCAGCTTAACCCAGATGCCGGCCGTCCCCATCCAGTCCTTCGGCTGGGCTGATCTCCTTCTTGTCGTCTATTTTGCCGGAGTGCTTGTATTCCTTGTCCGTTTCATCTTCCACTTGGCCAAGCTCCGTTCCGTTGTCAGGAGATGCGGGTGGCGGGACTGCGGGGACTGCAAGATCGTCTCCGTGGACCGTGAGTTCGCTCCCTTTTCGTTCCTCAACATCATCTTCTTGAACAAGGGGGCCGTCAGCCCGGACGACCTGGAGCGGATCCTGGCCCACGAACGTGTGCACATCCAACAGGGCCACTCCCTGGATGTGCTGCTCATGGAATTGGTCATAATCCTTCAATGGTTCAATCCTTTTGTATGGCCGTACAAAAAATCCCTACAGGAAACCCACGAGTACCTGGCCGATTATGGAGTCATTGCGCAGGGCTTCAGCACGGCCCGGTACAAGCTGCTGGTCTTCGAGCAGCACGTGGGCGCCCAGCTGTTTGAGTTTGCCAACAACTTCAAACAGTCCCAAATCAAAAGGAGGTTAACCATGATGTCCAAGATTAAGTCCAGAAACACGGCCAAGCTGAAGCTGCTCGTCGTTCTGCCTCTGGCTTCGTTTTTGGCGCTGGCGTTTGCCGAACCGAGGCCTGCGAAACCAGTCGACAAACCGACGGTTCCGGTCCTGCAGGAAACGGCCGGCCAAGGCCAGGAGGCGGAGGTCAAAAAGGAACAGGTCGCCCAGGCGGAAAAAGACCTCAAGATGCTCAAGGAGAAGGAGAAGATTCTTCGCGAAAAGCTCGAGGCGACCGAGGACAAGGAGGCCCAAAAAGAGCTGAAGATGAAGCTCGAGGCTATCCTACACAAACAACAGGAAATCCAGACCATGCTCGGCTACGGAGGGGGAGCGCCCCCCGTCCCGCCGCTCGAACTGAAGGCCCAGTACAAAGAGCTCGAGGCTGACGCGGTCAAGATCCGCGAGGTGCTGGCCAAGACAGACGACCCGGAGAAAAAGGCCGAGCTCAATAAAAAGCTCGAGAAGGTCCTGGAGAAGCAGGCCCAAGTTAAATCCATGCTGGCGGCTGGCGGAACAAACGCCGAGCCCACGATCGAGGAGCTGAAGAACGAGTACAAGATGCTGGATCAGAAGGCAGCGGATGTCCGGGCTAAGCTGGAAAAGACCGAGGATGCGCAGCAGAAGGCCGAACTGGAAAACCTGTTGAAGAAGATCGCCACGAAGCAGGAGATGATCAAGGTCCAGGCGGAGAAGATCAAGGCCGCCCAGGAACAGAAGAAGAATTAGCTAGCTGCTGAACTCAGGGAACACAAAGAATGCCCCCTCCCGTCTGGGAGGGGGCATTCTTGTCTGCGGTCAGAAGATAGTTAAGCCTAGAACTGGAACTTGACTCCGAGCTGGAACCTCCGCGGGTAGGGGATCCATGAGGGCACCCGGTAGGTATCCCTCCAAACGTCAACGGATCTCCACCTTGTGACCGTATCGTCGTTGAGCAGGTTGAAGATGTCACCTATGACGCTGAGCCTGGCCGTTTTGTACAGGTTGAAGGTCTTCTCCAGCCTGAGGTTGAGGAGGTGCTGGTCATCGTATCGCTCTGCTCCCTTGGGCTCCGACTGGATGATCACTTGGTAAGGCTGGTCGAGGTCGGGTATCCGCACTGACTTCAGGGTCGGCCGGCCGCTCTGGTAGAGATAGTTGGCGCTGAAAAGAATATCCCAGGGGAAGTTGTAGCCGAGGGAAACCTTGACCATCCAGCGTTTATCCAGGTTGAGCGGCCCATTGGCGTTGATTAGGTCATTGGGGTCGGCCCCGAACTTTTGTGTGTACCAGGTCAGGGATTGACTCATGCCGTAGGACCCCGTTGAGCGGGAGGCGAGGTTCAGCCCTTCTGCCTTGGACCATACCACCGAGGCGTTCATCAGCCAGTTGTGGGCGTACCTCTTGCTAAACTCGACGATGACAGCATGGTATGTCTGACCCCAACCATCGGGGTTGGTCAGCCAGTGATCCCTTTCCCCTCCGACCAGGTTCCAGACCTGGTAACTGTGTGCGTTGTCTGGAGAGACCCGGGTTACCTCCTCATAGATGCCGCCCCGGTCTTCGTAGCCAAAGGTATCCTTGCCTGATTTGTAGATATAGGTCGCCCCCAGGGAGAAGTTTGCCGCCAGCTCCCGTTCGAGTCCGACTGAGAGCTGGTCATAATAGGGATTCTTGATTTCCGGGTCCATGGTGAAGGTGAGTTCTCCGGAGAGGACATCGACCAGCTCCCAATCCGAGCCGTTCCACCAATATGTGTAATAGTCCGGACAGTTCACTCCCGGCCATTCCCAGTTGGCGATGTAAGGGTAAACATAGTAGCGGCCGAAGGAAGCCTTGAACAATGTCTTTTGGTCCGACGTCAACTGGTAGGCGATGCCGATCCGCGGGGATAGAGAGTTCCAGATGAAGAGGTCGTCGACTCCCTTGAGCATGTTCCCTGTTTCTTCAAAATTGCTCA
>Ga0153916_10002628_pt1 | contig 13112 bp, 13 predicted proteins | sample Opewatmetagenome_FD_109642 | JGI IMG/M metagenome (GOLD analysis project Ga0153916, IMG submission 109642) | Freshwater wetland microbial communities from Ohio, USA - Open water 3 Core 3 Depth 4 metaG | ecosystem: Environmental > Aquatic > Freshwater > Wetlands | place: USA: Ohio, Lake Erie...
AATTCGAATAATAATCACGAAATTAAAGTTTGACCAATCCTCATGCATCGGTTATAATCCACAATCGTTTTATCAACCCGAAAAATTATTTTAAAGGATTTAGGTAACACTCAATGCCAAAGCGAACTTATCAACCCAAAATACGTCGCCGCGTGCGTGTGCATGGCTTCCGCCAACGAATGTCGACTGCTGATGGAAGGAAGGTACTAAAAGCCCGCCGCCTTAAAGGACGGTACCGCCTCACGGTTAATATGAACAACCACGTTAAGAAGATCAACTGGCGTGGGTGAACCGCAATTTCCGACTGACTCAATCAACTGATTTCAAGCGGGTGAGGCGTTTTGGAAAGTCTTATGCTCACCCGTTTGTTGTGTTGGTCGTATTAGCGACAAATCGTGGAAGATCAAAAATCGCAATTACTGCTGGTCAGTCGCTAGGGAATGCCGTCCGTAGGAACAGGGCAAAAAGGTTGCTACGGGAAGCCATTCGACCCCTATTATCGAAGCTGAAACCAGGAAGAGACATCATTCTAATTTCTCGAAAACAAATCCTGGATACCAAATTGCCTGAGATTCATAATAGCTTGCAGCAGCTTTTCTCGAAAGCCAACCTACTTATCGAAAGTGATGAATAACGAATCTTCGCAAGAACCTGAAAGCCAAATAGAACCACAATTACGCCAGCTTCCCATAACTTTTTGGAACCTGCCACGTATACCATTATTGGCACTGATTCGCCTCTATCAAAAAATAATCTCGCCCACACTTCCTGAAGGGACCTGCCGTTTTTACCCGTCTTGTTCTCATTACGGCTATCAGGCGATTTATAAGTACGGCGCAATTAAAGGCAGCTTGATGGCAACCTGGCGCATTTTACGTTGTAATCCATTCAATCATGGTGGATTTGATCCTGTACCTTAGAAAAGATGACCAATGAAATCAAAAAACCTCTTCGTATTCAGCACACTAGTTATATTAAGCGTTCTTCTCGGCGCCTGTAGCAGCACGATATACTCATCTACAGGTTGGCACGGACTTACCGCCGGTACCGATACGGCTTACCTTGCAGCCGGAGCTCAGGTATATGCCGTAGATTTGAACACCGGTAGTGAGAAATGGCGATATCCTGCTAAAGCAAACGCCAAGATTGCGTTTTACGCCAATCCGGTGTTAACTTCTGATGGACAACTGATCGTGCCGAGTTATGATCACAAGCTTTATAGTCTTAACCCAGCCACCGGCTCTGAGAATTGGATTTTCACAGGCTCAAAGAATCGCTTGATCGGGAGTCCATTAGCCACCGATAAGATGATTTACCAGCCATCAGCAGATGACCACATTTATGCGGTTGATCTAACCGGAAAGCAGGTCTGGGTGCAACAAACAGATGGACCTATTTGGGCAAAGCCTGCCACTGATCCAAATTGTGGATGTGTTTATGTTGCTTCCATGGACCACATGGTTTATTCATTTGACGCAACCACAGGAAAACAGCTTTGGAAGAGTGAAGACCTGGGGGGAGCGTTGGTCAGCTCTCCTGTGGTCAGCACTGAAGGAATATTGTACGTAGGAACGTTTGGAAAAGAAATGATTGCATTGGATGCCACCAATGGATCAATTCGATGGCGCTTCACCACTCAGGATTGGGTTTGGTCCGGGCCGGCATTGGAGAGTACCGCCCTATATTTCGGGGATCTGTCTGGATACTTGTATGCCTTAAATGCTTCAGATGGAACAACTGTATGGCGCATCCAACCCCAAAAATCAATCGTTGATACTCCCATCGTATTGGGAGACAAATTGTACTTCACAACCGAGGCAGATACCTTATTTATCGTCAGTACAGCCGGAGATATCGTTAGCAGTAAGGTAATCGGTGGCATAATTTATTCTTCACCGGTTGTCGCTGGTGATACAGTCCTGGTTGCCCCGACAGGCTTTACCGCCATACTCGTCGCACTAAACCTGGATGGAAATCAGAAGTGGACCTACACTCCTGCCAAGTAATGAGATAATTCAAAAGATACGGAGATAATCGTTCATGTGGAATACATTTATCCTTTCGCCCATGGTCAATGTCCTGATCTGGATCTATAACTTTTTCTTTCATAACTTTGGATTGGCGATCATCATATTTACCATACTGATTCGCCTGATCACTTACCCGCTGACGGGACAGCAATTGAAGAGCCAGAAGAAGATGCAGGAGCTTCAAGGTTCAAAAAAGTGGCAGGAAATCCAGAAAAAATACAAAGATGATAAAGAGAAACTTGCCCAGGAACAAATGAAGATCTATAAGGAGATGGGGATCAATCCGCTTGGCTCTTGCCTGCCTTTATTGATCCAATTCCCCATCATGATCGGTCTGTACCAATCGATTACCCTTGCCATGGCTTCAGCACCGATCCAGCTATTGAACTTGAGCCGCGATATCTACTCATTCATTCCTGCTTCCCAGTTGATCCCTTTAAATAGCAAATTCTTATGGATGAACCTGGGTTTACCAGAGATTAGCAGCCCGAATGCTCTGATCATCGCTGGTTTTGCAGTTCCCATCATGACCATTATTGTGGTTGTCACCACCTACCTGCAATCCAAATTAATGACCCCGCCGGCTAATCCTGGTGACCAGGGTGCCCAAATGTCAAAAATGATGAACCTATATATGCCCATTTTAATGGGTTGGATCGCATATTCGCTCGCGTCTGGGTTAGCGTTGTATTTTATAATCAGCAACGTTCTGGGTGTTGTTCAATATGCCATCATGGGAAACGTTCACTGGGGCAACCTACTCCCCAAGAGAAAAGTCGCCAGCGCAAAATAATATCTAAGCTAGGGGTTAACCTATATCAGGAAGTGCTTATGAACTCACAACGCGCCACCCTAGAAATCATCGCCCCAACGATCAATGAGGCGATCGAAAAAGGTTTAGCCGAATTGGAATTACCTCGCGAAGCGGTCGAAATTGAAATCCTTGATGAAGGTAGTCGAGGGTTATTCGGTCTTGGATCCCATCAGGCGCGGGTTCGCCTCATCGTGAGGCAAAGCCTGGCGGAATCACCTGAGGCTGAAACTTCCTCTTTTTCAAATGAGTTTGCTGATTCTGAAGTTATTGAGGAAGAAGCACCGGTTAAGCCAATTCGGATCCAGCCTGCGAATGCAAAAGAGCAGATTCCAATCCATGTAGCACAAGAGACAGTCAGTGAACTGCTTGAGAAGATGCAAATCCAGGCACAGGTCAATGCATCCTATGGTGAGGTTGATGATGTTCGTGGAACACGCGCCATCCTGGTCGATATCACCGGTAATGATTTAAGCGTGTTGATTGGAAAACGATCCGAGACCTTGAATGCATTGCAATACATCGCCCGGTTGATCGTTAGTAAAGAATTGGGGGATAATATTACCCTGGTCATCGATGTGGAGGGATATCGCACACGACGAGAGCGCCAGCTGCGCCAGCTAGCGCATCGCATGGCTGAACAGGCCTTGAAAACTGGACGCAAACAGACCCTCGAACCCATGCCACCGAATGAGCGCCGTATCATCCACATGGAGCTGAGAGATGATGCGCACGTGACCACCGAGAGCTTTGGCGAGGAGCCCCACCGTAAAGTAACCATTATTCCAAAGGAATAATTATTGCCTTCAAGGTGCTGTTTATAAAAAAACAGCATCTTTTTTATTTCAGGTATAATCTATCCATGTTCAGCCTTTCCCCGCTTGAACCGGTAAATTATTTGATTATTGGTCACCTGACGCGTGATCTTACCCCCTCAGGACCTCGATTAGGGGGTACTGTTTCTTATGCTGGCTTAACCGCCTATGCCTTAGGTCTGCGCGTCGGGATTGTTACATCTTGGGGAGGAGAACTACCCCTCGGAAATCTGAAACATATTCCCATCATCAGCTACCCAGCGGAGCATTCGACAACATTTGAAAATATTTACACCCCCACTGGACGAATTCAGATCGTACACACCGTTGCTCCGCGTTTGGATTACCATCTTGTCCCCGAACCTTGGAGACAAGCGCCAATCGTTCACCTCGCCCCCGTTGCCCAAGAAGTCGAGCCTGGTTTGGTCAGGCATTTTCCCAACTCATTGGTAGGGGTAACACCTCAAGGATGGTTACGCGCCTGGGATGCACAAGGGCGTGTGCATGCCTCCGAATGGCCTGAAGCAGCGTTTACCTTACAACAATCGGGTGCCGCGGTGTTAAGCATTGAGGATGTGCAGAACGATGAGTCGCGAATCGAAGAGATGGCCTCAGCTTCACGCATCCTGGTTGTGACAGAGGGCGCAGCCGGAGCAAGGGTATATTGGAATGGAGATGTCAGACGATTCCGGCCACCACAAGTCGAAGAGATTGATGCCATTGGCGCGGGGGACATTTTTGCTGCAGCATTTTTCACGCGCCTTTACCTCACCCGTGACCCTTGGGAGTCTGCGCGGTTTGCCAATCAGATCGCGGCCACCTCAGTTACCCGAGGGGGCTTGGAAGGAATCCCAACACCCGAGGAAATCCAGGAATACTTGATCGAGGTACTTTAATGGGGAGGATTTATACAATTGCCAACCAGAAAGGCGGCGTTGGAAAAACAACGACGGCTGTCAATCTGGGAGCTTTCATGGCAGGCTTCGGTCAGCGCATCCTGCTGATAGATCTGGATCCACAGGCGAATGCCTCCTCCTGCTTGGGTATTGACAAGCGAACTGTAAAAAATAGCTCTTATGATGTCATTATCGGTAATACTCCCGCAATAAAAAATATCCTTTATAACCCAAGGTTAAAATTATCCCTTATGCCATCCTCTCCGGCATTAGCAGGTGCTGAGGTCGAGCTCGTCTCAGTTATTGCGCGAGAAACCCGATTGAAGGAGGCATTAGAGCCCATTATTGAGCGATACGATTACATTCTCATCGATTGCCCTCCTTCCCTTGGATTGTTGACCCTGAACGGAGTGGTTGCTGCCAAAGATGGAGTGATCATCCCCGTCCAGTGTGAGTATTTAGCGTTGGAAGGCATCGGGCAACTTAATCAAACCTTAGCACGCATCCGCTCTGCACTGTTCCCCAATTTACGCGTGCGGGGTGTCATTTTGACTATGTTCGATATCCGCACCAAACTCAGCGCGGATGTCGTCCATGAAATCAACATTCATTTTCCGAGCCAGGTTTTCGCTACCATCATTCCACGATCTGTCCGCCTGGCAGAAGCGCCATCCTACGGGCAGCCTATCTCAGTGTATGCACCTGGATCGAATGGTGCCATCGCTTATTCCAACCTGGCTCGTGAGATCCTGGTCGGTGATGGAGTTTTGGTTCCTGAACCAATTCAATCTTTAGTGAGCACAGAATGACAAAAAAAACTGGTCTTGGTCGAGGGCTAGATGCCCTCATCCCCACGGGAGACTTCTCCCCTGAATCTGTGGCCTCATCTCCCACAACTGGCTATGAGACCCTCTCAATCACAGATATCAGCCAGAACCCACGGCAACCGCGCTCCCAAATGAACCAGGAAGAGCTGGAAGAGCTGGCTGCATCCATTCGTAAAAATGGCATCCTGCAACCTTTGATCGTTGCACCTGCGGGCGAGCCTGGCAAATATATCTTGATTGCCGGCGAGCGCCGCCTCCTGGCTGCCAGCATGGCAGATCTTGATAAAGTACCTGTCGTTGTGCGCGAAGCCACGGAACAGCAGCGCCTCGAGCTAGCGCTCATCGAAAACGTCCAACGTTCTGACCTCACCCCCCTAGAGGCAGCAGAGGCTTACCGGCAGCTGGCGGATGATTTTAATCTTTCCCATGAACAGATTGCGCAGCAGTTGGGTAAAAGCCGCGTGACGATCACCAATACACTGCGCTTACTCAACCTCCCAGATAATGTGCGACATTCCCTTGCCACCGGTGAAATTACTGAGGGTCACGCGCGTGCGTTGTTAAGCTTACCTAATTCTCAGGCACAATCCGCAGTCTTGCAGACTATCATCAAACATGAGCTGAACGTTCGAAAAACTGAGGATCTGGTTCGTAAATTTCTGGGTCAACGCCCACCCTCTCCAACAAAAACAGCTCCTAAACCTGATGTAACGTACCTCGAAGAGCGCTTACGACAACGCTTAGGGACGCGGGTCAACCTGCATCCACGGAAAAAGGGGGGGACCCTCGTCATCCATTATTATTCAGATGAGGAGTTGGACGCGCTGATCTTGCGCATTCTGGGTCAGAGTGATTGATCTATCCAACATGCTCGTCATCCACAATGCAAATCTACATACATTAGATCCACAACAACCTGCTGCCACCGCCCTTGCCATCGATCATGGGTGCGTTGTCTCTGTTGGAATGGATGATAAAATCCTCTCCACCTTCTCCCCACCCACTTTATTCAATGCCCTCGGCCATCCGATCATTCCCGGTCTCACCGACGCTCATATCCATTTGGAAGACTGCGCCCTCAGCTTGCAGAAAGTCGATTGTGAAACCGCAACCCAGCAGGAATGTCTGCAAAGGGTTGCTAAGCGCGTTAACACCACTCCGCCTGGCGAATGGATCTATGGTCATGGCTGGAACCAAAATAATTGGGCAGGAAGTTACCCTTATACATGCCCTCCTGAAGAACTGCTGGCGATTGAACCCCTGGCTACAATGGTTGGGGGTGAATGGGTTTATTCAGCAGGAAAATAACAAAAAGCGCTGGTTGTTCTCCAGCGCTCGGCAAATCAAATTTCATCCCAACTAGCGCGTGCTGCCCATTGTGATGGGTTCAAACCGTACCAGGTCTGCAATCACGATCAGTCGATCTAAATACGTATGAGCTTCCTCATCCCAATCGATACAGGTGATCAGGCTTATTTGAGCGTTATCTGTGGGCAAGATTACTGACATATCCTCGCCATCAGTCACCCGGCTCTCACGCACTTGATAGGTGTAAATATTCTTTTCTGTATATAGAAGGACTAATTCGCCACTGGGTAGCTCATCCAGATGACGGAAGGGACCATCACCCATTCCTGCTACGGTGACGTGCCCAGCCAGGCCGGTATTCCCACCTAGCCCAGGCCACGATGTATTCCCCATCCACGCAATTTCCTGTCTTAGCCCGCTGATCATCCAGGTGAAACCATCATAAGGCACATATTTGACTTCGGTATCCAGGAATAGGGCTGGTATGACAATTCGCACCACTGCACTGATGTCTGGTCCATCTTCACCTGGTTTCGGTGTGATGGTTATCTTTGGTGTCGGGATAGGGTAGTCTGGAAGAGTCACTATGGGAATTACGGCATCGGGTGTGGAGAATGCAGAGGCTGGTAACCAGGGCAGTTCGGTCACAGTGGGATCCACGGGTGGTGCCTGAGCGATCAATCCACCATATGTAGGTGTCTGCTGGTAACCTCGAGTTTGTCCGCTTGAATTGAACAAACCGGACGCCGAAGCCACTGCAATAAACCCGATCAAGACCAGGAGCGTTCCCCCAACCATCATCCACAGCCTGTCCCTTTGGTTACGCTCTTTAGACCATATCAACATGATTAGTAATAATCCACCCAAGCCTATAATTAGCACTCCTGGGATCATCGCTAAGGGTTTTATCCTCTCCTGTCTCCAATTCAGAGGGAGTTCGCCCGTTGGGGGTAAGGTCTGGAACACAACCTGGTAACCGACACTGGAAGTAATCGACCTGGTTTGGTTATAAGTCATCGTCACGACGTTGGTGAGGGTTTCAGTACGCGTGAGTGATGAATTGACTTTAACCACCACGGTGATGGTGACAATATCACCAGGATTGACATCCCCAATAGAAGCGGTGAACGAATGCGTCAGCTTGGTAATTGTGCCTTTACTCGTTGTTACTGTGAGTACATCGATGGTTGTCGGGAATGAGTCTACGATGATATTATCGGTTGTCGGTGCAGTACCCGTGTCCCCAATTTTAATGGTGAAGGTTAAGCTCTCGTTTACTTTAGCTTGAGATGGCGTGACGGTTATGGAGAGTGATGGACCTGGAATTAATGTTCCCGTGGGTGTGGAGGTGCGTGTTACGGTCGCTGTAGCTTGAGTGCCAGTCGCCGTTGATGTTGCTGTAGAAGTCGCTGTTGCAGTCGAGGTGGAGGTACTTGTGGAGGTCCCTATAGCAGTTGAGGTTTCGGTTGGTGTGTCAGTAGGTGTCGCCGTCGTGGTAGTTGTGCCTGTTATGACCGAGGTGGAAGTTTCGGTTGCGGTCGATGTGACCGTATCGGTAAGTATGATAGATTGCTTGATTTGAAAATCATCAAATTCATTGTTAGAAGAAGGATTATTTTTTAATTTGTCAGCGTCTTGTGCAAGTGAAGTCGTAACCGGAATTAGGATTAAACCAATGAATACCAAAATACCCAGGACATAAAAGATCATCCGGGAGCTGTCATGAGTATGCTTATACAGCCCTTTCAGCGCAGGTCTCATCGAGATTTATTATATTTAGTATTGTCGAGATTAAATTAACTAATCTTTCAAGCCTTATAAGTATTATAACACCCCAGATGAGTATTGCATTAAATTCTAATCGTGGCGCATCCATACTGAAATCAGCTCAATCCATCAAATTATAAAAAGTTTTATGCTTCAGTCTCACAACAATATTAAGGTGTTGGTACAGACGATGCGATATAATGTCAGCGGTGTTCCATAGACCTTCATTCATCATTAATAAAGTTTCGGGAGTAGAACTGGGTGCTATGTCTGAGGATTAATATCGTAGACTATTAACGATTTCGTTTACTCTTATGGATCGGCAAGCTAAGCACGAAATTAAAAATCAAAACCAATTTATCCCCCTGGTGATAATCGGGGTGGGATTAATCGTCTTAGGTTTGGTCGTAATTAAGGTTCTAACCAGTGGAGGCCTCTCATCCGAATACACGGTTGTACCTTCTGCTGTGAACTTTCCTGCACCAGATTTAACCTTAAACGATCTCGCCGGGAGGAAAGTTACCCTCTCCGATTACCGTCAGCAAATCGTCTTGATCAACAATTGGGCCACCTGGTGCCCACCGTGCAAAGCTGAGATGCCGGTCCTGATAAAATATTTTAAGGCGCATTCGAATCAAGGTTTTATGTTGCTCGGAATCGAGGCAGGTGACCCAGAAGAGGACGTGGAGAGCTTCATTGAAGAATTTGGCATCGATTTCCCGGTCCTGCTGGATCCAAATAATAAGTCATTGATCGCATTTCATAATGACAGCCTGCCCAGCTCGTATGTCGTCGATCATAATGGAAGCGTAATCCTCGCTTGGACCGGTCCCATCAACCGGGCAATGCTGGAAAAATATCTCACCCCGTTATTGGAGCAATGAATTATGGAAACAAAAGTAACCTGGAATAAAAAGCTGTCCTTCACCGGCACTGCAGAGAAAAACTTCACCGTACCATTAGATGCTGAACGCTCAGTAGGTGGTGAAGATAGGGGGTTTGAACCCATGGAGCTGATTGCCATTGGATTAGCTGGATGTACTGCCATGGACACCATATCCATCCTTCAGAAAAAACGTCAGGATGTGACGGCTTTTGAAGTGCAGGTCCATGCAGAGCGCGCCGATGAATTCCCTAAAGTGTTCACGAATATTACCATCGAATATATTGTTGAGGGAAACAATGTGGACCCTGCAGCTGTGGAGCGTTCCATTGAACTTTCGGAAACAAAATACTGCCCAGCTCAGGCTATGCTTAGTAAGGCGTGTAATATAGAACACAAATATTCAATAAAAGATGCAAAATAATCAATCGAAATATATTGCATCCATTGATTGGGGCGCTGTCATCTCCGAAGCCATCCCACTAGATCATTATGAATATGCTAATGATTTATTTGCGATAAAATACACAAACACATTAGCAAAAAGCTTTGCGTATCGATTGCATAAATCTATAATACATGCTATAATAAAACGGTATTAATCTCCCCCCTTTACCAGTAATTAGCCCTACATATATTTCCGGCTTCCCGCCTTGATTCTTGTTGTTATTGTAAAAAATCGGCGGGAGTAATAAAAATAAAATTTTTCATGTGAAAACTAATATCCTTAGTTGCGAGAAGATAAAATATGAAAGTTATTGAACTGCAGGCTTCTACCCTGGATCATCTTCGTCAAATGGCCAGGGACTTGAACGTTCAGGGGGCTAACCGCCTGAAAAGAGACGACCTGATTTTGAAAATTCAACAAGCTGAAGCTGAAAGGGATGGCCTGGAATTACGCGGGGGTATCTTGGAAATAATGAGCGATGGAATGGGTTTTCTTCGCTCAGGCCATTACCAACCCGGCGCTTTTGATGTTTATGTCTCCCAATCGCAGATAAGAAGGTATAGCCTGCGTGACGGAGACCTGATCATTGGTCATGTCCGACCTCCCCGCGAATCTGAAAAACATTATGGTTTGCTTAAGGTGGAAACTGTAAATGGTATCGATCCTGAGGAGATTCGCAACCGTCCTGCCTTCGAAAGCCTCACCCCAATCTTCCCAGACAAACGCTTCAATTTGGAGACAGACCGGCATACTCTGGCTACCCGCCTGATTAATATGGTAACCCCCATTGGACGCGGGCAGCGTGGTTTGATCGTATCACCCCCAAAAGCTGGCAAGACCACGATCTTAAAACAGCTTGCCAATGCGATTTCAACCAACCATCCAGATGTCTATTTGATGGTCGCCCTCATCGGTGAGCGCCCTGAAGAAGTGACGGATATGGACCGCTCGGTGGATGCAGAAGTGATCTCATCCACTTTCGATGAGCCGGTGACATCCCATGTTCGGGTGGCAGAAATGGCACTGGAACGTGCAAAACGCATCGTGGAAACCGGACGTGATGTAGTAATTTTGATGGATTCGATCACCCGCTTAGCCAGGGCATATAACCTGGTGGTCACACCTTCCGGCCGAACCTTATCTGGAGGCATCGACCCTTCGGCGCTTTATCCTCCAAAAAGATTTTTTGGTGCTGCCCGTAACATAGAAGAGGGTGGCTCGCTTACGATCATTGCTACCTGCCTGGTGGACACAGGCTCACGCATGGATGACGTGGTATATGAAGAATTCAAAGGAACCGGAAACATGGAGCTCCTGCTTTCCCGTCGGTTACAGGAACGACGCGTATTCCCCGCCATCGATATCGAGCGATCATCCACTCGCCGTGAAGAACTACTGCTTGGACCTGATTTAACCCCTCGAGTTTGGCTGATGCGTCGCATGTATGATCAGATGATCGCCGCACCCCCATTCGGTGCCGGTATGGACCCAGCCACCGCCACCGAGGCTATTTTGCAACGTCTCTCTAAAACTGACGATAACTTGGCATTCCTCGAGACCCTTAACGAAGACCAGGACTGACCAACTTACAGGTACAAACCGCGCTGTGTTATTATGCAGTTATAATAAACGCGCCTTTAATTGGTATTGTCCATGAATAAGAAATTAACTAAAGATTTGAGCCGATTAAAAACAGACCCAAAGCCAACCTTTCCGGACAGGGCTCGCGAACCCAATGCTGTGCTTCTAGCCGGCATGTGGATGTTGGCTCTAAGCCTGGTTTTATTGGCTGGCTATGTCGGATGGCGGGTCGAATCCACCCAAGCTGCTCCACCCGTATCAACACCTGTCCTAACACCCCAAACCGATCCATTGGCATCATCTTCTAAATCGGTCTCCTCAGAGTTGCCTATCTATTTAAAAGTGCTCCCAGAAAATGGAATTATTCGACGAACAGCTTTGCATACCAACATTCCTACCCGGCCACGCACGGAGGTGGTTGAATACACCGTCGCAACCGGCGATTCAGTGTTTGGTATCGCCCAGAGCTTTAACCTGCATCCTGAGACCATCCTTTGGGCAAATTATGATCAGCTGAATGACTCACCGGATATGCTCAACCCGGGGATGACGTTGAATGTTCCACCCGTGAATGGAGTTTATTACCAATGGCAGGAAGGTGATACCTTCGAATCTGTCGCGACCAAATTCGAGGCCAGTGCGGAGGATATCCTCGGGTGGGAAGGTAACAATTTCGACTTGACCAACCCCCAGGTTGAGCCAGGGGCGTGGATCATGATCCCTAACGGCCATCGCGAATTCCGCCAATGGCTGGTGCCAACCATTGCTCGTACCAACTCAGGGGTATCAAAATCTGTGCTTGGGCCAGGCGCATGTGAAGGCAATTATGCCGGTGCCTATGGTTCCGGTGCTTTTTCCTGGCCAACTGCGTCTCACACCCTCTCAGGGAATGATTATTGGTCAGGTCACCTTGGAATAGATATCGCCGGTTACCTGGGGGATGGTGTTTTTGCATCGGATGCGGGTGTAATCGTGTTTGCAGGATGGGCTAATGGCGGTTATGGCTACATGGTGATGATAGACCACGGCAATGGATACCAGACCCTTTATGCCCACTTGAGCGTCGTAAATGCCAGCTGCGGTCAAAGCGTCTACAGTGGCACCTATATAGGTGCTATAGGAAGCACCGGGAATTCTACAGGCCCACACTTACATTTCGAAGTACGGAATATGGGCGGTTTTATCAGTCCGTGGTATGTACTACCACCACCCTAAAATCGACCATCCATATTAGACAATCTACCACCTGCGTGGTATTTCATGAAAGGGAGACAGATGCCAGAACATGACATGGACTTTAAGACCCAGGTAATTGCTGAGACTGATAATATGCATTATCAGGTATGGAAAGCAGATGAGCCAGACGGGGAAACGACTTACCATCTGGAGTTGAATAACGTCACCGTCCATTTTTTTACCGAGGAATGGGAGGAGTTCTTACAGTTAATTCAATTGCTGGGAAAAAAGTAGGTCCCCCAACTCATATCTCCCTAAGTATAGCGCTATGGGGTTGTTATAACCTGGGTCACGTAAGGGATTACCGTCTTACAAGGTTCTGTAAGATGCGTGGAAATGTGGTCCCAATCCAAAGTAGATCTGGCTCCCCATGCAGTGTACATGGCGTAAGATAGGCAGCCCGGTCCGACGTGGTAATCGGCTAGTGTAAATTTCCAGAGTTCATCATAATCGACCACTTCACCGGCAATCCGACCGGTGGCGTTATAAACGATTTGGGCGACCTGCTCA
>Ga0153916_10002629_pt1 | contig 13111 bp, 7 predicted proteins | sample Opewatmetagenome_FD_109642 | JGI IMG/M metagenome (GOLD analysis project Ga0153916, IMG submission 109642) | Freshwater wetland microbial communities from Ohio, USA - Open water 3 Core 3 Depth 4 metaG | ecosystem: Environmental > Aquatic > Freshwater > Wetlands | place: USA: Ohio, Lake Erie, Old...
TACGTTACCTGCCCTGGTTCCAGATGTGGGATCCGTTCGTAACCCGGGAGCTGACGGTACGGGACCTCCTGGTCCATCGGAGCGGCCTCGGATTGGGCGCGGGTGACCTCCTCTGGTGGCCGGCATCGACCTACGACCGGAAGGAGATCGCCCGGCGCATCCGTTTCATCCCGCCGGCCACAAGCTTCCGCAGCGCTTACGCTTATGACAACGTCCTTTACCTGATTGCCGGAGAGGTGATCGAGGCCGTTAGCGGCAAGGTTTGGGAGGACTTCGTTTCGGAGCGCATCCTGAAAAAGGTCGGGATGACCACAAGCCAGGTGCGTCACGCCGCGGTCGCCGAGGGCGGGAACGTCGCCGCTCCCCACGCCTCGGTTGAGGGCGTCGTCCGGCCCGTAAAGCCGTTCGACAGCGACAACACGAATCCCGCGGGCGGCATCTGCTCGAACGCCGAAGATATGGCCAAATGGCTGATCGTCCAGCTCAATCGTGGGCTCCTGGCCGATGGAACGCGGCTTTTTTCGGAGCGCTCCGCCCGCCAGCTGACAACGCTGGTGACCCCCATGCCGTCCGGCGAACCGCCGGCCGAGCTGGCGGCCCAGCGGATGAACTTCCGCGGCTATGCCCTCGGCTTCGAGGTCCATGACTATCGCGGCAAGAAGGTTGTCACGCATACCGGCGGACTTCCGGGCTATCTTTCGAAGGTGACCATGGTCCCAGAGCTCGGGCTGGGGGTCGTTGTCCTCACAAACCAGGAGTCGGGCGCGGCGTTCATTTCCGTCACCAACCGGATCCTGGACCATTATCTGGGAACGATGCCGGTGGATTGGGTCGACGCCTATCTCAAAATCATAGCGCGCGGGCAAGCGGCATACGCCGAGGCCGGCCAAAAGGCGGCGGCCGGCCGTGACGCTTCATCGAAACCGTCGCTCCCGCTCGAGCGCTATGCCGGAACTTATAACGACGGCTGGTACGGCGACATCGAGATCGTATCCGAGAACGGCCGTCTCATCATGCGCTTCACCAAGACGCCCTCCCTTGTCGGCGACCTGGAGCATTGGCAGTATGACACGTTCATCGTCCGGTGGCGGGACCGGGAGCTGCGGGCCGACGCCTACGTGACGTTCGCCCTAAAACCCGACGGGACGATCGACCAGGCTAAAATGGAAGCGGTTTCACCCGAGACGGATTTCAGTTTCGACTTCCAGGACCTTCTCCTTAAGCCCGTCCGCCGTCAGAATTGAAGGAGGACGTCTCATGCCGGACCATGATTTCAAGATCTATAAGTACCGCTGGGTCGTGCTGGAAGTCTATATCTTAATCAGTATCGTCATCGAGATCCAATGGCTGACCTTCGCCCCGGTCGCATCGGCAGCCCGGGCCTATTACAAGGCCACCTCACTCCAGATCGACCTCCTTTCGATGCTGTATATGATCATTTTCATCGTTTTTTGCATCCCGGCTTCCTACGTGATCGACACGTATGGTTTAAAAAAGGGGCTATGGATCGGGGCCGGCTTGACCGGCATTTTCGGACTTATGAAGGGCGTTTTCGCGTCCGACTACGTCATGGTTTTGATCGCCCAGACGGGCCTGGCCGTCGCCCAGCCTTTCATCCTTAACGCCCTGACCAAGATCGGGGTGACCTGGTTCCCGCTCGGCGAGCGGGCGACGGCCGCGGGGCTCGGGACCTTGGCCCAATACATCGGGATCATCGTGGCCATGGTGCTGACCCCTCACCTGATCGCGCCATTAGGGAACGGGGTCTTCGACCTGAAACCGATGCTTATGATCTATGGCATCGCCTCCTTGGCGGCGGCCGCGATCTTCCTGGTTTTCATGAGGGACCATCCTCCGACCCCGCCTTCGGCCTCGGAGGACGCCCGGCGCTCCAAGGTCTTCGAAGGCGTGCGGTCCATTTTCAGCAACCGGGACATGCTCCTGATGCTGAGCATCTTTTTCCTCGGGCTGGGGATGTTCAACGCGATCAGCACGTGCATCGAACAGGTCTGCCGCCAACTGACAATCGAACAGGCGGGCCTGGTCGGGGGGATAATGTTTCTAGGCGGGATCGTTGGGGCCGTCATTCTGCCGGCCGTTTCCGATAAGATCCGCAGGAGGAAGCCGGTCTTCGTCGTCTGCACGATCGGAATGCTTCCGGGGATCATCGGGCTGACCATGTTTTCCGGTTACGTCCCGCTGCTTGTTTCGGGCTTTATCTTCGGTTTCTTTATGATGAGCGCGGGCCCGATCGGGTTCCAGTACGGCGCGGAATTGAGCCGTCCCGCCCCTGAATCCACGTCTCAGGGGCTCCTGCTCCTGGCGGGGCAGATCTCCGGCATCCTATTTGTCTTTGCCATCGACAAGGCCGGAATCGGCCTTTCGATGACGGCCTTCATCGTCATGACCGCGGCCGTGATCTTCTTCAGCTTCGTCATGAGGGAATCCCCTATGTTCCGAAGGGCGACAGGGAATCCTGCCGGGGGTTAAAGCGTCCGGGATGCCGTCCACGACACCGAACATGCCATGGATTGCGAGAACGCTCTTTTCGTTGGAAGGGGAGGGACCATGAGTCGAATTCGATTCTCTGCTTTGATATTCAGTCTGCTCGGGCTGGCCCTGATCCTGCCGGTCCTCGCCCAGGAGAAGCCGGAGCAGGCGGCGATCGAGCCGATCCTCGAGGAAATCCGTAAGGCCGGGGGGCTCAAGGAGCACCCCGACGCCAACGGCTTGATCATCTTCGAGGAGACGCGAACGGTCTTTCAGGAAGACGGAAGCTACACGTCCCGGGAGCACGCCCTGGTCAAGGTCCTGACCGACAAGGGCAAGCAAATATTCGCGACCCGGAAGCTCCCGTATCACAAGCGCTATTCGACAGTCAACGTCCTCCTTGCCCGGGTCATCAAAAAGGACGGCCGGCTCGTTCCTGTCCCCAAGGAATCTATGAAGGACGGGACGATGGCCGAAACCCAGGCCATAAATATCCTTGAGGAGAGCTTCCGGCGTGTCAACGTGACCTTCCCCGGGCTCGAGATCGGGGACTCGATCGAAATGGACGTCGAAAACGTCTCCCAACCCATCGTCAAGGGGCATTACAACGATATCATGCTCTTCCAGAGCGGCGAGCCCATCCTGCGGAAGGAAGCGGTCATCGACGGTCCGGCCCGAAAGCCCCTCCGTTTCGTGGTCAGGAACGGCAAGGTCGATTTTTCCCGGGAGACAAGAGGCGATAGGATCATCTATCGCTGGAAAGTCAACGACTCGCCCAAGGTCCAGGACGAGATCGCCATGGTCCCGATTACAGACGTCGGCGTCAAGGTCGTGGCCTCTACGTTCAAGGACTGGAAGGAGCTTTCCCGCTACGGCGCGAGCCTCAACGCCGGCAAGACCGAGCCCAGTGAAGCCATGAAGGCCAAGGTCAAGGAATTGACCTCCGGCCTGACTTCCGACGAAGCCAGGATTCTGGCCATTTTTCGTTATGTCTCCCAGAAGGTCCGCTACATGGGTTCGTCCATGGACCTCGGGGCGTTCATCGAACCCCATGCCGCCTCTTACACCTTCGATAAGCAATACGGGGTTTGCCGCGACAAGTCGCTCCTGATGATGACCATGCTCAAGGAGATCGGCGTCGATTCCTACGACACGATCATCGACCTCTCCAAGCAGACTGAGAAGGAGGTCCCGGTCATCTTCTTCGAACACGCCATTTGCGCTGTCGTCCTCAGGGATGGCCGGATCGTCTATATGGACCCCACCCTTGAGATGAGCTCGGAGTTCGGTGAAACCTATGTCGGAGGCCGCTACGTCCTCTGGCTCGACGAGAAGGGCAAGGACCTGATGCTGGTCCCGCCCGTGCCGGCCGAACGAAGCCTGGGCCTCGTCACTTCCGAGAGTCGGGTGCTTGCTGACGGGAGCCTCGAGGGCAATGTCCGGATCTCGGGGAAGGGCTTGTATGACCTCGTTCTGAGGAGTGTCAGCAAGCAGGTCCCGGCCTATCAATTCCCCATGGTCTGGCAGCAGCTCAGCCAGATCATATCGCCGGCCTTAAAGGTCGAGAACGTCAAGGCCACGGACTTCGCCGACCTGGCCAAGCCCTATGAGGTCACGTTCGGCTTTAAGGCCGCCGGATATCTAGCCGATGTCGGCCCCTTTAAGATGTTCAAGGTCCCTCTCTCCACCAACGCCTTCGACATCGGCCATGTCGGGATCTTCCAGGTGCTCACCGATAAGAGCGAGCGGAAATACCCCATATTTCTGTTATCGACGAGGGGTTGTAAACAGAAAGAGATCGTCACCTTGCCGGCCGGGTACGCGGTCAAGGGCATCCCCGATTCCGTCCGGATCACGGACGGCCCTGTGAGCCTGACGATCACGACGGCCCTCGACGGTGATAAGGTCCTGTTCACGAGCGATTTCCGGATCGAGAAATCCGTCCTGGATCCGGCCGAGTACAAGAGCCTGAGGCGGGTGGCCATGGCCTTAAAGAGGTTCCAGAAGGCGATGATCATCCTTGAGAAAAAAGAGGGCCCGGCCCTGGGAGGCGGAAGATGAGAAAGAGAGGCTCCCTGATAAGTGTCGTGCTGGCTTTCTTATTGGCTGTTCCGGCCCTTGCCCAGGAAAGCGTCGAGGAGATCGTCAAGAAGGCCCCCTCACGGGGGAAATATCCTGACGCGAGCGGGGTCGTGGTCCGGTTCGATCAATCATTCCGGCTGGCTTCTGATGGAACCAAGGCCGAAGAACGCTTCCTGGTGGTCGAAGTCTTCAGCGTCCGGGGAAGGGAGAAGTACAGTGATTTCCGCATCCCGTTCGACAAGAACTCGGAAAAAGTCGACCTTATCCTGGCCCGGACCTATAAGCCCAACCTTACGAGTGTAGACGTCGAGAAGGGGGCCATCAACGACCTGACACCACCGGAGCTTTCCGACGCCGACATGTACGCTAACGTGATGCACCGCGTGCTTTCTTTCCCGGCAGTGGACCCGGGCGCGTGCCTGGCCGTCCGCTACGCGAAGGAGAGCCGGGATGGCTCAGGGAACCTGGACGAAGTCGTGATTTTCCAGATGGATGACCCTGTCCAGAACAAGCGGCTCGAGATCGCCATCCCCAAAGGGAAAGCGCTGAAGTACAGGATCATCGGCCTGGCCGCTGACCTCAGCCGGGAGGCGGCGGGCACGGAGAGCGTTTACAGGCTAGAGGCGAACGATTCCCCTCCGATCAGGGCCGAGGAGTTCATGCCGCCCCGGGGAGAGATCGCCGCGCGCATCGTCTTCACGACGAACGTGGATTGGGACGAGGCCTCCGGACCGTTCGCCCGGTCCTTTGAAGAAGCCCTGAAAACGTCCGCAGAGGCGGGCAAACTCGCTTCAGAGCTGACCAAGGGGGCTTCGTCGGAAGATGAGAAGATCCGGAAGATCTTTCTCTTTGTGGCCAGGGAGGTTCGGAGCGTCCGGCTCAATTTCGGCGAGGGCGGATATGCCGTCAATGCCGCGGACGCTGTTCTCAGGAACCGCTACGGCGACTGGAAAGACAAGAGCGCCCTGCTCGCGGCCATGCTTAAAGCCGTGGGTGTGGAGGCCTTTCCGGTGCTCGCCGGTTCCGACGCGATTCCCCTGGCCGAAGACGTACCTTCCCTCAAACAATTCGACTGTGTCCTCGTCGCCGTGCCTCGCGGCGGCGGTTATTTTTTCCTCGACTCCTTTGCCGACGATTCCCAATACGGATACTTTCTGAATGGCAAGGGAGCGAAAGGCCTGATCGTGAAGCCCGGCGCGGCGGAAATCCGGCTGATCGAATGCCTCCCCGGAACGGAAAGCGTATCGACGGCCGGGATCAAGGCGGACCTGCTTCCGGACGGCGGCATCAGGGGCAAAGTCTCCCTGGAGCTATCGGGGGTGTTGGACAGGATGGCCCGGCGGGAGCTGAAGGACAAGACGGCTAACGAGATGAAGGATTTCTTTGACGAGGCTGTCAATAAACTCCTCGACGAGGGGCAAGCCCAAGAGAACATGATGAGCGACCCCAAGGACCTGACGAAGAAGATCACTCTTTCTCAAGAGTTCAAGGGAGAGAGCTACGGCATCTTCCAGGGAGCGATCATGCTCGTCAACATCCCCCGGCCGCCCTACGGCATCGCGGACCTGCCGTCCATGCCGAGCCAGGCCAAACGGTCTTATCCCTTTCGGCTCAGCGACGTGGCCAGGACGGCGACGAAGGTCGAGCTCACGCTTCCGGCCGGCTTCGAGCCGGTCTACATCCCCCAAGGATTCAGGCGCTCGCCGGATTGCGGTGAGTTTTCGCTATCGGCGTCTTATGACAAGGCAAAGAACATTGTCGTCATCGAGCGAGAGATGTCGTTTACGAAGAAAGAAGTTCCCGTCGCCGGATACGACGAGTTCAAGAAGGCTTTGGATGAATTCGGCATTCTGCGGAACACCCTGATCTTGCTCGAAAGGAAGTGATCATGGCAAAAAAACCGTCATTCAAGCTTCCTCACACGCTCGTCCTGATCTATATCCTCGTCATCGGCGTTTACGTTCTGAGCCTGGTCGTCCCGTCCGGCGAATTCAAGCGGACGGAGAAGACGTTCCAGGGCCAGACGCGGCTGATCACCGTCCCCGGGACTTACAGTGTCATCTCCAAGCACCTCCTCGGGCCCCAGTGGCTGCTCATCGCTCCCATCCGCGGCTTCCAGGACGCCGCCCTCATCATCTTTCTGATCTTTATCTTCGGCGGGACGTTCGCCATCCTGGGGAAGACCGGGGCCATCGAGGCCGGGATCCACCGGCTATCCCGGTACTTCTCGCGAAAACAGGGTTCGCAGAGGATCGTTATTCCCGTCCTGATGATCGTCTTTTCTCTGGCCGGGGGCGTCTACGGCATGTCTGAGGAATCCATCCCGTTCGTCCTGATCTTCATCCCGCTGGCCCTCTCGCTCGGCTATGATTCCATTGTCGGGGTGTCCCTGCCGTTCGTGGGGGCGGCCGCGGGCTTCGCGGCGGCCTTTTTCAATCCGTTCACGGTCGGCATCGCCCAGGGCTTCTCCGACCTGCCTCTCTATTCGGGTTTGATCTACAGGCTTATCCTCTGGGTGATCGCAACCGTTATCGCTATCGTCTTCGTCATGATCTACGCTGAAAGGATCCGGAAGGACCCGAAAAAAAGCCCTGTCTATGAGATCGACAGTCAGCGTGGCTACTCGCCTGCCAACATCCAGACAAAGGAAGTCGCCTGGGATTTGTCGCAGAAGCTCGTCCTCCTGACCCTTTTCGGCGGGGTCTGTCTTCTCGTCTACGGCATCCTCGCCAAGGGTTGGTATATGGAAGAGATCGCAGCCCTGTTCCTGGCCATCGGGCTCCTGGCTGGTTTCATCGGAAAGATCAAGCCTTCCGATATGGCCAGGATCTTCGTCACGGGGGCCGGCGACCTCATGAACGTGACCCTGATCATCGCGGGCGGCCGGGCCATCCTGATCCTCATGAAGGAGGCCGTGGTCCTCGACACAGTCCTTCAGGCCACGGCAGGGGTCATTTCGGCCGTTCCCGGAATCATCACGGCCCAGATGATGTTTCTCACCCAATGCGTCATCAACTTCTTCATCCACTCCGGGACGGGCCAGGCCGCCTTGACCATGCCGGTCATGGCCCCGCTCAGCGACCTCGTCGGGATCACCCGCCAGACGACCGTGCTCGCCTTCCAGCTCTGCGAGGTCGTCAACCCGATCCTGCCGACATCGGCCGTGACCATGGGCGTTCTGGGCGTCGCGAAGATCCCGTGGGAGAAATGGGCGAAGTGGTTCCTGCCCCTCATGCTCATTCTCATCGTCTTCAGCCTCCTCGCCCTCGTCCCGCCCATCTTGATGAAATGGGGGCCGTTTTAAGGTGAGTGCGGCCTGAAGCCGTCCTCTTCCCCCGGACCCCCGGGAACCAGTCCCGTCGCACCTCTGTCGGCGGCGCGGACAATCTGAGAGTCCCCCTCTGATTATCGGAGGGGGTAGGGGGTAGCAAGAAATATAGACAGAGTCTTGGGCGCGTCGCCGTATAGTCTTCATAGGACGGGGCCCCCCTCCGCTACGGGGGCTCGAGGGCGGCATTCAGTGCCGCTCAAAGTGGGATGTAGGTTGAATGATGCTTTTGACTTTTTGCCAGGGCCTTTGTTATAAGATTTGAGAGGGGAGGGGTCGCCATGAAAAAGCGCTTTGCGAAAATCGTTTCATTTCTTTTATTTATCGCGTCGGCAATTCCTGTTCCGGGACAAGATGGAACAGTCGCGGCCTTCAAATTTGAGCCATGCGCTATCCAACTCTCTCGCCCGGCCCAGCCTCTGACCTACTTCGACAAGGTCGGCCGGAAGTTCGCCGTCCTCGGATTCGAGAGTGGTTCCTTCGAAGCCTGGGCCTATCCACTCAAGCTCTTCCGTAACTTCGAGTTCTCGTTCCTTATCGGCTCGAGCACGATACCTGTCCAAGGCCGGGACATCGTCCGCTTCATCGATGTCACGCCGGCGCGGACGACGCTGACTTATACGCACCAGTCGTTCACGGTCAAAGCGCATTATATCGCCGCGGTCGATGAGCCCGGGGCGTTCATCCTCCTTGAGGTCGACTCCACCGAGCCCCTGACCATCGTCTGCAGTTTTCTTCCCGTCCTCCAGCCGATGTGGCCGGCCGGCCTGGGTGGCCAGTACGCCTATTGGGATGACGAACTCAAGGCCTATCTCATCTCCGAACCGACGCGGAGAAACCACGGCCTTATCGGGTCGCCGGCGGCCCTTGGGATCTCCTACACGCCGGCCCATATGCTTTCCGACTCTCCCAACCAGTTCAAGATCGCCGTGGAGAAGCCGGGGGCCGTTAAAGGAAAATACCTGCCCATCATCATGGCCGGAGGAAAGGGAATCCGTGAGGACGTCAAGCAAACGTATCAAAAGCTGGCCGCTTCACCGGAAGCATTTTACCGGGCGGCCGAGAAACACTACAGAGAACTTATCGCGGCGACGCTCTACGTCAAGACGCCGAACAGGGACCTGGACCTGGCTTTCGCCTGGGCCAAGGTCGCCTATGACAACCTCCTTGTCGACAATCCCGACCTGGGAAAGGGGCTCGTGGCCGGGCTCGGTCCATCGGGGACAGGAGGCCGGCCGGGTTTCGGCTGGTTCTTCGGGAGTGACGCCTACATCAATTCGTTGAGCCTCAACAGCATGGGAAATTATTCTGCCTCGAAAGACGCCATCGCCTTCACCCGGAAGTGGCAGCGGGAGGACGGCAAAATGGCCCATGAGCTGTCCCAGGCCGCCGGCATAATCAACTGGTGGAAGGATTATCCTTACGGCTACATTCACGGCGACACGACGCCTTTTTACATCGTCGCCATGGACGATTACTACTTGATGACCGGCGACATCGAGTTCGTCAGGAAGAGCTGGCCGTCCCTCAAGAAAGCCTATGCCTGGTGCCTGACCACCGACGAGGATGATGACGGCCTCATGGACAACAGCAAGGCCGGACTTGGCGCCCTTGAGTTCGGCGCCCTAACGGGGATCAGGACAGATATCTATTTAGCCGCCGTCTGGGCTAAGGCGTGCGAAGGCATCCAACGTTTGGCTGAAGCCATAGGCGATCCAGACTTGGTCAAGAGGGCTAAAGATGACCACGCGCGAGCCCTGGACGCCTTCAGGGGGAAGTTTTGGGACGAGGAGAACGGTCGGTATTCCTACGCCTTCAACGGGAACGGCGACCTCGTCCGTGAGCTGACGCCCTGGAGCGCGGTGGGCCTGATGTGGTCCCTGGGCACGCCGGAAAGGAGCGCGGGCACGCTGGAGCGCCTGGGCTCCTCAGATCTCACCACGGACTGGGGCGTGCGCATGCTCTCGGCGAAAAGTCCCCTCTTCGAGCCTTTGAACTACAATTACGGCGCGGCCTGGCCCTTCCTGACGAGCTGGGTGGCTGCAGCCCAGTTCAAACACGATTTCCTGGTCCAAGGTTTCAATTCTCTGATGAGCTCGGTCCGCCACACTTTCGACAACGGTCTGGGCTACGTCACCGAGGTCTTCTCAGGGGCCCGGAACATATGGCCGCAGGAAGCGGTCGCCCATCAGGGATTTTGCAGCGCCGGCGTCGTTCTGCCGTTCATCAGGGGACTTCTGGGGCTGGAAGGGAACGCGCCGGGGAAGAGGGTCATTTTTGAGCCCCGTTTTCCGGCGGATTGGGGCGAGGTGAGTATTGAAAATTTCCGGGTAGGTGCGGAGGCCTTTTCGATCCGCTATGAGCGCCGGGACGGGAAGATCGAGCTGACCGTGGGGTCCGCGAATAAGGCCGGCTTCCAAATGACGTTCAGCCCGGCTCTGGGTCCCGGCACAAAGGTCCTTCGGGCGTGGGTCAACGGGAAGCCGGCGGAAATTGGGGCCGGCTCAGGGTTGTCCCTTCAGGCCGTGCGCCCGACCGTGGAATTTCCCCTGACCGGGAAGGATACGATCGTTCTGGAATTCGAGCCTTCGGCAGAGGTCCTGCCGCCGCCGGTCAGGACGCGGACGGGGGACGCCGACCATGGGCTCAAGATCATCCGGACCGAGCTCGCGGAAAACAAGCTCAGGATCGTGGTCGAGGGCTTGTCGGGAGAGACCTATGATCTGCCCATCGCCAACGCCGTCCTGGTCGTTTCGGTCCAGGGGGCGGAGATGGACGGAGGAACGCTCGTCATCCGGATTCCGGACAAGCCCGAAGGGGGATTCATCCGGCACGAGATCATTCTCGACTTGAAGAAAAGCGCAGGATAAAATCCGCGGCTCAAGAAAAAAGCTGCAGGGTGAGACCCGTCGCTCTATAAACAAGACGCAGGCTTAAGCCTGTCCCACAGCGTCCGGCTACTTTTTGGTCGCGTCGTACCTCTTGATGACTTCGTCCGTGACGTCAATCATCGGATTGAAGAAGACGATCCCGCTGGCCCCCAGGTCCAGGACCAGGTCGTAGCCCTTTTCCTTGGCGATGGCTTCGATGATCCCGACCATCTCGCCCCGGATCCTCTGGATCAAGGTGTACTGGAGCTGCTGCATGTCCCGGGTGGCATCTTCTTCCAGGCGCTTCCTGGCGGTCGTTTTTTTGTCGATGTCGGATTGGATCTGGATTATGGCTTCGTTGGTCAAGGTCATCTGCTGGGTGCTGAGCCTGGTCTGGAGCTGCTTGATCTCGTTGTCCAGCTTGGCCAGGTCGGCCTTGATTTTGTTGTCCTTGTCCTGCAATTGGGCTTGGGCTTTCTTCCCCTCGATCGAAGCGTTGAAAGCGCTCTGGGAGTTGACCACTCCGACCTTGACCTGCTGGGCGAATCCCGCCGCGGCGAAGCCGAGGACAAAAAGGGTGACAAGCGGGGCCGTCATTTTCTTGATTGTCATCATTATCTCTCCTTTGCTTTTATTGACCGGCAATGTTCAAACGCGCGCTCTTCCAAAACAGTTACGGGCGCGGAGAGCTTGTCCGTGCCGGGAACTCATTTCAATCCTTTTAGGGCCTCCTCGACGCGCCCCAGGGCGGCGAGAAGGTAGGTCTCTTTTGGCCCGTAGCCGAACCGGAGGTAATGATCGACCTCGAAATGGTCGCCCGGGACAAGGAGGACGCTCTTTTCCCGGATCAGCTTTTCGACTATCTCGGTTGAGTTGATCGCGAGGCTGTAATGAGCGAAGAGAATCGCCCCGGCCTGAGGCGGCCGGAACGTGAAGATGCCGGCCTGCTTTTTGAGCCAAGCCTCGAGGACAGGGAAGTTCTTGTTGAGGATCCCCCGGGTCCGGGCAAGAATCCTGTCCCTGTTCTTCGGGTCCAGGGCGATCGCGGCCAGCTTGTCGCTCAGGGCCGGAGGGGAGATCGTCGTGTAGTCGTGGTAGGGCCATGTTTTTTCGATGATCTCCTCCGGCCCCACGATCCAGCCGATTCTCAGCCCGGGCAGACCATAGGCCTTGGACAAGCCGTTGACGACGAGGACCTTGTCGTATTTTCCCCAGAAGCTCGGTGTCCGGACGCCGCTGAGCTCAGCCCCCTGGTAGACCTCGTCACAGAGGATCCAGGCGCCCACTTTGGCGGCGAGGCCGATGATGGTCTCCATCGACTCGGCGCTCAGGACGGAACCTGTCGGGTTGTTCGGGTTGGTTAGGACGATGATTTTGGCCTTGTCCGTGACAAGGCTCTTGAGCTCGTCCGGGTCGGGCTGCCAGCCCCTCTCCTCGCGGAGGGTGAAGGGTTTGACCTTCGCCCCGAAAGCGCGGAGCAGACCCCACATCTGCATGTAGTTCGGCAATTCAAAGAGGACCTCATCGCCCGGTTCGATGAGGCTCCATATCAGGAGGAAGTTCGCCTCCGACGAGCCGGCGGTCGCCAGGATCTGCTCGAGGCCGATCCCCGGGTAGAGACGGGCGATTCGCTCCCGGAGCTCGGGCGTCCCGTTGGTCTGGGTGTATCCGATCCCAATCCGGCTGACCTCTACGAGTTCTTCCGGCGTGAGCAGCTCTTTGAGCGTGAGCGGGTGAACGCCGCTTTCCGAAAGGTTGTATTCCACCACATTTTCCCACGTGGACTGCATGCGTTCCATTTTGAAGGTTTCGATCTTCATGATCATTCCTTAGATTTCAACTTTGAAGACACCTTTGAAGGCGAAGCCGAAGATGATGGAGAGAACAAAATAGACGACAAGCCAGTGGATGCTCCAGCCGAATAGGTCCATGCGTGCAGGGGGGTACTTGAGCTCAACCGACTTGACGATCGATCCGGACGGCAGGGGCCTTTCCCCAGGATTGAAGACCTGGTCAAGGACGTTCCGGCCGACCCTGAGCGTGGATATCTTGGAAAGGGGCTTTGCCCCGACGGCTACGTCCTTGACAACCGTTTCACTCCCGACGGCGAGCGTAAGGCGCCCGAAGCCGGTTTCTTTTGCCTTGACCCTCCAGTCGATCTCCGCCTCGTCCTCGATCCGCAGGGGGGGCGTTTCGATCATGATCTGGGGGGGTGGTTCCACGGTCATGGCCACCTCGGAGGGGAATCGATCCCCGTTCAGCTTGACCTTGAGGAGGGCCGATTCGCCCGGCTTCAAAGACCGGGCGCCGAACCAGAGGTTGAGCTGGATGAGGATGAGGA
>Ga0153916_10002630_pt1 | contig 13108 bp, 13 predicted proteins | sample Opewatmetagenome_FD_109642 | JGI IMG/M metagenome (GOLD analysis project Ga0153916, IMG submission 109642) | Freshwater wetland microbial communities from Ohio, USA - Open water 3 Core 3 Depth 4 metaG | ecosystem: Environmental > Aquatic > Freshwater > Wetlands | place: USA: Ohio, Lake Erie...
GCCCCAAGCCGATATGAATTCCGTGGTGTTCATCCGCGACTATCAGAAAGAAAAGCGTGTGGGCGAATCCTCACGCAACCGTAAATACGAAAAATATATCGACGTGATCAGATGGCTCAACCTGGAGAAAAATTTCTTAAAAAGCTGAGTAGAAAACGCCAGCACAATTCATGCTTTTCTGGGAATCTATGTTTCAAGATCTGGTTTTTTTGACTCAGATTCAGAAAGTCTACCAATACTACAATCTCATGCTTGTTTATCATTCAACGCAACTGTCTTTCCTCAGATCGGCATTTGGTCTTTCAATCTATGAGGAAGTGGCCAATTCTCAATCATGTACTCGCAGGCAAAAATCGGTCTTGCGAATAAAAGCTGGTGTTTATTCGACTGGAGCTAAGATCCGATGGGAACCGAAAAACTGAGAGTTGCAATTGTCGGTTTGGGCAAAATGGGCCTGTTGCATACTAGCATACTAAATGTTATCCCCAATGTCCAGCTGGCCGCCGTATGCGAAAAAAACTCGCTCACGCGGAGAGTGTTTAAAAAGATACTTGGCGATGTTCCTCTCCTAGCTGACCTTGATGGGCTTTCTGGTTTGGATATTGATAGTGTCTTCATCACAACACCTACCTCTTCTCACTTCAAGGTAGCGAAACAGGTGTATGAAAGCCATCTGGCACGACACCTGTTCATTGAAAAGCCCCTGACCTCGAATTACGATGATTCGAGGGAGCTATGCGCATTAGCCAACCGCAAAGGTGGGATCAACATGGTGGGATACTTAAGGCGATTTATGGTTACTTTTGTGAAAGCGAAAGAGTTATTGAGTGAGGGTTACATCGGCGAGCCTTCATCTTTTCGGATAACCGCTTATTCTTCTGATTTTGTTGGTGTCAGTGAAAGCACGGAGATTTCTGAAGCGAGAGGTGGAGTCTTAAGGGATCTTGGTTCCTACGCAATTGACATTGCTTTATGGTTTTTCGGCGGCTTTCAACTGCGTTCGGCTGAGAACCATTCGTTGACGGCGTCAGGTGCAGAGGACTCAGTTCTTTTTTCAGTTTACCAAGAACCAAATTCCTTGCTGGGGACAGTCTCTGTCTCGTGGTGTGAGGAGGGTTACAGAATGCCTGAGGTTGTCTTGTATATTGAAGGATCGAAGGGAGCAATTGAGGTCAGTGATGATAGAGTGAGACTCTCCTTGAGCAATGGAAATGAATCTGTCTGGTTCAGGCATAGCCTTAACGACAACGTCAAATTTTGGCTTGGTGCTCCTGAGTATTATCGTGAAGACGAATACTTCGTCGAATCCGCCAGAAACGGATCAGTTGCCGAGCCGAGCTTTGAGACGGCGTCAAACGTTGATCTGTTAATCGATTTGATAAAGAGGAAGCTTAAAAAAGATTGATTGAATCCTCAGAAAGGTTGTTGTTGATAGGAGACAATCCGTTTCACAGGATTAGCCATTTGTCACAAGAAAGAGCTCGGAATAGGACCGAGGATCTAGGTGACCCAAAATATGCAGCCAACCTGATTCACACGGCGCTCGAAAATGGCGCTAATGGATTCACATTCTCTGTCAGTGAGACAACCATTGCGATTCTGAAGGAATTAGATAAGCTGGAGACAATCAGCAATGTTCGTCTCTATCCCGTGGTGCCCTATGCCTTTGAATATGTAAGGTTTGCCGCGCAACTTGGTGGGATACCAGGTTTAGTTAGAAGGTTCGGAATCGACATGCTCAAGTCTAGGAGACTAGGTGCGATAGGTTATGGTTTGAAGGGGGCTTTGACTGCAGATCCGGTTGATTTGATGAAGACTTATTTGTCTTACGAGATTTCGAGAGTGCGCTCTTCTACGAACAAGGGTAGGCTTGATTCTGTGTGGCTTCACCAGTTAATTACGGACATGGCGTTAGCGTTGAATCTGGATTGGCTTTTCAAATCATACTTCGACTTTTTGACAAGCCGGAAGATTACTCCAGGTTTCAATACAGGGAATTTTGCTTTTCTCGCAGAGAAATTCGATACTTGGAATATCGACTTGAGTAAGGTACTGATCGCTGCACCTTTTAACAGGGTTGGTTTTCAAATGACCCCATCAGCTGCGGATTGCGAGAAAGCTTTGATGAAGATGCCTAAGCCAGTAGTAATTGCCATAAGCGTACTCGCTGCTGGATTCATTCCTCCAAAAGAAGCTGCAGACTATTTGGCAACTCTGCCCAATATCAAAGGTGTAGCTTTAGGCGTTTCAAAACTGAAGCATGCCACGGAGACTTTTGAGATTTTCAAAAAGAGACTTGATTCTCCTTGACTTGTTGTGAACCTTGCTTATGCTTTGAATGCAACTCAGGGTGATGTTCGTGTTGATTCTCCTAACGGGCTTGAGTCTAATAGTGTTCTTGTTGACTTACGCTCTTTACTATTCTTATGTAAGGTATGAAGCTCGAAAACCTTGGAATTTGGAAATCGACAGAGATTTCAGGCCTCCAGTCTCAATATTGGTGCCAGTCCACAACGAAGAAGAAAATATCGGAAAAAAACTTGAGAATCTCCAGTCAGTCGGCTATCCCAAAGAAAAAATGGAGATAGTCATCGTTGATGACGCTTCCGAGGATGAAACTCTGAAGAAAATAGACGAAGCCTTGAAGCGTGGAGTTGGACTTGAGACAAGAATTGTTAGACAAGAGACAAGAGGCGGAAAGGCAGTGGCCTTGAACGCTGCCTTGAACAAGGCTTCTTATCCGATTGTTATCGTCTCTGATGCTGACACTCTTTGGCCGAATGACATACTTGAGAAAGCCCTTCCGTACTTAGCTGATCCAAGAGTTGGGGCAGTCACAGGCAGAGGGGTGAACCAACAAACCAAAACCTCTTGGGTAACAAAAAATGAAAACAATTACCTTCAACTCGCGTCTTTGATACGACTTGGAGAATCCAAAATTCATTCAACTATACGGTTCGAAGGCGGTTTTTGCGCTTATAAACGAGCAGCTTTTGCCGAGTTCGATAATAAGAGCGGTTCAGATGATTCAGGCACGGCGCTTGACGTGATTCAACACGATTACAGAACGATTCTTGCGCCTGAAGTAGTTTTTTTCACGTCATTTCCCACGAGTCTGGTTGGAAAAATGCGGATAAAACTTCGACGAGCAAATCAACTCATAGGTCTATGGGTTAAATGCGTCAAGTTCATGTTTGAGGGGCAGCTTAAGCTCCCGAAACGCATAGCGCTTCCTGAGGTTTTCTTGTTTCTAATAAATCCCCTGGTTTTTCTTCTGATGATTGGTGCAGCCATAGCCTCGGTCATTTTTTCTCCATTATCGTATTTCACTCTGTTGATCTTGGTATCTGTTGTGGGTTCGCTAATATTCGCAAGAAACCTATTCACAGAGCTCGTGGTTGATAACTTGCTGTTAGCGTATGCATCGGTCTCCTATTTGTTTGGAAGACGATATACCGTTTGGAAAAAAGTCAAGAACTAAGAACGCAATAGGATGTAGCCTGTATTGGGTTAAAGTCGTGTACGGCGGAATCATAGTTTTCTCGGTTTTGAACTTATTTACCCTGTTGATGTTGATGGAGCAGCCCAATTTGCACGGGAACGCGGTCAAAGTAACCGTGGGAATGTGTATAAAAAATTCGGAAGGTCTAGTTAAAAAAGCGGTAGGAAGCTTACTTGTTCAAGATTTTCCCCATCAATTGATGGAATTGATTATTGTTGATGGCAATAGCAAGGATAGAACACTTGAAATCCTTAAGGAGAGTCTGACAAAAACTGACATCAGGGTTCGGATATTCTCCGAAAAGAGTGGGCTTGGAATGGCCAGGCAGATGGTCGTCGATATGGCAAACGGGGACTACATTGTCTGGGTTGATGCTGACATGATTCTGCCGCGGTCTTACATTTTTAGATTAGTCACTTTTATGGACGGCAATCCAGCAATAGGAATAGCGGGAGGAAGGTATGCAGCCCGCATTGGGCAAGGAGTAGCCGCTGATTTGGAGAACATTGTCTACGCTGTCGATTCCTTGGATGGGGAAAGGGGCTCAAAGTTCGGATATTTACCGGGTACCGAGGGTTCGATTTTTAGGGTGGCGGCGATTCGTCAGATTGGCGGTTTTGATGTGCGGATGAATGGCGCTGCCGAAGATACCGAAATTGCCTTTCGTATGAATCAAAGTGGGTGGGGAATAGTCAGACTAGAAGAAATGTTTGCTGAATCAACTCGCCCGTCTTGGTCGTCTCTTTGGGATCAATATGTCTGGTATGGTCGCGGCGGTCATTTCATTTTTCATAAGAACAGCAACGCTATTAACCTTTGGAAGATGACTCCGACAGCTGGTTTTCTGGCGGGTTCTTTGCGTTCTCCTAAGGCGTACCTGTTGACGCATAGAGCAATTGTTTTTCTTCTTCCATTGCATTACGCGTTTAAACGGGTTGCTTGGTACTTTGGTTTTGTCAGGGCTCATTTCGATGGCTATGGTCACTTCACATAAGAATAGAGTAATATTGTGTTCACATGAGATGAATAGAGAAAGATTTTGTCGCAGAACTTGTGTGGTCAAATGATGAAGCCGGAAGTTTCAATCGGTATTTGCGCAAGGAATTCCGAAGAAACCATAGCATTGGCGATTGAAAGTGTGATCAAACAGGATTTTCCCCACAGCGAAATGGAAATTCTTTTTGTTGACGACGGCAGCGAAGACAGTACGTTGAAAATAATGAAGTTTTATGCTTCGAAGATAGATATTCCAGCTAGAATATTCTCTTCCAAATGGCGGGGCTTGGGAAAGGCGAGAAACACGGTTATCAACAATGCTCGAGGCGATTATATAATTTGGATTGACAGTGACGAAACGATAGAAAAAGATTTCGTGCAAAAGCAAATATCTGCTATGAAGCAACACCCAAAAGCGGGAATATTAACTGCAAAACTAGGGTTGCGACAAGGAGAAAGACCTGTCCTTCTCCTCGATCTGATACCTCACGTGGTCGAGTACTCCCGTCAAGACTTAGTGGCGCCTTCGAGATTGCCGGGAACAGGAGCGACAACATTCAGGGTAAGAACAGCACGAGATGTTGGCGGCTTTGATGAAAGCATCGAGGGGCCAGGTGAAGACTTGGAAATAGCCGGAAGAATGAAGCAAGCTGGCTGGCTTATTCTTCGAGGAAACGGCGTATTTTGTGAAAGCCACGGAAAACTTTTCACGTGGAAAAAACTCTGGAAGAGATACGCCAATCAAGGCTTTCATCTTCGGCGACTCTATCGCAAGAATAATCAATTCTTCTCGTTATATAGGATGAATCCTGTTGCAAGCTTTGTGGCTGGGTCTGCTTATGCAGTTATGGGATATCGAAAAACCAAGATGAAAGTGGTGTTCTTTTTGCCTTTTCATTTCACGCTTAAGATGACCGCTTGGTTTTATGGATTCAGCAAAAGCTCCTAAAGAATTGGCGTTGGTGCGGAATTCGGTCCCGGGGTTGAAAAGGAACGAATTTGGAACATCAGCTGTCCTTGAAGTCGTTATCCCGCGGCTATTGCGTTCACGAGGTTCTGACCTGCCCAAGTCAGCGAGCCTCTAGGGCTTACTTGTACCGCATAGGCTCCGTTGTATTGCATGTCCCAAATCCATTCAGCGTAGCTTACTCCCCAATCATTGAGAAGTGAAAGCAGGTTTTGATGCCAAGTTTGTTCCGCAGCGTTGTCTCCCCATGCACCGCCAATGTATGCTCCAAGTTCTCCAATTATCAAGGGGTAATGTCCAACGACGCTATCATATCCCCACGTATTGTTGAGCACGCTTGCGATCTGTGTTTTTGATGTGGAGCTCTGAAATCCTGAAAAGGTTGAGACTCTGTAGATGTGTTGGCTTATGACAATGTTACGCAATGGACCAAGCCAACTCCATTCGCCTGGAACCCAGTCAATACCACCCGCGTAACCGTTCTGCACGATTACTGGCGACTGAGTTATCGTTCGGATTCTGGTTGTGGCTTGTGCCACTGCACTTGTTGCGCCTGACCCCAACCAAGTATCATAATCACCGTGATATTCATTCCACAAGTCGTAGAGCATGTTTGAATATGGAGCGAACGTTGTCGCCACGGTTCCCCACCAATTGACAAAGTCGGCGATAGTGCTAATTGGAGAAATTCCCCACGGGTCTGTTTCACCACCAGATTGCCCCGAACCGCCTGGTCCAGAGGCCCCTAGAATCTGCCAGGGAACTAAGAGGATGTATATGCCTTGGGTTTCGGCGTAAGCAACGTAATCCTTCAAGCAATCAACGAAACCACGATTACCTTGCCCATTCCAATTCTGACGTGAGTTAGTCAACATCCAGTTCATGTTAACCAACACACGGATTATGTTGAAGCCATGTGATTTCATCTTGTTAACGTCCGCTTGCATGGTAGCTTGGCTCCAGACTCCTATGCTGCCGAAATTTCCCGTTGAGTCTGTGAGGAAGTCGGTTTTGTCTACTCCACGTAAGTATACGATGTTGCCAGAAGCATCCTTTATATACATTCCATCGGTGTGCAGTTGGGACGCTGATGCGACGACTCCCACTAGTCCGGAAGTGGGGATTGACAAGCTGCTGGAGAAGACTGCAAAAGAGGTAGATATTGACCCAATCAGTATAAGTGATAGTAGAATGACGCAAGATTCAAAACGGTCAATCTTTTTCAATGCGTCTCCCTTTGAATAGTTTGACTAGATTTCCGTACTTAAGTGTTGTTGACTATGTGTTCGACAACTCTACAGTAGTAAAGAGGCCGCATGTATTCTGCATTAATACATCACACAATAGCGTACGCCGAATTAATTTCTGCACGAGTGAGGCGAATAGCTATTTGGCGAATCCAGAAAGGTTGCCGTGTAAACACATTCATCCTCCGGCGGTCGTTCCAAAAGTAACGTTGGATAAACATTCATCCGTTTTGTGAACAGTCCGTATTTTCCGGAGCTAAATGAATTTTCAACGAGATCTGGAGACTCGGGTAAGTGGTTGGCGTTCGAACAATCGTTCTCAACTTGTTGCGAGTCCAGAAGCCACCGAAAGGCCAGGTTCAGATTGGGCCCTTTACCAGTGGCTTGCCTTTCATAATATCCTTTTTTAGAAACGACAAAGTCAGAGTTGGGAAGTTTTGCTCAATTGCTGCTAATACAGTATTGATTCCGTCGGGTGGTCACATTCCACCACGGGGATATGAAAAATTTCGAGTGTCAACTTTTCCTTTAGCTACCCTGAAAAGAAATGGATGGCGCAAAGAGTACGAACTTCCCGACAAAGAAGGGATAATCATGATTGGAAACGACGTGTGGATCGGAGCTGGAGCCCTTATTCTCTCGGGAGTCACGATCGGTGACGGTGCCATTGTCGGAGCAGGCTCGGTGGTTACTCATGATGTTCCACCTTACGCTGTCGTGGGAGGTGTTCCAGCGAAGATCATTCGTTTTAGATACAACAAAGACCAAATTGAAGCCCTGTTAAAGATTGCTTGGTGGAACTGGAACATAGAGAAAATCAAGGCTAACATGGACTACTTCTATGGTGAAATAGACGCCTTTATCGAGAAGTTTTCTTAACTTCCAGCATCCATTCAGGTCAGAAAAAAGGATCTTCACGCTAAATTCATGATCGGTACACTCAAAATGGTGAACTTGACCAAATCTGAAAGTAGGAGCTAGCCGGTAATGCGAATTGGTTTCTTCTGTCCCACAATTAATAGGACCGGCGGAGGTGAGTGGGTTACCTTGAATATGATTAACTCACTCAAAGCCAGAGGGCACGAGATCGTAGTGTGTTCCAGTCAAAAAGTGGATTTAAATCGAATTCGAAATGTTTTTGGACGAGAACTCCTGTTTGACAAGGAAATCCATTTTTGGCCGTATATGTTCGACCCTTTCGATCCAAAGAGCATTTATGAAAATGTATTGAAATCATTTATGTGTAAATTGAGCTGTGATGTTCTAATAGATACTTTTTCAAATGACCTGCTACCTTGGAGCGACGCCGTTTACTTTCAAGGAGGCGCGCTTATTTCCTTTCTTCCCGGGGGCTTAAGGGGTTCCTTTTTTTTGCCCTTTCGCACTCTTTTAAAGCATTTCAGTAGAAGTCATGAGTACAAAAGCAAAATTGCCATGGCTTGTAGTAGGTTTTCAGCTAAACAAGTCAAGGATGTTGTTGGTCATGACGTTACAGTCTTGTATCCACCAGTCTCGGACTACTTCAAATCTTCAGATGTTGATGCGAATTCGCGTAGCGACATCGTGGTGACAGTGTCACGCTTTGCAGAAGAAAAGCGCTTGGAAATGGTGCCGAAAATAGCAAAATTATCGCCGGAAAGTTACTCTTTCTTGATCGCAGGCGCTTGTAGATCTCCGGAAGCTCTGTTTTCGGTTCAAGATTGTATTCGAAAACTGGGTGTGGAAAGAAGGGTGAGATTATTGCCGAATATTTCTCGACAGGAACTTAGAGATATTCTGCGTAAATCAAAGGTGTATCTGCATGCCAGTCAGAATGAGCCGTTCGGCGTATCCATAGTAGAAGCAATGTCGTCTGGCTGTATTCCAGTCGTGCCTAATTGCGGAGGTCCGACGGAGTTTGTTCCAAAAGAGCTTAGATATGAAGGCCTTGAAGACGCAGCATCCTTGGTCAAGTCATCAATGGCCGAATGGTCGCCCGAGAAGGCAGAAGAATTCATTGAAGCTTCTGAAAGATTTAGTGAAGAAAGATTCTGCAAAGAATTTATTGAGATTATGAAACTCTAAGGCATTGCACAGATATCTGATGATTGTGCGATAACCAAATGTGTTTCTTAGGGAGAATTTTGAGGTATATATGTCTGCGTCAAGGATTGTTCGAGGGATATAACTATGCAGCGACGATTGAAACCAGGTGTTTTTCCAATAGTGATAATTGTCCTGCAATTATCTCTTCTTTTCACATTCTTTTTTGACGTTCCTGTGGCTCGGCAAGTGATTGGTTTTCTGTTTCTCACGCTACTGCCGGGTTACGCCATTGTGCGACTTCTGAAGTTGAAACTTGAAAGAGTCGAGACCGTGCTTTTTTCAGTGGGATCAAGCCTCGCGTTCTTGATGATTTCGACTTTCTTCATGAACTTAGTTTTCCCGGTCATTGGAATCGCCAAACCTCTCGCACCAATTCCTATGTTGATAATTGCAAACTCTATGTTGGTCGTCCTAGTTATTATGGAGTGGCGGAGCTCAGCAAATATTGAGTTCCCCATCGAGCCGAGCAAACTTGCGCTGTTCGGAATTATTCTACTACTGCCGTTGGTCCTAACGATAATCGGGGTCTATCTGGTTAGAATTCCGCCTCATGTGAACAACACGATATTGCTAATTATGTTCATAACAATCTCAGCGTTGGTCGGACTAGCTTCTCTCCAGAGGAAATTTTTCCCTAAGGCTGTTCTCCCTATCCTCTTATTTGTTGTCTCAGTAGCGCTTCTGCTTCACACTTCCCTTTTTTCTAGCAATCTTCAAGGTGGAGACATCTTTGGCGAGAATTTTGTGTTCAGATCAACCTTGGCCAATTTGTACTGGGATCCCGCAATAATGGGCAGGCTCTCTGCAATGTTGAGCATCACGTTACTGCCCACCGCCTATTCTCTTATATTGAATATGGATTCTACGTGGGTACTGAAAATTGTTTTTCCCATGATTTTCGCCTTCGTTCCACTTGCTTTGTATCAGATGTACAAGACTCGATTGAGCACGGAGATCTGTTTCTTTTCCGCGTTTTTCTTTGTGTCAAACCTGGTTTTTTTCAATGAATTAGCCCAGCTAGCCCGACAGATGATTGGAGAACTTTTCTACGTGCTGTTGTTTCTAACATTATTCAGCAAAAGTGTTAAAGGATCAAGGAAGTGGCTACTTTTCTTTGCTTTCAGTTTCGGGTTGGTGGTCTCCCATTATGCCATGGCTTACATTTTTTTGGCTTTTATCGTTGCAACCTGGTTCATCAGTCGTTTGAGAAAAGGTGGCACGAAAATAACGATGAGTCTGGTCGTTCTGCTGGGAATTCTTGTCTTTGCTTGGTACATTTACACTTCTCAAGCATCAAACTTCAATGACCTTTTGGGAACCGTCAATTACGTGGGTAAAGGTTTTGCTTCTGATTTTTTCAACGCTCAGTCAAGAGGCGGTCAAGTGCTGCAAGCTGTTGGGGTTTCAGGGATTAGCACTTATTGGCACGTTATAGGCAGATATGTTTACTATGCGACAGAGGGTCTGATTATCGTAGGCCTAGCCCTCATGTTGCTGAAGGAACGAATTTCATTTTTCAATGACGATTACAATGTGCTAGTTTTTCTGAACCTCATTCTTTTGGGCGCGTGCATAATCGTTCCGAATTTTTCAGGCACCTTTAATGCATCGAGGTTCTATCACGTAACGCTGTTTTTCTTGGCCCCCCTTTGCGTTCTTGGAGGAGTCAAACTTATGAAGCTCATTTCACGAAACAAAATCAACGAGAAAATTCTCTCGATGATTTTGGTGCTGTGCTTGTTGATTCCATTCTTCTTTTTCCAGACCGGGTTTGTTTATGAAGTAACTAAGGAAGCGAGTTATTCATTGCCATTAAGTTCATATCGAATCGATCCTCTTACTCAAGCCAATTTGGGGCTTCTGACAGATGCAGAGGTTCATGCGGGAGACTGGATATCAGAGAATGCCGGGTTCTATAGGAATATATCTGCTGATGCATCGTCGTTGAACATTCTCGTTTACACTAATGTCAAAATCAGAAGCGACGTCTTTCCTGCGACGCCAATTCCATCTAGTTCATATATCTTTCTCCGGGAGTATAACGTAGCAGACGGAATTGTGTTCAGTGATCTCAGCCAGTATGGTTCGTTCAACTTAACCCAGATAGTTCCGCCCTTAAATGACACCAATTTGACATATTCCAATGGACTCAACCAAGTCTATAGTGTTCCCTGATCGGTTCTAGCTTTAAGGTTGAAGTAGTCCAAAAAGATGGGTTGGACATAGTGAACGAAGGTGATTCCTTATCAGTTTCTGTCGTGGTTTGCACGTATAATCGGAAGAATTTCTTGAAAGACTGTCTTAACTCAATTCAGGAAACAGATTTCCTAAAATCCCAATACGAAATAATAGTAGTAGATGGAGGTTCAAACGACGGCACAGATGCATTAGTTAGACAATTGCCTGGGATTCGCTTTGTTGTGGAACGGAGGTTCGGTCTGGCATATGCCCGAAACAGAGGAGCAGACTTGGCGAAGGGCACAATAGTAGCTTACACCGACGACGATTGCATTGTTGATAGACACTGGCTCAAGCATCTTGTTTTTGCGCTCCAGCAATTTCCATCAATTGCCGCGGTGGGAGGACCTGTTTGTCCAATTCACCCCGAGGCTATTCCGAAGAGAATTCTCGTTAAGGCTGCGTTGGGGCTTTTCGACGAAGGAGACAACATGAAGCTCACCAAAGGAATTATCACCTCAAACGCAGCGTTCAGAAAGGAAATCTTTCAAAGAGCACGTTTTGACGATACACTCGGAGCGAGCAGACGAGGAAAACTAGTGCTCTGCGGGGAAGACGTCGATTTCTGTAATAGCTTAACCGATTTCAAGCTCCGAATTCTGTACACACCCAGCGCAAAAGTATATCATCAGGTTCAAGCAAAGCGGCTTAGAGTGCCATACATCATCAAACATGCAGTTCACAATGGCATAACTTGGACAAGAATGAACTTGAAAAAACGTTCCAGGGTTTGGGCGATTAGGTATTCAGTTGGTCAACTGGTTCAGTACGGCTTAAGAGTACCCTTTGATACTTCATTCACCTCCTGCTACAACCTAGTGTATGGTATGTCCGCATTCTTCGTGAGTCTCACAGGTCTCGACAGACTGTTTCCCTAAGAATTACTTGAAATCATCTTGTACAAACAGGTCTAGAAAGGATCGAGAGAAATTCACATGAGTTCAGTGAGTTTTGTCAAAATCCATGATTCCACAGAGCGTTCGATTAAAGAAGGCATCTCTAAATCGTTGGATTTGATAGGTTATTCGTTCAGCAAGAAAAATGCAACTATTGTAATTAAACCTAACCTATGCTACTATTGGGATTACACAACCGGTCAGACTACTGACCCTAGATTTGTGGCTGCCCTAATTGATTTGATCAGAGAAAAGATTTCACCCAGTGCTGATATTTCAATCGTAGAATCTGACGCATCGGCTATGAAATGCAAATATGCGTTTAGAATCTTAGGGTACGAACAACTCTCAAAAGATCGCGGCGTTCGCTTAGTTAATCTCACAGAGGATCCTTGCGAATTCGTGCAGATTAGGGCTTGCGGTCAGTCTTTTCGTTTTATGATGCCCAGAGCAGTTCGCCAAGCAGATCTGAGAATAAACACACCAAAGATAAAGTACACTGTCGAGAAACTTGGGATTACCTGCGCTTTGAAAAACATTTTTGGCTGCAATCCCTTTCAGAAAAAATCCCTCTATCACAGACGAATAGATGAGACAATAGTTGCCCTTAACAAAGCAATGGGTTTTAACCTGTGCATTGTTGACGGGACCGTCGTTTCCGGAGTGCAGCCTCGCTGGTTAGGACTCCTGATGGCAAGCACCGATCCTGTTGCCGTTGATGCAGTTGCTGCAAGAATTGCAGGCCTGAACCCCGTGAGAATTCGGTATCTTAACTTAGCATCCAGGGAGGGTCTCGGAACCCTGAATTTTGCCTCGCACGGTGAGAGATTGGAGTATTTTATAGAAAGGTATCCCTGTAAGAGTCTCAAAAACAAACTAAGAAAAAGAACAAATGACCTCTTGGCGTTCACTGGCATGAACAAAAAGATCGGTCTCTAAAACTTCCACAATTGGTTAGATAGCATGAGAATCAAAGAAGTTGGGCTCGGCATAATTGGTCTCGGGTATGTCGGCCAAATTCACCTGAAGAACAGTCAAAAAATCGCGGGAGCACATGTTGCAGGAGTCGCCGACCTGTCAAAGAAGCACTTAAATTTTGCAAGGCAAAGCGGTGTCAAGAAAACATACAGCAATTATGCGGACCTGTTGAAGGATCCAGACATTGACAGCGTAATCA
>Ga0153916_10002631_pt1 | contig 13104 bp, 13 predicted proteins | sample Opewatmetagenome_FD_109642 | JGI IMG/M metagenome (GOLD analysis project Ga0153916, IMG submission 109642) | Freshwater wetland microbial communities from Ohio, USA - Open water 3 Core 3 Depth 4 metaG | ecosystem: Environmental > Aquatic > Freshwater > Wetlands | place: USA: Ohio, Lake Erie...
GCGGCTCGCCAGCGGCTATTGCGAGCCCTTCAAACCCTCAGCCCATCGGTCATAGAGCCGGTCCGCTACGCGGTTAAGCGCGGCGAGGCGGTCATCCAGATCGCGCTGCATTTCCTGCGGGTCCTGCACTGACGGAATTCGGGAAGCGAGGGACGTGACTTCGCGCTCCCAGTCCCGGCACCAGGCCGCGATCAGTTCGCGGGTCATTTCAACATGGCACTGCAGAGCCAGATGCGGGCCCAGCGCGAACGCCTGGTTAGCACAATGCTCGCTCGATGCGAGATTCTGCGCGCCGGTCGGTATGGCGAATGTTTCACCATGCCAGTGGAAGGCCAGGAATTCGCGCAGATCCCCGAACCAGCGGCTTGCCGCTGCGTCGCCGGAGATCCGGACCTTGCCCCAACCGATCTCCTTCACCGGGTTCCTGGTGACGGCGCCTCCGAGCGCCTTGGAAATAAGCTGCCCGCCGAGGCAGTGGCCGAGGACCGGGATGTCGCCGCGCACCGCTTGGCGGATCAGATCGCACTCCGGCTGGATCCACGGCAGCGGATCGTTCACGCTCATCGGTCCGCCCATGAAAACCAGTCCGGCAAATCGATCGGGGCTGTCGGGCACGCCCTCTCCCTGATCGATTTTGATAAGGCTCCACGGCAACCGGCGCGCATCGAGGTATGCGGCAAAGTACCCCGGGCCTTCGCTCGCGCTGTGGCGAAAGATAGCGACCGGCTTCATGGCTCTCCATATGGGGCGCGAAGCCAGATGCCGACGATCACCAGGCGGTTCTGAGGCTTCTACGCCCTAGCGGCGCGGGTTCTTTCCCGGCTTGTTCTTTTCGATCAGAGCGTAGGCCGAGTGGTTGTGGATCGATTCGAAGTTCTCCGATTCCACGACGTACCACTCGATGCGCTTGTCCTCGTTCAGTTCGCCCGCCACGTCGCGCACCATGTCCTCGACGAACTTCGGATGATCGTAGGCGTATTCAGTGACGTACTTCTCGTCAGGGCGCTTCAGCAGACCGTAGAGCTGGCTCGACGCATACTTCTCGGCGTAGTCGACCAACTCCTCGATCCAGACGAATCCCTTGGTGCCTGCCTCTATGGTGACGTGCGAGCGCTGGTTGTGCGCGCCATATTCGGAAATTTTCTTGGAACAGGGGCACAGGCTTGTTACGGGGACGACCACTTTCATGCTGAAGTTTTTCCGCCCCGCCCCGATCTCCCCCGTGAAAGTGACTTCGTAGTCCATCAAACTCCGCACCTTGGAAACCGGCGCGGCCTTGTTGATGAAGTACGGAAAACTCATTTCAATCACGCCGGACTCGGCCTCCAGGCGGGCGACCATCTCGCCAAGCATCACCTGGAACGTCTCAACGGAGATCTCGCGCTCGTGGGCATTGAGTATCTCCACGAACCGAGACATGTGCGTGCCCTTGAAATGGTGGGGCAGGTCCACGTACATGTTGAACATCGCCACCGTGTTCTGAATGCTTCCGCTGCGTTCGGTCACGCGGATGGGATGCCTGATTGCCTTGATTCCGACGCGGTCTATCGCAAGCCGGCGCTTGTCGGCGCTGTTTTGCACATCCGGGATGGCAGCGGAATCTCGCTTGTTCACGTCTGTTTCGATGGCCAAAAAAGGCATTTTGATTCTAGCATAGGGCTTTTTTCGAACCCGACACGCAAGGCTGGCGATGCACCTCAGCCCGCGAGGCGTTGCCGGATCGCGGCGGCCACGCCGGCCTTGTCCAGGCCCACCGAGCCGAGCAGAAGAGCGGGGTCGCCGTGGTCGATGAACCGGTCGGGCAATCCCAGTTGCAGCAGGGGCATCGATATGCCGTGCGAGGCAAGCACTTCGGCCACGGCGCTGCCCGCCCCACCCAGGACTTGATGCTCCTCGATTGTCACCAGCAATTCATGCTCGCGCGCCATGCGCAGTACCAGTTCCTCGTCCATGGGCTTCACAAACCGCATGTTCACCACGGATGCGTCGAGCTCGGCAGCCGCTTCGAGGGACGGCTGGACCATGGATCCGAAGGCGAGAATGGCGACGCGCCGGCCGGCGCGCCGTATTTGGCCCTTGCCGAGCGGCAACTGCGTCATCGCGCGCTCGATGTTCGAACCGGGACCGGTGCCGCGCGGATAGCGCACAGCGGCCGGGCCCTCGACGTGGCAGGCGGTGTAGAGCATCTGGCGGCATTCGTTTTCATCCGACGGCGTCATGATGACCATATTAGGCACGCAGCGTAGATAAGCGAGGTCGAACACGCCGTTGTGCGTCGCCCCGTCCCCGCCCACCAGTCCGGCGCGATCCAGCGCGAACACGACGGGCAGCTTCTGTATGGCAACGTCGTGAATGAGTTGATCGTAGCCGCGCTGCAAAAAGGTCGAATAGATCGCAACAACGGGTTTCAGCCCCTCGACAGCGAGCCCCGCGGCAAAGGTGACCGCGTGCTGCTCGGCGATGCCGACATCGAAATACCGCTCCGGATAGGTGCGCGCGAACTTTACCAAGCCGGAGCCTTCCCGCATCGCGGGTGTGATGCCCACCAGCCGCGGCTCGATTTGCGCCATGTCGCAAAGCCAGTCTCCGAATACCTGGGTGTACGTGGGCTTGTCGCCAATCGTCTTCTTGATTCCCTCGGCAGGATCGAATTTCCCCGGTCCGTGGTACAGCACCGGATCGGCCTCCGCGAGCTTGTAGCCTTGGCCCTTCCTGGTGACCACGTGCAGGAACTGCAGTCCCCGGAGACTGCGGATATTCTTGAGCGTCGGAATCAGTGCATCCAGATCGTGCCCGTCGATGGGACCGATATAGTTGAAGCCGAATTCCTCGAACAGCGTCGACGGCGAAACCAGTCCCTTGGCGTGCTCCTCGACTTTCTTTGCCAACTCGAGCAGCGTCGGCACGCCGCCCAGGACCCGCTCGCTCGCTTTCTTTGCGACGGAATAAAAGCGCCCCGACATGAGCCGGGCGAGATAGCGGTTCAGGGCGCCGACCGCGGGCGAGATGGACATGTCGTTGTCGTTCAAGATGACGAGCAGGTCCACGTCCATGACGCCGGCGTTGTTCATGGCCTCGAAAGCCATGCCCGCCGACATGGCGCCGTCGCCTATCACGGCAATCGCGTGGCGGCGCTCGCCCTTGAGCTTGGCAGCCATCGCCATGCCGAGCGCCGCCGAAATCGAGGTGCTCGAGTGCGCCGTTCCGAAGGTGTCGTACGGGCTTTCCGAGCGCCGCGGAAAGCCGGAAATTCCGCCCAGCATGCGCAGCCGCCGCATGCCCTCGCGGCGACCGGTGAGAATCTTGTGTGGGTAGGTCTGGTGGCCGACATCCCAGACGACGCGATCCTCGGGCGTGTTGAACACGTAGTGCAACGCTATGGTGAGCTCTACCGTTCCGAGATTTGAAGACAGATGCCCGCCCGTCTGAGACACCGACTCGAGCACGAAGGCGCGCAGCTCATCGGCGAGCTGGCCCAGCTGGCGCCGGTCCAGCTTTCTCAGATCCGAAGGATCGTTGATCGTGTTGAGCAGACCGTAGGGGCTTGCAGCCCGTCCTTCGGCCGCATGTGTCCCGCTCGGCTCGTCCCCGCCGCGAGCATCGGGCAAATCCTGTGCTCCCGCACCGCTGATGAAGCTCATGTCGGTTAGGTTACTCCTGCTTGAAAAGACGCTGTAAAAGGTTCTTCCGCCGCTCGCCCGCCATGGCGGTCAAAACTTCCGCAGCACGATGAAATCGGCGAGTTCGAGGAGCCTTTTTGGCGGTGCGCCGAATGGAACGAGCGCTTCGCGGGCCTGCGTCCTCAGCTCCAATGCAAGTTCCTTGGCGCGCGCAAGGCCCAGCGCCTTGACATAAGTGGGCTTGTTGTCGGCAGCGTCCTTGCCGGCGGTCTTGCCGAGAGTCGCCGTGGTGCTCTCGGCATCCAGAATATCGTCGACCACCTGGAACGCAAGACCTATGCACCGGGAGTAAGTATCCAGTCCGGCGAGCTGTTCCGCGCCCATCGATCCGGCGGTGCGCGCTCCGAGAGTGACGGAGGCACGGATAAGCGCCCCGGTCTTGTGGATGTGCATGAATTCGAGTTCGGGCAAAGCAAGCGACTGCCCGACGCTCTGCAGATCGATCGCCTGCCCTCCGGCCATTCCGCGGCTGCCCGCGGCGCAGGCAAGGATTCGCGCCATCTCGAGCTGCTCGGCCGGCACTGCCAAGCCGCGCTCGCACAGCAGCTGAAACGCGAGCGACTGCAGCGCATCGCCGGCCAGCAACGCGGTTGCCTGGTCGAATTCGACGTGAACGGTAGCCTTGCCTCGCCGAAGCACATCGTCGTCCATGCAGGGCAGGTCGTCGTGTACCAGCGAGTAGGCGTGAATCAGCTCCACGGCACATGCCACCGTGTCCAACCGCGCAAGAAGCTGCTCGTCGGCGTACCCGGCCGAAGCCTCGCCGGCCGCCTGCACGAGCAGGGGGCGCACCCGTTTTCCGCCACCCAGCACCGCATAGCGCATGGCCGCGTGGAGTCGAGCCGGCACGACGTCTTGCTTGGGCAGGTAGCGTTCCAGGGCTGCTTCCACCCGAGACTGGATGCGGGACATCCAGGCGGAAAATTCAGTCCTCTGAGTCGGCACCGGGGAAGTTCTTCAGGGCATCCTCTTCCAGAACCTTTACCTGCTGCTGGGCCTGAGCGAGCATCGTCTGGCAGAATTGCGCGAGCTCGAGGCCTCTCTTATGAGCAGCCAGCGTTTGTTCCAGGCTGAGCTTGCCCGATTCCATGTTGGCGACAATTTTTTCCAGTTCGGCCAGCGCCGCCTCGAAGCTGGTCGGCGAATCCGGTGACAGAGGTTTGGACATAGGCGCGAGGAGCGGCCGACGGGCGCCAAAAAAGAAGTGGCAACAATAGCTTATAGCCCGTGTCCGGTCAAATAGAGCACGTTCGGAGCAGGCGATTGAAGTTGGACCCGTCTCGGGTTTGGGTCTAGAATCGCGCCTCTTTTTTCGGTCCAAGCACACGAGAAAGGAGCCTGGGGCGTATGTCCGACTTGCCGGGAAGGCGAGCACTTCAGCCAAATGCCACCCAGCTGCCCGTGTCCTGGTATTTCGACGACGGGGTGTTCGAGCTGGAAAAAAAACTTCTCTTCGGCAAGGGACTGGGTTACGTGGGCCATGAGCTGATGGTGCCCGAGACCGGGGACTATTACAGCCTCGCATGGCGCGACCACGGTCATGTCCTGGTGCGCAATGAAGACGGCGTCGAGCTGCTGTCCAACATCTGCCGGCACCGTCAGTCCCTCCTGCTGCAGGGCCGAGGCAATGCGCAAAACATCGTCTGCCCGGTTCATCGGTGGACCTACGATATGCGGGGACGACTGCTCGGGGCGCCACATTTTCCCGACAATCCCTGCCTCGACCTCGCGTCGAAACCCCTGCGGAACTGGCAGGGCCTGCTGTTCGAAGGCGAGCGCGATGTCGCCGCCGATCTGGCCGACTGCAGCGTCGCGGCAGATTTAGATTTCACCGGCTACCTGCTCGACAAAGTGCAGATATTCGAGTTCGAGCAGAATTGGAAGACCTTCCTCGAGGTTTACCTCGAGGATTACCACGTGGTTCCCTACCACCCGGGGCTGGGTAATTTCGTCACCTGCGAAAACCTGCGCTGGCAGACAACGGATGCTTATTCGGTGCAGACCGTCGGGGTGATGAACCGTCTCGCCAAACCGGGAACGCCCGTGTATGCGAAATGGCACGAGGCGGTGCTCAACTTTCGCAAGGGAGAAGATCCCAAGTATGGCGCTATCTGGCTGCTGTACTACCCCAACGTCATGCTGGAGTGGTATCCGCACTGCCTGATCGTAAGCACACTGGTCCCGCGCTCGCCGCAGCACACAACCAACGTCGTGGAGTTCTATTACCCGGAGGAAATAGTTCTTTTCGAGCGCGACTTCGTCGAGGCCGAGCAGGCCGCATACTTTGAGACCGCCAGGGAAGACGACGAAATAGCACGGCTCATGGACCGGGGCCGGCGCGCGCTCATGGAAAGAGGCGACACCGATGCAGGCCCCTACCAGTCTCCGCTGGAAGACGGCATGATGCATTTCCACGAGTACATAAGGCGAAACCTGGGCTCGCAACTTCAGAGGCGCCCCGGTCTATGATTGCGTCGATGAACGAATCGGAAAATCAGTACCTCGAGCTCATGCGCCACGTGCTCGAGCACGGCCACCGCAAGGCTGACCGGACTGGAACCGGAACGCTCTCCGTATTCGGCTGGCAGATGCGCTTTGCGCTCGCCGATCGGTTTCCGTTGCTGACGACGAAAAAGCTCCACTTCAGATCCATCGCTTATGAACTGCTCTGGTTCCTTCGCGGTTCGACCAACGTTCGCTGGCTCCAGGAACATGGCGTGACGATTTGGGATGAATGGGCCGACGAGCAGGGCGAGCTAGGCCCCATATATGGCTATCAGTGGCGCAACTGGGAAGCGCCCGAGGGAAAGCGCATCGATCAGATCGCCGACGTGGTCCGATCCATACGGGAAGACCCCGGTTCCCGACGTCACATAGTCACGGCATGGAATCCCGCGGACATCGGGCGCATGAAATTGCCGCCTTGCCATGCCTTTTTCCAGTTTTATGTGGCCGATAAAACCCTTTCGTGCCAGATGTATCAACGCAGCGCGGATATTTTTCTCGGTGTCCCGTTCAACATCGCGTCTTATGCGCTGCTCACGCGCATGGTGGCGCAGGTATGCGAGCTGGAAGCCGGAGAGCTGGTTCATACTCTCGGCGATGCACACCTATACGCGAACCACCTCGAGCAGGCGAAAGAACAATTGCGGCGGGAGCCCCGCGCCGCTCCCCGCTTGAAACTCAACCCGGCCGTCAAGGACCTGTTCGAGTTCCGCTACGAGGACTTCACGCTGGAGGACTACGATCCTCACCCGCCGATCCGCGCGCCGATCGCCGTCTAGGGAGCCTCTAAAACTACGCTGAGTTGCGTCGCGAGTCAGCGAAGCTGCACGAGCGAAGAACGGAGAAGTGGAGAGCTTTTGCGCTCGCGCTCGCAATAGCTTGAGCCAGGGAGCGGTTATTTGCGTTTGCAGATATCGAACCCGTCGCGCCAGCCCGAGGCATACTGCGGCTGGTCCCGATATCGGACTTCGTCGCGCACGCGGGAGCCTTTCGAGCTCGCGCAGCCATCGGCGTACCCTTGCTTGAACTCGGGCGGGAAACCGCTCAGGTTGATATTAGGTGCGGGGGGACGCGCTGCGGTGGGCGTTTGCGCACAACCCGTGAGCGCGGCGCCCAGGATGGAGATAAGAAACCCCGCCGCCCAGGGGCGGCGGGGCTCACGCCGGCGATGTAAAGTGGGGAGGGTCACTCGACACGCCGTGTGAAAGGAACACTAGTGATTGTCTCGCCTGTCCGATGGACCTCGCGCGCTTCATCAAGTTCTCGTCGCCAGAGCGCCATTCAGCACCTTCACCTTGGTCCCGACCCCGTAAGCCGGCGGTGCGCTCTGCGAGAACGTACGATATGAACCGTCATCCATGTGCACGGTTACGCGGTAGACGAGCCGCTTTTTGGCGCTTCGTTCGCGGTCCGGCTCTCCGGTTGCCGCCATCAGGTCCTCGTTAAGTTCGAAGGTCCGGATCATCGACACCGTTCCGCACGAGGCGCATTGGCTCGTTATTGCATGGAAATCAGCGGGGATGGCGATAGGGTCGGCCGCCCGCTTGCTGCCGACCGTGGAAATAAGGCCCATCATCGACGCAGCGCCTATGGCGCAAAGAACAATGGCTGCCAGAGCGACTGCGAGGAGCACCTGATTCGCGCGCGAAACGCCGTGGCTCGAGACATCCATGGGTGGGTCCTTGCAATCGCCGTGCCAGACATGGGCCGCTCGTTCAGGATCAACGGCTTGAAACGCATTTCTGAGAAATTACCGGCGCGCACTCGTCGCCGTGCGGCGACGGAAAATTGAAACGGAGCACTAAGGCCTTGAAGAGTGACAAGCTTGCCGTGTCGTTATGCAGCGACAAGATGTGGCGAGTTATCGTCCTAGACCTTCGCGAGCTTGAAAGCCTTGGGCTCCAGCTGATGACGTTCAAGCAGCTTGTAGAACTCGGTACGATTTCTTTGCGCGAGCTTGGCGGCCTGCGTTACATTGCCGGCGGTCATGCGCAGGATCCGGATCAGATAATCGCGTTCAAAAGCGCGGCGCGCTTCCTCGAGCGGTTCGAAAGGTGTGGGCTCCTGGCGCAGCGCCTGCTGGACAAGAGAGGCAGGCACGACGCCAGCCGCGGAAAGAGCGACCACCTGTTCGACCACGTTGAGCAACTGTCTGACGTTTCCGGGCCATGGAGCGGCGAGGAGCAACTCCAGTGCGTCGGTGCTGAACGCGCAGACCTCCTTGCCATAGCGCCCGGCCACTACTGAAAGAAAGTGCTGCGCGAGCGGCACGATGTCTTCGCGACGTTCCGCGAGAGGCGGCAGGGAAAGCGACACCACGTTGAGCCGGTAGTAAAGATCCTCGCGGAACTGGCCCTCCTTCATCTGCACTTCGAGGTCCCGGTGCGTCGCTGAAATGATACGTACGTCAACCGGTACTGCCTGCGTGGCGCCGACCGGGCGTACCTCGCGCTCCTGCAGCACGCGCAGCATCTTCGCCTGCAGCGCGAGCGGCATGTCGCCGATCTCGTCTAAAAAAACCGTCCCGCCGTTGGCCGCGGGAAACAGGCCCTTGTGGTCGTAGTTGGCGCCGGTAAAAGATCCCTTGCGGTGCCCGAACAGCTCGGATTCCAGAAGATTTTCGGGGATGGCTGCGCAGTTCACTGCCACGAAAGGACCCTCTGCACGCCGGCTTGCCCGGTGAATTGCCCGCGCGAGCAACTCCTTGCCGGTGCCGCTCGCCCCCTGAATGAAGACACTCGCCTCGGATTGGGCCACCATGCGCGCCTGGCGCAGCACATCCTCCATTCTCGGACTGACGGTCACCATTTCGCGCCGCCAGTCTTCCTCCGCAGACTGGGTGCCGGCGTTGCCCGAAAACTTCAGTGCTTGTTCCACCTGCTCGAGCAGCAGCTTGCCATCGAACGGCTTGGGCAGGAATCCGAATACGCCGCGTTTGGTTGCTGCAACGGCATCCGGTATGGTGCCGTGCGCGGTCAGGATGATCACCGGAAGCGTCGGAGCCTGTTTGTGAATTTCTTCGAACAGGGAGATGCCATCCATTCCGCCCATTTTCAGATCGGTAATCACGAGCTGAGGACGCGACGCCGCGAACGCGGCCAAAGCGCGCTCGCCGCTTTCCACGGCCTGAACCTGGTAGCCGGCCGCCGACAAGCGCATGGAAACAAGCTGCAGGATGTCGGGTTCGTCGTCGACCAGCAGGATGGAAGCCTTGCTCATGGCGCCTTTCCCTGTTCGCGATCGATCAACGCCCGATCGATCGCACGCAATCCGTCCAGCTGCTCTTTGAGCTGCGCGACCCGTTTCTGGTCTCGAACTCGCTCGCTGATCAATCCGTGCACGAGGACGGCCAACTGCTTCAGCGGCCCCTTCGTGGACGCGTTGGCGACCAGGGGATCGAGCAAGGCAGCGGCCCGGGCGTCATCGTTGAAAGCAGTCCCCGGCGTCGCAAGCGTCAGGGCTAGCCGCAAGCGCGAGTAAGGCCCCGAATCCCGAGCGTACTCCTGGTTCGCCGCAGCCAGCAGGTGCGCCTGCTCCTCGGAGTGCAGCGTCGCCATGCGTTGAAAATAGGCAACGAGGTCGACAGCCTGCCGAGACTCGGCATCGCCCGCGCGCGACTCGAGTTCAACGATGCGCCTGGATTGGCGATCGATGGTTCGGAGCAACTCGGCTTTAGAAGGCTCCGCGGTCTCGGACCGCGCTGCGTCCTTCTTATAGGCGATCGATGGATTCTCTGCGCCGGCCCGGGCGGGAGCGACCGTGCGGCCCGGGGAGACGCTGCGGGGGTCGCCGGCAGGGCGCGTTTCCACCGCGGCGCGGCTGTCCGCTCCCGGAGGGAATTGCGAGCACCCGGCGAGAACCAGGCTCACAGTCAACAGCAGGCGCTTCATTGGCTTACTAAAGGCTCCATGGGTAGGGTTACGCGGAAATGGGCGCCCGGGGCGCTGCCCTCCGCTACCTGGATGTTGCCACGATGTGCCCGGACGAACTCTTTCGCTATAGCCAGCCCCAGGCCGCTTCCGCTTACGCGACCGTGGCGCCCGTGCCGACCTCGATAAAACCAGTCGAAGATTCGTTCCCGATCCTCGTTCGGAATGCCCGGCCCGGCATCGCCTACTTCGATTTCTATATTCGATGCTCGGCGCCGCAATCCGAGGGAGATGGTCCCGCCGTCCGGGGAATACTTGATCGCGTTGGACACCAGGTTGTCGATGACGACGCGCAATTTTTCGAAATCCGCCGAAACGGTCAGGGGCTCCAGGCGCACCTGGGCCCGTATGCCGCGCGTGGCAATGGCGAGCCGGTGATCGCTCAGCACGCGCCGGACCACCTCGTCGACCCGCACGGGCGCGAGGTGCAGCCGGGCGACGCTTTCCTGCGCCTGCTGGTAATTGAGCATGCCGTCGATCATGGCCTGCAGTTGTGCGCTCTTTTCCTTCAGGATCGTGACAATCTGCGACTGGGCCGGGCTGAGGGTGCCCGCGGTGCCGTCGGCCAGCAGTTCCGAGCCCTCGCGAAGCGCCGTGAGCGGCGTTTTCAATTCATGGGAGACGTGGCGCAGAAACAGCTGTTTCTGCTCCTCCGCCTCCACCAGGCGCTGGCGCAGCCATTCCAGCCGCCCGCCGAGCTGGTACAAGTCGGCCGGGCCGCTGATGTGGATGTCGCCGCCGAACTGCCCGCCTCCGAGGCGACGGATCGCCTGGTCAAGCTGCCGGATCGGCCTGGCAATGAAAAAAGTGAGCGCCACGCAGATCAGGATGCCGAGCGGCACCGTGGCAAACAGGTGCCACCACAGGATTTCCTGTGCGTGTGCAGCCGTGGCGCGCAGGCGCTCTACCGCGCGGTCGGTGAGGCGGTTGCTCACGTCCAGTACCCGGCGCGCGAGATCGGACAGATCGGCGTAGCCGCTGATCAGTTGGCGCTTTTCCGCCGGGCGGGCAGGCGCGCGTTGCAGTTGTTCAAAAAGATCCTGCTCCTTGTCGATGGTCTTGTTGAGCTCCACCAGTTGGGCCTCGTCCAGAGGCAGAAGGGAAAGCTCGCTGGTCGTGAGCTTGAAGCGCTTGCGAACGCGATCGTAATCGTCCAACAGCACCGGGTCGTCGAGGACCAGGTACTGACGCACCGTGCGTTCCAGCGTCGTCACCTGCTCCATGAGCAGGCGGCTGGCCCTTGCTGCCTGGGCCGCCTGGCCGACCGCGGTCTGGCTCTGGTCGCTCAAGCGCTCTATCAGCAGCGCTGCGTTCACGAATGCGATCATCAACGGCAGCACCACGGCCGCGAAGGCGAGCAGCAGCAGCCGAAGAAAGGAGCCCGGGTAATAGTTCCTGATCGCGTCAAGGCCGAATTTCATCGATCGCTATAATGCCCGCTGAGTATTCCCGCTTGGGCTTTTGCCCGATCATCCGTATGTCTGTCTGCTGAACCGTGCCCGAGACGCGTCCAAGGCTCTCGATCGTCGCGGCCGTGGCGCGAAACCGCGTCATCGGTGTGCAGGGAAGGCTTCCCTGGCGGCTTCCCGAGGATCTGCGCCGCTTCAGATCCCTGACTTTGGGACACCCGGTGATCATGGGGCGCAAGACATATGAATCCGTCGTGTCCGCCCTCGGAGGTCCGCTGCCCGGACGCTCCAACATCGTGATCAGCCGTTCGACCGCATTCAGCGCGCCGAACTGCAGCGTCGCCGATTCGATCGACAACGCGGTCTTCCTCGCCGCCCGGCAGCCCGGGGGCGAGGATTCGTTCGTGATTGGTGGTGCAGACATCTACCGCCTGGCCTTGCCGCTCGCGACACGCATGCACCTGACCGAGATCGACGCGGAGATCGAAGGAGACACCTATTTCCCTGCGTTCAGTCGCAATCACTGGACCGAAACCCTCACAGAGCCGGGCGGCGCGCAAGGAGATCTGCGTTACCGCTTCGTGAGCTACGAGCGCCGCTGAGTGTCCTACCAGTGTTGGCCGAAGCCGAAATACAGGCTGCTTCTCGGATAACCGGGTCCGTAGGGGTACCCCCAATAAGGTGAATAGAACCCGTACGGCCAGTAACCATACGGGTAGCCATATGTAAAGGGCTCGAGCGGATACGCGGGGGCATTCGTGATGCCCTGTTCGCCGTAACGCAGATAGGCGAGCACCTCTTCGGGTACACCACGCGAGCGAAGCGTCGCAGCCTGCTCGGCCGAGATCGCGTATCTTGTTCGCGAATCGCGCAGCGTCTGGATGATGAAGCCGGCCGGCGTCCCGGAGCGCGCCATGTCGACAATCTCATCCAGGGTGACGGGCGAGGACCTCAGCGGCGCAATGGGGCCGGCCGCCCCTTCGGGGAGCCGTTCAATACGCGGAGGCCACGCAGGCGACGTCGCACAGCCAGCGGCGATCGCCAGCAAAAATACCCAGACCCATCGCAGGCGCGACATCGAACCACTGTAGCGCCACTCGCGCGCGAGCGCAATTCACTGACCGCTTGTTTCTATACCACGCGCACCTCGGGCAGCGGGAAGCCGTTGAACTGGCTCGCGTACGCGGTGGTATAAGCTCCCGCATTGCGGATGTAGATGAAGTCTCCCTCCTGCAGGTCGGAAGGCAGCAATTCGTCGCGCATCACCACGTCGATCGAGTCGCAGGTCGGCCCGGCAATCGTCCAGGGAACATCCGGGCCGCTGCGGTCGGTGCGCAGCTTGTACTTCAGTCCCTCGGTCGTCTCGATGATGCCGCCGAACAGCCCCGCATCGAGGTACATCCACCGCTTGCCCGAGCGCGTCGTCGTACCGACCACCCGGCAGACAAAATAGCCGGCGTCGGAAACCATGTAGCGGCCGGGCTCGGCAATCACCCGCACTTCCTCCGGAAAAGCCTCCAGCGCCCGATTGACCACGTCTCCGATGACCTCGATCGAAGGGATGGGCTTGACATGCCTTAC
>Ga0153916_10002632_pt1 | contig 13103 bp, 8 predicted proteins | sample Opewatmetagenome_FD_109642 | JGI IMG/M metagenome (GOLD analysis project Ga0153916, IMG submission 109642) | Freshwater wetland microbial communities from Ohio, USA - Open water 3 Core 3 Depth 4 metaG | ecosystem: Environmental > Aquatic > Freshwater > Wetlands | place: USA: Ohio, Lake Erie, Old...
AATGAGGTGCAGGTGGTGATCGTCGGAATCACGGAGAACTCGATATTCCCCGGCTCGGTCTTCATCTCCGAGGGCAACATCAACCGCCTCTACCCGACGACTGCGGAGTACCGCCTGTTTCTTTTCAAGACGCCGGATCCCCCCGCCATGGTCTCCTACCTGGAATCTAATATGACGGCGTACGGAATGGACGGGACGCTCGTCGAGAACCTGGCGAGGAGCAACCTCTCGGTCGAGTGGTCCTACATGGGCTTATTTCAAGCGTTGCTGCTGCTAGGGCTCCTGGTCGGCATCTTCGGCCTCGCCGTGAGCTCGGCGAGGGCGGTGGAGGAGAGGAAGGCGGAGATTGGCACGATGCGGGCGATCGGCTTCGGCAGGTCGATGGTCATGAAATCGCTCCTGCTCGAAAGCGTCCACATCGCGTCCCTCGGGGTACTCATCGGCATCGCGGCGGGCCTGTTGACCTCGTTCCTGTTCTTCGGGAGAGGCACGCTCCTCAGCAATAACGCGGCGATCCCCTGGCTCGCGATGTTCCTCGTAGTCATCGTGGTGGACGTCACAGCCCTCTTGGCTGCGATTATCCCGGCAAATAGAGCGGCGAGGATGCATCCGGTCGATGCGCTCAGGAAAGAACAGTGATTCCGCTGTTCATCTGGGGTCAAAGTGCAATGGAAACGCCTTTTAGGAGGTGGAATATGCCAATAACAATGATGATACTGTCAAGCCATACTAAAGCAGGCCATCTGTGGTGTGACACACCGACTCATCCAAGGGTCTCTAAATGAATGTGGGCAGGTTCACATCATTGGTGTCAGTAGCCGTGCTGGTCACAGCTATCTTCATGCCACATCAGGCCGCTGGCGGGAATTTCGTCGGGACCCGCGGATCGGACACCACCGGCTCATGGACCGAGTTCAGAGGCAACCTGAACAACACGGGGTACTCCACGTCGACCGTCCCCGCCACGAATGACACTTTCCTCACATTCGCAACCGGCTGGCCGATTTTCTCGTCCGCCGTGGTGAGCACGGACATCCTTTATTTCGGCTCGAACGACTATAATGTCTATGCCCTGAACCTTGCGACCGGAAGCAAGCTCTGGAATTACACGACCACGAGCGATGTTCAGGCAACGCCTCTCGTGGTGGGTGACACACTCTACATCGGCGACATGGACAAGACCCTGTATGCCCTGAACCGCCTCAATGGCTCCTACCGATGGAATTTCACGGCCACCAACAGCATCATTTCGTCCGGGAAGTACTACGACGGTTCCGTCATCTTCGCATCCAAAGATGGCAATGTCTACTTCGTCAACGCAACGACGGGCCTCGAATCCTACCCGCCATATTCGGCCGGCGATCAGATTTGGGGCACTCCCGCAGTGGTCGATGGGACGGTGATCATCGGCTCGAACGACGGCAACGTCTCGAGGGTCCGCATCAGTGACGGATTCGTGATGTGGAAATATCCGTTGCCTATAGGACTGCATGAGGTCGCGACTTCTTCAGCCGCTGTCTATGCGGGCAGGGTATTTTTTGGCAGCGACGATAGCAGCGCGTACGCCCTGAACCTCGAAACTGGAGCGCTCGTATGGAGATTCCAGACGGGAAATCGCGTTTACGCGACACCGGGAGTGCATGCTGGGAGAGTCTTCATTCATTCAGGGGACGGTGAACTCTACGCGGTCCCGTTCGACGATCCGAACGGCGATGGATTGATCTCTACGAACGAAATCCTTTGGCAGTTCCACACCGGCGACGGCACCGAGGGCACCGGCATCCCTGGGGAAAGTGGTTCCTCTCCAGCCATCGCGGACGGCAAGGTGCTTGTCGCAGCGAGGACCGGATACCTCTACTGCCTGGACGAGGAGACGGGGGTCGAGGTCTGGAGCTATCATACCGAGCAGGCAATCCAGCGTTCGTTCTCCTCGCCCACGGTCGTGGACGGGCGGGTCTTCGTCGGACTCTCGGACGGCACCATGTACGGATTCGGGGCATCGGCGCCAGGGATGTCGGTCACTATATTCCCCGCCTTGACCGTGATCGAGGGTCAGCGTGCCATGGAGATTGTCCTCAACGTGACGGCCGGTGGATTCCCTGTCGAGGGAGCGTTCGTCTCGTTCGGTGTGACGGCGGGGACTCTCTCGCAGGGCGGCGCGAGCACTTTGGCTGATGGCCAACAGAAGGTGAAGTACCTCGCACCGAGCGTCACGGGGAACATGACCGTCAGAGTCACCGCCGAAGCGACGAAGTATGGGATGGTGAAGGCTTCGTCATCCACCTACATCACCGTCGTCCCGGCGCAGGACTACGGGACCGCTTCCGGGACGGCGTTCTCCCTCGGCAACTACTCGCTTCTGCTGGCGGTTATCGCGGTACTGGTGGTCACGAACATTGCGATCTATGTTGCGATGGTTCTCAGAGTGAGGAGGAGGAGGTCGCAGACTTGAGGGGAATCACGAGGAGCATGCTCATCCTGGCAGCTGTGGCGACGATTCTCCTCTCGAGGGCGCCACAAGTGATGGCCGCTGGCAACCTCGGCGACCTCCAGCTGGTATGGAGCAGGTCAGACGGACACAATGCGACTTCATGGTCAGTCCGGTGGTCGCCGGACGGGACGATGCTGTCGCAGACATTCTTCGACAACAGCACCGTCGTTTGGAATTCCACGACCGGGGCGAGGATCGTGAAGCTTGGTTCGCACGCGAACTCGACCGCCGAGGGCAGGACCAGATGCGACGGGAACCAGACATGCGCGATAGCGGCTCATATGCCGTCGAGGGTCACGGCGTGGTCGCCAGACGGGAGGTACATGGCCGTTGGCGGCGACGACACGATTATCTGGGTATTCAACACGACGAGCTGGGGAGTGGCCAAGACTTTGACCGGTCATCTTGGGAGCGTGTTGACGCTCGATTTCTCTCCCGACGGGAGGTATCTGGCCTCGGGCTCGGGCACGGACAAGGTCTTCATGAATAACATCCCCGAGAACCTGATTAAGGTCTGGGACTTCGAGAGAGGAGTCGCCATCGCGAACATGACCGGACATACCGACGGCGTCATGGAGGTGAAGTGGTCCCCGGACGGGAGCAGACTCGTCTCGGCCTCCGATGACAAGACGATGAGGATGTGGAATACGACGGATTGGTCCTACATGTTCACGCTCAGGGGGCTCGCTGGCGGCGTCCTGGCCGTCGACTGGTCGCCTGACGGCACGAAGCTCGTGTCCGGGAGCAGGGACTACAAGATGGCGCTCTGGAACGCCAGCAACGGACGCCAGATTACGAAGTGGAGCGCGCCCAACTGCGTCCGGTCGGTGGACTGGCACATGGACGGGGACATCATCGTTGGGTCCGGCGTCGCCGAAGCGATGGTGATGATCAGGAACGCCACAACGGGGGTCGTGCTGCAGACCCTCGAGGACAACAAAGACGCCGGTGGCGTGCCGGTCGGGGCGATCATGTCGGCGAGGTGGTCACCTGATGGACAGAAGCTGGCGATCGCATCGGGCAAGGAGATGACGATCAGGATCTATGCCTTCGGCCTGACGAGGCCGACAACCGAATCGGGAATCCCCGCCTGGGCGCCTGGCGTGGGGGCATACATTGCTATCATTGTAGCTTCGACTCTGGTGACCTGCTTGATCATGATACGACAGGTCAGAAGAACGGAGAGAAGGTGAGGGCCCTTGAAAGTGAAAGTGGCCTTCGCAATGATGTTCGCCATCCTTCTCGTTCTCCCCAACGCATCAGCACTTGCAGTCGACGCGGCTTTCCTCGGCAGCGCTCCAGGGCGGTTCAACTCGATCGAGATCAATGATGTTGACAAGGACGGGAACAAGGAGGTCATCTTCGGCAACTACGAGGGCTACGTCAATAGCATCCAATGGAAGGGAGGCGAATACAAGGCGGAGATTCATCTCGGCCCGTTCGGGCCTCGCCTCTGGGGGATTCACGTCGACGATATCGACTCGGACGGGCATAGCGAGATCATGGCGGGTGACGGGGAGGGCAGCCTCAGGGTGTTCAACGCCACAGACCTCCAGCTGAGATGGGAGCTCGACGGTCTCGTCAGGGATGTACACGGAATCGCGGTTGGCGATGTGAACAACGATGGAGACGATGAGATCGTCGCGGGGGGCGGCTACAAGATGGACTACCCGCTCAGCGCGGTCTACATCATCGACCCGCTCAACGGCTCCATGGAGAACTCCTTCCTGCCGGGGAACGCCAGCAGGATGAGGTCGTTCGAGATTGCGGATATCGACCACGATTCCTACAATGAGCTGATATTCGGCACGGGCGAGGCTCTCGGTGAGACGCCTGGCATCGGCCGCCTGTACGTCTATCAGATCAATGGTCAGAACATCGTCCAGGAGTGGAAGAGCGACGACCTGAATGGCGACTGCGTGAGCGTCAAGGTCGTGGACGTCGACGGCGACGGGAATCTGGAGATAATCACTTCGAATGGATACAGGGAGGGTCCGGGCTTCGCGTTCATGTTCCGATATGTCGGTTCCGGCGGCGAAGGCAGCCCTCCGACATATCAGCGCCTCTGGGAGAGCGAGAACATAGGCCCGAAGGCCTGGGGGCTGGACGTGGCGGACATCGACGGCGACTCGATCAACGAGATCGTCATTGGGAACAGGGCGGGCTATATCTGGATATTCGACGGGACGAGCCGTTCGGTCGAATGGAAAAGTCCTCTGCTCGGCTCTGATGTGCTCGGCCTTGCCCTCGGCGATGTCGACGGCGATGGGCAGATTGAGATTGTGGCGGGCCAGGGAGGCTATCAGGGCAAGGCGGACTTCACGAGCGCCTACACCGCCCCGCACATCTTCGTAATTGACGGCGCGAAGCACACGATTGAGTACACGCTTGGCGGGAGGGACTACGCGGGCTGGGCCTTCGAAGTCGCCATCGCGGCTCTCGTGATCACGTTGCTCGTAGGCATCAATGTCTACATCAAGGTCAGGAAGCCGAAGGCGGCGAAGGTGGAGGTCGCGAAATGATCGAGGAGCTTCTCGCGGCGGCGGCGGTTGGCGGTTCACTCGGCAACGCGTGGGTCTGCGCGCTTCTCTCCCTGGGCTGCTCCATCGACAGCAAGAAGGGCGGCGCTTCATTCATCGCTGGCAGGTTCCTGGGGCTGATCCTCCTCGGAGGAGCGATTGCAGGTCTCGGCCTCGTCCAGGATCTGAACCCGGTCTACTTCCTCGTCACGTTCGGCGCTCTTACCGTTGCGCTCGGGGTCTTCGTCCTAGTCAGGGTCCTAACCAGACACCACATGGCGAAGCACGGGCATTCTCTCCTCAGGCTGTTTCACAGGGGGATGCACCACGGGAAGGGCCAAAGAGCGGTTATGGCAGATGGCGGCGAGATCGACTTCGAGGGGAGTTCGAAGGCGAAGATCGCCTACATATTCCTCCTCGGCGTCGTCAGGGGAGCGACGCCATGCGTCAAGATCATGGTGCTGGCCCCGCTTCTCATCTCAGTCGACTTCGGCTTGGCGATCGGCATGGTCATGGTCTTCGCGGCGGCATCGACGATCTACCCGGTAATCGGATTCCTCTCAGGCAACATCCTCAGGCAGTCGAAGAAGTACGCTCTCTACATGAGGGTGGGAGCCGCGCTGATGATGATCACTCTTGGCGTCTACTTCATCGTGAACGCGTTCGTGAGCACGCACGGAGGCGAGTAGGGGGTCATGAAAAGGCAGCACAGGATCTCGAGGCCGAGGCTGGCGTTCCAGGTCACAGCCCTGGTGCTCTTCAACTGCATGGCCTTCGGGATCGCATCGTTCGGCGAGACGCCTTACCTGAGGGACATCTACTGGCCGAACGCCACGACGAAGTTCTTCGCGAACGCTCCGACGTATTCGCTCGTCTACAAGCTGCAGGACACGACTGTGGCGGAGTTCAAGACGCTCTACACTGACATCGTGCTGCCGATTTTCATCTTCATCATACTGGTGCTCATCCTCGGTCGTGTCTGGTGCGCATGGCTCTGCCCCCTCGGTCTGCCGCAGGACCTTCTCTCCGGTCTCAGGAAGCGGCTAGGCATCCCCTATTACCGGATGTCGAAGACCGTGAGCGATGCCCTTCATGCGATGAAGTACCTCGCACTGTTCCTGATCCTCTCTTACACGGTCGCACTGGGCATGCCGGGCACGGGCCTGAGCCAGCTGAGGACGAGCCTGCCGATACCGTACGAGTGGATCGATCCGAATAGGGCCCTCTATGTCTATCCGCAGATCTGGCTCGGCATCTTGCCGCCATCGACGATCGTCCCGATAGTCTCCATTGGCACCTCGATCTTCTTCATTATCATGTGCTTCGTCATCAGGCGGTTCTGGTGTCACATCTGCCCAGCCGGTGCGCTCATGGGCCTCGTGCACAGGCGGTCCTTCATGCAGCTGACGAAGGACGCGACGAAGTGCACCAGCTGCAGGATCTGCGCAAGGGTTTGCCCCATGGGCATCGAGAACATGTACAAGGAGAAGACGAGCCGCAACGTGACCGCGCGGAACTGCACGCACTGCTACTCGTGCCTTGAGGCGTGCCCCGAGGACGGCGCGCTCTCTGCGACATTCATGGGGAAGAAGATCCTCGCCTCGAAGTCGATGGTCGATTATCCAGTCTAGGGAGAGATTGAAGTGAGCCTGCTGAAGAGAAAGGGAATGGGACCGACGAGAAACGATGCGAAGGCGCAGGCGGACTCCGGCGCGCGTGAGAGGATCAAGTCTCTCGTGGCGGGTCGGGGGGCCGATATGACCTCGAACAGCATCAAGAAGATCGAGGCAGAGGCGCAGAAGCTTGCTTCCCTGAAGAACAAGCCGGCCGCGATGGACTACTTCATCGAAGTCGCGAGGATACATGACAGGCGCGTCAAGGAGATCAACCATTTCAAGGCGAAAGGGGGGAAGGTGGTCGGGACGCTCTGCAACTTCGTGCCTGTCGAGCTGATCGACGCGGCGGGGGCCCTCCCGGTCGCCCTCGGATGCGGTTATCTCCCGCCGGTAGGCCTTGGCGAGGCGTACCTCGGCGACCCGAACATGTGCTCGATCGTCAAGGCATGCGCGGGCTGCATGATGATAGACGACTTCCCACTTTTCTCCCAGTGCGATGCAATCATCGCCCCCGCGCCGTGTGACGCGAAGCTGAAGATCTCTGACGAGTTCAAGGAAGTCCGGGCGATTGTCCCGATGAACGTGCCCCGCATCAAGCAGGGCGAATCGATCCGCAGGCAGTGGATACAGGAGATAATCACTGTCAGGAACAGGATGGAGATGCTAACGGGGAACAAGATCAAAAGGAAGAACCTCCGGGCGTCGATCGAGAAGTACCAGCGTGCCCACAAGGCCTGGAGGAGGTTGCTGGATACGAGGAAGAAGGGTGATGTGCTCTGGGGCAGGCATTTCCTCCTGATAGCCTGGCTCGCCTACGTCGACGACATCGTGCGGTGGACGGAGAACGTGAACAGGCTCTCTGACGAGCTGGAGAAGACGGTCTCGGCGAAGAAGAACGTCGCGAACGGGGACGCCCCCCGCGTCATGATCGCAGGTTCTCCAATCATGTGGCCGAACTGGAAGCTGCCGGATATAATCGAGGAGGTCGGCGCGGTCATCGTCTCTGACGAACTCTGCTCTGGCACGAGGGTACTCTACGACCCCGTCGTGGTTGACGAATGGACCGAGAGGGCGATGCTGGACGCGGTTGCGGACCGCTATCTATTCCCCTCGACCTGTCCGTGTTTCACTCCGAATGTCGAGAGGGAGGAGAACATCATCAATGAGGTGAAGAATGGCGGCGTCGAGGGAGTCATCTTCCATGCGATGCAGGGTTGTCATCTGCACACGCTGGACGCGACGAGGCTGACGAGCTTGCTCAAGGGGATGGGCATCCCCGCCTTGACGATCAGGAGCGAATTGAGTGACGGGGACATCGGCCAGATTAGGATCAGGGTCGAGGCTTTCCTCGAGATGATTCAGGCGAACAGGGCGGGGGTGGAATAGAACCGTGAGCGCAATCCCTGAGTCGATATCGGTTCATCCCTGCTATAGCTTTGAGGCTCACTGGAAGTTTGCGAGGATGCATCTGCCGGTCGCTCCCGCGTGCAATATCCAGTGCAGGTTCTGCAACAGGGCCTTCGATTGCTCGAACGAGACGCGGCCAGGCGTGACTTCGAAGTTGCTCAAAGCGGAAGAGGCGGTGTCACTAGTGCACCGCGTCTGCGAGAATGTCGGGAATCTCTCCGTGGTTGGAATCGCGGGACCGGGGGAGCCCCTCGCGAACGAGGAGACGTTCAAGACGCTCAGGCTGGTTGGCGGGGATTTCCCGGACATGACGCTCTGCCTCGCGACGAACGGCCTTCTCCTACCGCAGTGCGTCGACGAGCTCGCGTCCCTCGGGGTCAAGTACGTCACCGTCACGATAAACGCGCTCGAGCCCCAGGTTGGGGCGGATATCTACTCCTGGGTGAGGGATGGCGGCAAGACGCTGGCGGGCCGGGACGCATTCCAAGTATTATCAGAAAGGCAGTGGGAAGGGTTGACGAAGTGCGTCGACAAGGACCTCGTGGTCAAAGTCAATTCGGTGCTCATCCCCGGCATCAACGAGAAGGAACTTTCGAGGATTGCGCTCAGAGCGAGCGAGTCGGGAGCGCTGGTCCAGAACGTCATCCCGTTCCTGCCCGTCAGGGGCAGCGAGTTCGGGGGGAAGAAGGCGCCGGTCGGGCTTGAAATACGAACGGTCAGAGATGAGTGCAGTAAGCACATCAGGCAGATCGAGCACTGCGCAAGGTGCAGGGCCGACGCGATAGGCCTTTTGGGTTGTGACATTTCGAAACAGTTCCAGTGATTATTTCTTGGAGAGCTGGCATGGACTCGTCAAATATGTTTGCGAGCGGGGAGAAGACGGCAAAAAAGAGCCTGGAATACTGTTTTCCCCGCGCTTTCATACAAGGCAACTCGCCCACTTTTGTCACCTATGCGCTCGGGACCGCGGTTCTCGTCTTGTTCTGTCTGGCGGGAGCCGCAATCTATGCGACCTACTGCATCGCGAGTACGGTGGCCATGTGGGCCACCGTTTGCGTCAATTGTCCCTACTACGGGCGAGTGTGTCCGTGCGGATATAGCACGACGGCGTCTTCCCTATTCAAGAAGGGAAAAGAGAGCACGCTGCGGAGCAGATACCGACTTATCTGGCTGTATATTGCCCCTGCCTGGCTGATTCCGCCAATCGCTGCTGCGCCTGTTCTATGCGCGCAATTCTCTTGGCTCCTTCTTGTTCTCCTTGTCGCGTTCTTGACGATGGCTTTTGTCGTCGCCCCGACTTTGACACGGGTGGCAGGTTGTTGCGAATACTGGCGAGGCGTTCCAGAATCATATTCAACGAGCGGCGTCGGAGATATAAAAAGGGAGGCGTCGCCTTGAAAACCGTACAGACATTTACTTATATGCGCCAATCTGTGCCAGATATCGTGGGCAGAATCATTGGGCATATACTGGACACATTCGAATCGAGAGGGCATTCTCATCGTTCCATTGCCTATAGGGGAGTGAACTAGCGTGAAGCGGCTCCCGGTTCTGCTTGTCATTGTAATCGCGATCCTCGTCGCAGTGAATCTCCCTTTCTCCATTGGACCTGGCACATTCTCTGCGGCCAAGAGCACTCCTTCGGATACTGATGGGCATAATCTTCCATCAACGAGCGGAGTCACCATCTACCCATGGCCGATGTATCATCGCAACGAGACTCATTGGAGTCTTGCACAATCTCCGTCTCCTGACGCAGGTGACCTATGGTGGTGGAACAACACAATGCCCAAGGCCTACAGTTCGCCCGCCATCGCAGAGGGCAAAGTGTTCATTGGCGCGTCTGACGCGACCGGAAACAGCTACATGTTCGCTTACTATCAGAACAATGGAACCCTTGCCTGGAGGACGAAGACGGACGGACTCACTCCGGGATTGGAGGGCTTCTCCTCGTCCCCTGCGTATTCGAACGGGCTAATCTTCTTCGGGGGCGACAAGACATATGCGCTGTACGCGAGCAACGGCACCGTCAGATGGAGGGTGAATACGGGTGGAATTAATTACGGGGACGGGACGCCTACAGTCGCCGGGGATCGAGTTTATATCGGAGGAAGCGACAGGAAGCTGTACGCCATCGACCAGATGACCGGGACCGTGGATTGGACATTCCAAACGGATTCGAGTGGAATCAGCAATTACGGTCTCTTCTCGCCCCCATCCATTTGGAATGGCTCCGTCTATTTGCCCGCATGCAATGGCTATGTCTACAAGATCAATGTGATACAAGCCGGACCCGTGGCGAACTATGAATATAGGTCCGCCAGATTCGGTCCGATGTACGGTTCGCCCGTTGTCTTTGACGGGAAGGTGTACATCGGAGACGGCTACTACTCGCCTCTCTCAGCAGGGAACCGCTTCCGCGCGCTCTACGCCTCGAACCTCAGCGTGGTTTGGGAATTCTATCCAGGTCAACCAACCAGCTTCTTCTCCTCTGCCGCAATCGCGTACGGGAAGCTATTCGTCGGTTCAATCGAAGGGAACCTCTATGCCATCGATCCTTGGACCAAGACGGAACTCTGGCGCTATGCGACGGGAGGGGCTATTTGGTCGTCACCGGCAATATCCGACGGCAAGCTTTTCATAGGTTCCAGGTCTGGTTTCATTTATTCGTTCAATACGAATCAGTCCGGTCCCCCTGCTTACAATTGGAGAGTTCCTCTAGGTGGCAATGTGGACTCGGCGCCAGCCATTTCTGACGGTTTGGTCTGCGTCGGGACGTTCGGCAATGGCGGCAGGGTGTATTGTCTCGGCAAGCAGATCAGTCCCGTGGACAACCCTCCCACAGCGAGGGCGGATGATCCAGGTGGAACGGCGGGGCAATCATACACGGAAGGCTCCACGGTCCAAGTAAGATGGAACGCAGTCGATGACAACCCGATGCCCGCCAACAACATCAATGTCTCATACGGGAACGCGCCGACTTGGATCGATGTTATAAGGGGCACAGCCAACGATGGCGTGCATTCGTGGGACACGACAGGAGTCACCCCGGGCACGTATTCGATTAAGGTCACGGCGTATGACTCGAAGGGACAGGAGTCACTGGACATTGGCAACTTCACCTTCCAGATAATCCCGCAAGACGCCCCGCCGATTGTCGCGGCTTGGGAGCCCGGCGGCTCGACCGGACAGACATTCACGCAGGGGCAGGTCGTCCAAATCCGATGGATGGCGACTGATGATTTCCCGATGCCCGCCAACAACGTGAACATCTCCTATGGCGATATCACATTCACCGATGTTGTGAGGGACACCGCCAACGATGGGACGCATCCCTGGGACACGACCGGAGTACTGCCGGGATCGTATTCCATAAGAATCACCGCCTACGACTCGAAGGGTCAGCAATCGCAGGACCTCGGCAACTTCACGTTCCAGATAATCTTGCCAATCAATCAGCCACCGACGATATCAGTCATTCAGCCAGCCGGTGGCGAAAGCTGGACCGGAAGCTCACCGCACAACATCGACTGGACCGCGAACGACAACGAGGATGATGTTGGGGACCTCCTGGTCTGGGTGAATTATTCCGTTACCGGAGGACCGCCATACGATCGTCAGATAGCCGGTCTGCAGCGAGTCCCGGCGACCTCCCGCCCGTTCGCTTGGACGGTTGCGATGGAAGATAGCACGTCAGTCATCCTCAATGCGACGGTTGTCGACACTGGCGGAGAGAGAGGGTATGGCGTGAGCTTGCCGTTCGAGATTGACTCGACTCCACCACAAGTCACCTCGACGAACCCGATGAACGGAGCGCCTGACGTCCCGACTAGCACGGGCGTGATTGCCACGTGGTCCGAAGGGATGCTTGCCGCGACCGTCCAGTCTGCGTTCTCACTAAAGGACACTGCCACATGGACCCCTGTGACGGGGAGTTTCACATGGGCGGGAAGCACGATAACGTTCACGCCTGGCGGCCTGCTTGCCCCAGGGACGGAGTACTCGGCGAATTTCACGGCCTCCGCGAAGGACGATTCGGACCCCGGCAACAGCCTGCTCTCACCATATATTTGGACGTTCACAACTGCATCGTCGGCCGACACAACGCGGCCGACGATCATGGATGCGACCGCCGTACCGGATCCTCAAGAGGTCAGGCTCAGCGTCAACATCTCTGCAATAATCCAGGACGACACCTCTGTCGGTCTCGTTCGGTTGAACGTCACGGATCCGGTTGGCAGAACGAGCAACACAACGATGTTATATGATATGGCGTCTGGCAGGTACTACCTTGGCACGATATGCGATATTCTCGGAACGCATTCATTCGCGATCTGGGCATCCGACACGAGCAGCAACTGGAACCGGACTTCGGGACAGTTCACGTGCGTCGATACGACCGCTCCGTCAGTCTCGGACCTCCGCGCGCTGCCCGACCCCGTGGCGGTGTTCGCCCAGACTGACCTGTCCGCAATCGTGACGGATAACTATCAGTTGGCGAACGTCTGGGTCGAGGTCACAGCGCCCGACCTCACCGCCACGAATCAGACCATGTCGCCGGGCGCGAGGTACCACTTCACCGCTCTCGCCGACCAGCTCGGGACGTACACTTTCAAGGTCTCCGCAGTCGACACCGTGGGTCTCTGGGACACAGCCTCGAGCACATTCACCTCGGCAGACCTCGTGCCGCCGGTCATCGACCATACGCCGAGGTCCTCGTGGATGATCACCGCCGTCATCAACATCACCGCCAACGTCACCGACAACGTCCAGGTTCAGGAGGTGTGGCTCGATTTCACCGATACCTCGGGTGCTCCTCACAACGCATCGATGGCCCATTCGCAGCAGGACGAGTACTTCTATATCGTACCGACGCAGGCGCAGGTGGGCACACTGACCTATCACTTCTGGGCGGTGGATCAGAGCGCGAACGGTGCTGCGAGCGTACAGTATTCGACTTCGATCCTCAGCTTGGCAGACCTCACGCCACCGGTCATCGACCACACGCCGCGGTCTTCATGGATGATCACCGCCGTCATCAACATCACCGCCAACGTCACCGACAATGTA
>Ga0153916_10002633_pt1 | contig 13102 bp, 12 predicted proteins | sample Opewatmetagenome_FD_109642 | JGI IMG/M metagenome (GOLD analysis project Ga0153916, IMG submission 109642) | Freshwater wetland microbial communities from Ohio, USA - Open water 3 Core 3 Depth 4 metaG | ecosystem: Environmental > Aquatic > Freshwater > Wetlands | place: USA: Ohio, Lake Erie...
ATTGCAATTCCCGCGGAAATTGTTAGGAGTGATTATTCCATGAAGGATGAGACCCAAAGAGCGTTGCCGGAGGCGAACATGTCGCCCGCGCCGGTGATGACGCCGCGGGAAATCGTCTCCGAGCTGGACCGCTACATCGTCGGCCAGAAAGAGGCGAAGCGGGCGGTGGCGATCGCGCTGCGCAACCGCTGGCGCCGCCAGCTGGTGCCGGAGGATCTGCGCGACGAGATCGCGCCCAAGAACATCATCATGATCGGCCCCACCGGCGTCGGCAAGACGGAAATTTCCCGGCGTTTGGCCAAGCTGGCGCAGGCGCCTTTCATCAAGGTCGAGGCCTCCAAGTTCACCGAAGTCGGCTACGTCGGGCGCGACGTCGAATCGATCATCCGTGATTTGACCGATCTCGCGGTCAATATGGTCAAGGAAGAGGAGAAGGAAAAGGTCGAGATTCGCGCGCGGGAAATCGCCGAAGAGCGCGTCTTGGATCTGCTCCTGCCGTCTACCCCGGGCAGCGTGGCCGACGCCGAGGCCGTCGATGCGGCGCGGCTCCAGGGCACACGCGACAAGCTCAAAAAAATGCTCCGCGAAGGCAAGCTGGACGACCGCTTCGTCGACCTCGAACTGACCCAATCGGCGATGCCGATGATCGAAGTGCTGGCGCCCCAGGGCATGGAGGGGATGGAGTTCAACTTGAAGGAGATGTTCTCTAATCTGCTGCCGAAAAAGACCAAGAAAAAAACTGTCAAGATTCCCGAGGCGATGGAAATTTTGACCCAGGAGGCAGCGGCCAAGCTCGTCGATATGGACAAGGTAATCGGCGAGGCGGTGCGCCGCGTCGAGCAGTCGGGGATCGTCTTTTTGGACGAGATCGATAAAATCGCCGGCCGGGAATCGACCCACGGACCCGACGTATCGCGCGAAGGGGTGCAGCGGGATCTGCTGCCGATCGTCGAGGGCTCCACGGTCAACACCAAATACGGCATGGTCAAGACCGACCATATTCTTTTCGTCGCCTCGGGCGCGTTTCATAGCACCAAGCCTTCCGATTTGATCCCGGAATTCCAAGGCCGCTTTCCGATCCGCGTCGAGCTCAGCTCCCTCGGCAAAGAGGACTTCGTGCGCATTCTCACCGAGCCCAAAAACGCGCTGCTCAAGCAATACGCGGCGCTGCTCGAGACCGAGGGCGTCCATCTGCGCTTCGGCGACGACGCGGTCGAAGAGATCGCGCGCATCGCCGCCGAGGTCAACGAGAGAATGGAAAATATCGGCGCCCGCCGGCTGCACACGGTGCTGGAACGGTTGCTCGACGAGGTATCATTCAGTGCGCCGGAGATGCAGGGCAAGGAAGTCGCCATCGACGCCCCCTACGTCCGCGAGCGGCTCATGCCGATCTTGAAGAACGAGGACCTGTCGCGCTATATCCTCTGAACTGAGGAACCCCTTATGGAGAGTTTCATCAACAAGGCGGAAGTGTTGATGGAAGCGCTGCCCTATTTTCGGCGCTTCTATAATAAGACCTTCGTCATCAAATACGGCGGCCACGCGATGGAGAACGAGGAGCTCAAGGAGAGCTTCGCCCAGGACATCGTGCTGCTGAAATACGTCGGCATCAACCCCGTGATAGTGCACGGCGGCGGGCCGCAGATCGACGTGGTGCTGGACAAAATGGGCATCACCAGCCGCTACGTGCGCGGCATGCGGGTGACCGACCAGGAGACCCTGGACATCGTCGAGATGGTGCTGGTCGGCAAGGTCAACAAAGAGATCGTCACGCTGATCAACCGGCATGGCGGCATGGCCGTCGGTTTGAGCGGGAAAGACGCCGGCCTGATCCTGGCGCGCAAGATGAACGTCACGGTCTCGGACAACGGCAAGGAGCCGGAGATCATCGACATCGGCATGGTGGGCGAGATCATCGGCATCGATCCGAAGATCATCAATGCGTTGGACGAGAAGGATTTCATCCCGGTGATCGCGCCGGTGGGCGTCGGCGAAAATAGCGAAACCTACAACATCAACGCCGATCTGGTGGCGGGCGAGGTGGCCGAGGCGCTGCACGCCGAGAAGCTGATTCTGATGACCGACGTGGACGGCGTCAGGGACAAAAAAGGCGAGCTGTTGAGCACGCTCAAGGTGAACCAGGCGCGCAAAATGATTCAAGAGGGGGTCGTCGGTTCGGGGATGATTCCCAAGGTCGAGTGCTGCATCAACGCGCTCAAGGGCGGGGTGGAGAAAACCCACATCATCGACGGCCGGATCAAGCACGCGGTGCTGCTGGAAATCTTCACCAAAGAGGGGGTCGGCACCGAGGTGGTGCGGAAATAGCTCATGAACAACCGGGAGATCGCCAAGCTCACCGACAAATACGTCGCCGCCACCTACACGCGCTATCCGATCGCGCTGGTGCGCGGCAAGGGGGCGCGCGTCTGGGACGCCGACGGCAAGGAATACCTCGACTTTCTCGCCGGCATCGCGGTCAACGGTCTGGGCCACTGCCATCCGGCGGTGGTGCGCGCCATTCAACGGCAGTCGAAAAAGCTGCTGCACGTCTCCAATCTCTACCACATTCAACCGCAGGCGGAGCTGGCGCGGGAGCTGTGCCGTCACTCGTTCGCCGACCGGGTGTTTTTTTGCAACAGCGGCGCGGAAGCCAACGAGGCGGCGCTCAAGCTGGCGCGGCGCTACGGCGGCGCGCACCGGGGCGGTCGGTACGAGATCCTGACGGCGCACAACTCCTTTCACGGACGGACCCTCGCCACCTTGACGGCCACCGGGCAGGAAAAGGTGCGCGCGGGCTACGATCCGCTGCCGGCGGGTTTCCGCCAGATCCCCTTTAACGATCTCGCTGCCGCCGAAGCGGCCATCGATGAAACCAAGACGGTGGGGATTCTCATCGAGCCGATTCAGGGCGAAGGGGGGATCAACGTCGCGGACGAAAGCTACCTGCGCGGCCTGAGGGAGCTATGCGATCGGCGCGGCCTGCTTTTGATCTTTGACGAAGTGCAAACCGGCATGGGGCGCACGGGAAAGCTTTTTGCCTATGAACATTCCGGCGTCAAGCCGGACATCATGACCCTGGCCAAGGCGTTGGGCGGGGGCTTGCCGTTGGGCGCGATGCTGGCGCGGGAAGAGGTGGCCAAAAGTTTCGTTCCGGGCAGCCATGCTTCGACGTTCGGGGGCAATCCGCTGGTTTGCAGCGCCGGCCTGGCGGTCATGAAAACGTTGATTCAGGGCGGCGCGCTGCGGAACTGCGGCAAGATGAGCAAAGTCTTCACCCAAGGTCTGCAAAAGCTCAAGGAACGTTTCCCCTTCGTCCGCGCCATTCGCGGCAAGGGATTGCTCCTCGGGCTGGAACTCGACATGGAAGGGGCCAAGATCGTCGAGGCGTGCATGGAAGAAGGGCTGCTGCTCAACTGCACGGCCTATAAAGTGCTGCGTTTCGCGCCGCCGCTGACGATCACGGCGCAGGAGATCAAACGAGGACTGGCGATTCTCGAAACGGTTCTCGCGCACGCCTGAAAGACGTTGGTTGATAGCCTATGGGCAAAAAAGATCTATTGAATCTCAGCGGGCTCAGCCGCCCGGATATCGAAGAGCTATTTCGCCTGGCGGCGGAGCTTAAGCAGAAACTGAAAAGCGGCGTTCCTCACCCGTTGCTGGCGCGCCGCTGTCTGGCGATGATTTTCGAGAAGCCGAGCCTGCGCACCCGGGTAACTTTTGAAGCGGGGATGGTGCAGCTTGGCGGCCACGCGGTTTTCCTGGGCCCCAGCGAGGTCCAGCTCGGCGTGCGCGAGACGCCGGCGGACTGTGCGCGCAGTCTCAGCCGCTGGGTGGACCTCATCACCGTGCGGACCTTTTTTCAAGAAACGCTGAACGAGATGGCCCACTACGCGACGGTGCCGGTGATCAACGCGCTCTCTGATGAGTCGCATCCCTGTCAGGTGCTGGCCGATTGCCTGACGCTGATCGAGCACAAGGGAACTCTGGAGGGCTTGAAGGTCGCTTTCGTCGGCGACGGCAACAATGTCGTCCATTCCTGGATCGAGGCGGCGGAAAGGCTCCCTCTCGCCTTCGCCGTCGCTTGCCCGAGAGGCTATGAGCCGGACCACCGGGTCGTGGAACGGGCGCAAAAAGGTGGCGCGCGGGTCGTGGTGACGCAATCGGTCGAGGAGGCGGTCAGCGGCGCCGACGTGGTTTACACGGATGTTTGGGCGAGCATGGGACAGGAGAAAGAGATGGTCGAGCGGGCGATGGTTTTTCGCGACTACCAGGTCAACGAACGAGTCGTGAAAATGGCCAAGCCGGACGCGGTCGTGATGCATTGTCTGCCGGCGCACCGCGGCCAGGAGATTACCCATGAGGTGCTGGAGAGCGCGCAGTCCATCGCTTTCGATCAGGCGGAAAATCGGCTCCACATTCAAAAGGCGATCATGGTCTGGCTGCTGCAAAGCTAGACGGTTCAAGGGTTGAGGGGCTAGAGGGGAAGCCAAGATAAAGGCAAATTGCAGAATGCAAATTTTAAAGTGCAAAATGAAAGAGTGCGGAATTCTTACTGCCAAATTTTGCAATCTGCATTTTGCATTTTTCATTCTGCAATGCGCCGAAGAGAAGAGGGGGCAGGGGAAACGGTGAAAGTCAACAAAGTCGTTTTAGCCTATTCCGGGGGATTGGATACTTCGGTCATCTTGCGCTGGCTGAAGGAGCGCTACGGCTGCGAAGTCATCGCGTTCTGCGCCGATTTGGGTCAAGGCGAGGATCTGCAGGCGGTCAAGCGAAAGGCTTTCCAAACCGGCGCCAGCGAAGTGGTTATCGGCGATCTCAAGGAGGAGTTCGTCAAGCATTACGTCTTTCCCATGCTGCGCGCCAACGCGGTTTACGAGGGTTCCTATCTGCTGGGAACTTCCATCGCCCGGCCGCTGATCGCCAAGGGGCAGATCGACATCGCGGTTCGAGAAAAGGCGGATGCGGTGGCGCACGGCGCCACCGGCAAGGGCAATGACCAGGTGCGCTTCGAGCTCACCTATTATGCGCTCAAGCCGGGCATCAAGGTCATCGCGCCGTGGCGCATCTGGGATCTGAACTCGCGCTCGGCCCTGATCGACTACGCGCGCCAGCACGGCATCCCGGTGCCGGTAACCAAGGCGAAGCCCTACAGCACCGACCGCAACCTGTTTCACATCAGCTATGAAGGGGGCATTCTCGAAGATCCTTGGAAAGAGCCGCCGCCGGAGATGTTTGTCTGGTGCCGCTCCGTCGAGCGGGCGCCGAACCGCGCCGAATACGTCGAGATCGATTACCGGCGCGGCGATCCGGTGGCGGTCAACGGCCGTCAACTCTCGCCGGCAAAGCTGCTCGCGCGCCTCAACGATCTGGGCGCCAAGCATGGCATCGGGCGCGTCGACCTCGTCGAAAACCGCTACGTCGGCATGAAATCGCGCGGCGTTTATGAAACGCCGGGCGGCACGCTGCTTCACGCCGCGCACCGCGCGTTGGAATCGATTACCATGGACCGCGAAGTGATGCGGCTGCGCGACTCGCTGATCCCGCGCTACGCGGAGATGATTTATTACGGCTACTGGTTCGCGCCGGAGCGGGAAGTGCTGCAGAAGACCGTCGACGCTTCCCAGGCCAACGTCACCGGCCGCGTGCGGCTCAAGCTCTACAAGGGCAACGTGATCGTCGCCGGACGAAAATCCGACTCCTCGCTCTACGATCCGGAGGTGGCGACTTTCGAGGCGGATCAGGTGTATCACCAGGGCGACGCCGATGGTTTTATCCGCCTCAACGCCTTGCGGCTGCGCTTGCAGCGGCTGCGCAAAGCAAAGAGATAAGGGTAGTCAATGCAAATTGCAGAATGCAAAAGTCAAAGTGCAAATTTCCGGAGTCCGACATTTTGCATTTTGCACTTTGCATTTTGAATTGACTTTTAAGAGACGATTAGCTTTTGAAAAACTCAAAAACAGGGAAGAAACTTTGGGGTGGACGGTTCGGCGGGGCGACGGCGGACGGCGTGGAGGCGTTTACCGCGTCGGTGGCCATCGACTCGCGCCTCTATCATTACGACATCGCGGGGAGCATCGCGCACGCCAGGATGCTCGGGCGCCAGGGCATCATCTCCGCCCGGGAAGCGCGCGCCATCGTTCGCGGACTGAAGGCGGTCGAGCGAGAAATCGCCGCCGGACACATGCGTTTTTCGCCGGCGGATGAAGACGTCCACATGAATATCGAGCGGCGCTTGACCGAAAAGATCGGCGCCGCCGGCGGCAAGCTCCACAGCGGGCGCAGCCGCAACGACCAGGTGGCACTCGACATGCGCCTTTATCTGCGCGACGAGCTGACGGTGATCGGCGCGAGATTGCGGGCGCTCAAGGGCGCGCTGGCGGGCGCGGCCAAACGGAACCTCGACGTCATCATGCCGGGCTATACCCATCTCCAGCGGGCGCAGCCGGTGCTGTTTGCGCACCATTGTCTCGCTTACTGGGAAATGTTCGAACGCGACGAAGCGAGGTTCGCGGCTTGCCGCGAGCGCGTCAACGTGCTGCCGCTCGGTTCCGGCGCGCTGGCGGGCACCACGCTGCCCATCGACCGCGCCTACGTCGCCCGGCTGCTCGGGTTTCCGCGCATCTCGCGCAACAGCATCGACGCCGTGAGCGACCGGGATTTTATCCTCGAGTTTCTTGCCGCCGCGGCGATTCTCTTCGTTCATTTGAGCCGCCTGGCCGAAGAGCTGATCTTGTGGTCGAGTCAAGAATTCGGCTTCGTCGAATTGCCGGACCGCTACTGCACCGGCAGCTCGATGATGCCGCAGAAAAAAAATCCCGACGTGCCGGAGCTGATTCGCGGCAAGACCGGGCGGGTTTTCGGCCATCTGCACGCGCTGTTGACGATCATGAAAGGACTGCCGCTGGCTTACAACCGCGACCTCCAGGAGGACAAAATTCCGCTCTTCGACACGGCCGACACGGTCAAGGCGAGTCTGGAGATGGCGCGCGACCTGATCCGCGGCATGAAGGTCAACCGCGAGCGGATGCTCGGCGCGGTGCGCGACGGCTTCATGAACGCGACCGATCTGGCCGACTACCTGGTGCGCCGCGGGGTTCCCTTTCGCGCCGCCCATGGGGTGGCGGGAAGAATCGTCCGGCATTGCATCGACGGCGGCCGGCGGATCGAAGCCTTGCCGCTCGCGGAGCTCAAGCGATTTTCTGCCAGGTTTGAAAAGGATGTTTACCGTTACCTGTCGGCGGATGCGATGGTGCAACGGCGGCGTTCCCTGGGCGGCACCGCGCGGGCCAATGTCGTGCGCCGATTAAAAGAGATGGGAGTCTAAATGAAACGGATCGTATCGCTGGCGCTTTTGGTTCTATTGGCCACGGCGGGTTGCGGCAAAAAAGGCGAACCGCGCGCGCCGGAGTTGGTGATCCCCGAAGGCATCAAAAATCTCAGCGCGCGCCAGGAAAAAGCCGGGGTGTCGCTCACCTGGGGCCGCCCGACGCACTATATCAGCGGCCGGTCGCTCGAGGATCTGGCCAGCTTCGTGATCTTTCGCAAGGAAATTTCGCCGAGCTGCGCCGACTGTCCGGTGCCCTACCGCCAGCTGACCATCGTCTACGTCGAAGATCAGGAAAAGTTCACCAAGCAAAAGCAGTATCGGTTCGTCGACATGGAAACGCAGCCGCAAACGACCTATCGCTATCGCGTGTCGGTACAGCTCAAGGACGGCTCCTTGAGCGAGCCGTCCAATGAAGTCGAAATCGTTCGAGGACCGTGATGCATCATTTTGAGTACCGCAAGGGGGAAATGTATGCCGAAGGCGTGCCGGTCCAAAGGATCGCCAGGGAGGTCGGCACGCCGGCTTATGTTTACAGCCTGGCGACCCTGAAGCGCCACTTTCAGGTTTTCGACCGCGCTTTTTCCAAGGTCCCCCATATCGTTTGTTTCTCCGTGAAGGCCAACTCGAACTTGGCGCTCCTGCACGTGTTCGCCAAGGAGGGGAGCGGTTTCGACATCGTTTCCAGCGGCGAGTTGTTTCGCGCGCTAAAAGTGGGCGCGGATCCGAGCAAGATTGTCTTTTCCGGCGTCGGCAAGAAGAAGGAAGAGATCGAGTATGCACTCAAGACCGGCATCTTGATGTTCAACGTCGAGTCGGAGGAGGAATTGCTCGCCCTCAACGAGATCGCCGCGGGCGTCGGCAAGAAAGCGCCGATCAGTCTGCGCATCAATCCGGACGTCGATCCGCAGACCCACCCCTATATCTCCACAGGCATGAAGAAGGCCAAGTTCGGCGTCGATATCAAGAAGTCCATCGATACCTACAAGCGGGCCGCGGCACTGCCGAACGTCGACGTGGTCGGCGTCGACTGCCACATCGGTTCCCAACTCACCTCGGTATCTCCGTTCGTCGACGCGCTGGCCAAGGTGCGCGAATATCTGGATCGCGTGCTGGCGGGAGAGTTGAAAAAAGAAGGCGCGCGCATCCGCTACCTCGATCTCGGCGGCGGACTCGGCATCAATTACCACGATGAGACGCCGCCGCTGCCGGCAGAGTATGCCCAAGCGATCATTCAAGGGTTGGAAGGGCTGGACATCACGCTCATTTTAGAGCCGGGCCGGGTCATCGTCGGCAACGCCGGCATCCTGCTGACCGAGGTGCAATACGTCAAGGATACCGAAGCGAAGAAGTTCGTTATCGTCGACGCCGGCATGAACGACCTCATCCGGCCGGCGCTCTACGGCTCCTACCAGGCGATTCGCCCGGTGGTGGAGAGCCGAGCCGAGAAAATCGTCGCCGATGTCGTCGGTCCGATCTGCGAGAGCGGCGACTTTTTGGCCAAGGATCGGGAGATCAACCGGCCGCGACGCGGCGATCTCTTGGCGGTCATGAGTGCCGGCGCCTACGGATTCACCATGGCCTCGAACTACAATTCCCATCCGAAGCCTCCCGAGGTGCTGGTTGACGGCGACCGCTATTACGTGGTGCGCAAACGGGAAAGCCTCGACGACCTGATCAACGGCGAAGTGATTCCCGCGGCGCTGCTGTGACCAGGGGCGGCGGTATGGAACTGCAATTCACCAAGATGCAAGGTTGCGGCAACGATTTCATCTTTCTCGATTGCCTGAAAAAAAATATTGCCAATCTCGGCGCTGTGGCGGGCCAGCTGTGCGACCGGCGTTTCGGCATCGGCGCCGATCAACTTCTGACCGTTCATCCCTCCCGGATCGCCGATTTCAAGATGGAGATTTACAACGCCGACGGCAGCCAGGTGGAGATGTGCGGCAACGGCATCCGCTGCTTCGCCAAGTATGTCTACGAACACGGCCTGACGCCGAAGCAGGAACTGGCGGTCGAAACCCTCGCCGGCATCATCCGCCCACGCATCGTCGGCGATCTGGTGGAAGTGGATATGGGCGAGCCAGTTCTCGACGGGCGCAGGATTCCCGTCGACGCCGACGGACAGATCATCAACCGGCCGTTGACGGTCGACGGCTCCACCTACCGGGTCACCTGCGTGTCGATGGGCAACCCGCACTGCGTGCTTTATCTCGATGACATCGATTCGCTGGATCTCGAAAAAATCGGTCCGTCCTTCGAACATCATCCGTTTTTTCCCAAGCGAGTCAACACGGAGTTCATCAAAGTCATCGGACCCCATGAAGTGAAGATGCGGGTTTGGGAGCGCGGCGCCGGGGAAACCTGGGCCTGCGGCACCGGCGCGTCGGCCGTTGCCGTGGCGGGCGTGCTCGCCGGCAAGACCGAGCGCAAGCTCACCCTTCATCTCAAAGGGGGCGATCTCTACATCGAATGGCGCGCCGACAACCGCGTTTACATGACCGGCGGGGCGGAAGAAGTCTTTCACGGAACGGTGAAGATTTAGTTGACGCTCCCCAGTTAACATCGGCTCAATGGAGTAGAGCGATGCGACCTAGCAAAAAGCGCTTCTTCTACTTTGTCTCCTGTATTTTTGGATGGGGCACGATACTAGCTGGGTGCACGACCGCTCCTCAGGTACTCACGATTTCGTCAACATCTGATGCCGTTGCTCCTCCGCCCTACGGAAACAAAGATTACGCCCAGACTCTGGCCGCTATCGCGTCCGTGATGTCTCGCGATTTTAAGTTGCCTGTCGTCGATGTATCGGTGACTGTATACCAGTCGCAGGTTTCATATGAGTCTGGTGTAGTCGCGGAGGCCGTACGGGACCGTGAACGACTGCAACAACGACTTGGATCGGGCGCAAAGCTACCCTCGGAAGCGGAATCTGTCGATTCGGCGCGGAGATTGGCGGTCAGTTCTGCCGCAGTTGGAAATTATAGGAAAGTATTTCTGGACGGTTCGCGCGCATCAAAACTCCGCTGGCATGAATGGGTTCGGCTCTTGGCTCACGAATTAACTCACAGCGCACAAAGAGAGCTGATAAACGGCCGGCCCAGCAGTGCAGATCAGTGGCTTCGTGAAGGGTTTGCCGAGTGGGTTGGATACAAGGTTGCAGATAAATTTGGCGCGGAGAATTTTGCAAAGAGCCGGCAAAGCGTTATAGATCTCATTGCGACTGCGAGGTCCTATCAGACTTTTCCTGGCTTAAATCAACTGGCAAGGAACTCCGGCTGGGTTACATGGTTGCGGACTTTAGGGCGTGCAGGTACTTACGGCCAGGCATTAATTGCGGTAGACGTTTTGATCGAGCAGAAGGGAATCGAAGCGATGGTAGACTACTTTCGCCTTTTTGGAAAGCTAAACAATCGCGAAAAGAATTTTTCGATCGCTTTCGGTGAGGCTCTATCAAGCTTCGACGAGAGATTTAACAGGCACCTTGGGGTTCTTATCGGGAGATAGTGAGTTGGGGCCATTCAGTAAAGGAGCAATATGATGTTTACGGGTTCAATGGTCGCGTTGGTGACGCCGTTCAAGAACGGTCAGGTCGACTGGCCGAGTCTTGATGCGCTGGTCGAGTTTCATATTCAGAGCGGTACCAACGGTATTGTGCCCTGCGGCACCACGGGCGAATCGGCGACGCTGAGCCATCAGGAGCACGACGACGTTATCAAAGCGGTCATCAAAGCGGTCAACAAAAGAGTGCCGGTCATCGCCGGAACCGGTTCCAATTCCACTGACGAGGCCGTTCGTTTGACGCGCGAGGCCGAGCAGTCCGGCGCCGACGGCGCGTTGATGATTTCCCCCTATTACAACCGCCCGACGCAAGAAGGGATCTACCAGCATTACAAGAAAGTCGCGTCGGCGGTCGCCATTCCGATCATCGTCTATAACATCCCCGGCCGCACCGGATCGAAAATCGAACCGGAAACCCTGGCCCGGCTTGCCGAGATCAAAAACATCGCCGGAGTCAAAGAGGCGACCGGCTCCGTCGACCAAGCCATCGACGTGATCCGGCTCTGCGGCGATCGCCTGGCGGTTTATTCGGGCGAGGATTCGCTGATCTTTTCCCTGATGGCGCTGGGCGGTAAAGGGGTGATTTCCACCGTGGCCAACGTCGCGCCGAAGGAAACCGCGCAACTGGCGGAAGCCTGTTTGACGGGAAAGTGGGATAGGGGACGGGAGTTGCAGTTCAGGCTCATGCCGCTGATTCGCGCCGTTTTCCTCGAGAGCAATCCGATACCGGTCAAAACCGCGCTCTCGCTGATGGGCCGATGCACCGGCGAGCTGCGCCTGCCGCTCACGCCGATGGCCGAGGGCAATTTGAAAAAACTCAGACAGGCGATGGCCGATTTCGGCCTGCCGGTAAACTGATATGTTGGGCGTTATCGTTTGCGGGGCGGCGGGACGGATGGGGAGCACACTGGTCCGTCTCGTCCACGAGAGCGGCGCGATGAAAGTCGTGGGCGCAATCGAATACGCCGGCAGCCCGCAGCTAAAAAAAGATGCCGGCGAGATCGCCGGCGTGGGTAGGATCGGCGTTCCGATCACCGCGCAGATTGCGCCGCTGTTAAAAGGGCAGGTCGTTGTTATCGAATTTAGCACGCCGGCAGCGACTCTCGAACATGTCAGGCTCGCCGCCGAGAAAAAGATTCCCATCGTCATCGGCACCACCGGATCGGACCAAAATCAGCTGGCGGAAATTAAAAAACTCTCGCGCCGCACGCCGATACTGCTCTCCGCCAATATGAGCCTGGGGGTGAACCTCTTGGTCAGTCTTCTGGGCAAAGTCGCCAAGACTCTTGGGGATGACTACGACGTCGAAATTATCGAAGCGCACCACCGCTTTAAAAAAGACGCGCCGAGCGGAACCGCCCTGGCCTTAGGTCGTTCAGTCGCCCAGGGGCTCAACCGCGACTTAGAAAAAGTTGGCATCAACGGTCGCAAAGGGATTGTCGGGGAGCGAACGAAGCAAGAAATCGCAATGCTTTCGGTTCGCGCCGGTGATATCGTTGGTGATCACACCGTCATCTTCGGCGGCATCGGCGAGCGTCTCGAATTCATCCACCGCGCCCACAGCCGCGAGACCTTCGCCCACGGCGCCCTGCGCGCCGCCCAGTGGCTGGCCAAAAAAAAGCCGGGGCTTTACGGCATGCCGGATGTGCTGGAATTGGATTGAATCCAATATCGAGAGTCACCGCGTAAGTTAAGCTGGAGGTTAACGGCTCGGTTCACGATCCGAGCTCGCCTTGCTCCCTGGCCCTCGTAATTTGTTTTGGCTGTGGCTATAATTAAGCCGATATTTTGGAGTTACCAAGGATGTCAAAACCAGCCAATTGGAAAGAGATCGAAAGACAACTTAAGAGTCTTTCGATACAAGATCAAAAAAGACTCGTAGCACGGCTAACGCCGCGCCTGCGCCATGCGGGCAATGGGAAACCCAGTGATTGGGCTACTCTCTATGGGCTCGGTAAGGGACTTTGGAAACGGGTCGACGCCCAGGTATATGTCAACCGCTTACGTGGGGATAGGGTGTGACCCTATCCAGTGAACTACTCCGCCTCGAGTCCCTGTTTTTTGACACTGCGCCGATCATTTATTACATTGAAGCCGATCCCCGTTTCGGCCCTTTAGCAAAAGAATCCGTCCTGGCCTTTCAAGATGGATCACTGACGGCCTATTCATCGGTCATCACTCTCGCTGAAGTCTTGGCTAAGCCAGTTCAAGCAGGGA
>Ga0153916_10002634_pt1 | contig 13099 bp, 8 predicted proteins | sample Opewatmetagenome_FD_109642 | JGI IMG/M metagenome (GOLD analysis project Ga0153916, IMG submission 109642) | Freshwater wetland microbial communities from Ohio, USA - Open water 3 Core 3 Depth 4 metaG | ecosystem: Environmental > Aquatic > Freshwater > Wetlands | place: USA: Ohio, Lake Erie, Old...
ATCGCAATCCAGCCGGCACGTTCACGCGCTCGGTGACTGCCGGATATATCATTTCGTTGCTAATCATGTTGATTTTGCGCGCCAAACAGTCGGCAGCTGTTCCGTATTATGGTATTGGTGTGTTCATGCCCATCATGGTCATGGGTTTGGCGATTCGCAAGCATATTTTGGCGAAATTTACTGGCAGGGTACGTAGATGGGGCAGTCTGGGAGCCGGGTTCGCGGCTATTTTAGCCGGGCTTGTTTTTATCGGTCAGATCGTGGGCAAATGGACGGAGGGCGGTTGGGTGGTGCTCATCTCATTTAGCGTGCTTGTGCTGACTGCGAATGGACTATTAATCTCCCCCATTGGTTATCGCGGTGTCACACAAATTCACCGCATTGTGCGCGAGAAAGCCCGAGTTCAGGGTTCAATGGGTTCGATTGTCGAATGGCAATCCTTGAAGATGCAGGAATATCGATATGAAGTATTAGTCTTTATTACTCGTGTTTTCGAGGTTTTAGGTGTACGCCGGCCAGTGCGATTCGAGCCTCCTATCCCCGCGGGGACATACGATGAGGCTGTCCATTCCGATCACCCTGAAGCGCCTTCATTGTTAGCCCAATACCTGGAGAAGGAAGAAAAGCCTAAGGTAGGTGGCAAACCAAAGGAAACCGCCCCGGGAGACGACCCCTCAAAATTACCCTAAAATTTATTCTACGTGTGAATCAAAGGCCTTCCATTGACTGGGAGGTCTTTATTCTTTTTTAATGCATTTGCCAGAAAATTTTGTCTCTGTTTTATTCTGACTCGATACAATGTTTTTGGATATCTAACTGACATAACATAAAAACCTCGAGGATTCTATGGATGAGCAGACTGTTATTACAACCCATTTCACTCTGAGTATTCCTAGTAGTGCCGTGAGCCAGATTCGGCAGGAATATCTAGATCATCAGGAGCTGCTGCAGGTGCAACCACCGATGGTACAGCGTTACCTGGAAACAAATGCAGCCTCACTGGCTGAGGCTGTTGTGCAGGGTTTACTGCAAGTACGGTTTAGCCTGCCCGACCGGGTAGTCCTGCAAAATCAGGAAATGGACGGTAAAACAATGCTGGTTCCTCCTGAATCTCGCGAACATGTGATTGGTGGCTTGATGGACCGTCTGATTCGTACCGACCTGCGTACAGTTCTACGATCGAGATTATTAGAACTGGAACATTCTGCGAACAAGGCTATATCCACCAGTGCCATCCTTCTACGCCATGCGGCGGTCATGCATATGGTGCACAGCCTGCTGCCATCAGGGAAGAGCGTGCAATATGTAGCGGAGGAGGGGGATGAGATCCCCAGTGTTCCTATACGTAGGGAGCCTGGGGTGGGATCTGCGTTCATGGCGACGACAGATGCCATTGGTGCCCAGGAAGATCGAGGCGAGCCAGCGCGAGAGGAACTGCTGGTGCCTTATGTGGAGGCCGCGCGGCGGTTCTATCTGCCACAATGGGTGGCGTTTGATGATGAATTGCATTTATTGGTTGGGAGCATGAATGAAGCCGAGGCGGATATTGCCTCGATGCAGAGTTATTTGTCGGTACTACATGCGGCAGTAGGCTTGGCACCTTATATGGTGGCGGATGAGGAATACCAGAGTAAGCGTTATGGAATCCTTGGACAGCTACTGAACCAGGGGCGAGCCCTGGCGCGCAATAAGGTGGATGAGATCATCCACACTATACAACGGCGTGCACAGTCACACGATCTGGATCGTGGGTTGAGCTTGAGTCTGCCATATTTCAATGATCAGACTCTGAAAATGGAAGAGTTTTACTTTGATGTGATCCCGGCAGGGCGGGTGATGTTTGTGCCGGCATTTGTGGTGTTAGCAGTCCGGGCGCAGGGAGCAAAAGTTGCTCAAGACACGCGCTTGAGCCAGTCTACGCGCAGGCATCTACTGGCAGAGTTGGGGATATTGGAGCAAATTTTTTTGAGGTAGAAAATGCTGTTTTCAATTGGTTTATTGATTGTGATTGCTTATTCGATATACCGTATATCGCCACGCGAGCGGGCTGAGGATGCACATGTCCATGGCGCCGGGCAGATTGGTCTCCTGGCGGCGGTAGCCCTCTTTGGGGTGGATTATTTCACTTCGTTTTACTATGCTACGGGTGAGATGATGAGTGCACTTCATCCCTATGGTCTTCAGAAATGGGGATTTGTTGCGGTAGCTGTGATTGCCTTGGCTAATGCAGTCTTTGGTTTCTTATACATGTACTCGCTGGGGATATTTAACGAAGGCGGTGGATCTTATACTGCATCGATGCGCTACTTGTCAGCAGGGATCAGCCTCATCGTTGCCGTCGTTTTGATCCAGGATTATATTTTCACCATCGTTGTATCCACCTTATCAGGAGTTGACCAGGCACTCTCCTTACGCAATGCAACCGGGATACCCTGGATTTGGCATTTCCTCATCGGTGCAGCCATGGTGACCGTGAATTGGTTCCTGACCATCCGTGGAAGAGGAGAATCCGGTAGAATAGTATTCACCTTATTGGGTATATTTATTGCGCTGACCGTTGCCATGGCAGCCGGTTTATTTATGGCTCATTTTGGTGGTGTGGCAGCAGTACCTATCTCAGCATCTCCTCAACCGGTTTCAATAGGGCGAGCACTTTATCACTTTCTCACTGCTTCGATGAAGGGGTTAGTAGCGCTAACAGGCCTGGAAGCCATGTCGAATGGCATCCAGTTCGTTAAGAATGAGGATGCTGGGATCATTGCCTGGGGCAAGAAGCGTCTACCGCGTTGGAAGAAATTATGGGAATTTTATAGTGGAAAGTCGGGCATCGGACGGATTGTCCAGACTTCTTTCCTGTTCTATGGCGGGATAACCACATTACTGTTGTCAGCGTTTTCGATCCGTTTCGATGTCTTTGATGGAACACTGGGACGAACATTGGTTGGTAACCTGGCTTATATAGGTTTTTCACAAGTCCCCGGTGGCACGATCCTCTTCTGGGCATATCAAATCCTGGCGGTGTTGTTGTTGACTGCCGCCTCCATGACCGCATTTCAGGATTTGCAAGCCACAGAATGGCGCGATGTTTCCATCGGTGAAATACCTGAGATCATTGTATATCGTGATCGAAGGGGAACTTTTACACGCTCTGTGACGATCAGTTATATCATAACCATGATCATCATGTTCGTTGTCAAGGGAAATACCTCGGCAGCGATCCCATATTACGGTGTAGGTGTGTTCATGCCTATCATGGTGATGGGTTTCTCGATTCGCAAACATATCCTCCAGAATTTCACAGGGCGGGTTCGCAAATGGGGCAGCCTGGGTGCCGGGTTTGCAGCTATTCTTTCAGGGATCGTCTTCATTGGACAAATCGCTGGGAAGTGGCAGGAAGGCGGCTGGTTGGTATTAATCACATTCAGCTTATTGATCCTGGCAGCTAATGCCCTCCTGATTTCGCCGATCGGTGTTCGCACGCCGAAGCAAATCCATCGCATCGTGCGCGAGAAAGCGCGCGTACAAGGCTCAATGGCTTCCATTGTCGAATGGCAGTCCTTGAAGATGCAGGAATATCGTTATACTGTGCTGATGGCTATAACTCATTTCTTTAGCTTGCTCGGTGTGCATCGCCCGGTGCGATACGATCCTCCCATCCCGGCTGGTGACTATGACCACGCCTTGCATTCTGACCACCCCGAAGCGCCTTCTTTCCTGGCACAATACCTGGAGAAGAAAGAACCGCCACGCCTGGGAGGTAAGCCCAAGGAAACTGCCCCGGTGCACGAAAGCCACATGCCTTGAGCCGAGGCCACCTTGTAACCTAAGCAAATCTACTCATTATGATAAAATCGCTATGCTTTCAATAAGCATGGCGATTTTTTATGGTTTCTGATCCAATCTACCTACTGCCAGTATCTGAAGTATTCGCATCTTTACAGACCTCAACCAATGGGCTCAGCGCCAGTGAGGTGGAAGAGCGACATTCGCTATACGGCAGCAACCAGCTTACTGAGCCGCCGCGCGAACCCATCTGGAGAAAACTACTGGTTTTCATCACCCACCCCATGGCACTCCTGCTGTGGGTGGCAGGTGGGATTGCTTTATGGCTGCATGAGCCCACCCTGGGGGTTATCATCTGGGTCGTAGTCCTGGTAAATGGGGCTTTATCCTATTGGCGGGAAAATCGCGCTGAACAGGCGACGGCGGTACTCCAGCACCTGCTGCCAAGCTTTGCCAGGGTAATCCGTGAGGGGGCGGAAGTCAAAGTGGCAGCCAGTGATCTGGTGGCGGGTGACCTGCTCATCCTGGCTGAAGGGGATAACATTCCAGCCGATGCGCGCGTGATCGAAGAATATGGCTTGCGCGCCAACAACGCCGTGCTCACCGGCGAGGCGGTGCCGGCACGTAAAACGGCCGATGCCTCACTCAGGGAAGGGATAAGCGAGGTGGAGCGCCCAAACCTGGTCTTTGCCGGCACTTCGGTAGTTTCAGGGACAGGTCGGGCGGTAGTCTATGCCACAGGCATGCTTACTCAATTTGGGCGTATCGTCCGTCTCACCCAGGCTGTGCGTGAAGAACCCAGTCGTTTACAGCAGGAGATGTCTCGCCTGACACGCACGATCTCATTAATTGCCTTGGGATTAGGGGCGATTGTTTTCGCGGTTGGGATTGTGGACGTCAATTTAGGAATCAACGAGGCCTTCCTGCTGGCTTTAGGGATCATCGTGGCGGCAATACCAGAGGGACTGCCAGCTACAGTTACCCTGTCCCTGGCAGTTGCGGTCCAACGCCTGGCACAGAAAGGTGTGCTGGTCAAGAAGCTTTCCATCCTGGAAACATTGGAGCACGTCTCAGTCATCTGCACCGATAAAAGTGGCACCCTGACTCAAAACCAAATGACCGTCAGGCAGGTATGGGTAAGTGGGAAACCACTGGTCGTCACCGGAGCAGGCTATGATCCAGAGGGCGAATTTGTCCCCAGCCCAGGCAGCGAGGCGGTGGAAAAAGACTTGCACGCTTTGCTCACCGCCGCCATGCTGTGCAATAACTCTCGCCTCAGCCCACCAACCCCAGACCATCCGCATTGGACAGTGCTTGGTGATCAAACAGAGGCTGCGCTGCGCGTGGTAGCGTTAAAGAGTGGTCTGGTGGAGGAGACGCTTAATCGCATAATGCCGCGCATCCACGAAATACCTTTCGATGCCCGGCGCAAACGGATGAGCACCATCCACCAGGTGCGGCTGCAGGATGAGCTATTTCCTGAAATTTCTACCGGACAGCAAGTTGCTTTTGTCAAAGGTGCCCCACGCGAAGTGCTGCAACTCTGCACTCACATTCGCATGCATGGTGAGGTGACTCCGTTGGACGACAGCCTGCGTGTGCGGGTCTTATCGGCCAATGACGATTACGCCCGCAGTGCCCTGCGCGTGCTGGCTCTAGCATATCACGAGCTATCACAGAGGGTGGGTAGCTATACAGCAGAGAGGGTTGAGGTGAACCTGGTCTTCCTGGGATTAACTGCCATGATGGACCCGCCCCGGCCGGAGGTGACGGAGGCCGTCAGCACATGCCGGAAGGCCGGTGTGCGTATGGTGATGATCACTGGTGACTACGGATTGACGGCAGAATCATTAGCCCGGCGCATCGGCTTACTCACGACACCGAACCCATTGATCCTGACGGGGGCAGAATTAGAACAGCTTAACGATATCGAGCTTGAGGGAATGCTGGAAAAAGAAGTGATTTTTGCCCGCATGGCTCCGGAACACAAGTTACGGTTGGTGGCAGCTTACCAGGCTCAGGGTGAAGTGGTCGCGGTGACCGGGGACGGGGTCAATGATGCGCCGGCACTACGTAAAGCGGATGTGGGTGTGGCAATGGGGCTGGTGGGGACCGATGTAGCCAAAGAAGCAGCGGATGTCATCCTCACCAACGATAACTTTTCCACCATTGCACGCGCGATTGAAGAAGGACGGACGGTTTACGACAACCTGCGCAAGTTCACCACCTATATCTTTTCGAGCAATGTGCCCGAAATATTACCATTCATCCTGACTGCCCTGCTAACCCCACAGGTGATGCCGCTGGCATTGGGAGTCAAACAAATCCTGGCAATCGACCTGGGGACGGACCTTTTCCCAGCATTGGCATTGGGAAGCGAAAACCCTGAACCGGATGTGATGCAGCGTCCACCCCGACGCAAATCTCAGCCTTTGGTGGATGGCAGCCTGCTGCGACGCGCATTTTTGTGGCTGGGATTGCTTGAGGCTGTGTTGTGCTTCTTGGCTTTTTATTTCATCAACAATTGGCTGGATATACCCTTCTTTAAATCCTTGCATTCCATGATTTTCTCTTCTCTCCCCCACGCAGACCAGCACAATCTGGCAATTACAGTGTATTATGCGGGGGTGGTTATGGCGCAAGTGGGGAATGCATTTGCTTGTCGCACCGAGCGTAATCGCGGGCGTTTCCTCGGGTGGTTAAGTAATCCTTCTCTCTTACGTGGGATTGCCATCGAGCTTGCCATCCTGCTAGGTTTGATTTATTTCCGCCCATTAGCCAATTTGTTTGACCATATCGCGATACCCTCCGCCCTTTGGATTGGGTTTATCTTCTTCCCGGTGATTATCTACAGCCTGGATTGGATCCGTAAGTGGCTCTTACGCTGGCGGGAACGTTTTTTACAACAAGTGATCAATAGCTCTGTAAGCAAGGAGGAAACATGAAAGTGATTATTATTGGATGCGGTCGTGTCGGGGAGCAGCTTGCCCGTTTGCTTGTCGACGAGGGTCATCAGGTGGCGGTGATCGATTACGATGCCAGGGCTCTGGCACGCCTGGGACCTAATTTTAAGGGGCAAAGGATTACCGGCGTTGGATTCGATCGGGATGTGTTGATTAAAGCTGGGATCGAACAAGCCGATGCTTTCGCGGCTGCTAGCTCATCGGATAATGCTAATATCGTTGCCGCGCGTATTGCCCATAATATTTTCCATGTGCCGCGTGTGGTCGCCCGCCTATTTGACCCCCAACGGGCGGAAATCTACCGCCGGCTGGGAATGTTGACCATCTCCTCGACCACTTGGGGAGCCGAGCGTCTGCGTGAGCTGCTAACCTCCGCTGAATTAGATCCCATCATCAGCTTTGGCAGTGGGGAAGTGAGCCTGGTTAATATTGACATCCCATCACACCTGGTCGGGCGGATGGTGAAAGACTTAACGGTTTCAAGCGAGATCAACATCGTTGCCATAACCCGCCAGGGAGCCGCGTTCATTCCCACACTGGGCACTCAGTTCAAAGAGGGCGATGTGGTCCATGTAGCTATCCTGGCATTGGCATTGGAACGCTTTAAAACCTTGTTGGGTTTATTGGAAGGAGGATAGGATGTTTGTCATCATTGTCGGTGGTGGGAAGACTGGCTCGCAGCTTGCCACCCAATTACTAAGTGGTGGACATAAAGTAAAACTGATCGAGGATCGCCCAGCAGTGCTGGAACGACTTCAAGAGGAGCTTCCAGGCGAGGTCATCGTTTCAGGCGATGGCAGCTCCCCCAGTGTGCTGGAGAGCGCTGGGATTGAACAGGCTCAAGTGCTGGCAGCCGTGACGGGTGAGGATGAGGATAACCTGGTGATCACCACACTTGGTCGTTTTGAGTTTGGGGTGCCGCGCATCATCGCGCGGGTCAATAATCCGAAAAATGTCTGGCTGTTTACCCCCGAGATGGGTGTGGATGTGGCTCTAAGCCAATCTGACATCCTGGCCAAGTTGATCGCTGAGGAAATGTCGCTTGGGGATATGATGACTCTGCTGAAATTACGAAAAGGTGAGTTTTCGATCGTAGAAGAGAAAGTGCACCCATTGGCAGTCGTAGTCGGCAAGATGCTGAGAGATATTGAACTGCCACCGAAATGTGTTTTTGCGGCAGTGATCCGCAAGGGGCAGCTGATCGTACCCAATGGGAATACCGAGCTTGCCCCAGTGGATGAGATCATCGCTCTGGTGCATGCCTCTCAGGCGGTTAAATTAGCCGAGCTTCTAGGCCCTCCGGCATGAAGCCAGATCAGACGCAGGGTAGTCGTAGGAGCAATCCTCCAACTGAAGGCGGCATTTTCACTGAGGTATAATTGGCGGAATGAAATCTCCCAATTTAGACGAAACCAGTCCGACTTCTCGAGTGCCGGAGAAAAAAGGTGCTCCAGATAAATCGGAACCTTCTTCCGACCAGAATTCAGAAATGGGGGTAACGCGACCCATGAGCGTTGCTTCCCATCAGTATACGGCGGATGGTGAAACAGTCGATCCTTCAAAGGCTGCATCCCAACCTGGCCTCACTGAAGCACAATCACTTGGCAGCACTCAACCTTCAATGTTACGCAATGATGGTATTATTCTACCTCCCGACATCCCAGAGTCGCCTCCGGATGCGCCCAAAGGTAAAAGGCGGTGGATTTTGTGGTCGTTCCTGGGAGTGCTGCTGCTGGCGTTGATCGCCGGAGGAAGCGTTTATGCTGGATATAACTCTGCTATCGGAGAGCGTACGCGCTATGAGTCGACCTCAATAGCCAATACGGCAGCCGATCAGTACATCCTGGCACAACAGGATATTGCACTTGGAAATTATGATCTCGCCCGCCAAAGGCTCGAATACATCATCCAGATCGACCCAAATTATCCAAATGCCCCTGACCAGCTGGCATTCGTCTTGACCCAACAACGTATCACCGCCACCCCCACCATTGCCCCGACGCCCACCCTGACCCCAACACCCGACTACCGCGGCCGAGATGATCTCTTCACCCAAGCCCAGGATCTGCTTGTGGCGCGCAAATGGACTGAGACCATCGATACGCTGCTGTTATTACGCAAGAATTTTCCGGATTATATGGCGGTGAAGGTGGATGACATGCTGTTCGTGGCGCTGCGGAACCGTGGGATCGATAAGATTTCCCAGCTGCATGACCTGGAAGGTGGAAACTACGACCTGACCCTGGCTGAGAGATTTGGTCCGTTGGATGCCGAGGCCCGCAATTGGCGCGACTGGGCAGATTTGTATATTCGCGGCGCCAGCTTCTGGGATGTGGACTGGGCACAGGCAGTTTATTATTTTTCTCAGCTCGCTGACGCGGCTCCGAACCTGAGTGATTCTTCGGGTTGGACAGCTTCCAACCGTTATATGGATGCGTTGCTTGGTTACGGTGATTGGTTCGCAGCCAGTGGTTTGTGGTGTGATGCCCAAACGCAGTACGATACGTATATGACGTTATTAGCGAACCCACAGGTTGAGCCGACTGCGATGTATGCGGCTGACAAGTGCGCGCAAGGGCAAGTAACTCCAGCAACCCCAGTTTTAGAAACCCCTACGCCAACAATTACCCCGGAAGTTTCAGCTACACCGGAAGCCTCAACAACTCCATATCCATAATTTATTTAGGCACATCCAGAGGCTCTTTATAAAGCTGGAATGGCTGCCCAGGATAATAGTGATAAACCATGCGGTCCGGGAAGTCGGATATAAGCATGGTATCAGCGAAAGAGCTGATACTCCAGGCGAAGATGAAAGGGGTAGTAAGCTCAGGGTCTTCAAGGTCCAATAGGGCACCATATTCCATCCACCGAGCTGAATGGACGATGACCAGGGCAGGCGTAAGGGATTGTGCGGAGGGCGTCAGGAAAGGCTCCTGGTCAGCCAGCTCTATGTTGTACAGGGCATACATTCCCCCAAGCCGAACAGGCAGATAAAGCATCAGGTTAATTCCAACCAGGATCCCGAGTATGAAAACTACCAGGAGTGGGCGCAATTTACGCCAACCCGTGTAACGCACAAAAGTGTCACCCAATTTTCCCGGCCAGCCTGCCAACCAGGCAATTCCTGCGGCACTGACTAACGTCAGGCTGAAGAACCCCTCATAATAATAGCGTGGACCAAAAAGTGTAGCCCCAATCCAATATGTCATGTACGTCAGAACTAAGCTGACGACTACGCTTCCAATCAGTAAACCCTTGGGGTTACGCCTTGCTGCCCATAATCCGAAGGGTAGAAATATCCAGGAGTAGCTTCCCCATCCAAACAAGTCATAGCTACCGATATCCAGGCTGTGGCGGGTGTTTATCCATGCCAGATTTAGGGTATGCCCTACAGGACCTCGACCATGCCCAGGACCAAAACCCACCTTGTCATACGGCCACCATAAGGTGTAAGGGTTGAGCAAGGCGTTGCCGGTCAGGGAATACTGCCATAAGAAGTATAAACCAACGAACAAGAGGGCTGTCAAGCCGAAAACAAACAGGCGCAAGCGTGTTCGTGCATTACTGCGGATCAATAAATAAAGCCCATGAATGCCGAATGGTACAGACACAGCCAAGGCAGTCATTGGACGAGTGAGAATCAAAACCCCTAATGCCAACGCCGAGAGGATCGTGTACCACCAATCTTTTCTCGCTGGGGAAGGATTTTCAACTGTTTTAGCAGCGTCTTTATCCCAGAATGTTTCCAGCCAACCTAGAGCAAATAACGAACTCAAAACCAGCCCAAATGGGTGGGAGAGTAATGAGCCGGAGTTCATCAGGAAGAATGGCGAGGTGACGGTTAATCCAGCCGCGAGTAGCCCTACGAATTCGCTGAATATCCGTTTACCCAGCAGATAGGTGAGCCAGACTGCCAACCCAGCTAATAGCGGATTGATCCACGCACGCGTTCCTGACTGGATCGCAATGGATAACATCGCTGGCCAACCGGGTGGATACTTACCGAAACGTTCCTCTTTATAATCCACCACGAAAGGCACCATGAAGCTGCGGTCATGTGGCGGTGAGGGAATGGTTAAATGACCCTCGACCATCGCATTCGCCTGCCATACATAGGCGATTTCATCTTCTATATGGGGAATTGCCTCGAACGTGCGCTGGGTGACCAGTGCTGACGCTAAAAAACCTGCAATAGCAAGGAGCAGGGCAAGAATGTCACCACGATGCATGCGGATCAGATGTAAAAAGCTCGAATGGGTGCTATTCAAGGTTTCTAGCTTATAACTCGGGTTTAATGACCGGCAGGATACCTATCAAGGCATAGCGGCATAATAGACGTAATTGCCGATGGCGAGGAAGGCCATCCGGTTTGGACTGATGGCGAAAGCGGTTGCGTTACCTTCCACCAGCGATCCCTTGGATTGGTACTGCCACTGTAAAGTCAAAAGCACGCTGAAATAATAAATGGACTGGTTTTGCGGATCCAACAAGTAGATCGAACGTTCGGGGAAGGACGAAAAATAAAGCTGGTTAAATAACGTATCTTCGATGACCGGACCATGCATTCTTCCTGGACGGTTATCGGAATAAGGGTAGGGATCATCACAGCGGGTTGGTGATTCTGCCAGTCCGCTGTATGTGCACTTGGTAATATGCCCATCGGCGGCATGCAACAAGAATAGATCATCGTTATAGACTGCCAAATCAATCACATCCTGCATCGGTGGAATAGTATCACCAAAGAACAGGCGAGGCTGCTGGCTGACTTCCATGTTACGGTAAATCCACACGGCATTGACCTTTGGATCCAGTAGGAAAAGATCGCCTCGGTCAAGGCTCATGGCACTTGGCTCTCCGAACCCAGAGTTTGGAGGAGCCATGGCAGCACTATAAGGCTGTGAGCCAACCACACAATACAGCAAATTGCCATTTGAATCCATCCCAAGCAAACTGGCATCTTCGAACGATCCTTGAGGAAGTTCAGCGATATCCACCAAAGGACCGACGTTAATCGGACCATAGGTAGGGCCGCACTGGAAGTTGGGATCTATCTCATACCCCCGTCCAGTCATAATAGCCCGCAGCACATTGCCTTGCGTTCCATTAAGCAGGTATAAATCAGTGGTAGTGGCTACAATGCGGGTAACACTTATCCCATTATCCAAACCGCCGACGATGGCTGGCTTGTAATCCAATCGTTTAACCGCATCCAGGGTATCCAGGTTAGCGACCACCTGGGCTCGTAAACTTTGCGATTGGTTGGTGGTGGCATAAAACTCTGCTTTATCCAGGTCTCCAATAGCGGTTTGCAATGCCAGCCGCTGCTCCAATGGGTTGGTGAGTGTGGCAGCATAAGCAGCCTCTTCTACTGCTTGCTGATAAAAGATCTGCTGTTGTTGGGCCCGCCCGCGTTGGAGGAAAACCATTCCACCAATCACGGCTAAGATCAGGGGTATTGCAATGGCGATAAACACCATCATTGAGGCTGGCAAACGCATAATGTCCGCATCTGGCAAAAGGTTTTTTAATAAGCGTAGCAGGGCTGTGCTGATGGTTGCCAAGGCGCTCTGCAGGGCACGTAGAATAGTCATCCCGGCAGAGGTCAGGGTAGCGAGAAACGAGGCGAAATATTTGGCCAAGGGGCTAGGCTTCGATGCGGGACGTGATTTTCTGGAAGGTTCAGAGGGTACGGCTGTGCCGGGAGGAGGTTCGGTAGTTCCAGCAGCTTCCCCGCGCAGCAGGCCTGGGCGGGATAAACCCGCGTCCATGGTCATTGGGGGCTGGCTGGTACTGGGCGTCGGGATAGAGGCCGGGTGGAGTTGCTCAGCATGTAGAGAGGTTATCTCTCCTTCGCCCAAAGTAATGGGAGGTTGGGTTCCCCCACGCTTTCCATTTTCGAGAGGTTGGCTGCCAGGAACTGGTGTGGGAATTGCGCTGGAGGGAAGCCCAAGCCTTTTGTCCTCCATAAGTTGACTAGTGATGCCAGGTGCTGGCATCGCACCCGAAGGGTTTCCAAGCTTTTCTTCCTCAGGAGGTTGAACAGCCAGGTCTGAGGCTGCCATTGCATCTGAGGGGATCCCAAGCCTATGATCTTCGGTTGGTACTTCGTCTGACTGCCCTGGAGACCCCGGTGTGATTGTACTCGCTGCACTGGCTAGCCTATCGACTGCCATAGGACCAGCGATATCAGGTGAACCAGGCTTTCGTCGAAGTAATCTCAGCTTGCCTGTGCCTGCCTGGGCCTGGAGTATGACGGCATTAAATTCCTGGCTGGCATTCTCCGATAGCTGTTGTCGCAAGGCTTCAATCCCCTGGTTGAGGGGATGATTTAAAGAAGCTTCTGACCAACCTGG
>Ga0153916_10002635_pt1 | contig 13099 bp, 11 predicted proteins | sample Opewatmetagenome_FD_109642 | JGI IMG/M metagenome (GOLD analysis project Ga0153916, IMG submission 109642) | Freshwater wetland microbial communities from Ohio, USA - Open water 3 Core 3 Depth 4 metaG | ecosystem: Environmental > Aquatic > Freshwater > Wetlands | place: USA: Ohio, Lake Erie...
GGAGGCGTTACCGTAAGGGTTGGCGTGGATGATGTCGATGGCTTCGTCGAGAGTCTTCACATGGATGATGGCCATAACCGGGCCGAAAATCTCTTCACGGGCGATGGCCATGGTCGGGGTCACCTTGTCGAAGATCGTAGGGCCGATGAAGTAACCCTTGGGGTAGTTCGGGACTCTGATCGCCCGGCCGTCGACGAGGAGTCTGGCACCCTCTTTGACACCGGTGTCGATGTAGCTGAGGACCCGCTGCATTCCGGCCTTGGATGCAAGGGGTCCCATTTGGACGCCTTCTTCGAGTCCGTTTCCGACGACGACTTGCTTGGCTGCTTCGACAACGGCTTTCTTGAGCGGTTCGTAGACATCGCCGACCGCGAGGAGGACGGCGCCGCTGAGGCAGCGTTGGCCGGTGCAGCCGTAGAAGGAAGTTATGAGGGCGGGCACGGTGCGTTCGAGGTCGGCGTCGGGCATGACGGTGAGGAAGTTCTTGGCGCCGCCTTGGATTTGGGCGCGTTTGCCGCATTCTCCGGCTTTGCGGTAGAGGAGCTTGCCGACGCGGGTGGAGCCGACGAAGGAGATGCCGGCCGTATCAGGGCTTTCGAGGAGCGCGTTGACGACGTCGGCGCCCCCGTGGATGAGGTTGAGGACGCCCTTGGGGAAGCCGAGTTCGTGAATGAGTTCGAACTGGCGGACTTGGCTGAGGGGGACCTGCTCGGAGGGCTTAACGATGAAGGTGTTGCCGCAGGCGAGGGCGTAGGGCCAGAACCAAGAGGGGACCATGCCGGGGAAGTTGAAGGGGGTGACGCAGAAGAAGACGCCGAGGGGCTGCTTGATCACCATCTCGTCAATGCCGGCGGCGATGTCTTCCGAGTTGTAGCCCATCTGGAGGCTGGGGATGCTGGCGGCGCATTCGAGGTTCTCCGTGGTGCGAATGTATTCGCCGCGGGCCTCGTCGAGGCATTTGCCCTGCTCGGTCGTGAGTTGTTTCGCGAGGTCCTCGAAGTGCTCTTGGACGGCGTCGCGGAATCGGTAGAGGTATCGGATGCGGGTTTGCGGGGGGGTCGTGCGCCACCGCGGGAATGCTGCCTTGGCGGCAGCGATGGCTTCCTTGGCTTCTTCGGCAGTGCACATGGGGGTCTTCGCGAGAACCTCCCCGGTCGCGGGATTGATGACCTCTCGAAGGTCTTTGGTCTTGGATTCGACCCAGCGACCATTGATGTAATTCTTCACGACTTCCACAGGCATTTTGTTCACAACCATTACGCAGGCAGTCTAGACGGTTTGCAGGCTATTTGATTGTTGTGCGTGCCTTTCGAGAACGCTGTTCCTTCGAATGGATGAACTCGATAGCGTCGGATTTACATACCACGGCACACAGGCCGCAGCCATCGCACTTCTCCGGATCAACAACGAGTCGATCGCCTTGCATTCGGATGGCCTGGTAGCCGGCGTCGGCGCAGGCGACGAGGCATTCCTTGCCGCGTTTGCACCGGTCTTGGATGATGCGAGCAACGACGGGTGGGAGCTTCGGGAGGGCGCTCCACGTGGTAAGCTTAGGCAAGGCGGCGCCAACGAGCGCGTCGAGGCTCTGGTAACCTTTCCGTTGCATGAACTCGCTGAGCTGGCGTGTGAGGTTCCGGATAATGCTGAACCCATTGCACATGACTGCGGCCGTCAGCTGGAGGGTACGAGCGCCTACCATCAGGTATTCGGCGGCGTTGTACCAGTTCTCGATGCCGCCGCCCCCGGAAATGGGAGCCTGGGGAAGTGCCTGAGCGATTCTGGCGACGATGCGTAGACCGATGGGGCGGATGGCGGGACCGCACAGCCCGCCGAAGGCGGTCTGGCTGGGACCCGACTCCATACCATAGGCGAGTGGGAGGGGTGTGGCTGTTTCGATGTCGACGCCGATTAGGGATTCAACGGTGTTGATGGCAGAGAGCGCATTGGCGCCTGCTTGCATCGCGGCTTTGGCGACGGGGACGACGTCGGTCACGTTGGGCGTCAACTTGACGAAGATGGGCAGGTCGGTGCCTTGTTTGGCGGCTCGGGTGACGGCGGCGGTCAGCTCAGGGTCTTGTCCGATGAAGGCGCCAACACGCTTTTCCGGGGCGCCATGGGGGCACGATACGTTCAGTTCGAGGGCATCGACGCCGGTGGCAGAGAGGGTCTCCGCGAGACGGGTCCAGCTCTCCGGGGCAGGGTCTGCCATCAGGCTCGCCACCAACACAAAGCCTTCGGGGGCTCTGGCCTTGATTGCTGGAATCCAGTCATCGGTCCAGGTCTTCAGCGGGGCGCGCGAGAGCAGCTCAATGTTGTTCATGCCGATGAGCTGGCCGTCGCGTCGCAGCGCGCCGAGGCGGACGCGCGGGTCGACAGTGCCGTCCTTGTTGATGGTCTTGGTGACGGCGCCGCCCCAGCCCAGCTTGGCTGCGCGGATGATGCGAGTGGCATCCATAGTGGGTGGACCTGACGAGAGCAGGAAGGGATTCTGGAAGGGGATGCCAGCGAACTCGATGGCGAGCGGGTTGCGAGCCACAGCGAATCCATCCTTCTGTGCAGAAGGAGTAGGCACGCCGTCGCATAAAGGCTTTAGCTGCTGAGGTTCTAGGCATCTCTGCAGGCGCAGGTGGTTAACGAGATGAAGGACGACCTGGTACCGAAGGATCTTCGCAAGGCGTACACCCTGAAGGAGTTACTGACGCTGGAGCGAAAATACGTCGTGCCCGCGGTGAGCCACTACTACCAAGAGCCGCTCTTCTTTGTTCGCGGGGAGGGAGCGACCCTGGAAGACTACGCGGGCAAGCGGTACATCGACCTGTTCGCGGGTATCTGTACCACGATTACCGGTTACGCGCACCCCAAGCTGGTGGCGACCCTTCAATGGCAGGCAGAACGCCTTGTTTACACTAGCACCATGTATGCGACACTGCCCTATGTGGTGTTGGCGCGCAAGTTGGCAGAGATTGCACCCGCCGGCTTGTCCCAAGCCTTTGTCGTGAACAGCGGCTCCGAAGCCAATGAAGCCGCGCTCTTCATGGCGACCAAGTATCGCAAGAACCCGTACATCGTGGCCTGCACGCGCGGCTAACACGGGCGCACAGCGCTAGCGCGCGAAATCTCGAGCGCCGGCTGGCGGACCGTCCCCGAAAGCCACCCTGGGGGCGTGCGGTTCCTCCCCTACGGGTACTGCTATCGGTGTCCCTTTGGGAAGGTGTATGGGGAGTGCGACATCGAGTGTGCACGCTTCTTGCGCGAACTCATACGCACCCAGACCAACAAAGCCATCGCCGCCTTCATCGTCGAGCCCATCCAAGGCGTCGGCGGCATCATCCAACCTCCACCCGAGTTCTTCCAGATCACTCATGACATCGTCAAGGAGTTCGGGGGACTCTTCATCGCCGACGAAGTGCAGACCGGCTTCGGTCGCACCGGCACCAAGTGGTGGGGCATCCAGCATACCGGTGTGAACCCCGACGTCATCACCATGGCCAAGGGCTTTGGCGGCGGAGTGCCCATCGCCGGCTTCCTGACACGCCCCGAGTACGCGGCTGAGTACACGATGCATGATAGCTTCGCCACCTTTGGGGGCAACCCTCTGTCGTGCGCGGCCGCTGTCGCCGTTATCGAAATCATCCAAGAAGGTGACTACCTCAGTAAGGCGGCTCGACTGGGGACGCACCTGAAGGAGAAGCTCACATCCTTGCAGGCCGACCATCCCCTGATCGGGGAGGTGCGCGGGCAGGGCATGATGCTGGGCGTCGAATTGGTGCGGAATCCGAAGACGAAGGAACCCGCTACGCAGGAGATGCTCCAAGTCATGGAGGCGTGCCGGAAGCGCGGCTTGCTCATCGGGAAGGGCGGACTCGATGGCAATGTGGTCCGGATTCAGCCACCGCTGGAGCTGACGCGAGAACAGGGCGATGAAGCGCTCACTATACTGGACGGCGCGCTCAGTGAAGTTGAGCGCGCCAAGTAGGGGTCCTGGTTACTCCTCAACCAGCGGCTTGTAGCTGTCGGGGCGCCGGTCGCGGAAGAACTGCCAAACGTTGCGCACTTCGCGAATCACGTCGAGGTCGATGTCGGCGATGAGGAGTTCGTCTTGGTCGCGGGAGGCCTGGGCGATGATTTCGCCGCGGGGGTTGGCGACGTAGGAGCTGCCGTAGAAGGTGCCGATGTTCCAGGGTTCGTCACCGACGCGGTTGAGGGCGGCGATGTAGTAGCCGTTGGCGACCGCGTGGGCTGGCTGTTCGAGCTTCCACAGGTGTTCGGAGAGTCCGGCGACAGTGGCGGAGGGGTTGAAGACGATTTCCGCGCCGTTCAAGCCAAGGATGCGGGCGCCTTCGGGAAAGTGACGGTCGTAGCAGATGTAGACGCCGACCTTCGCGTAAGGGGTGTCGAAGACGGGGTAGCCTAGGTTGCCGGGGCGGAAGTAGAACTTCTCCCAGAAGCCGGGGTCCAGCTGGGGGATGTGGGCTTTGCGGAATTTGCCGAGAAGCGTGCCGTCGGCGTTGAGGACGATGGCGGTGTTGTAGTAGACGCCCGGCATCGCTTCCTCATACATGGGGACAATGAGCACTAGCTTGTGGCGTTTGGCAAGCTTGCTCATCCGGTCCGTGAGGGGTCCGGGAATGGGTTCGGCAAACTTGTACCAGCGGCGGTTCTGCTCCGCAGGGAAGTAGGGGCCGAAGAAGAGTTCCTGAAAGCAGAGGATTTGCACGCGTTTCTTAGCTGCGGCGCCGGCGTAGCCTTCGTGCTTGCAAATCATCTGCTCGACGCTAGCTTGGAGGCTTTCTTCTTTGTTGATGTCGCCCTCCCAGCGAACCTGCAGGAGTCCCACGCGCACCGTTCGCATGCTGCTCACACCACGGACACGCCGGAAACAACTCGGAGAGTCAGCTTCTCGGCAACGTACTCTCGAACCTCCCTCCCAAGCCCGCGACTTTAATCCTTCCGGTAGCGAGTGCGGGTCTGTTAAAATCCTGGACGGAAATCAGCGATTCAAGACTGCGCGGACTGCGGCGAAGCTATTTATCCGTGAGGACCTGAGGATATGTTGCAGCGGGGTCTTCCGCCATGCGGCACAGACGGGTTGTGGCAGCAGTCTTGGTCGCTCTAGTCGTCGTGATCGGTGTCATTGGTATCCTGTGGCTTGTTTCTCGTGACACTGTCTTGCCCCACGAGATGGTTTGTCAATTGACGGGAGCGGATGCGCTGAATGACACGCGGCCTGCCGATGTGTTTGGAACGGATTTGGGCATCATGGTTCACCGTGGAGTCAGAATGTACTTCGTCTTCGGCGACACGTTCGGCTGGGGTGGACTCGGAGGGCTCCACTGGCGATCAAATACGATGGCGTACACGGTCGACACCAACCCGGCCGACGGTGTCCCACTCACCGACTGGATAGCCAACGCCAGTGGCTTCGCCGAGGAGTTGATTTCAAGCCTCAAGGTGGACCATGTAGAAATGACGTGCATCCCCACGGCGGTCTATGACAGCGGCGTCTGTCTCTACGTCTACTACATGTCGGTAAAGCATTGGGAGGACACTGGCGGCAATTGGACGTGCAACAACGCCAGCATCGCGTACTCCTTCGACGGCAGCGCCTTCACGAAGGCCGCCAACGTGTCCTGGCCGGGCAATTCCAACTTCATCGAGTTCGGCGTCGTCTACGGAGGGCTTGACGCGCCCCTCGCGGACGAATACATTTACCTGCTCGCCACCGGGAGCGGTCGCTATCACGACGCCTACCTCGCCCGCGTGCCTCGAACCCAACTCCTCGATCAGAGCGCCTATCTCTACTGTACGGGGCTAGGCGTTGATGGCATACCCAACTGGTCACCATCCATGTCCGAGGCGGAGCCGATCATTGAGGGCGCGATGGGCGAGATGTCGGTCATGTGGAACTCCTACCTGAACAAGTACATGCTCATGAACCTCGACAACGTTCGCTTAGCCATTCTGCTCCGGACGGCTGACGCGCCCTGGGGCCCGTGGAGCGCGCCGCGGATTGTGGTCACCGCCCGCGAATATTCAGGTCTCTACTCGCCCAACGTGCATCCGCAGTGGGTGGAGGACAGCGGACGCATCGTGTACTTCACTATGAGCCTCTGGTCGGAGTACAACGTTTTCCTCATGAAAGTGGACCTCACGTCACTCGGTGGGCTCCATACGGTGGCATCTGGGCTTTACACCACATGGTTGCATTCCCGGCCGCCTGAAGCTCGAGTTGTGAGTCGTTTAGAACAAGGGAAGCTGCCCCTCGTCTAGGGGATAGAGCGAGTGCAATTCTCCTGAACCGGGTATCCGTTCTGCAGACTAGCCTTTCTGACCCCACACGAATAGCCAGACGAGTCCACTTGTAATGCGGGTTTGCCGGAACCTCACATTCGCTAGGTGTGCCTCCATCTCTCTCGCTGTGTATGACGAAAGCAGGGAGCCCAATGGCTCTTTGACCTGTCGCAGGGGTCGGGGGACGACGACGGTCGAGACGAAGCGGAGAAGCCAGTGGAGGATTGGTCGGGCATCCCGCCGCAAGTCGAAGAGGAGGACTTGTCCTTTGGGCTTCAACACGCGGAACACCTCGCGCAAAGCCTGCGGCGGATTCCTCCAGTGATGGAGCGAGAAAGTCGTCACGACGAAATCCACGGAATTGCCCGGCAGAGGGAGAGAACCGATGTCGCCCTGTCTGAAGGCTATGCGGCCTTCCAGGCCCTTGCGGGCAAGATTACGGTGAGCTGCCTGAATCATGCTCTGCGAGATATCGATTCCCATCAGTTGAAGGTGGGGGAGTCGGCGGCCAATCAGAGCGAGCAGGTAGCCCGGTCCGCATCCGATGTCCAGTAGACAACCGGCCGGATGATATCGCTTAAGCCGCGAAACAAAGAGGAGCCGTAGGAGGCGGAACTGGGGGGTTCGACTGATGAAGTCATAGGCGCGCACGAATTCCGGAGGTTCTATGCCTTCGAAACTTGGCATACGCAGGGCTGGTGCACGTTGTCGCGTCAGGTAACGAAGAATGAGCAGGAATCCGACTATGAAGCTGACGGGAACGAGCCAGCCAAGGAGGGGAGTACCATTGACCTCCAACGTGTGTCCCAACTCTGGGTACCTAGTACAGCCTTCTTCATTGCTTCTTCGCAGAAGGGGTACTTCTAAGTTTCTGCGCGAAGTGTTTCTGGAATTTGATGAGTTTGGGGGCGATGATGAACCGGCTGTAGTCTTCGTCGGGGTGGCGCTCGAAGTAGTCGCGGTGGTAGTCCTCCGCCTTGTAGAAGGCGGTGAAGGGTTCGAGAGCCGTAACGATGGGCGCTCCGAACTTCTTGCTCTTGCTCAGTTTACCGATGTACTCCTGAGCCATGCCTTTCTGTTTGTCATCGTGGTAGAAGATGACCGAGCGGTATTGCGTGCCGATGTCGTTGCCTTGCCGGTTGAGTGTGGTGGGGTCGTGCGTGTCGAAGAAGATTTCGAGAAGTTCCTGGAAGGAGACAACCTTGGGGTCAAAGGTGATCTGCAGGACTTCGGCGTGTCCGGTTGTACCGGTCGACACCTGCTGGTACGTTGGATTCGCCACACGCCCGCCGGAGTACCCTGACTCTACCTTCACAACACCTTTGACTTGGCTGAAGACTGCCTCGGTGCACCAGAAGCAGCCGCCGCCGATCGTCGCGACTTCCAGTCGGTAAGCGTCCTTCTTCGATGGGGTCTTGCTCATGGGGGTGAGTGGCATGTCGCGTCCACATAAAGCTGATTCACTCACTACGCTCTCATTAGGGGGACTCCACAAGGATTCACGCATCGACGACAACGGCGCGGGCTGGATAGGTGAACATGGGGTCTGTCATCCACGCAACGCCGTGATGTTACGCGACAGCCAGTGGTTCATCGTCTCTTCCTAAGGTTGGCTAACACTTCGGGATTGACGACGTTTTCGTAGATGCCGTGTAGCGCCTTCTCGACTTGCTCGCCGTTTTGTTGCAGGAGTCGGAGCACGGCATCCACCGTGCGCACTGCCATATGGGGAGTTAGCACGACGTTCTCCAGCGAGAGCAGGGGATTCTTGGGATCCACCGGCTCCTGCCCGTAGACATCCAGCCCCGCACAGCGGATGCGTTCGTCAACGAGTGCCTTGTGAAGGGCAGCCTCGTCCACCAGTTCCCCGCGCGAGGTGTTCACCAGAATGGCGCTCTTCTTCATCATACCCAATCGTTCCGCATTAATCAGGCCCATCGTCTCCTTCGTCAAGGGCGCATGCAGCGTAACGACGTCAGACTCTCGTAGCAGCGTCGGCAAATCGACCTTCTTGCCGCCCAGGGCTGCAATCTCCGTTTCCTTCACAAACGGGTCGTAAACCAACAGTTGCATGCCGAATCCTTTCGTGGCGGCTGCGACTTCACGTCCTATTCTCCCAAAGCCTACGATTCCTAGAATCTTGCCTCTAAGCTCGACATTGAATCCGCCGCTTTGCCAGTGGCCGGCTACGGTGCTTTGGTGGACTTGGACTATATTCTTGGCACACGCTAGTATCAGCGCAGCGGCGTGCTCTGCCACCGAGACGGTGGTCGCGGCGGGGACGTTCATCACCACGACGTTTCGGCGGGTGGCCGCTGGCACGTCAATGAGTTCGTAGCCCACTCCGGCCGATTGGATGAATTTGAGCTGCTTCCCGGCGTCGATGATTCTGCCGGTGATTCGATAAGTAATCATCTGCAAGTACAGGATGCCTTCGCAGTCCTTCACCATTGCACTGAGATTTGCCTCGGACACGTCCGAAGTGCAGACGAGCTCAGCGCTCTTGATATGGTCGGCACACCATTGAGGAAGGAAGTCCATTCCTGTCACGAGTAGCTTCTTCACGACACATCACCTAGTCCGTTTGCCAGCTTCTTCTTCGCGATTACGCGGCAGGTTGGATGCCCGTGACCGACGAACACAAGGGCGTCGGTTCTGAATCCAGCGTCTAGCCTCCACACCCATTGACGCCCTTCTAGCGCCCATTCCCATTTAAGCCTGAACCCCCTCTAGTGGTTATCGAAGGGTGCTCAAGGAACAACAATCCCAAGAGCTGTCTTCGTTCGACTACTGCCAGCACCGGGATGAATTCGCGGAAGAACTTAGCCGCGTCATGTGGAGTGGATGTGTTTGGCGGTCAGGTCTGCTGCCCAAATCGTCGATGTCACCGACGACCCGAAGTACCGACGGCTTCAGATTGGATGCCTCTTTCACGAAAAGCGGCAGGCGCCACTGCAGCAACTCTGCCAGTCTGAAAAAGAACGCGTGGCCTATCTTCGCGCGGCGATTCTGCGTGGACTCCGCACGAAGATCCTCTTCTCGCGAGGCGACCAAGTGGGAATGATTGAGTACGGGCCTCCGGACGCTGCCGGCCTCCCGATTCTGGGCGAGAACATAATCGTGATGAACTGCATCTGGGTACACCGCCGGGTTCAAGGCCAGCACTTCGGGAGGCTGCTCATGAATGATATGAAGGCGAGTGAGCCGCGCGCGGCAGGCTTTGCCACCTTCGGTTTGGAGAACTACTGGATGATGTGGATGCGGAAGGGGATGATGGAGCAGCTCGGATTCCGGTCGATCAAGTCAGTCGCCTTGAAGCACAAGGTGTACAAGAAGGGGCGATGCTTTACGATGCATCTGATGTGGTTGCCAGTGACTGAAACCGCGAGGCCACCAGATTGGGATGAGACCCGATTGCTCTATGGCGTTGCCTGCTGTCAGCATCACCCGCTCTACTGGGGGCGATATGGCTGCAAGAAGCAGGGCCTTCGGGAAATCTACGAGAGATGCTAACGTCGACTCACAACTCGATGGGTGCGGTGACCTAAGAGCTCAGTGCGTCTTGGCATCTGAGGATTTCCGTTTCTTCCAGTAGGCTTGACCTTCGGTCAGTGCTTCGGGGGGCCACGCGCGGGGCGTGGTGCCGCCTTTGACAAAGCGGAAGTCGCACAGCTTGCCGCCCGTGGCGAGAGTCTGGGTGCGTCGGAAACCGATGCCTACGCCGCGCATCTTGGCGTAGTCGCACAGACAGACGTAGGGAGCAATCTCCGCGCCGCCTTCTTTGCGGACCAGTTTGAGCCAGGCGCATTCCGTGAAATTGAACCCGTAGTCGAAGGTCTTGCCGTCGCCTTCGATGAACTCGCCTTCCCAGTTCCCCGGATATGCGTGTCGCTGGCTTTCGGCGAGTGCCTGGCTCCAACGCCTCTTCATGCGCCCTGAGAAGACAAGCCATCGGGCCAGCCGTTTCTTGTAGGCGGGCAGCGACTCCGCGTAGCCCTCGGCAATCTCATAGATGAACTGACCCATGCGTCGGGGGTCCATCTTGAGGGGCTTGCTGGCGCGATAGAATGCTAGGGTTTCCGCGGAGTTGATGAGGAGGCGTGTGAAGGGGCTGTCGTCGCCGCCGACGTAGGGCAGCGTCGGTAGAAGCTTCTCCAGTTCGCTGCGCGCTCGTGCGACGAACGCGGTGATGGTTGCATCGTCGACGTAGGAAGGCGCGACCTTGCGGGCAATCCCCGTAAAGGCGTCGAGCTCTTTGAGGATCTTCTGGCGCTTCTTCACGTAGTAGTCCTGTTGAAGTGCACGCGACATCGTCGTTCCAAGGTGCACGCGATTGCATCTCCGATATGAAGATTCAGTTTCCGGCAGCATGTTTGCCCCGACCTGAAAGCCTATATTGGCTGAAAGCGGCACAGCGAGCCATGCAACTCACCAAACGCACCAAGATTATTGCCATCGCTGCGGTCGTTGCATTGGTCGCGATCGGCGCACCCGTCGTCGCGATTACCCTCATCAACCAGACCACCGCCAGCAACAGCGTCGGATTCACGTTGCTGGACAATGCGGGCGTGATGATTGAGACCCGCGGCGTACGCATCTACGTTGACCCTATCAATCTGCCATCGGAGTATGCCAGCCGTCCTGCGGATGCGATTCTGATTACACATCCCCACGAGGATCACTACCAGCCGGTCACCATCAGCATGCTCCAGAAGCAGGACACCATGAACGTGTTCCCGGCCAACATGACCACAGCCATCAGCCTATTTGATGGCGTTTCGGTTCACCCACGAGACCAACTGCAAGTCGGCCACGTGCGCATCACGGCCTTCTACATGGCGACCCCTACCAGCCACCCGCCGGAAGCCAACTGGACGAGCTACATCATCGACATCAACGGCTTCACGATTTTCCACGCGGGCGATTCCAAGCTCCTCCCACAACACAGTGAACTAGCCGGGACCATCGACGTCGCGTGTCTGCCCCTCGGTCCTGGCTGCCAGTCCATGGCGGACGTGGAAGTCGTCAGCGCCATTGCCACCCTCCAAGCGCGGTACTTCGTCCCCATCCACTACACCGCAGGCGCTGACCACACCTTCCTCACAAACTACGGTTCGCTGATTACGGACTGCACCATCGTGAGCCTCGACTACTACCAATCTCACACGTTCCAGATCACGTGACAGCTCACCTGGCAGAGTCTCCAATGAGCTGTCCGCGCCTCCTCGCGGATGCTGAAGAGGAGTTTCCCAAACCGATTTAGGGCGCCTGCGTCGAAAGGGGAACGTGAGGGCTGCTATTGGCTGACCTAGACCTTATCATTGAAGGCGGAAACATCGTTACCACCGCCGAGACGTACGTCGCCGACATAGGCGTGCAGGGCGAGAAGATTGTCGCCATCGCCAAGAACCTCCGCGCCGCTCCCGGCACACGGGTCATCGATGCCGCGGGCAAGTACGTGTTCCCCGGCGCAATCGACGCCCACGTCCACTTCCAGCTGCCCGCCTTCGGCACGGTGTCCTGCGATGACTTCGAGAGTGGCACGAAGGCGGCGGCCTGCGGCGGCGTCACCACGGTCCTCGACTTCGCCATCCAGAAGAAAGGACTCCCCATCATGGAAGCCGTGCAGGCGCGGCGAGCCGAAGCGGATGGCAAAGTCTACATTGACTACGGCTTGCACGCAGGCATCACGGACTGGAACCCGCAGACCCAAACCGAAATCAAACGTATCATCGAGGCGGGCATTCCCAGCTTCAAGATGTTCATGATCTACAAAAGCGAAGGCTGGATGGCGGACGACGCCATGCTCTTCAGCGCCCTCGAAGAGACCGCCAAGCACAAGGCGATGATCACCGTCCATGCGGAGAGTGCCGCAGTCCTCGACCTGCTCGTCGAACGGTATGCCCGGGAGAAGGATCGGTGGGGCGCCTACGCTCATACCTTGGCTCGTCCCTGCTTCATCGAAGAAGAAGCCGTGCAGCGCGCCGTCAAGTGGGCAGAAGCCACGGGTGGACAGCTCTACGTCGTGCACATGTCCACGGGTGAAGCCGCCGCCGCAGTGCGCGCGGGCAAGGAGCGGAAGGTGCGAGTCTATGCGGAGACCTGTCCCCAGTACCTGCTACTGAATGATGAGGTCTTCAAGCGGCCCGACGGTCACCTCTACGCCACCTGTCCCCAGGTCAAGAAGCCGCATGACAACGAGCAGCTCTGGCGCGCCGCCGCCGATGGCACCGTGCAGGTCGTGGCGACCGACACCTGCCCCTTCACGTCTCAGCAGAAGGCTGCGTGGAATGGGGACTTTCGCAAGATTCCCTTCGGGCTTCCCGGCGTCGAAACCATGCTCCCGCTCATGTACAGCGAAGGTGTGGGCAAACGACGCATCTCGCCCAAGCAGCTCGTGGCGCTGACCAGCACGAATCCCGCCCGGCTCTTCGGGATCTATCCTCAGAAGGGTGTCATCGCCGGCGGCAGCGACGCGGATCTAGTCATCTTCGATCCCAAGAAGCCGGAGACCCTGCACGCAGAGACCCTGCAGAGCAAGTGCGGCTGGACTCCGTACGAGGGCTGGAAGCTCACCGGCTACCCCGTCATGACCATTGCCCGCGGCGTCGTCATCGCCGAGAACGGCAAACCCGTGGCTGAGGGGCGACGCGGCCGATTCCTGCAACGCAAACCCGGTGGCGCGCTCTAGCGGCGAGCACAGGGCACGGGCCGGAAGCTCGAGGCGTCGCGGCAGCCAGCGTTTCAGTCTGAGGAACGAGAGCGACTTCTGACCTAGGGTCGCGGTGACGGGATGCAAAGAAAAGGA
>Ga0153916_10002636_pt1 | contig 13095 bp, 17 predicted proteins | sample Opewatmetagenome_FD_109642 | JGI IMG/M metagenome (GOLD analysis project Ga0153916, IMG submission 109642) | Freshwater wetland microbial communities from Ohio, USA - Open water 3 Core 3 Depth 4 metaG | ecosystem: Environmental > Aquatic > Freshwater > Wetlands | place: USA: Ohio, Lake Erie...
ACTGCATCACCTCTCCGGCTGTACCAAGGTTGCCTCACAAAATTGGAGAAAAAATTTCTATTGAAGAGATGTTTCAGTACGATGCTCTGACCTCTCCTGTGAATCTCTCTGGAGATTGTGCAATAAGTATCCCTGCAGGAAAAGTTGACAGCATCCCCATAGGAATGCAGATAATCTGCGAGAAATTTCAGGAACAAAAGATGTTCCAAATAGCAAGAGAATTTGAGAAGATTTAAGAGAAATATACTCTAAAACCGATAAATCATTAACAGATAAATATTTAAATAGAAGTTTTTTATTTTATATTAGAGGTTAAAAGAGATGGATAAAAGAACTGTAAATCCGAGGTTTGTGTTTTTCTTGGTTCTTTTAATAGCCATAGGAATATTTCTCTTGTATTCTAGGCTGAGTTTTACAGGCTATGTCACTAATGTTGCCAATGCTACAACAGGAGTTCTGTTGTCTTCTCATAATTTTGATGAAGGAGACATGTACAACACCGAAATTGTGAGCGGCAATGTTGTTCTTACATCTCCAAAGAAAACCGGGAATTATATAAGTCCGGTTTTTGATGCAGAACAAGAAGTGATATGGACAGATTTTGTTACCACCTCTTTTATGCATCCTTCAAGCAATTATTCTGAAGACCCTCTGAATACCTCAATAATATTCTATGTTAGAAGCTGCAATGACAGTGTTTGCACTGGAAAGGATTTTACAGAGTATTCTGACAGTCTGAGCCTAATTGGACAGTACTTTCAGTATAAAGCGGATTTTAAGATTCTTTCTGGGAATATATCTCCGATACTTTCTGAAGTCAATGTGAGCCATTATCCTCCTTATACACCTCTTGTTAATATAGAAAGCCCTCAGAATGTGGTTTATAATAATGAGTCTATTCTCATCAATATTTCAAGCTCTCCTGGAGCCAGTGTTTGGTTTTATAATGGAACAGATAACGAGCCTTATACAGCAGAGTTAATCAGAACCTTCAGTGAAGGGACACATACTCTGAATGCTTATGTCAGTTATTTGGATGGAAAAATCAATTACACGAATTCTGACTCACTGACTTTTACAGTCGGGTTCCTTCATACTTATTATAGACTATCTAATAATGCCTGCGGTGCTGTGAGTATAACAGACGCTCAAAAGACAGCGAATGACTACAATAGCTTGGCAGAATGTCAGAGCCATGTAACGACTACAACTACAACAACTACTAGTGAAAGCGAAACTAGTCAGCAGTCTTGTGCTCCTGAGTGGGAATGTTCATGGGGGGAGTGCATAGATGGAGTACAAACAGAGGAATGCACAGATATCAGCACTTGCACTATTGTTGCAGAGCCTCCTGCTCAAAGAACACAGGCTTGTACAGGAGGAGTAACTACTACTGCTGAAGTAATAGAAACTCAGCCTGAAACTACTACTGCACCAACACAAACTACTGAGAAGAAAGGGTTCTTCAACTTTGTCGGCAGTGCTATTGTTGGTCCTGTATTCAAGAGTGCGATTGGTATAGTCTTTGTTGTACTTTTGGTTTTGATTATAGGTGGATTTTTGGCTTATAAGTTCCTTTTCAAGGGCAAGTTGAAGTTTAATTTTTTTAAAAAGAAGAAAAAGCCATTCTTCTAATAAGAACCTTGGTTCTTATTCTTAATACCTCCTATTAATATAATATTTGAAAACTAAGAACAAGGTTCCTAATACCTCCTATTAATATACTAAAATACCAAAAAGCTTTAAAGTGGTTTTCTACTTCTTATATTATGAACTTTGGAGAGGTCGAGATTAGATGGCTTGGGCATGCTGGTTTTCTGATTAAAGACCACAAAGTGATATATATAGATCCTTATAATATAAAATCGGATTCTGAAAAAGCAGATATGATACTGATAACTCACAGCCATTATGATCATTGCAGTGTTGCAGATATAAGGAATATAATCAAAGAAGGAACTAAGATTGTTCTCACTGCTGATTCTCAGAGCAAAATAACGAGGTTTGAAATTCCTGTTGATATTCAGATTGTAGAACCTAATCAAGAACTGACTTTTGGAGACATCAAGATTTCAACTCTTCCTGCATATAACCTCGATAAACCTTTCCATCCTAAAGAAGAAGGATGGGTTGGTTACATAGTCAAGATGAATGACATAGTTGTATACCATGCAGGAGATACAGACTTCATTCCAGAGATGCAGAGACTCACAGGGCATAAACAGCCAGACAAGAAGTTCATTGCTCTTTTTCCTGTTGGGGGGAGATTCACAATGACTGCAGAAGAGGCTGCAGAAGCAGCCAAGTTGATAAAACCTCTGCTGGCTATACCTATTCACTATGGAAGCATAATCGGAAGCATTAATGATGCAAAGGAATTTGAGAGATTATGTCAAGAAAATGGGATTGGAGTAAAAATCTTAGAAAAAGAACAGTAAATTATTCTGAATGCAAAATGGTTGATAAATTTGACAAGTTTGAAAAGAGAAAGAGAGATGTTCTTTCTAAGCTGGATAAGTCACACAAAAATGCCTGGGATGAGAGAATAAAATCTCTCTCTAGCAAAATAAATTCTCTCGAGAATTATTATACTACTTCTTCTTGCTCTGGAAGAGCGGTTTTAATGATAGAACAAGAGAAGAAAGACAAGGGTTTGTTCCTCTCTGTTTATCATGACGAGATTTCGCTGAGGCAATTGAAAGAGGATTTGAAGCTGGCTTTGAAAAAAAGAAAAAAGATAAAGTTCAAACTCGAACCCCGCATTCTGCATGTTGTGTGTCGGAGTATGGAAGATGCTGAAGAGATTTACAACAAGGCCAAACTTGCAGGATGGAAAAAATCAGGAATAATAGGAACGAAAAATGGGTTTACGGCGGAACTAGGTGCTACAGATAGATTGGAGTTTCCGATAATTTCTGGGAACAAGGTTCTTGTTGATGATGAATTTCTCGAGATTGTTGTAGAAGAAAGCAACAGAAAGCTGAAAAAGAGCTGGGATAAGATAGAAAAGCTAGAAAAATCGATTAAATGATATAATTTCTTACTATAAAAAAATTTAAAAATGAGAAGTGCCTCATTTTCTTAATATTAATTTAAACGTCAGGTAGAATAAATTAATATTTTTTGATGAGGCATCCCTCTTTCTTAACAATAAATGTAGATGTGCGAAATATTTAAACTTTTCGTACATTTTTGGATATAGATGTAAGGAGGTAAAAAAGAAATGGTACTAGATTTTGCAAAAGAAGCGATAGACAACGCAGGAACTCACAGCATTAACTTTGATGAATTGAAAGCAGGAAAGGCCAATATCAAGGTTGTCGGTGTCGGAGGAATGGGCTGTAATGCAGTAACCTGGCTTTTTAACAAAGGAATTAACGGAGCTACTGTTTATGCAACTAATACTGATGCTCTCCATTTGAGTGTTTCTAAATCTGACGAGAAGATTCTTATCGGAAAAGAGTTAACGAGAGGATTGGGAGCAGGAGGAAGACCTCAGACAGGAAGAGAAGCTGCAAAAGAAGCTTTGGCTGAATTGAAGAGAGCAGTAGGCGGAGCAGACATGGTTTTTGTCATTGCCGGAGAAGGTGGTGGTACAGGAACAGGAGCAGCTCCAGTAATTTCTCAAATCGCTAAAGAGTCAGGAGCAGTTGTTATAGGAGTAGTTACAATGCCCTTTGAATCTGAAAGAGCGAGAATTGACAAAGCTGAATTCGGACTTCAAGAACTGAGAGATGTTACTGATACAACTATTGTTCTTGATAATAACAGGCTCGTTGATATTGCCGGACAATTGCCTATTGAGCAGGCTTTTGCTGTTGCTAATGAACTCGTGAGCACAATGGTCAAGGGTATTGTTGAAACAATCACATTGCCAAGCTTAATCAATCTGGATTATGCAGATGTTTCTGCAATAATGAAAGATGGCGGAGTCGCTGTTATCGGCATTGGAGAAGCAGACACACAGAACAAGGTTATGGAAGCTGTCCAGCAAGCACTTACTCATCCTCTACTTGATGTGGATTATAAGGGAGCAACTGGGGCTTTGATACACGTTACATGTGGGCCTGATTTGAAGTTGGAAGAGTTCGACCTAATAGGGAGAGTCGTATCTGAAAACTTGAGTCCAGAAGCTCAAGTCATCATTGGAGCTAGAATCAGCAAAGAGTTCACTGGAAAGGTTCGAGTAATAACAATAATGACTGGAGTTAAGTCTCCGTATGTCTTAGGTAAGAGCCTTGAAGACACGCGTTCAAACGCACCGGTCAGCAAAGAAATCTCTGACTTAGGAATTGAAGTTTGGAGATAAAAGGAAATTTTTATTTTTTATTTTTTCCTTTTCTTTTTTTATTTTTAGAATTAATCCCCACTCGCGCTTTTTGGCCTTTGCATCTTAGAATTTCCGAAAGAATTGAAATACAAGATTCTATCCAAATCTATCTTCTTTTTTCTTGCTTTTGGCCTTTGAAATTCATATCCGATTGGAAAAAGGGCTTCTACATTCATCGCTTCAGGAATTTTTAGTATTCTTTTTACATGTTCTTCTATAAAATAACCCACCCAGCAAGTGGATAAGCCGACCTCTTCTATTTTTAAGAGAAAGTTTTCTATTGCTGCTCCTGCCTGCTGTCTTGTCCATGCCTCTCCGCTGTTTCCGTACTCATTTATGGTTCTTGAAGGATTGCTGCAGGCCACGACAACGAACTTTGCCTGATTGATAAAATCCTGCTGGCAGGCTTCTGCAATTTTCCCTATTTTTTCTTCATCATCAACCATGATGAATTTCAGAGTGTAATTGTTTCCTGCCATAGGAGCAAAACGAGAAGCATCGATACATTCTATTATTGCTCTCCAGTTTGGCTTTTTGTTTGAGAATCTTCTTACACTGTGGCGATTTTCAATTGCCCTGTTGAGTTCCATGAAATATAGAAAGTATAGATGTTTATAAAATTAATCAAAGAATAACTTTAAATATCAAAAAAATTTTGGTTGATTGTGTCCCGGTAGCTCAGTTGGTAGAGCACATGGCTGTTAACCATGGTGTCAGAGGTTCGAGTCCTCTCCGGGACGTTTGAGGATTATTTTCTCTTTTTCTTCTTTTCTTTAAGCCCCAAATCCAAAACCGGATGAACATGGTGTTTTTCAAGGAAAGAATAGACATTTGACTGCTTTGAGCCCTGAACTATCGAAATTATGGCATTTTGTGCGTTTTTTATGCATTCTGGCGTTCCAATTATTCCTACATTATTGTCTTTCAGCTCAAAAAAGCATTCTGTTAGAATATTCAGAGTTTTGAGGGTTTTTCCATTCTTGCCTATCAAACGTGCTCTTATTGTTTCGAAGTCTTTTCGCTTTGTATACTCTTTTATATCTAAGATTTCAAAAAGAAAATCTTCTTTTTTTATCAGAAGAGCAACTGCAATCGGAAACCCGAAGCTTATAGCATCAATCACTTTTTCTGCAATATACTCCTCTTCTGGCTTTCCTTCGATAGAAACCTCTCTTCCTTTCTTGATTATTTTCACGTTTAAGATTTTTTCCAATTTATTCTTGTTTTTTATTACCTTTGATATGTTATCAGAAACTATGTCCATTTTAAAACTCACTTTTTTCTGTCGAGAGATAGCCTTTCTTTTTCAGCCATTCTATCTGATTTGGCTTGTACTTGAGGATTATGTCTCCTTTATTCTTGTCCAGCTCCCATGGCTCTACAATCACCACATCTCCTGGACGAAGCCAGAGTTTTCTTTTTAATCTGCCAGGAACTCTGCAGTTTCGCGTTTTTCCATCCATGCATGCTACAAACATCTTGTTTCCTCCGAGTCTCTGCTCTACAACCCCGATTATTTCTTCTCCTCTTGGCAATGGAGCACGGCTTATTATCTGCTCTCCGTTTACATTGTTTTCCTGCTCTTCTCCATTAATATCTTCAAATTCTTCTACCATTGAATATTAAATTGAAAGATTGTTTATAAAACTGATGTATATTTTGTAGCAAAGAAATTATTAAAAGATAATTCATACTTTCTTTATTATGAACCTTGAAGGGGTTAAAGAATTAATAGAAATTGTTCCTCAAACATATGGAGAAGCGATTGAGCGCTATCCATGGCTTGAATGTGAGCCTCACGAATGGGATAATCGCAGTACAATTGAAAATGCAGTTTATCTAATTCGCGAACTCCTAAAGAAAAGTGATTATCATTTAAAGTAATACCAAAGCAAACGGAATTCCCTGTATTTTTCCTATTCCGTCCTCAAAGATTATGCCTGCTTTCAGTGCTGCATTCACAGATATTTTTCCTACGATATTGAATGTGGCATCTTCTCTCGACATCTTTTTCATTATGCGGATTGCTTCTTCTTCGCTGACTTCTTCTCCTTTATAGAAAGATTCTTTGATATCCAGCTGAAACCTGCCTTCCTCAAAACGCTTTCCAAGAAGCTCTGAATCACAAACAGCCACAACATTTCTATAAGAATTCATAACCTTAATTGAAATCATAAAAAAAGAAAAAAAATAGAATTAATAAACTTATTTCTTGCCCATCATTCTGCAGACAGTAGTTCCGCATTTAGGACATTTGCCTTTCATCATCCTTGTGCCTCTTGAAGTCTTAGTTTCTCTTCCATCCTTCATTTCTACTTTCTCTTTGCACTTCACACAATAAGCGTGCACCATTTTGCCTCCTTTGCTTTGAGTTTATATGATTAACAAATTCTATGAATCTGTATACTGTTTAGAAATTAATATTGCTTTTAAATGTTTATATGAAGGAATTTATGAGGAAAAATGTCGTTTTTTTCATAAATTCTTATAAAGTTAATTTTTTTAACTCGGACATGGCTGAAGAATATAATAAGTTAGTTAGAGATAGGATTCCTGAAATAATCCTAAAAAAGGGGAGATATCCTATAATTCATATAGCATCCAATAAAGAATATGTAGTTAAGTTGAAGGAGAAATTGTTAGAAGAAGTTAACGAATATTTGCAATCTAATTCTGAGGCAGAACTAATAGATATTTTGGAGATAATTTATGCTCTTGGCGATGTTCATAAAATAACTAAAGAGGAGATTGAACAAATGAGAAGGAAGAAATCTCTTGAAAGAGGGGGATTCTTAGAACGGATAATTCTGGAGAAAGTGGAATAATTATATCTTGCTTCTCACACAAGACAACCTATGGTTTTCTTGCTAATTTTCCTTCTATATTTTACTGCGTACACTGTGTTTAGCTCCACATGCAAGACAGTGAATGAAAGTCAGTCTGTCTACTTTTGTCAGTTCTGTATCTGGTTTTCCACACTCTCTGCATATTACGAACTCTTTGGCGTATTGCTCTATTTTTTGGTTTATTTTTTCAGAAGGGATTTTGTTGTTAAGAACGAGCCTTTCTCCTTCTTTTTGTCCTGAGGTTGCCAGCTCTCTCAACAGGAATTTTTGTAAGTGTTCTTGATTCCTTCGAATGTAAGAAGCTATTTGCAGAAAATTAGTTATAATTGTCTTTTTTCCCTCAAAATGCCCCTCTGCTTTGGGTATCTCGAATCTCTCGCTAGAGCCTTCTACTTTCTTTATTTTCTTGTATGCATCTTCGAGCAATTGTTCGTACGTTTCCATAAAAATTAGAGAGAAAAAGCGTTTATAAGCTTAACCAAGCCATCTTATTTTTCCTGGTCGAGGTTCAAATATAATTCCCTCTTCAAGGAGTTTTTTTATTTCCTGGTTTAATATTTCAGGGGAGGCCTCTCTGAGATTCATTATTATCTTGTCCATTTCAATTCCTCCGTCTTTTTCAGCGTTTTTTATCACATCGAGAATTTTGTCTTTAACAGCGATTATCTGCTCTCTGGGCAAATGAACTGGGTTTTTGTTTTTTTCTCTTTCAATTTCCAGTTTTCTTATGAGGAGATATTTCACATCCTGTTCTTTTATTATTTCTGGGGAAATATAAGTTTCATTGTTGAAATTTCTCAGGCTTCCTATGACTAAGACAGTCTGCCCCTGAGAAACCTCTCTGAACTTATTGGCATCTTCAGCAAAACACTTCAGCTTTATCTGTCCGCTTCCATCGTCCAGAGTAAAAAATATGTATCTCCTTTCTCCTTCGCTTTCATATTTGTCTATTATGTTTCCTATTATATTGACTCTTATTATTTTTTTATCTCCTAACTCTAAAAAAGAAAATCTTTCATTGTCAAATATTGGTTTTCCCATAGTCAAATCTCCAATCCTGAATTTGTATGCTATGTTTCTCTTGAATTGTTCAGCCATTAACTAAAAAATCTAAGAGTGTTTTTAAAGATTTATGAGAAAAAAAGTTCAATTAATCTTCGAATTTACGAAACTTAATTTTTGACACAGGTGAATGTAAAAATAGTGCTATAATGGTATCCTGCTGTATCATGTGTAACATATCCTTGGGGAACTCCTGTACCAGTAACCAAATTCTGTCTGGTATATCCTGTTGAACAGGTGCAATAATTACTAGTACCGCACGTAGCAGGCGCTGCTATAGCTGTACATTCAGTAGATTCGAGAGTAGCTTGTGTGTTCATCTCTTCAACGTCAGAAGTTATGGGATTAACCCAACGATACCTCATCATACAAATTCCATATAATGCTCCAGTCACTGATGGTATAGATGGTTGTGCAGGCAAATCTGCGCAAGTCCAGGCTGTTCCAGCAGAGTTCATCTGTAAAACTTGATTAGCCCCACAAGTAGAAATCTCGGTGTACGGATGTCCGGCTCCTGAAGGAGAATAAGTTGCAGCATAAACTCCAATTCCAACAGCTATTAAAATTCCAATAGCAATAAAAGTGTAAAGCCAGCGATTAGTGAGATGAATATGAATACCTGATTGCCTTTTCCTCTTTTTCATATTCATTATAAGAATAAAGAATTTTTAAAATTATCTAATTAAATTTTTAACTCGTTCTGTTGGCTTAGCTGGTTCTGGAGACATAACCTTTTCTTGGAGAAAAAATGTCGCCTGAACTGCTGAGTTTGTTCATGGCTTCTTCTATTTCCTCTTTTTTCATCTTGCCTTCTAGTTCTTTTTCAATTTCCTCTATTGGAATCATTTTTCCTATTCTGCTTTCTAAATCAGTTATTGCATCTCTTACAGTCAAGATTTTTCCTCTTTGTGAGCTGGAAAACTTTCCAGAAATCCTGTCTATATCAAATGTTTTGGATTCGTAATCGTAGCCAACCTGCATGAGATAATATTTCATTATATCTATGGCCCTTTTCGCGTCGTCCTTTGTGACCTTCTTGCTTAAACGCATTTTTGCAGAAGCCTCTGACATTCTTATCAGCGCCTGCAATTGCCTTGCTGAAATTGGAATTGGACGTAAACCGCCTTCTACGGCAACAGGACGATTTCTCAGTTCTATGTAGAATTTTTTTATTTCTTCCATTGCCTCGTCTGACAGTTCTGGTTTTACTCTCTGTTTGGCGTATGCAACATATTTTCTGAACAGCTCTCTTGGAATCAGCATGGATTCTCCTTGTTTTTTGTGCTCATGGAGAACATGGTCTGCGATTTTCTCATCTTTTTCTCTGTCAGGAATGTCTCTCAATGTGAAGATTATATCAAATCTGTTGATTAAGGTAGGAGGCAGGTCTATCTGTTGAGCAATCGGCTGACTTGGATCGAACCTTCCGAATTTTGGATTTGCAGCTGCTAATACAGAAGTTTCTGCTCTTAATGTTGCTTGAACATTTGCTTTGCTGACTGTTATTGTCTGCTGTTCCATTGCTTCGTGCATAGCACTTCTGTCATTTGGATCCATTTTTTCCAGTTCATCTATGCAAACTAATCCTTTATTTGCTAAAACCATTGCTCCTGCCTCCAAACTCCAACCCCGAAGATATTCATCTCTTACAACTGTTGCTGTTAAGCCTGCACCAGAAGTAGATTTTCCTACAACATATCTTCCTTTTGGAGAGATATTAGCCATAAATCCAAGAGTTACGGATTTGGCTACCCCCGGGTCTCCGATAAGCAAAATGTGTATATCTCCTCTGCTCTTTTGCCCGTCAGCAAGGATTTTCTGAACTCCGCTAAACAACTGCAAAACCAGAGATTTTTTTATTTCCTCATAGCCCCAAATGCTTGGAGTAATGCTCCTTGCCAAATTCTCAAAAACCATGGGATCTTCTGACAATTCGAGAATCTGCCTCTCGTCTTCTTCGCTTATATCAAGTTCTTCAAAAGTTTCTTCTAAGGGGATAATATTATTTGCTTCAATTGCTAATTCGAATCTCGTTGACAAGCCGCCAGAGTGAAGTGGAATAGGAACCTCTTTTAAAACTCCTATGACTTTTATCCTGCTTCCAGGAGTTGTCTTTTCTTCCATTTTTGGTTCTACTAAATCTTCTTTTACAAAAACATTGATTCTCTTTGGCTGTTCTCCTCCAGAAAGAGATTCAGGAGCTTCTTCAACAACTAGCCTTTGAGTGTCTACCATTTCCTTGCTCAATAATCTAAATCCGCCTCTTCTTCCACAAGAACACCTCGGAGGTTCTCGGAACTTTTTTTCTATCTGCAAAACAGACATAACTGTTCCGCAAGAAGGACACTCGAATTTGGCATTTACTACCTGTGGACGAACATCACTTGCCTGCCTTATTAGTCCTTCTATTATAATCATTTCGTTTAAATTCCTTGAACGGATGTTTCTTACTTTTATTTCCTGTGCTCTTGGAATGTTTATGAGCCTTACACGGCTGTTTCTTATCAATCCAGACTCTTCTATTCCCAATTCAATTAATCTTAAAGCCTCTTCTGGATTTGAAAGGATTTCATCAGGAAGCTTATTTGAGAACTCTGTGAGCTTCATAAAATCCAAATTAACCACATTACTCCCTTTTCTTACACTCTTTCCTACTTCTTTCTTGTAAAAATCAAAGAATTTCTTGGCTTCTATTACCAAATCCTCTGTTTTGCTCTTTTCCATTTCTACCATAATTTAGAAATAAACCTCAACTTTTTATAGTTTTATATATAGAATCTTAGAAATAGCAGGAGTTTATTTTGGCTTTATCTGCCAAGATACATCCTCATCAGTCCAACACCACCCAAAAAAACAGAAAGTGCATCTATGACATGTAACTTCATTATCGCTGGTTGACCAAGAGCTCCATGTAAGACCCGCTCCTGTATTAATATCCCCCCTTCCCTGAAATCCTGTTTTAATCCTGCAAACGTAATTGTTCCCTCCACTACAAATACCAGTATCTCTATAACCGAATGGGCAATAACAACCAGTACCGCTCCAACCTTCACAAACCCCTGTTCCATTGCAACTATGCCAGCCATCGCTGCTGCAAGAAGTTCCTCTTGCTACATAGGATTCAATGGTACAACTAGGCCAGAGGCCTTCACTGTTACAGGTCACGTTACATATACCTTTATCATCACATGTTATATAGTCAGCATATCTTGTACATACTGTGTTGAGGGCATTAATGCAGGTTTTTTGTGTCCCAGGAAGACACTCGCAAAAATCTCCATCGTTTATTGCCTCTTGGAAAGTTTTTTCTGAATTAAGTCCGATGTCTGCTGCTACATGTCCAGGGTTGGGGATTTCAGGACTTTCATATGTCGAGTATGCTTCAGTTGCACAGAGTCCATTTGCAGAATACAGGGCAGTTAAGAGGCTTTCTTCAACTCCATTTACATTCACCCAAACCTGACTTGCACTGTGTTCTCCCATGAGAGTTAAAGCTGAAGAAGCATAAGAAGAAGCAATTCCTTCCATGTATCCGCTATCTATGGCTTCTTGCAGTGTCATTGGATTTCCAGATACTTCCATTTGAAAATCTGCTGCCTTGTGCAGAATGAGTGCATCTGTGAAAGATATTGTAACGAATAATGAGAATATTATGACGAAAATCAAACCCCTCTCTTTCATAGCTATACGAAGAAAAAAGAATTTTTAAAACTTCTCACTGGTAATTCTTCAAGGCTTCCTTAACATTCTTCAGAAGCTGTGTCATGCTGTTTTCCAGCTGCTCTTTGTTTTTTGTTCCTGTGCAGACTAATTTCCCATTGCTGAAAAGCAAGAAGGTTGCATTAGGCTCTATCAGTTTATATACAAGTCCAGGAAACTGCTCTGGCTCGTATTCTGTGTTTTCCATTTCCAAAGCCAGGAAATTCAGATTTAGCTTCAGGCTGATTGTCCCAGAAGCAACTATATTTTGGACAGTTATCTTTGGTTTTGTAGTTATTTTTACATTTATTTTCTTCAATTGTTTTATTACAGCGTCGATAACCTGCCTTACTTGACTGATGGACTTGGTTCCTGTGCAAACTAAATTTCCAGAAGAAAAAACGAGAACAGCTGATTTTGGTTCCTTTACTCTTAAAACCAAGCCAGGAAAAGTTTCTGGGTTATATTCTGTGTTTGGCTGTGTTCTTGCGAGTTTTGTCAAAGGAACGGGTTTGCCAAGAGAAGCAGTAGCGACTATGTTTTGAATCTTGTAATTACTTCCCGAACTCATTTAAATATGTGGAAAAAATGCTTTATAAAGCTTTATAAAGGGAATTTGGAGTTTTAGAAATTTCATGCAAAAATTTATGTTACCAAGTAATTGATATCCAAGATCCGCTGCTAGTAATGCCATCCGTAATTGGCCAACGACTAATACCCAAACTGCTTTCAGAAAAGCTATAACGAGAACCCCCTAAGTATATAGTAGTAACATTCACACGTTCTGCATAGCTAAATACCCATATCCAGGTGCCTATGGGAGCCCCACCATTAACAGGAATTTTATTTCCTGCATTTGGAATAGATGGAGAAAGAAGGTCAAAAATTTCATTTTGTGTCGAATAGTTATGAAGATAATTTGGAGCTGTCCAACTTGTTCTGCAGTTTGTTCCAATACAAACCTGTGAACATGTCCCAGAAGTATCACATCTTGTATCAGTATTACATGTCCAGGCATTTCCAGCAGAGTTCATTTTTAAGATTTGATTAGCACTGCAGGTCGAAATTTCAGTGTAAGGGTGCCCTGCTCCTGAAGGAGAATAAGTAGCAGCATAAACTCCAACACCAATTGCTGCTAGAATTCCAATAGCGATAAAA
>Ga0153916_10002637_pt1 | contig 13094 bp, 7 predicted proteins | sample Opewatmetagenome_FD_109642 | JGI IMG/M metagenome (GOLD analysis project Ga0153916, IMG submission 109642) | Freshwater wetland microbial communities from Ohio, USA - Open water 3 Core 3 Depth 4 metaG | ecosystem: Environmental > Aquatic > Freshwater > Wetlands | place: USA: Ohio, Lake Erie, Old...
GCGTTGTCCTGCCTCCCCCTTTGATTGGCAAAGGGGGTAGGGGGATTTAATATCACTATGAAAATTTCTTGGTAACGCATCGGGCTATATTTTGCCGGGACGCTTACCTGATTTGGCCCCTCCTAATTCCCTAGGAGGGGAAGGGGAGGTAGGTGGGGTTAATAGCTTAGATAAAAGTCTTGGAAGCGTCTCGGCTGAAGATTAACGAAAATGCCCATCGACTTCCCCCCGATTGACCAGCCGGTGATGTCTCCTTCGTTCTCCAGAAGCTACTCTCTCTTCACCGGCCCCAGGTATTTGTCCAGCCAGGCCAGCGTCTCCTTGATGTAGTCGTTCCGCGGCGGGATGTGGTCGGTCTCGTAGAGCATGAGCCGTTTGTGTTCGGCCGGGGTCCCCAGGAGGTCGAACATCGGCTTGATACCCTCCTCCAGGCCCAAGTTCGTGTCATACCTCCCGTTCAACATCAGCGTTGGCGTCCGGACCCTGGTCACATAATTGATCGGATCCGCCTCGGGGCGGACAGGCTGCCCGTGGAGGCCGCCTGGACACAAAACGCTAGCTTGGAGACGCTCTTCCACCGCCGGGATGATCGCCCCCAGCCCACCTCCCCAGCTCATGCCGTAATAGGCGAGCTTCCTGCTGTCGATATCCGGGCGGGTTTCCAGATAGTCGACGCATCTTCTGAAATCCTTGACGAGCTGGATCAGGTATTCCGTGTACGCGCGGGTATCGCGTCCCGGATGGATGGCCGCCAGAGCCGGGTCGCTCCGCTCGAAGGTCCCCTTATAAACGGGGAAGAAAACAGCCCGGCCGTTCTTGACAAGGAACGAGAGGAACATGGGGAATTCGTAATAATTCTCGAGATCATCGCTCGATTTTTGTCTTGTCGCGGCGGAGCCGGGAAAATAGATCACTGTTTGATACGGGGGCCGCGCGTTCACGGGAAGAAAAAGGTGGGCCGGGACTCTCTCGCCGCCATAGGAGGCGTCGAAGGAGACCTTTTCGCGGGTCCACGCGCCCGGAGTCTCTTTCCGAAACTCAACGCGGGCGTTCAGTTCGGTCGTGTCAAATTGGAACTGCTCCCTGTAGATCCGGTAAATGGGGTCGGCCACCGGCCGGAGCGCCCGGATATCGGCACGTACATTGAGGGGCTGAAAGGCAAGCGCCGCTTCGGGGATTGCCTCAGGATCTGGATAGAACGCCAGCCGGAACCCGTTCCTGGCGGAGCGGTCCATGGGCGGCGCCTGCCTTACGTTGCCGAACTCATAGGTGTTGTCTTCCCAGGCTCCGCCTCGGACGACCCTTCCCGCCGGGGCCTCGTTCCAACACCATTCCCGGACATTGCCGGCCATGTCGAAGGCCCCGTAAACGGTCAAGCCAGGGAGACTTCCCACCGGAACGGGGCCTGGGCCCCCAAAATTGGAGAAAGGGGCCAGCACGGCAAAGCCCCCGAGCTGGAAGGTCTGGATCATGGGCGTCAATCCCCCCCTCGCCACATTCCAGTGGGCGGACGTCGGCAGGCTCATCCCGGCGTATTCGGCAAAGGCCGCCGCTTCGTACCAGCTGACGCCCGAGACCGGATGATCCCCCTGTCCCTCGGGATGATCGCCGGCGACCCACGTCGACGGACCGGAGAGGTTTGTCTGGTCCACGAACTCCCTCATCGCTTGTTCCCAGGTCAGCTCCTTTCCGTCCTTGACGAACCTTTGTTTCCAATATTCTCTGTTCCTGTATCCGCCCTCGTCGACGAACTTCTTGAATTGCCTGTTGGCGACCTCGTACCGGCCGATGAAGAAGTCCGTCAATCTCCCTATCGGCAGCTCCGTGGCCGGCACCCGCACCATTCCCGGAGGAAGGCTGCCCTCTTTATCAAGCGTTCTGACGAGATCGCAGGGGATGACGCTTCCGGGCTTGCCCACGGAGCCCCCCGACTTCCAGGTGGAGGAAGCCGCCAAGACCGTCTCGTAGCCCTCCTTCTCGATCTTCCAGCGGAAGATGCCGACCGGCACCCGGGCCTTTTCGATGGGCGTCACGCCCAGATAGGACCATGCGGCGTCGGGAGCCTCATATTCTTTCATAGAGACCCTGGCGCCCGGGGGTTCCGTCCTGATGTCGATGTTCAGCGAACACTGCGAAAAGAGCTCCGCCAGCTTGGGATCCCGCGGGATGACGGCCTCGGCTTTTTCCGCGAGGCGGTAGGGCGGGATCATATTCCGCCAGACGTCGTTATCGGCAATCATCCGCTCGATTTCCGGAATGGCCGCCTGCCTGGCCCAGCGGACTCTGCCCTGGTGTCTGAAGAAAAAGAAGGCCCCAGTCGCAATGGCGACGATGGCGACCGCGGCAGGGACAGCGACTGCAGGACGGCGCAGCTTCTTCATAAGCGACCGCAAGTTGAAGACCCCCGCCGCCTCAGCCTGGAGCGCCGCTTCATATGCCCTCAAGTCTTTCAACATGTCTCCGGCCGAGCCGTAGCGCGAGTCGCGGTTCTTCCTAAGCGCCCGAGAAACGACCTGCTGCAGCTCCTCCGGCACGGGAGGCTTGCGCTGTTTAATCGGCCTCGGCTCCTCGTGGATGATCGAATGAATGACCGAAAGGTCCCGGTCCCCCCGGAACGGAAGCTCGCCCGTCAGCATCTCGTAGAGGACGATGCCCAGCGACCAGAGGTCCGTCCGCCCGTCGACCTCCTCGCCCTTGGCCTGTTCCGGGGACATATAGGCGACCGTGCCCAGCGTAGTCTGGCTCTTCGTCAACGAACTCCCGCCCCGGAGCTTGGCCAGCCCGAAATCCATGACCTTAGCCTGGCCCTTAGGAGTGACCATGATGTTGGCGCTTTTTATGTCCCGGTGGATGATGCCCTTGCCGTGGGCTTCGCCAAGGCCGGCCGCGACTTGAGAGATGATGCCCAGGGCCTCTTCCGGATTCAGCGCACCCTTCTTGATCCTCTCCCGGAGCGTCACGCCCTCCACATATTCCATGGCGATATAGGGCCGCTCTTCGCTCTCCCCGACTTCGTGGATAACGCAGATATTCGGATGGGAAAGCGCTGCTGCCGCCCTGGCTTCGATGAGGAATCTCTCTTTGAGCTCGTCGGATTCAGCGAGCTGCGGGGGCAGGAACTTCAGGGCCACGCTGCGCTGGAGCCGGACGTCATCAGCCTTGTAGACGACCCCCATCCCGCCCCGACCGATCTCCTCGACGATCCGGTACTTTCCGGCGATGAGGGCGCCCTTCGAGATGACCGGCAGAGGCGTAGCCATAGTCTTGGTCATGGAGGCCAGAAGAGCTTCCCCCAGGTTCAGGGGCGTGGCGCAGTTGCTGCAGAACCGCGAGTTCTCCCTGTTCTCGCAATGACAATTCGGACACTCCATGTCACCCTCACCCGACCCGATGCCTGTATATTATCACCGCTGGAGCGGTCTGGTCAATCGTAAAACACGATCTCTCCCTGTGCCCAATTTGTGCCCAAAATATGTCAGAGATATTGAAACGTATCTAATAATATCGAAAGATATCTAACACTGAATCGATTTGAAAAACTTTGATTATCTGCTATTTCCATTATTTTCTTTGTATTACGTTTTCTGGGTGCTTCCTACACACGGGTGAAGTCACAGGTTCAAATCCTGTATCGCCCACTGCTTTTAATTTAGCCCTCTGTCCCATCCTTCTCGACAGCCCCGAATACCGTGGCGGCCGAAAAGCCTGTCGGCCGGACGAGGTCGACGCGGAGCCGTCGCGCGTTTTTTCCTTTTACCCCTAGGGGGATCTCGAGTTCGCCGCCGGGTTCCAAGTCGGGTAGCTTGAATTCGCGCTTTTCGAGCGGCATCCCGCCGTCTCCGTAAACGATTGCGCGGAGCATGTAACCTCTGAGAGTGTAGGCCGGGAGAGTCTGCCGTGTCCGGACACCGGCGAACCTCTTGCCTCCGTCAGTCCTGACTGTCAACGATTCAACCGGACTCGATTCCTTACGGAGAGCCTCGAAGGACGGCTTCCGGACGCCGTAGAGGTCGACGACGCCGTGGACCCTCTGCTTGAGGGCGCCCACGCCTTTGTCGCCCAAATGGGTCCGATAATCATTGTAATCGAAGAAGATCAGTCCGCGGACCCAGGGGGCATCGCGGAAGACGGCATTATGGGTCTCCAGGATTTCTATCCGCCGGCGGTCGTTCTCGGGACGGTCCTTGGTGCAGGCACAGTATCCATACTCGCTGATGACGACGGGTTTATCGGGGAAGGCGCCGTGAATGGCTTCAAGATTCTGGCGCAGAGTCCGGGTGTCGCCGCCGAACCATGTCTCGTAGTACTCATTCCATTCTACGAAATCCATCTGGGCCGCGATATCTCGTTCCGGAGTGCTTTGCAGGGAGTTCGAAGCATAGGAGCAGAGCCGGAGGGGGTCGAGACGTCTCGCCTCATGGAGCATCCGCCGGACGAATTCCTGGGCGACGGGGTTTTGACCGTCCACCTCGTTGCCGAGCCCCCAGGAGAAGACGCAGGGATGGTTTCGTTCGCGCCGGATCATCGCCCGAAGCTGCTCGAGGCCGTTCGCCGCGACGTCCCCGAACGCTTCGGCCTTGAGATCGCGGAACGTGTCCGGGCCCCAGGCCGGCACTTCGACTTGGACGAGGATTCCCTTCCGGTCGCAATAGTCCATGACCCGCCGGTCCTGCTGCCAGTGGACGCGGGTGAAGACGCAATTCAACTGTTTGAGGTCATCGAGGTCATGGTCGATCCAGTCGTCAGGTTCGGCCATGCCGAAGTCCGGATGGCTGCCGGCCATACGCTCGACCCCGGCAAGGCATACGGATTCGCCGTTGAGCAGGAAATCCGCGCCGCGGCCCTCGATCCGACGGACGCCGAAATTCACGCCCAGGCTGTGGACGGCTCTCCCCTTGCGCACGATCCAAGCCTCGAGGATGTAGAGGTGGGGGTGGTCGAAATGCCAGAGTTTCGGTTGCTCGAGGAAGGCTTGGGGAAGTGAAACCTCAAGCGCCGAATCGGGCGGAATCTCGACATCCGCTTCCGAGGGCTTTTCAAGGACGCTGAGTCCCGTGGCCTCGTCGATCACCCTGAAGCCAAGTCTGATCTCGGCCTTCTCCGCCATGGCATTGCGGACTCCGACTCGGACTTCCAGGGAAGCCGTTCGCTTGGCCAAGTCGGGGAGGGCGTCGCCCCAGAGGTATTCGAGGTAGACCCGCGGGGTCACGATGAGGGTCACCGGCCGGGTGATCCCGCCGTCAGGCGCCCAGTCATAGGAGTTCATCCTCGGCAGCATGGCCGGAGAGAACGAGTTGTCGGCCCGGACGGCGATGACGTTTCGCCGGCCGAATTCAAGGAGGCTGGTGATGTCCAGGGTGAACGCGGTGTAGCCCCTGCCGGAATGTTCGCCGGCCTTGCGCCCGTTGACGAAAACCAAGGCCGTGTGGTAAACGGCTTCGAATTCGACCCGGACGACGCGTCCCTGCCAATCCGCCGGAGCGTCAAACTCCCTTCTGTACCAGGCCGGACCCATGTAGTCGGCGGTATTTTCAGAAACCTGCCAGGTCGAAGGGACGGCCACGCTTTCCCAGCCCTCGCCGATGGCCTCCTCGCCAGCCCAGCCCGAGCTCTCTCCCCGGTTATCCGGGTCCGTCCGGAAAAACCAAGTCCCGCATAGGGAGTGGGTTTCCTGTCCGCAGCCAGACGAACCCGGCCGGCCTTCCTCAAGCGCGCCTTCTTTTCGCTTACAAGATGTCCCCAATGCGGCAGCCCCGGCCGTCACCTGGAGGGCCCCCTTGAGGAATCTTCGACGCGCCCATATCTCCATGGATTGTCTCCTCTGAGAGAAAGTATGCCCAAGCATATGGCGGAAATCAACGCCGCTGTTTTCCTGTGTTGTCGACAGCTCTTCGGCACGGGAAGAAGCCGTTATCGAACGACTCGCAACTCTTGAATCAATCTCGGGCGGCGCAACGCACCAGGCTAAGACGCGGATCAGTTTTTGTATCTGCAAGTTCTCCCTGGATGCGGACAACGGGAGTGGTCCCTAACGATGAACGAATCGTCGCTCTGGTCAATCTTCCGTTTGACCATTCAATGCCTACCTCGTAACCTGTGCGGGCCCTTAAACCCAGCACTTTGCCGCTCCTCCAGGATCCGGGCAAAGCCGGTAGAAGCTCGACCTCACCGGCATGACTCTGGACGAGCAGCTCCGGAAATCCCGCATATTCATTCGTGTACCGCGCGGGCCCATTGGGAGAGGCGAGAGCGTCAAGCGCCTTGTCGCCATCCAACAACCGCGCCCACCAGCCGCCCTTCGTGGGCAGATTGGCGCCGCTTCCCCGGAGCTCCAGCGAGTGCCTGGCGGCATTGAAGAGCTCAGGGGTTCCACGGGGCGTGATCAAGGAAAGAGGATAAAGAGCCATCAGATGGGAGGCATGCCTGTGCTCGGGCTCGGCGTCCGCCCAATCCTGCGCCCATTCCTGCAACTGGCCCCGGCTTCCAATCTGGAATGGATAGATCCGGTCGCATGCCGAATCGAGGGTTTTCCGAAAATCGGAGTCAACATTAAGCGCCTTTGCGGCCTTGATCGTGTCCAGGAAGAGCTGTTTGATGAGCGCCAAGTCGCACGTCGCGCCCATGCAAACGCCATACGATTGGCCATCGGCGTGAATGTAGCTGTTCTCCGGGGAAGTGGAAGGGGCCGTGGTGAGATACCCCTCGCTATCTTCGATGAGCCAATCGAGGCAGAACTCGGCGGCACCTTTCATGACGGGATAGGCATGGTCTCTAAGATAGCCGACGTCTCCTCCAAATTGGTAGTGATCCCACAGCAATTGGGCCATGAGCACGCCGCCCATCATCCAGCAAACCCAATAGGGATGAAGGTCCTTCTGCCCGACCATCGCGGTATGTTTCCAGATATCCACGTTGTGATGAGCAACCCAGCCCCGGCAGCCGTAATTGATCCTGGCCGTCTCGGCGCCGTTCCGGGCCAGCTCTTCGACGAAATTGGTGACCGGCGGGAAACATTCGGCTAAGTTTCCTGCTTCGGTCGTCCAATAGGCTTTGGGGGCCTCACTGTTCATAGTCCAATGTCCGTACCAGTTGGGCTTGACCTCTTTGTTCCAAAGCCCTTGGAGCAACATCGGCTGTCCGCCCTCGCGGGAACACTGGATGACCTCGAAACGGTTGTATTGAAAATCGATGGCCCTCTGATGGGGATTCTCGCCGTTGATTTCTATCCAGAGCCTCCTGAAGATCTTCCGGTAGTCTTCGAGGTGGGACGAGAGAAGCTCCTCGTAAGGCTTCGCGGCGGCCCGATCCACATAGGCCTTGGCGACTGGTACCGGGTCGATTCCTTGCCTCGCGGGGTCGTTTTTCGGGCCATTGTAGCTCGTGGCAGCGGAAAAAATGAGCAACGCGGAGTCCGCCCCTTTCACGCAAAGCGATGAACCATCCGACGCGACGCCGCCGCCGGACGCAAGAATTTTCAGTCGGGAAGAAAACGTCATCCCCCGTTCGCTATCGTAGAGTGTCTCCTTTGACATGGTATCGTTGAAATAGGGCGCGCGGCCATGGAGGACCAGACAGTCATTCCCCTCGGCGACAACACGGTATCGCAACTGGCAATCCAGGCCGGCGTTGAAGCCGAGCCCCCCGGGTTGATCGGTCGAGAGGCGGATGACAAAGACCTGATCCGGATAGGAGATGAACATTTCTCGACGATAGCTTCTGTTTCCTACCCTATAGCGCGTCCGCACCATCGCGGAGTCCAGATCCAGAACCGTCTGATAATCGGAAAAGGAATCGCCTTCGTCGAAGTCAAGCTTGAGATTCCCCAGCGGCAGATAGGGCTCATTGTTAAGACTCTGCAATTGTCTGGCCTTGACGTCGGATTCGCCATTTCGACCGGCAAGGAGAAGTTGTCTGACCTCTTTCAGGGCATTGCGGATCTCCGGGTCATTCCAGTTGCGCGGGTATCCCGCCCAGAGGGTGACTTCGTTGAGAGTGATGACTTCGTTTTTGACCTGGCCATGTATTCTCGCGCCGAGCCTGCCATTACCCAAATTGGGAGCCTTGTCCCACGGCCCGTATCGCGCCCTGGCTAAATCCACCGGGATGGGATTCGCATAAACAATCTTCAAGGTATCCCACCTCCCGGGCTTCATGGCCCATTGTGTCGCCTTGGGGCTATGTTGTGGGGCTGCACTACTGTCATGCAGCAATAGCGGAAGCACCAATATCCCTGAGAATCCGAGTCGGATGGCGAAGAGGCCGAGCTTTTTTGAAAACACTTCCGGGATCATGGAGCGATAAAATAATATTTCAAGGCCCGGGAGGAAATCAACCACCGAGATTGATGAGTACCGAAATCCCGTGGTCCTGCTGATGCCATATGGCTTTTATCAACCGCTGCTTCAACTTGACATCCGGCGGCATAGAAATCTATCATTCCCGACGATGCGATGGGGAAAAACGTGCGTAATCAACGTTAATTTCCCGCGCGCGTTGCTGTTGGCCGTCTGTCTAGCGGGCCAGCAGGTCGCGAGCGGGGTTTCGCAAACGAATTTCAGCGATATGCGCCTGGGTCTTTTCGTCCACTATACCTACGTGGGAAGGCCCTACGAATGGGGCTGCACCACGTGGTCGGATGGGTCGCCGGTGGCAAGCCTGGACGAACTGGCCGACAAGCTGGACGTTCAGAATCTTGTGCGGACTGCGGCGAGTATGCGGACCCAGTACCTCCAGTTCACAACTTGGCACGCCAACATGAATGTCCTCTTTCCCAGCGCGGTGATGGCGCGGAGGCTGCCGGGGCATTGCTCGCGGCGGGACGTCGTCGGCGACCTTATAAAAGCCCTGCGTCCGACCGGCATCAAGCTCATCCTGTACATCCACCCGAGTGACGGTCACGACTTCTCGCGCCAGGATCAGGACCGCATGGGCTGGAACGATGGGCCGAATTTTTCCCGGTGGAATGACTTCGTGAACGAGCTTCTGGCCGAGGTTGTCGATCGCTACGGCGCGGACGTCGCGGGATACTGGGTCGACGGCGGACTGCCGCCGCAGGTGGAGCGGGCGCGGCTGCGGCAGACAATCCTGAGTCGCGATCCCCAGGCATGGCTGATCCAGAACTCTGGGCGCGATCCGGCTTGTGTGGACTTCGGCGCGCACGAGACGTTCGCCGAGCCGTTTGCCGCATCCGAGTGGCAGATGAACGCGGTCATCTCGAGCGAATGGTGGGCCAAGCAGGGATTCCTGCGCACCAGCCCGGAGATGGCCCTGAAGTATACGGTCCTGCAGGCGGGTGTTCCGGGAAACGCGGGTGGAGTGGCGTGGTCGGCCGGTCCACATCCTGGAGGACGCTGGGAGACGGGCGTGCAGGAGTTCGCCGAGCGTCTGGGGGACTATGTCCGCCGGATTGAGATCGCCCTCTTTAACACCCGCCCGAGCGCCGCTTATCCGACGTCAAACGGGACGCCGCTTCGGAAGGCCCGAATCGTGGGGACAGAGTCGCGGGATGGCAGGACGACCTACCTCCACGTGCTCTGGCCGCCCCGGGGGAAGGATCTGGTCCTCCCGGCTCCGGCGGACGGGAGGACATTCACAAAAGCGGCACGGCTGGGTGGCGGCGAGATCCAGCTGAGCCAAGACGCCAGAGAAGTCAGGTTGCATCTCGGCGATGGTCAAACATGGGACTTGGTAGATACCGTAGTCGTATTGAAGTAGGTAGCCGGCATAAAAGGAGACATCCATGGCGAAACTCCGCATTCTCCTTATTGGCAGTCTGCTGGCCATTGCGGCCTTGGCGCGGGCCGGCCAGGATCATGGCAAGCTATCGCTGTCGCCCTGCCAGGAACGGAGAATCAAGGTTTTCCGCGACGGCCGTTCGGTCATTGCTTATAACCAGGGCGGAACCATGGTTGGCGGGAGCGCGAAGGGTCCCTGGAACAAGGCGACTCTGTTTGCCCAGGGGACCGTTTTCAAGGACGCCGGCGGCGCCGTAATCGCGGAAGTAGCCCTCTGGGAAACGACCGACCCGGAGGGGGATCTTGTCTGGGGCGTGCTCTGGCGGCCTGCGGATGCGCCGCACTCTCTCGAGGTCAAAGCCGGCACAGGAAAATGGAAAGGGATTGCCGGCAAGGGCAAGCTCATCGACGGCGATTCGCGGTGGGAGATCGCCTGGTCGATCGCCAACCGGGAAAGCGCCGCGCTCCGCGGCCGGCCCGGTGACTATGCTTATCACGATTCCGGCTTCAGCTTCCACGGGCCGCACGTCACAGAAACGTCCAGAACGTTGCCGAATGGTGTCACGCTCACGTACAACAACCAGTCTGGCGTGCTGCTGAGCGACAACCGTGAGGCCAGAAGCCCGCGCAATTTGGCCACGAGCTACGATCGCGGCACCACTTACAGCCTGGGCGACAAGAACCTGGGCGATATCATGCTGCTCGAGGACACCGATCCCGACGGCGACACGGTCTGGCTTTATCACGAATGGTGGTACGGCACGGGTCCGGGCAGCTATGAGTTCATCGGCGGGACGGGGAAGTGGAAAGGCATCTCGGGATACGGAAAGACGCTTGGAGTGTTGCGGGACCGCGTCGACGACCACTGGTTGCTCAAGTCCGAGATGCACTGGAACCTGCCTCCTGAGGAACCCGGATCATCCGGGCGGGGCGGCGACCGGGGCGCGAGAGGTCCAAAGATCTCGACACCCCACGCTCTCGAGCGCGGCTGGCGGATCTCCTGCCAGCACTATTCCCTTCGCGATCGGGGCCTCTTCGAGGCCATAGACGCCCTGGCGGGCATGGGCATCTTCAATATCGAGCCGACAGATTTTCTAAAACTAAAGAACGGGGACGTGACAGTCACGGACTTCCGCCATTCACCGGATAAGCGTGCCGAGTGGAAGAGGCGTATGGGGGACCGGGGCATGAAGATGCCATCCTATTACGTCAGCAAGAAAGGCGACTTTGCGGACCGGCGGCTTTGGGATTACATGAAGGATATGGGAGTCGAGATCGTATGCGGCGAGCCTGATCCAGCAAACCTCGGGAAGGTGGAAGAGTTGTGTAGAGAATACGGTATGCGGCTGGCGATCCACAATCATCCCGAAGGACACTCCATCTACTGGAATCCGGTGACCGCGATGAATCTCGTCGCCGTCCAGGGCCGTCTGGGGCTGGAGATCGGCTTCTGCCCCGACGTCGGCCACTGGGCGAGGTCGTGCGTGGACGTCGTGAACGGACTCTCGAAGTATCACCAACGGGCCATCCCTGTTCTCCATGTTAAAGATATCCCCGCGGCCTGCGAAGGATGGAAGAACGATGTCCCCTTGGGGGCCGGAGTGATTCCCCTGCGCGACGTCTTCAACTCCCTGTCGTCTTGGACGTGGCAGGGCATCGTGACCATCGAATTGGAGGCCGACCCGGCGAACCTCCGGGATATCGATGCCTGCGCGAAGTTCATCGAGGATTGCGCGAAAGCCAAAAGCGTCTCCGGCGTTTCAGCTCAAGAAACTTCCGCAAAGGCAAGCCATCAAAAATGGATTGATCTCATCAAGAGCAAAAGGTCGGAGCTCGCAAAAGCGATTGACAAGACGTTCAGGATCATCATCGCGACTGACGAAGATAGACTGATGGCCTCTGTGCTGCTTTGGGAAGATGGCCGCATTGAAATTCATTACCGAGATTATCATCAAGAAGACACCCGTTTAGAGTCGCGCGCGGCGGTCAGGATTTATCATGCCGTCAGCCGCAGCCGAGAGGATCACAAAAAGATCGGCACCGAAGAATACGCGAAGCACATGATGAGCGAGAAGGCCCCCAATCCCGATAAGATCATCGATGACGCGATCAGGGCAATACTCAATGAGAGAGAATAAAACATACAAGAAAAGCCTGGCAGACAATTCGGATCAGAGGGGCCCCATTGCGTCAATATGTGGAGAACTGTGCCCGAAGTGTGCCTAAAATAAGTGACCGTAATTGCGCCCGAATTCTGGCTGGGAAGCAGGTTGACGGCCGCAGAATGCTCGACTTGTACAGTCAAGGTCACGTGATTACGGCCACCAATCTTGGGATGACATTTATCACCAGGGCGGTAACAAGAGGAGCCGCAATGGCTGAAACCAGGCCGTATCGCGTGTATAACCATCCCATGATCTTGCCGATGGGTTGGAGGGTTCAAGGCTACGCCGATAAGCAAGCGAAAGAACGGAGCCTCGGGATTAAATCGATTGGAAAAAAAAGAGCAGCCTCCGTTCGCGAAGGCCGCCCTCGAGGAATCCAGATAAATGATCAGAAGACTGTGCCGGGGTTACTTCGGCAGAATAACAGCGTCGATGACATGAATGACGCCGTTGGAGCAGACGATGTCCGTCTTGATAATTTTGGCGTTGTCGGCCATGGGCGCACCGTCCTTGAGGCTGATAGTGATCTTCTGCCCTTGGACGCTCTCTAGGGAGCTTGTCTTAAGGACGTCGGCGGCCATGTATTTTCCGGACACGACGTGATAAGTTAAAATCGAAATGAGCTTCGCCTTGTCCTGGAGAAGAGCTTCGACCGTCCCGGCGGGAAGCTTGGCGAAGGCCTCATCGGTCGGAGCGAAAACAGTAAAAGGACCAGGCCCGCTGAGGGTCTCGACCAGACCGGCGGCCTTGACGGCCGTCACGAGCGTGCCGAACTGACCCGCGCCGACGGCTGTCTCGACGATGTTCTTCTCGGGCGCGCCGGCCGTTTCGCCGGTCATGGGCAGAAAAGAAACGCCGAAAATCAGAGCCGCAGCCACAAAACCACTGAGAAGCTTTGTTCTCATTTTGGAAAACCTCCTAATTTTATAAAATACATAAGAATAGTAGTATATTATATCACCCCTCCTGGTGTCAACCTGTCCGGCCGGCTGGATTCGATCCTGTTGTTTTGATAAGATGGCCGAGATGGAGATGCAATCGACGCGGGCGCAACGGAGCCTGCTCATTATGGTGGTCGCCGGGCTGGCTTTTATCTGGGTCTCTGGGGACCCTGGTTTGGGATCCGGGACGATGGAGGCGTCCATGCAGGCAACTTCGAGTTTTCTGATCGACGATTTTTCCAGCGAGCAGGGGA
>Ga0153916_10002638_pt1 | contig 13094 bp, 10 predicted proteins | sample Opewatmetagenome_FD_109642 | JGI IMG/M metagenome (GOLD analysis project Ga0153916, IMG submission 109642) | Freshwater wetland microbial communities from Ohio, USA - Open water 3 Core 3 Depth 4 metaG | ecosystem: Environmental > Aquatic > Freshwater > Wetlands | place: USA: Ohio, Lake Erie...
GTGAGTAGGGAAATGGTTGATAAGCAGTTGCGAGAGTTTTTCTTTTAGCTGGCTCATCGAATGGCATTTGCCGGTCTCTTTTAGAACCGATGTCATTTCTACGCCGTCCAAGCCGCAGGGTACGAGGAAATCGAAGATGCTCAGGTCGTTTTGAATGTTTATCGCCATACCGTGATATGTCACACCTTTGGATAGCCGCACGCCGATAGAAGCAACCTTCTGGAATTTCGAATTTTCCCGCAATACCCACAGGCCGGGAAAGCCTTCTCGTCTTTGGCTGTACACGCCTAATTGTTCCAGTAGCTCTTTGCCTATGGCTTCAAGCTCTCTCATATATTCGCTGATTCCAAGCCCGAGCCCTTGCAAGTGCAGGATCGGATAGAAGACCAACTGGCCTGGATTGTGTGCCGTTGCTCCGCCGCCTCTACGGATATCCACAACATCGATCTGTCGTGCCGCCAACTCTTTTCGGCTGACCAGCAGCTTATTGGCATTTTGCCGGGCGCCGAGCGTGATCACGGGCGGATGCTCTACAATCAGAACCGTGTTTGCTACTTCGCCCAGACGTCTTTTTTCATGCAACTCATGCTGCTTCCGCAGAACCTCACGATAATCGGCAAGCCCGCAATCGACAATCCGCAGACCTCGCATTTCGTGTTTCGTATTTCGTACTGGGTTCACGAGATTATTTTAATCCAGGAGTATACATTCTGCACGTGTTTGTTCAGATTAGCAGTTGCACCGTAAGGATATGGGCGAACTGACCGTAATCAACAAAGCAACCGACGAAGATGCTAGGTTGCCGCCTGTCAAAGGCAATAAGACTTGAGCGCAGATAGCTGGAATATGAGTTTGGTCTGAGAGACAAAGAGTAAGGGCTGCAAGATCTCGATCTTGCAGCCCTTCAAGTTACGCACAAGTCCCATCCTCGACTACGAACCAGGCCGGCCTGTCGCGAGCCTCGTCGAGGGAAGTCACGCAACTACAGCGTCCTGCGTCTGCGCAGCCAGCCAACAAGACCAGCACCGATACCTCCAAGAATAATAGCACCGGGTGCCGGGATTACAGAAGTGGTCACCCAAAGTGTACCTCCCCAGTTCAGTAAAGTACCATGATTGCAACCACCAACTCTCCCCTCGGGACTATGCGTCAAAGTGTGTTGCCCAATTGCAACGGGACTGAAATCCAGGCATCCTGTATCTAACGGTAAAGAGGGAATTCGTCCCTCGTATCCTAACCAATCCGTTACATGGACTTCTAAGCTATCAATAAGTATGTGCAGTCTTATATCAGAGCAGGCCCTTCCAGGAATCGTATCATTTCCGACATTCACAAAGTGCTGCATCTTTAATGAGCCGACCGTTGAAATCTAAACAGAAAAATCCAATTGTGGTGAACTCGGTGTTCCTGGTGTACCGCCAGATTATACAAATTCGTATACTTTTGTTATATTAGCTTGAGCACTTTGCCAAGATAGAACACCGATACCAAGAGCTATAACTGCTGTCAATTTACCTCTTGCATACCTTTTCATAATTGCTCCTCCGAAATCTGATGTGTTCTTGTGCAATAGATTCCCAAAACGGACTAAAAATAAGGGCGGTTCCCTTCTTATGCCGTCTCTCTATACTCCCCAGTTTAACAGGGCGGGGGATTGTCAAGAGAGAAATTATAAAATTATAGGACTCTTGCGAGAATATTCACTTGAGACCGTATCTGTTGATAGGCTTCCTGAAAACAATGGCGTGCTTATTACTCTTTTGGCTCGAAGAGCTGAAACTCCCAGATTGTAGGACCTTCGGTTGCCTCGAGGATATTCAGACGAACAATCCGAGCGGTCACCGCCTGAAATTGCTCAGCGTAGTCATCGCCAATCGTGCTGCCGCGAGCAAATGTCTGCCATTGGTCGCCGTCTTTACTCTGCAATTCAAACTGGCAAACGCGGTCATAGGCTTCGCTGATTTTGACGCGGTTGAACGTTACTGGCTTGCCCAGGTCGACCTCCAGCCAGGCTTGCTTTGTACCGTAGTCGGTAGCCCAGCGCGTGGATGAATCGTCGTCGACGGCCTTATCGGCGCCATGCCCGGGGTCGTTCTGATACACGTTTGATGCACGGGCCTTTTTGCCGGAAGTTAAAGAGGCTGAGGGCAGGCCTACAGGGGCAATCTCGGCAGCAGGGCCGTCCAGCTCCAGTTTGATGATCGTGTCGATCGCCTGGCGGTCGGCCTTCGGCAGTGAAATTTCGATGCTGTCTTTCCTTTGTGTAACGCTAACTGAGCCGCCAGTCAGTACAGAGCTGGAGAGGATATTTCTCGTAATGGGTGCCAGGGTAATAGTGTCACTGGGCCAGGCTAAAATGTGCACGTAAATCACATTGCCTTTGTGGGTGCTGGCGAGCCAGGATGTAGGTTTGAAAGGTCCGCCGCGAGTGCCGTAAATACTCTCGCCATAGTTTTTGAGCCAATCGCCCATCTCCTTCAGCCGGGCAACTTGCCGTGGCTCAATTTGCCCGTCCGGCATAGGCCCAACGTTAAATAGGAAATTCCCATCGCCGCCTGTTACGCGCATGAGCGTATGGATGCACTCTTTGAGTGACTTCATCTGGTCATCGGGTTTCCAGGCCCATTGCTGGCATAAAGTCATGCAGGTTTCCCAGGGGCGGTCAATCTGAAATTTGCCGATTCTTTGTTCGGGCGTGTCGTGGTCGGCGGGCAGACCTGCTCGATCGTTAATGATGACATTGGGCTGGAGCTGATGAATGATCTTGAGCAGGTTTTCGGAGTCCCAATCCTTTGCTGTGCCGCCAAGCCCGTCAAACCAAATGATATCGATCTTGCCGTAGTTGCTGCAGAGCTCACGAAGTTGTCCGTGCAGGTACTCGATATAGCGCGCATGATTTTGGGTGCGATAGTCAGGATGATGCCAATCGACCGGCGAATAGTAGAAGCCGAGTTTCAGCCCGGTTTTGTGACAGGCGTCGGCCAGTTCCTTCACGACGTCTCGCTTAAATGGCGAATTGGTAATTTTGTAGTCGGTCACCTTGCTGTCGAACATGCAGAAGCCGTCGTGGTGCTTGCTAGTAAATACCAGATATTTCATGCCGGCTTCGTTAGCGATTTGCAGCCACTGCTCGGCGTTGAACTTGACGGGATTGAACTGCTTATAGAGGTTGTCGTAGATTTCGACTGGGATGGAGCCGGTGCCGTTCTGGCCTCGCCGTTCGCCGCCGCGAGACCAGCCGATTTCTGTACCTTTGAGACTGACCGGCCCCCAGTGAATAAACAAGCCGAATCTCATCTCTCGCCAACGCTGCACATCCTGCGCGCTGGCCCGCAGATAATCTCCGGCCTCCTGTAAACTGGTGGCATCGGCAGGCTTGCCGGAACGAGTGGTAAACGTGCACACAACTAAGGCTAAGCAAATTGCAGCTAACCACGCACTTATCTTATTTTTGCACATAGCGATCATCCTTTACCTGAGACGTCTTGAAACTATTTCAAAATCCTGGCGTGAGCGGCGGAGAACATCCTTACGCCGCCGCTGTCCAGTTGTAAAACCAGACCATTTTGGGGGTCGACGCCGATTACGACCACATCAAATTTTTCTGCCATGATTTAACCTCATTTTCGAGTCTCGTATTGCGTAATTCGTATTTATACAAGGCGTTAATATAACAGAAAGATAGAGGAAACAAAAGTGAGGGTTTTGGTTTTTTGACAAACTGAACAGAATTGAATGCAAACATACCTTTGCCACCCCAATTTCATCCCATTAAGCAGGGAGCAGTTTGAACAACTTGTAAAAAACTTATCAGCCCAGACTGTAAGCACAGGAAGTGACGATAGACGATCTAACTAATTATCCCAGAGTTCATTTCGGCCCAGCGGTTTTATCCTGTGGATACAGATAGTTTTCACCCAACTTCATTCGCATAACTTCGCCGTCTGTACCGAACTCGAAAACAACCAGCTCACCAAGTTCACCGAATCCCTCGCCATCAATCCTGAAGGTGTGCTCAGCCGCAGGAGTCAGTGTAAGCATTGAAGCTATTGGATCTGATTCCATAGGATTGACTAGAACTAATTTACTATTCATAACCAGAATGGCATAATCCGCCCAGATATTACGATATTTGCCCACGTACTTATCCCATTTCAGGTCAGCTTTTTCATACTTGGGCGGGGTCACAGCCTTAGTAATAGCTGGAGCCACCCATTCAAAGGCCTTGTCCACAACGCTGCCTGGCACATCTAAGTAGGGATTGGCATCATCTGCATTGACCAAAGTAATTACCCCGACTTTCTCTTTTGGGCTTATAGAAATATCCGTTTGGTAACCACCAACATGTCCTCCATGTCCAACAAGGTCTCTTGCTTCTTTGTGAACGATCATAAAGCCTAATCCCCAGCCAGTCTTCCAATCTGGATGAAGCCAATGTACGCGCTGCATCTCTTTCAGGGTGCTGGCTTTCAAAATCTCGCTACTGCCCGATTCTCTGAGCCGAAATTGCCAGGAAACGAATCGCGCTAAATCTTTCACTGTTGATGACATATTGCCCGCAGGGGTAAGACCATTGCAGTCTGTAAATGGCATTATCTTGCGACTTCCATCCGGCATTCGTCTCCCATAACCAGTGGCAAGTCTGCTTTTGTGCTCGTCGGGAAGAATAACGGTGGTGGTGCTCATCCCCAGCGGTTCGAGAATTTGCTTATGAATATACTCGGCATAAGATTCGCCGGATACGGCTGAAACGATTTCACCAGCCAGCGTAAGCGCTAGATTTGAATATTTCCACTTAGTTTCAGGAGGATAAATGCTTTCCTGTTCGGACAACTTCTGGATGATTTGCTCTCTGGTTGGAAATTTGAAGTCTGTCCAATAGGGAAAAGGTGCTTCACCGGGCAGCCCAGATGTATGGGTAAGAAGATGGCGGATTGTGATAAAAGGTGCATCTGGATACTTGTTCTTGATTTTGAACCACGGAAGGTGCTTTGCAATAGAGTCGTCCAACTGTAATTCTCCCTCATCGCGCAGTTTCAGGATTGCAATACTCGTGAACATCTTGGAATTAGAGGCAATCCGGTAAATGGTATCTGGCGTTGCAGGTGTTTTTTTCTCCAAGTCTGCGTATCCAAATCCCTTAGCCCAGATAAGTGTCTGGTCATAGACAATGCCAATGGACATCCCTGGCCAGCCTTTATAGGCCATCTGAGATTCGATCCAGGTCTCCAGCAGCTTGATATTAGAAAGAACTTCTGGATGCTCGGTGATCGAAGTACTCTCTGCCTGGAGAGTACAAACAAATAGAAAAGGAGCCAATAGAGTAAAAAGTAGTATTCTCATTTTTAGTACTCCTTCTCACTGGAACTTCCTATATAAAGTCTGCTTAGTTACACCGCTGAGCTTTTTCTAATCGTCGTAATACCTGACTCGACTGCCCAACGCACCCTATGATTATTTAACGATGCTGGTATGAGCGGCGGGGAACATCCTTACGCCGCCGGTGTCCAGTTGCAAGATCAGGCCTTCATCGGGGTCAATTCCAATACAGTTGCCGGCAAATTTTCTGCCATTATACAATAGCGTTATTCTGTGTCCCAATTGGATGCTAAGGTTGCGCCACTGGTCTATTACTTCTTGGTTCGCGTGTATTGCCACTTCGAGCCAGCAGTCTATTGATGTAAGCAATCTTTTTGCTAGGCCGATGCGGTCGCAAACTGTTTGGCTTTCTATGTCCAGGCTTGTCGCGATTGATTGTAAATCCGCCGGAAACGACTCCTTCCTTTGGTGGCAGTTTATGCCTATGCCGACCACATAGCCGGAGACAATTTCGCATTTTTCGATTAAGATGTCAGCTACTTTCTTGCCGCTTAGCATTATATCGTTTGGCCACTTGATTTTTGCCTGTGTGCTGCCGGCTTTACCGATGGCCTCTGCTGCCGCCACTGCGCAGGTAAGGCAGAGCATTTCTGTGCCCATATTGCAGTCGGCCAAAATGATTGAGCAGAGAATGCTTTCGGCATGGTTGCCGTGCCATTTGGCACAAGCTCTGCCTCTGCCTGCGGATTGCTCTTCAGCGAAGACGACCAGACCGTCATTTGCATCGTTCTTTGCGTATTCAGCAGCGATGTCGTTCGTGCTGGATGTTGAGCTAAAGACAAGGATTTTTCTGCCGATGCGTCTGGTTTTCAGATTTGCGTTTATTTTGTCTGGGTCCAGCAGGTCGGTAGGCATGGCTTTCAGTACCTGTCAAGACCAATGTCGACGGCTGCAGCTGAGTGAGTTATGGCGCCGACTGCGATTCGGTCGACGCCGGACTGGGCAATGGCTGAGACGTTGCTCAAGGTGATATTGCCCGAGGCCTCCAGCAGCGGCTTTTTGTTTTTGCCGCACATTTTGTCCCGCATTTCGACAGCATGCTTTAGCTGCCACTGGCCCATATTGTCCAAAAGCACTATATCAATTCCCGGGATCTCCAGCACATAGTTGAGTTGATCGTCAACGTGGTCGACTTCTACGGCTACGAATTTGACGCCCTTTACCTTTTTTGCTTCGGTAACAGTCTTCCTCAGTCTGGGCTGGAAGTTTCTGCCAAGCTGAGCCAGGTGGTTATCTTTAATCAGTATGCCATCGTAAAGCCCCAGACGGTGATTGTGTCCTCCGCCGCAGCGCACGGCGTATTTTTCCAGCAGTCGCCAGCCGGGCAGAGTTTTTCTGGTATCATAGATTTTTGCTTTTGTGCCCTGCACTGCCCAGACATATTTGCGTGTGGTGGTAGCTATTCCACTAAGTCTCTGCAGAAAATTCAGCATGACTCGCTCGGCGCTGAGCATTGGGCGTAGAGGTCCTTGAATGACCCCGATTTTGTGGCCGGTATGAGCCCGCTGCCCATCGTTCACGAGAACCTTCAGATTGAGCCTGCGGTCATAAAATTTGAGGATTTCTTTAACGACCTTCATTCCACATACGACTATCTCCTCGCGGGATACAATGTCTGCCTTGGCGATGGTGTCGTCAGGGAACAAAAGCTCGCTGGTCACGTCGCCTTGGCCGAGGTCTTCTTCTATCGCCATTTGAATCAATGGTCGTATATCTGCAATGTGAAGTTTCCTCATGTTCTCTTCTTCTTTCTCACGGAGCGTTTTTCTTTTGTCTGCCCAACTTTTTGGATGCTAAATAGCTGCTTTTCCTCCTCCTGGAATCGGCCAGAACCAGCTCCGGCAGCTCTCTTAATTCTCGTAGCTGGTCGCGCAGGAAAGCCGCCCGCTCGAAGTCGAGGGTCTGTGCCGCTTCGAGCATCTCTTGCTCAATCTGGTTGGCCAGTTCTACCTTATCGTACTGCCGCTCGTCAAAGCGAATCGCCTGGCGAGCTGTTTGTCTTGCTTTTATTCTGTCAGTTAGAGTTTGCCGGATCTCCTTTCGAATCGTTTCCGGCGTAATATTATGCTCTTGGTTGTATTGCAGTTGAATTCTACGGCGTCTATTCGTTTCGTCAATAGCTTTTTGCATCGAGCCGGTGATGGTATCGGCGTACAAAAAGACCGTAGCGTTGACGTTTCTTGCCGTTCTGCCGATCGTTTGTATCAGCGACGTCTGGCTTCGCAGAAATCCTTCCTTGTCCGCATCAAGGATGGCAACGGCTGAAACTTCGGGCAAATCCAGGCCTTCCCGCAGCAGGTTCACCCCAACCAGCACGTCAAAGTCGCCGCTGCGCAGGTCCCGCAGTATATCGACTCTTTCGAGGGTGTCGATTTCGCTATGTAAATACCGGCATCTGAAGCCTTTTTTCGTGATATAACCGGACAGGTTCTCAGCCATTCTTTTGGTCAAGGTGGTAACGAGCATTCGCTCGTGGGTTTTGACTCTTTTTTCGATCTGGCCCAGAAGGTGAGGGACCTGATTTTTTGCCGGGCAGACGAAGATTTCGGGGTCCAAAAGTCCGGTTGGTCTGATGATTTGCTCGACCACTTCGTTATTGCATTTCTGCAGCTCAAACGGCCCCGGCGTGGCAGAAACAAATATTACGCGTGACCAATTCTGCTGGAACTCCTCAAATCGCAGGGGCCTATTATCCAGCGCGCTGGGCAATCTGAATCCGTGCTCAACCAGAACCTCTTTTCTGCTTCTATCGCCGGCCCACATCGCATGCAATTGCGGTATCGTGGCGTGTGATTCGTCAATGAATAGAAGAAAATCCTTTGGGAAGTAGTCAATCAGGGTGTAAGGTCTGGCTCCCGGCGGAAGTCCAGCCAAATGCCGGGCGTAGTTTTCGATCCCGCTGCAGTAGCCCACCTCTTGAATCATCTCGATATCGTACATGGTTCTAGCCTGCAGTCGCTGGGCCTCCAGCAGTTTGCCCTGGCTGCGGAACTCGTCCAGCCGTTCTTGTAGCTCGGTCTTTATGCCGGCGATGGCCGAACTGACACGCTCGCCGGGCATAACGTAGTGCTCAGCAGGATAAATAAAGACCTCGTCTTCAACGGCCAGCGTCTCGCCAGATACAGGATTTATGTAGCTTATTTGTTCTATTTCCTCGCCGAATAATTCGATGCGGACGGCGAAAGATTCATAGGAGGGATACACTTCGATCACATCGCCGCGAACCCGGAATGTCCCTCTCTGGAAGTCGATATCGTTTCTGGTGTACTGGATGTCGGCTAACCTACCGAGCAGCTCATTTCGGTCAACCTGCTGGCCAGTGCGGATTGACACTACGCTGGCCTTATAGTCTTCGGGCGAGCCCAGCCCGAAAATGCACGAGACTGATGCGACGATAATACAATCGCTTCTTGCGGAAAGGCTGGTGGTGGCTGAAAGGCGAAGCCGGTCAAGATCAGCATTTTTTGAGGCGTCCTTTTCTATGTATATGTCGCGCTGCGGGATGTACGCCTCGGGCTGATAGTAATCATAATAGCTGACGAAATACTCCACGGCATTTTCCGGGAATAACTCTTTGAATTCCTCGTACAGTTGGGCGGCCAACGTTTTGTTGTGGGATATTACCAGCACGGGCAGGTCGAACTGGGCGATGACGTTAGCCATAGTGAAGGTTTTGCCGCTGCCGGTAACACCCATCAGGGTCTGGGACTTTTTGCCGGCGTGCAGGCCTTCTGCCAGCCGCTCAATGGCGTTAGGCTGATCGCCCGCTGGCTCAAACTGGTTGTTTAGTTTGAATATGCCCATATCTATACATTTTAACCTTAGGGAGCACAAAGTTCATGGTTTTTCTTGAGGTGGAGCCTGAAGGTTTCGGCTGTAGTTTGCCCTTATTTCGCCCGGTCGGGATAAACGACCGCTGCGACAAGTGCAGGGCCGTATCGACGCCATAGACTCTCCAGGTCGAGCTGTTCGGCGTTGGCGGGCAATTCGAAGGTTATTATGGGTATGCGAAGGGCAAGGCCGGCGTAGGAACCAAGCGAGCCCGGCTGTGCGCCCAGCCTGCGTATGGGCAAGTCGCAATGCTGGGCCATGTGGCTGGCCAGCGCAGTGGCAGGGCCATCGTAGTCTATGCATGTCAGCGGCTGGTGAATACTTACGATGCGGTCCGGCCTGTACTGCTGGATCAGTTGGTGGATGACGCGAGCTTCCGGCTCGGAAAGTGCGGCATATCCATGCTGTGCGCTGTTCTGGCGGTTGGAAGTTGCGAAGTTGCGGTTTAAGTCCACGCCATTAGCGTTGAAACGCGTAGCACGGGCTATTCCATCCGGATTGGCAACCGGCAGAATAACGACTTGGCGTCCCTGTAGCAGTTCTGGGTGTTTCTGTAGATGCCCTGCCAGCCGTTCGGCAAGTCGCGCCCCGGCTGGCTCATTGCCGTGGATGGCTGCCAGAATGAAGGTCACATCATAACTTTGTCCCAGCACAATGCTTTCGATCGGTCGATTCTGGACCGACCTACCCACGGTTCGGCGCTGAGCGGCCAATTCGGCTGGCACACGGGTCGGGATAGAGACTATTTCCGGATGGCGGACCGGCTGGTAGCAGCCGGCAAAACCAAAAAGGCCGAATCCGATGCAGACAACCAAACCAATGAAGCGTCTCTTTTTCATACTTATATTCATTCGGCAGGATTTGCTCGTTCCTGTAGAAATTTATGCCCGGTTTCTGGTGCAGAAAGTTGGCTCACGTAGCCGATGATAGGTTTATGGAGGAGGGCTTTTTCGTGAAAGCCCAGATACTAAGAAGGAAACGGGCGGATGGCAGAGAGACTGAGAAAAGCCAGGTTTTTTGTCTATATCTTAGTTGCCGTATGTCTGGTTATCCTTGCGTATCTTGCGCGGGGCTTCTATTACGGTGCGGTCACGATACATGAGCTGTTAGCTGAAAACAAACGGCTAAAGCAGGCGATAACGAACCTGACCGCAGAGGAGCAGATAGGTTATGCTAAAGTCATTGCCCAGGAAACAAAAGACGGGCAGCTTTTTACCACGATAAGATTTGTTGAAACCGCCAGAGACGACAAACTGAAGAAGATTCTGGAGAAGGAGTACGCCATCGCGGGCGATGTGATCCATTTTGACGCGCTGATAGTAAAGTTCGGCGACAAAATGGTTATGGATGGCGAGGCAAAGGCCCTGTATTTGTGGCGAAGAGTCTATGGCGAGAAAATGGCCCCGGAACGCGGCTTTGCCATAGAAGAACCCGGTGCCGAACCCAGAAGGTACAGCGATTTGCTCAGGGTCTTGCCTGTAAAACAGAGAGAGCTTTTCTGGTCCAACATCTGGGACCTGGCAAACGATCCCGGCAGGCTCAAGGAATACGATATTGAAGCCATCTATGGCAATGTCGTTTATTCAAGGCTGCAAAAAGGCCTTATTTACGTCTTCAAGATAAGCTCAACCGGCCAGGTTTATCCCGAAATCATCCCTGAAATGTAGTTCGCCCAAGCGCCCCGCCTGAGGAGTTTCAAATCTGGAATCTTGAATCTGTCCTGTTTACTCAAACTGACCGATTTTTCATTAGGATACTATCACGTAGGCGTTTAGCGGTGGCATCCCGCACCTTGTCATTCCCGCGCAAGCGGGAATCCACCCAATCGATATGGTAATGGATTCCTGCTTCCGCAGGAATGACACGATGGACCGGTCGGTTTGAGCCGTTTAGTTGAGTGAGCTGTTTGTGGATTGACGGCGCTATCTATCTTGATTATCGTATGGCTGAAAGCCGGTTTGGTGCCTAAGGGATTGGCGCAATGAAAACGAAGGTTGATTTTGATGTTGTTGTGGTAGGGGGTGGAATCGTGGGCCTGGCCTCAGCGTACAAGATTATGCTGAGCCATCCGGATATTTCTGTTGCGGTGCTGGAGAAAGAGCAACAGGTGGCGGCGCACCAGACCGGCCATAATTCGGGCGTCATCCATTCCGGGCTGTACTATAAGCCCGGCAGCAATAAAGCAAAAACGTGTGTTGAGGGGCGAAAAGAGCTTATAGCCTTCGCCAAGAAGCACAAGATACCCTGCAAGATCACCGGCAAGATAATTGTTGCCACAAAGGAAAAAGAGCTGGCCAAACTTGAGCAGATTTTTCAAAACGGCGTAGAAAACAACATAGAAGGCATTGAGAAAATTGGACCTGAGCAAATCAGGGACGCCGAGCCGTTTTGCGATGGGATTGCAGGTATCGGAGTGCCGTGCACAGGGGTAATTGATTTTACGGAAGTTGCAAAGAAATTGGCGCAGTTGATAGAAACAAAAAGCGACGGCAATAAAGTCCTGACTTCGCACGAGGTAACGGGCTTTGACAGGCACGATTTCTATACAAATGTCGTGACGAATAATGGGACTTTTGCTGTCCGATATATCATCAACTGTGCAGGCCTTCAGTCCGACAGGCTTGCCCGGATGGCTGGGGTCGATCCTGGGATGAGGATAGTACCTTTTCGCGGCGACTATTATCAGTTGATACAAGAAGCCTCCGAAAAAGTCAAGGGCCTGATATATCCTGTGCCGGACCCGGCATTTCCCTTTCTTGGCGTGCACTTTACTCGCAAGATCGATGGCTCGGTTGAATGCGGCCCGAACGCGGTTCTATCGTTTAAGCGCGAAGGCTACGGAAAAACCGATTTTAGCTGGTCGGATTCCTGGGCGTCGCTTTCTTATTGGGGCACCTGGCGACTCTTCCGCAGACACTGGATGTATGGCTTAGGCGAATACGCCAGAGCATTCAGCAAGAAACTGTTTCTTGGGCAGTTGCAGAGGCTTATTCCTTCGCTTGGTCCCAATGACATAAGGCCCGGCAATGCAGGAATACGTGCTCAGGCGCTTGCGCGGAACGGCGAACTGATCGATGATTTCAGAATAGAAAGACGGGCAAACTCTATCCACGTCTTGAATGCACCTTCGCCGGCAGCAACGGCTTCGCTGGCCATCGGCGATTACGTAAATGAAGTAGCAGGTAAATACTTTGATCTTGGAAAATAACCACGCTCTCAAGTCACTATGAATGAGTTGCTCAAATCGAATATCAAGAAATCCTTTAAAGTACTTGCTGAGGAAGTCCCGAAGATACCAGAGGGCCTTATAGAAGTTGTCGAGGAAGAACCGAGTCAGCCAGGTATTCCATGTATCGTTGAAGGTATTGCTAAATATGCTTCTGGGCCAAGTCCTTGGTTCTATCGCGATCAGTCAAATGAACTGCAATCACCTCAACAGTCATTTTTTGCAATATATTCAGTTCGAAATACCGTACGAGGCATACTACTTGGTTTGCGATTTCTACAGGCTGCCAACCTGTTAAAGGAGAATGGTTTTCTCTCTGCATCAGTATTTTCATATTATACAGCATCATTTCATTTGCTTAATTCATTTTTAGCTCTAAATGGTCGTGTTTTAATCGAGCCAGTCCAAGGACCCCCCAGGGTGGTAAAGAGAAAGGGTTGCTCAAGGTGTGAATCCCGATCTCTAGATCCAACGCCGGATATAGTCATTGCAATTCTTACCCGGAATAATATATGGAAGTTTGAGCCAAGACGGCGTTCACATGCGGCGAGATGGAAGGAACTGAACCACGTTTTTGCAGGAGATGGCAGTGCCATTCCTGACTTCTTTTTAAACTTTTTTAGATACATTATGTCATACGGAGGGGATTTTTTATCCA
>Ga0153916_10002639_pt1 | contig 13090 bp, 8 predicted proteins | sample Opewatmetagenome_FD_109642 | JGI IMG/M metagenome (GOLD analysis project Ga0153916, IMG submission 109642) | Freshwater wetland microbial communities from Ohio, USA - Open water 3 Core 3 Depth 4 metaG | ecosystem: Environmental > Aquatic > Freshwater > Wetlands | place: USA: Ohio, Lake Erie, Old...
GCGCCGCTGACGGCGGTTCTGTTGATTGCCCTGCTTCTGTTCGGCTTTCAGGTCATGATCAACAACATTCAGACCCTGGCAAGCGATTTCTTTTCAGGGAAATCAGTCGGGACTCTCGCCGGAGTGGGCGGGACGAGTGCGGTTGCGGGAACACTCATCAGTATCTGGATGGTGCCCGCGCTCACCAAGGTGAGCTACGTGCCGTTCTTCGCCCTGGGAGCCTCGCTCGTGCCGTTGGGAGTGCTTATGGTGTTCCTCTTTGCGGGGACTATCCGGCGTGTGCCGCTGGAAGAGAAAGAACACGGGAGATAATGGAATGACAGATCTGTTTGACCTTTCGGGACGGGTTGCAGTGGTGACGGGCGGTGCAACCGGCCTGGGCGCCGGCATGGCCATCGGCCTTGCCGGCGCTGGCGCCGACCTTGTTCTGGTTGACCGGAAAGAGTCGGAGGAGACAGCCCGCAGCGTGCGTCAGCTCGGCCGGAAGGCCGTGCCTCTGGTCGTAGATCTCTCCACCATGGCGGGGGTGAATGCGGTCGTGGCGGAGGCCCTGAAGAGTTTCGGAAAGATTGACATTCTGATCAACAATGCCGGGATCATACGGCGGGTACCGGCGCTGGATTTTCCGGAGAGAGACTGGGACGATGTGATGGCGGTGAACGCGAAGACTGTCTTCTTCCTGAGCCAGGCGGTCGCCCGCGACATGATGAGCCGCCGGAAGGGGAAAATCATCAACATTGCTTCCCTGCTCAGTTTCACCGGGGGGATCACTGTGCCGTCCTACTCGGCGAGCAAAGGTGCAGTCGCGCAGATCACGAAGGCGCTCGCCAACGAGTGGGCGCAGCACGGCATCAATGTCAATGCCATCGCCCCCGGCTATATGGTGACCAACAACACGGAAAACCTCCGGAAAGACCCGGAGCGTACTCGCTCCATCGACGAACGGATCCCTGCCGGACGGTGGGGCTATCCGGAAGATCTTCAGGGCGCGGCCATTTTCCTTGCCTCCAAAGCATCGGATTATGTCCATGGCCACGTTCTGCTGGTCGACGGTGGCTGGATGGCCCGCTAATCAACGAGAAAGGGAAGGGACGAACGTGATGAGAAAGGTGGCGAGTGTCTGCATGCTGCTCCTCGGGGGGATTGCTGCAGGCCGTGCTCAAACGGATGGTTCTGTGATCATCAATGAGATTGCCAACAGCGGAACGAAGACATCGGCGTACACGGGTGGAGAATATGTGGAACTGCTCGTGGTGCAGGCCGAAGGGGTCAAGATGGCTGGCTGGTACCTGACGGACATGTCCAACCCCGGGAGTGAGCCGAAACAGGATGAGGGATGGATCCGCTTTTCGGACAGTCCCTGGTCGGTGTTCACAAGGACGATTCCCTCCGGGACCTATATCCTGATCTGTTTCGGTGAGAAGGATATGCGTTACGGATCCCGGGAAATCGAGGAGGATGCAACCCTCGATGACGGCAACAACCGGCTCGTCCTGTTTGCGTACGGGTCTCCCGAACACATCAACCGGGGAAAGGGGCTTATCGGGTTCACGGGGCGCGACAACATCGCCCTTCTGACGGACTGGGCCAAAGACGCGGCTGTGGATATTGTTACGTGGGAAGGGGCATCGATGTGGGAAGGGGCGATGGTGACGGAGCTCCCGCAGGACATGGTCAACAACGGCAAGATTATCTGGTTTGCCCCGTATGGTTTCCAGCGGGCCAACTTCGTATACAATTCCTATCCGGGGAGCTGGAGAGATTCCGAGTCGTCGCGGAACGCCACTCCCGGGGCGAGGAATGCGGATGTGATCGATACGGCTCTCGCTCCCCCCTCGAAGCCAGACACAGGGAAAGTGAGACCATGACATTCCGCAGAATTTGCCTGATCCTCCTCGTCATCGGCCCGACCCTTGTGACACGCGGCCAGGACACTCCACGGGTCTTCCTCGTTGACCCCGTTGCGCTTGCCGCGAACAAGGCGCTCTGGCTCTCGGGCAACAGGGAGCTTGGAAGAGCCGTGACTCGGCTCATGAAAGACGCGAACAAGGCACTTGCCACTCCGCAACTCTCCGTCATTAGGAAGGACGCCGTCCCGCCCAGCGGGGACAGGCACGATTACATGAGCATGGGGAAATACTGGTGGCCCGACTCCACCAAGCCTGGCGGCCTTCCGTATGTCCGGAGGGACGGCGTTGTCAACCCTGAGGTCGCCAAGATCACGGACGACGAGTATCTCTCGAAGGTCATCAAATCCGTTGCCACGCTTTCCCTGGCATACTTCTACAGCGGCAACGAATCCTATGCGGCGCATGCCGCCCTGCTTGTGCGCGCCTGGTTCCTGGACCCCGCGACGAAGATGAATCCCAACCTCGACTTCGCCCAGGCGGTTCCGGGCCGCAACGACGGGCGCGGTGCGGGGATCATCGATACGCATCTACTGCCGGAGCTCCTGGACGGCATCGGGCTTCTTCGCACTTCCGCTGCGTGGAGAGGCGAGGACCAGCAGGGCATGGATGAGTGGTGTACGGACTACCTGCGCTGGCTGATTGAGAGCAAGAACGGGATGGCCGAAGCGCGGGCAAAAAACAACCACGGCACCTGGTACGATGTCCAGGTGGTGGCGCTGCAACTCTTCCTCGGCCGCCCGGACTCAGCCCGCCAAGTCCTCCGGACCAGAAGCACGAAGCGGATCGCAACACAGATTGAACCTGACGGGAGCCAGCCGGGGGAGCTTGCGCGGACGAAGTCCTGGGACTACTCCTTCTTCAACCTGAGCGGAATGTTTGCGCTCGCGAGTCTCGGTGACAGGCTTGGCGTAGATCTCTGGAACTACCGGACGGAGGACGGGAGAGGGATCCGGAAGGCCGTTGACTGGCTGCTCCCCTTCATCCTGAATGAGAGGGAGTGGCGCCATACGCAAATCGCCGCGCAGAAGACCACCGGTCTGTACGCACTGCTCCTCAAGGCATCCGTACAGTTCCGCGACCAGCGCTACGGTGCAGCCGCCAAGAGACTGCAGGTGAAAAGCGCTGGCGGAGACAGAGTGCTGTTGACCCTCTCACACAAGCGGTAGTGCGCGTGTTGAGCGGGACCCGTATTCTGGACAGTTCTGATATTTTCGCTTCACTCATCAAGGGAGCCACCCCATGAAGAGAATCCTCGTATATGCACTCCTGTCCGTGTCCATCGCCCAGGCACAGGATGTCGGGAAACTTGCAGGCCGCATCCGTGACAGGGCGACCAGGGAGGCGGTCCCGGGAGTCAATATCACCATCAAGGGGACGCGCCTGGGCGCGGTATCCGACACTGAGGGGACGTACTTCATTCTGAACATTCCTCCCGGCGCGTACGACGTGTCGGCGTCGATTGTCGGCTACCAGATGGTCACCCAGCGCAACGTCATTGTCAACATCAACCGCACAACTACCTCGGACTTCACCCTCGATCAGACACTCGTGGAGGGCCAGGAGATCATCGTGACCGCCGAACGGCCGGATGTCATGAAGGAGAAAACCTCCACCAGCGACATCATCCGCTCGGAGGAGGTCCTGCTCACGCCCGGCATCCGTGATCTGACGGACATGCTGTCACTTTCCTCCGACGTGATCGACGGGCACTTCCGCGGCGGTCGTGAGGGGGAGGAGCTGTACAACCTTGCCGGCATGGGGATCGTCAACCCGCTCTACAACGCCACAGCGTTTGCGCCGATCATGAGCGCCGTGGAGGAAGTCGAGGTCATCACGAGCGGTTTCGGTGCCCAGTTCGGCAACGCGCAGTCGGGCGTCATCAACATATCCATGAAGGAGGGGCGAAGCGACCGGTGGCGCGGGCGCGTGGAGTTGCGCAGCCGGATTCCTGGGTACAAGCATTTCGGGCCGAGCATCTACGATGAATCTGCCCAGCCCTACCTCGAGCTCCTCAACTCTCCGGAGAAGTGGCTCGGGGTCGATACCGCTGGCGAAGGGAGCGGCGGACAGCGCTACTACAGTTCGATCGGGAATGGCTACGACAACAGATTCGGCCGGGACACCGTCACCCTCTCTCAGATCGCCTACACCCTCTACCGGTACCAGGGGAGACGGGACATCAACCGTTCCTACAACACGGCATGGGACCATTCCGGCGATGTTACGCTCGGCGGGCCGCTCTCAAGCAGTGCGCGGCTTTTCCTTGCAGGCCACGTGGAGAACGAGTGGCTCTTTCTCCCGACGCCTGAGCCTGATTCGAAGAAGCAATTCATGGGAAACCTGGTGTTCGACCTTCCGAGCGCGATGTCGCTGCGCCTGAGCGGGGCATATTCGGACATCCGCGAAAACCTTCTCCGGTCCCTCAGCACGACCGGCTTCTACAACTGGCTGTGGGACCGTGCGGTCGGGGTGAGCCCATCCATGCAGAAGACCCTCACCCTTGGTGCCCGTTTCGTCCACACGCTCAGCCCCAGCACCTACTATGAGGTCCGTGTGAACCGACTGGCCACCGACTACCGGGATGGTTCCCCGATCGTCGACCCCTCAGGAGGGCAGCGGGACTGGTCAAAGCTGATGGCCTATCCTTACAGCGCCGTACCCGATCAGTTTGTGGTGGGAAGTTTTGACAACGACTTCCGTGAGGAACACACCCGAACGGTCTCCGTCGACGGCATGATCACCAGTCAGGTAACACCCTCGCACCTCCTCATGAGCGGGCTCCAGGGGAATCTCTACTCGATCGACGTCTTCAACAGGACCAACATCACCTCATCCTCGGGAGAGCGGAACGAGATCTACGAAGCCGACCCGTACGAAATCGGCCTCTATGTGCAGGATAAGATGGAGTTTGCGGGGATGATCGCCAACGTCGGCCTCCGGCTTGATCTCTGGAACCAGAACGTCCGGTACTACAAGGATCTCTACTCTCCCTTCCGCGTCGTAGTTGACAGCACGAACATCCTCTATGACAGGACCCAGGCGCCGACGGCCGAAACGCCCACCATCGGTCGGCTGCAGCCGAGGGCGGGGATCTCCTTCCCCGTCTCGCTCTCCACGGTGTTCCACCTGAATTACGGATCCTTCGTCCAGCGGCCGTCGTTCCAGTACACCATTGCTTCCCAGCTTCCCGCCCTGGGATATGCCCGTATGATCATCGGCAACCCGCGCCTGAAGCCGATGGAGACAAACTCGTACGACGTCGGGATCACGCAGGGGCTCGGAGAAGGGTTCACGCTCGATGTGAGCGGCTACTACAAGGACGTCAAGAATCTGATCGAACGCGCGTTCTTCTATGACGTGCAGCAGACTCAGTACTCGACATATGTCAACAGGGACTATGCGGACATCCGGGGATTCAGGGTCTCCTTCAACAAGCGGCGCGGGTGGGTCACCGGATCACTCAACTACAGCTACAGCGTCGCCACGGGCAAGAGCAGCACTCCCTTCAATGCCTCTCCCGTCTACACCGAGAACCCTCCGGAAGGTCAGCCGGCGGTTGTGCTCCCCAGTCCCAAGGATATTATTCTGGATTTCGACCGTACCCACAACCTGATTGCAAACATTACCTTGTCCTCCGGTACGGAGTTCAACGCTTGGCTCTCGAACTGGACTTTTGCGATGACCTCCTTTGCCCGCAGCGGCCGCCCATACACCTATGATAGGTCAGGTGTGGGTGTGGTCAACAACATGAGGACCCCCGCAGAGTACAATACGAACCTCAAACTGAGCAAGAAGATCGACAACCTGATGGGGAGCTCTGACGCGACGTTCTACATTGAGGTCTTCAACCTGTTCAACAGGAGGATCTACTCATACAACCGCGTGTTCCTTTCGAGCACCTCTGCGTCGGGCAGCACCTATATCAACAGGAACATCGACAAATACCATTCAGATCTCGAAACGGGTCTCAACTCGTTGAAGTACTTCGATGATTTTCCCCCGTTCCTGGTGGATCAGACGTTCCTGCTTTACTCCAATGAGCCGAGGTGGTTCACCGTCGGCGTTATTTTCAATCTGTGAGAGTGAAGGAGAAGATGCGATGAAGAAGATCCTTCTAGCGGTCCTTGTCGCTCTTGTGAGCATCGAGGCTGAGGCGCAGCTGCGGGACTACAAAATCCACAAGCGCGGGATGCTGCACGAGACGGTGTTCAACACCGGCGAGATCGGCCGCGCGTACGACGGCGGAACGGCGGGAAGTACACGCGGTGTCCCCTCTTTCGAGTGGCCGGGCAACTCCGAAGTCGTGATCGATAATGTTCTCTACAACGGCCAGTACAACTCGTTCGGCGGCGGGGTGTTCCTTGCAGTGAGCCGCTCCGATACCGCTGCCCGTCTTTTTGCGCACTGCGGCGGGGTGACCGAGCCTATTGCTGGCCGCTACAGCTTCCCGCTCGTCCTGGAGCGGACGGAGAATTATCCCGTTCTCCCGGATGGAAGCCTCAACCCGGCATTCAACCCCGATGAAGCCGAAGAAACCATTGTCGCCAAATGGGCGTCATCAGTCGGCCTCACGGTCACCAGGACGAGCCGCTCGTGGAGCCTCCCTGACTATGACGATTTCATCATTTACGAGTATGAGATCGAGCACACCGGCGACACGGATGGCGATCCCGCAACCCCGGCATTCACCCTTCCGTTGACCGACGTCCTGGTGGCATTTCAGTACACCCTCTGTCCCTCCATGCTCGGATACGAACGGACATTCAACAGGTGGGACGGTGCGGATTACGCCGAGAGGGATCAGTTCGCGCGTTTCGACCGGCAACGGTGGATGAACTACAACCTGGACCGGATCGGGCGTCCCGATCCTAGGTACTTCAGCGAATGGGCCCTCAGCCAGAAGAACGGCGGTGGCCTCATCTCACCCCAGGCGGTGGGATACTTCCCGCTCTACATCGACACACTGCACCTCGCCCATAAGGGTGAGACCAGAGTCCAGGTCAGGCTTTCGGACACGACCATCGTCTGGGATGCGAACTGGCATCTGAAGCAGCCCTTCCTGAACAGGATGGAGACCATGGTGATGAGCCTGGGGAAGATCCAGCCGTATATGGACATGTCCGTTGCCCGCAAGAACAACCCGTACACCAGCGTATCGGCCTTCGGGGCGGACTGGGTAGGGCGGGGAAGCTACAACTGGCGCCAGTCCTTCAAGTTCGGGACGGGGCACATCCTCATCTTCGGCCCCTACACCATGAACCGGGGGGACAAGATCCGGTTCGCTGTGGCGGAAGTTGCGGGGTACGGGGCTGCCCGGCTCGCGGAGACGCAAGGAGGGTTGAAGGACGAAGGAGGGAGCTGCGGTGAGCTCTGCAGCGAAGCGACGAGCCCGGCATCGAATGCATTCAACCCCGTCCCGAACTGGTGGCAGCCGATCACCTACGGGGGTTTCTACGGCAACGCCTACACGCACGGGAGTGACTACCTGAGCACATACCCTCTGCCAGAGTATGTCAATTCCGATGTGGTCACCATCCGGGAGGTTGCCGATCGTGCCATCCAGATGTACACCGGCACCTCCCTGGTGGACCACGACACCTCGCAGTACTGGCCGGAGGAGGCACCCGACCATGGAGTGTACATGCCGCCCCTGAACGTCTATGCCCCCGCCATTCATGTGAGCAGCAACTCACAGGCGGAGAACCTGATTGAGTGGCAGGCCTCGCTTGAGCCCCTCAACCTTCCACGCCTGCGCGGGCCGCTTTCATACTACCGCGTAGTGCGGGCCGACCATCCGCTGGGGCCCTGGCGCCTGGTGGACAGTGTCGCCGTGCGAGATCCGCGGTATTATGAAAACGGCGGCTACAAAGTGCTTGACCGCTCGACACGCGTCGGCGAATCGTTTTACTATGCTGTCGTCTCCGTGGATGCCGGCGGCAACAGGAGCGGACTCACAAACATGGTACTCTATTCGACACAGCTGGGTGGGACGGAATCGCTCGAGGAGGTTGTGGTGGTCCCGAATCCGTTCGTCGTGCGCTCCGGATTTGCCGGGACCACAACGACGGGAGGGGATCCGGGAGGCAAGATCGGGTTCTACAACCTTCCGAAGCAGTGCACCATCCGGGTGATATCGTACAGCGGGCAGCATGTCGAAACGATCAATCACGACAGCGGCCTCTACTCCACCGAATACATGCAGGTAACACGCAACAACCAGTTGATAGCCTCGGGGGTCTATTTCTACGTCGTGGAAACCCCGGACGGCAAGCGGGTCCACGGTAAATTTGTCATCATTCATTGAAGGAGGAGACGACCATGAAACGCACCGTCATCTTCCTGATTGCGCTCCTGTTGCTGCTTCCCTCCGTGCTCGAAGCGCAGAAGGTTGCAACCTCATCGTTCCAGTTCCTCAAAGTAATGCCGACCGCGCGGGGCACTGCGATGGGAGACGCCTATGTGACGCTCGCTTCGGGAGCGGAGGCCCTCTTCTGGAACCCGTCCGGGCTGGCGCTGGCGACGAACCATCAGTTTTCGACTACGGCCACGCTCTGGCTCTTCGACACGTACCAGGGGGCTTTTTCCTACGCGCTGCCGCTTGGGGAGATCGGGACCGTAGGCCTCCAGCTTCAATATGTACACTACGGAGAAATCAAGGAAACCCGGGCGGACCAGCTGCAGTTTGTCGGCCCTGCCGGCAACCAGGTCTACAATCCGGGATTGACAGGGTCCACCTTCTCGCCGTACGCGTACGTGGTCGGGCTCACGTATGCCCGCCAGCTGACGTCGGGGTTCTCGGCGGGACTTACGGCGAAATTCGTGAATGAGTCCCTTTACGGGGCGAGTTCGTTCTCGGTGGTGAACCCGGCCACGGGCGAGACTGAAAGTTACAAGACGTACGCCAATGTCCTCCTGTTCGATTTCGGAATACGCTACAGAACCGACTACCGGTCGATAGAAATCGGGGCATCGGTGCAGAATTTCGGGTCCCAGGTGAAGTTCGCGAAGGAGGAGTATCCTGCCCCCCTCGCGTTCCGGCTGGGCGTCGCGGCGGACCTGATGGGTCGTGATGCGCTCTTCATGTATGATGAAACCAGCCGATTCACCGTGGCGTACGACCTGTTCCAGCCAAACGACTACGAGCAGCAGATGCACGTCGGTGTGGAATACGCATTTGCCGGCATTGTCGCCCTCCGCGCCGGATACAAGATCAATTACGACAACGACGGGCTCACCTTGGGGGCCGGCGTCAATACGGATCTCGCCGGGTTCAATCTGGGCTTCGACTACAGCTATGGCACCATGGGTGACTATCTCGGGAAGGTCCATCGCATAAGCTTAGGAGTGAAGTTCAAATGAAACGGATTATCGCACACGCAGGAATTGTCGCCATTCTCCTGGCCTCCTTCCCGCTGCGCCTCCCGGGACAGGGTGTCAACCCGCCGCTTGCCATCCAGGGGCTGGACCGGTTCGAGGTCCGGAGCGCGCGGATGGTTTCGATGGGGGGGACAGGAGTGGCGCTCGGAAACGACGCGAATGCCCTCTTTATAAATCCGGCCTCACTCTCGCAGCTCACCCGTCTGGAAGCCCGGGTGGGACTGGAATGGGCCAATACCCAGTACGTCCAGACGCAGCAGTGGACTCCGAACAGGTTCTATCCGACATTCAGTCTCCTGATGGAGAACCTGATTGGAGGGATCACTCCCCCGAACACGACCGACCCACAGGCCCAGCTGCAGCGGTCGTATGACACGATGCTTCCGAACTGGAAGGAGATCCGGGACGTCCTCCGGCCCGCGGTCTTCTCCGCGGCCGTCCCCTTTGAAATCGGCAGCGTGAAAGTGGTCGGGGCACTCGGCGCGGCACAAATGTTCAACCTGAACTACTTCTATCGCAACAACAACGGCCTTGATCCGAACATCGGCAACTACCGCCCCGAACCTCTCTCTATAGTCCGAGGCAGCGATTCGCTCGTCGTTCAGTGGTTCGCCAGCGCCCGGGAGCGGAAAGGGGCGATCTACGGGATCACGCCTGCCGTTTCGGTGAGCATCCTCGAGAACCTGAGCGTCGGCGCGAGCCTTTCGATCCTCACCGGACGATCCGACGATGCGGAACAGAGAATCGACAGGGGACGGTTGGTCTTTAGTGCCGTCTACGCATTCCGGAACGACTCGGTGGACCACAGCGTGAATGTCACCGGGACGTCGAAGTATTCGGGACTCCTTCCCCAGATCAGTGCGTTCTACCGGGCGGAGATGTTCAGCATCGGAGCCTCCGTAAGACTGCCGGGGACGATTACCCGAGCGTGGGACAAAACCACAACCGAAAAGCGCGACGGAGCAGGGACAGCTCTCGTATCGAGCGGTGAGGACAAGGTGAAGCTGCCTGCCAGTATCTCACTCGGCCTTGCGCTCTATCCTGGGAAGAAGACTAGCATCGGCATCGATTACGTCGTGCACGGGTATCAGAACGCTGAGCTCACGCCCGGTGGGGGAGCGACAGTGAATCCGTGGCTTGGGGGCAGCTTCCTGCGCGCGGGGGCGGAGTATCGCCCGCTCAAGTGGCTCGCTCTCCGCATGGGGTACAGGGACGATCTCCAGGTCTTCGCGCCGGAGGGGACAGGGCTCCTGAACGATCCTGCGCGGGGTTCCGTGTATTCCGGCGGCGTGGGCATTTCCCTGGGCCGGTTCGGCGTTGACGTCGCCTACGAGTATTCCCTGTTGAAATATGACGAGACCTGGATGACCAACGTCAATTACACCAAGGTCGAACGGAATGCGATAATCCTGGAGACATCGGTGAAGTTCTAAAAGTACGTCAATCTCAAATCAATGGAGGTAGCCATGAAGAAAACCCTACTCCTTCTTCTCGGATTGCTGCTTTCCGCAGCGATCGTGGAGGCACAGATCACGTCCTCAGGCGCCAAGGGGAACTGGAGCGCTCCCGGTTCCTGGACGGGGGGCGTCGTACCTACAGCGAGCGACAACGTGGTCATCTCGGCCGGGGACACAATCTGGCTTGACCCGACGAACGCCGCGTGCAACAACCTGACGGTGACAGGTTCGCTCATCTTTCGGCGGGACGGCACGGCTGCGGGGATCACGGTGAACGGGAATATCATCGTGGACGGAGTCATGAAGGTGGTAGGCCTTACGGTGACCACGACCTATGTCGCTCACACAATGGCCCTTCTGGGCGACCTGACGGTGAACTCGACCGGAACCCTCGACCTGCGCGCGGGAACCGGCGGAAGCACAGCCAACGGCGTCGAGGTGACACTCGCCGGCACGTCGAACACTGTCATCAGCCTTCAGAACACGACTTACCTGAACAGCAAGGAGGAATTCAACTCCGTTACGATCAACAAGACAGGTGGGGCGAAGGTCATTCTAGCCAGCGGCAACCTCTATCAGTCGAACAACTCGACGAACGGACCCTCCATCCTGACATTCACGAGCGGAAAGATTGAAACTGGAAACAACACGTGGGTCCAGCTCTCCACATCGTCCTCAGCGGTAGCCGGTGCTGACTCCACCAGGTACATGCTGGGCAGACTCGGCCGGGGGATGTCCAACTCCGCAGGCGCTACCAGGGTCTTCCCCGTAGGCGACGAGAACGGATACCGCCCCGTTACCCTCCGTTCCACGACCACGGGCGCGACCACGGGGCATCATTCATGGGTAAGGGCTGTGAGCGGCAATGCCAACACCGGGAGCAGTTCCTTTGCCGGAGACATCGACAAGGTGTCGGCCGTCAGGTACTATGAGGCCGGCTACAACGGTGGCGCGAGCGGCGCGCCCCAGATGACTTACGACAGGTTCAGCCTCAGTTACGGGCTGGATGACGGTGTTGCGGCGGGAAACCAGAACCTGCGCATTGCGATTGCCGATTCTAACAGGGCGCTCTGGACAGGTGTCGGTCCCACGGTCGAGCCCTATACCACCGCGCTTGACAGTCTGCCGAGGACGTTCAATTCAGACGCCACAACGACCACGACCCTGCTGAGCGGTCAGCGGATCAACCTCGCGCTTGCCCGCCTTACAGGGACCACCGAGAACACGCTGGAGTCGGGGACGGTCTCCGTGGATCCCGCCGCGCCGATCCCGACGGAGTTCGCACTCCGGCAGAATTTCCCGAACCCCTTCAACCCGACGACCTCGATCACGTACCAGCTTCCTGTAGCGGGGGAGGTGACGCTGGTGGTGTACGACCTCATCGGCCGCGAGGTGGCCACACTGGTGAATCAGAAGCAATCCGCCGGAACATGCACCGTCAGGTACGACGCCGCGAAACTCTCCTCCGGAATCTACCTGTACCAGCTCCGTGCGAACGGGTTCGTGCAGACACGGCGTATGGTTCTGATGAAGTAGCATGTGCGGTTTGAGATACACATACTCGTTCGTCCTTGCTCTCCTTCTCCCCGCCGCTTCCGCGGCGGGGAAGGAGTTCAAGGTCGCAACTCCTGCGGAAATCACATCCGCGATGGCGACCGCACAGCCGGGCGACACGCTCACGATGCAGTCGGGCACCTGGAGTGACGCCAGAATCGTCTTTCAGGGAAGCGGCACCGCGGACAATCCCGTTCTGCTCCGGGCTGAAACCTACGGGAGCGTGGTGATTGCCGGCGCGTCCAATCTCCGGATCGCGGGGAACTATCTGGTCGTAAGCGGTCTCTCATTCAAGAACGGATACAGCCCGTCGGGCGCTGTCGTCGAGTTCCGCGGATCATCGTCGCTGGAGAGCAACTACTGCCGGCTGACCAACAGCTCTATTGAGGACTTCAACCCCTCCAATGACAGCACCGATTACAAGTGGGTGTCCCTCTACGGAACACACAACCGGTGTGACCATTGCTCCTTCAAAGGGAAGACCCACATCGGTACGACCGTCGTCGTCTGGCTCTCCGCGACGCCCAACTATCACCGGATTGACCACAATTATTTCGGCCCGCGGCCTGCCCTCGGTCAGAACGGGGGCGAGACGATCCGTGTGGGGACGAGCGACTGGTCGATGTACGATTCCTTCACGACGGTGGAGGAGAACGTCTTCGAGCAGTGCAACGGAGAGATAGAGATCATCTCCAACAAATCATGCGGCAATGTCTACCGGTACAACACTTTCCTGAATTGCCAGGGGACGCTCACGCTCCGGCACGGGAACCGGTGCCGTGTCGAGGGGAA
>Ga0153916_10002640_pt1 | contig 13088 bp, 5 predicted proteins | sample Opewatmetagenome_FD_109642 | JGI IMG/M metagenome (GOLD analysis project Ga0153916, IMG submission 109642) | Freshwater wetland microbial communities from Ohio, USA - Open water 3 Core 3 Depth 4 metaG | ecosystem: Environmental > Aquatic > Freshwater > Wetlands | place: USA: Ohio, Lake Erie, Old...
CCACTTATGTCCTTGGGAAGTTCCATCGTGCTTCCTCCTTTTTGCAAAGACTAAAGATCTAATCTTGGCCCCCAGCACTGAACTCTTAGAGAGCCCTTCTCCCCGTGAGCGGCGATCTCCTCCATTCTGAATTTAATGGTACGCCGCCTCTAGAGGGGATTGCTGTCTAATATTGGACGATTTTGAAAAGAATTATCGCGAGGCCAGCAGACCTGCGCAGCCGCTCTAGGCGCCCATACCGACTAGGAAGTAGGGGAATTTGATGCGGCGGCACCAAGCGGCGTAAGCTACACGCACATTGTTCTCGAAACTCACCTCCGGTTTCCCACAGCTGACGAACGATAGAGTTCCTTCTCTAATTTATTTGCGCTGCCGCAAGAATTGCTGACCAACAATGTATAGCAAAAATAAGCTGACGATTACGATGGAACTAGTCATAAGACTAGGGCGGATCTTTCCGAATACCAGAGTCCATTGGCTACCTAAGAAGTAACCGGCGGAAACAAAGGTAACCGACCAAATGAAGGCTCCTGTAAATGCAAACAGAGCGAACACGGATACCGGTAGTTTCGCAATTCCAGCACCAAACCCTATCAAATGTCGTACGCCCGGCAAGTAAAAACCGAACAAGAGACCCCACTTCCCCACACGATCATACCAGGTATGAACATGGGTTACCTTATCTGGTGTAATTTGAACGGCATGACCAAATTTTGAAATTATATATATGCCAACGGTGCGTCCCAACCCATAGCTTAAAGTGATTCCGCACGCGCTACCGAGAAATGCCGCGGCCAGGATAGGAAAGAGCTGCAATTTACCTTCGTAAACAAGATACCCCGCGAATGCCAGCACCCCTTCGTCCGGTATGGGAGCGCCGATAATCCCTAGCGCCAACAATGAAAATATTCCTATATATCCATATTCCGTAACCCAGCGGAGAATTGTTTCTGTCAGCATAATGTCTTCTTCCTCAAAATCACTCGATCAGCTCTAATGGAAGAAGATATGGACTGGCTTATTTTACTCTCAAATGTCAAGGAGGAGATACCTCCACATTTTCCAATGTTGGGACAACGGTATAGATCGGGGTCCTAACGCTCTCTGGTTTGATCGTGCTTTTCCGTCAAGCCCTTGCCACGTGGCCTCCCGCCGCGAGAGCGGCGTCGATGATAGTCTGCGCCTCCTCGACGATGCGGTGCAGATGATCCTCTCCGCCAAAGCTCTCCGCATAGATCTTGTAGATGTTCTCGGTGCCCGATGGACGCGCAGCGAACCAGCCGCTCTCGGCAATCACCTTCACCCCGCCGATGGGAGCGTTGTTACCCGGGGCGCGGCTGAGAACGCTTTGAATCCTTTCACCGGCCAGCTCTGTTGAGCGAACCTGCTCGGGAGATAGTTTCGCCAGCAACGCCTTTTGCTTTGGAGTCGCTGGTGTATCGATCCGGTCAAAAGCCGGCTCGCCGAACTCGCGCGTAAGCTCACGGTAGATCTCGCCGGGATCGCGGTTCATCCGCGCAGTGATCTCCGCCGAGAGCAAAGCCGGGATAATTCCATCTTTGTCCGTGGTCCAGACCGTGCCGTCAAGGCGGAGGAAGGACGCGCCCGCGCTCTCTTCGCCGCCGAAGCCAAGCGAGCCGTCGAGCAAACCGTCAACGAACCACTTGAAGCCGACCGGCACTTCATAGAGTTTGCGCTGAAGCTTAGCCGTCACGCGATCGATCATCCGGCTGCTCACCACGGTCTTTCCCACTGCCGCTTCCTTGCGCCACTTGGGCCGATGTTGGCAGATGTAATGGATGGCGACTGAGAGATAGTGATTGGGTGGAAGCAAGCCCGCGCTGCGGGTGACGATGCCGTGCCGGTCATGGTCGGTATCGCACGCAAAGGCGATGTCGAAGCGGTCTTTCAGGTCGATCAAATTCTGCATTGCGTGGGACGAAGATGGGTCCATGCGAATGCGGCCATCCCAGTCAACCGACATAAAACGGAACGTCGGGTCAACATCCTCGTTCACCACCGTGAGGTTCAGGCCGTAGCGATCGGCGATCGGGGCCCAGTAGTGAACGCCAGCGCCGCCGAGCGGATCCACGCCCATGCGGATCTTCGCGCCGCGAATCGCATCCATATCGATCACCCTGTCGAGATCGCTCACGTAAGCGTTGAGATAGTCGTGCCGGTGCGTCGCGGCGGCGCGCAGAGCTTTTTCGAAGATTATCCTTTTCACGCCCTGGAGGTCATTTCTTAAAAACTCATTGGCCGTCGCTTCGATCCAGCCGGTGACGTCAAGATCAGCCGGCCCGCCGTTCGGCGGGTTGTACTTGAAGCCGCCGTCATCAGGTGGATTGTGTGAAGGCGTGATGAGAATGCCGTCGGCAAGTCCCTTATCACGGCCTCGGTTGTAAGTGAGGATCGCGTGCGAAACGGCTGGGGTCGGCGTGTATTCGTCCCCTTCCGCGATCATGACTTCCACGCCGTTGGCCGCCAGCACTTCGAGCGCACTGGCAAAGGCCGGCGTGGAAAGCGCGTGGGTATCTATCCCAAGGAACAGCGGGCCGTCTATCCCCTGCTGCCTGCGATGCAGGCAAATGGCCTGGCTGATGGCGAGAACATGCCGTTCGTTGAAGCTTTTTGTGAACGCGGAACCACGATGGCCTGAGGTACCGAACGCGACTCGTTGCTCAGGCACCGAAGGGTCAGGCACCTCCGTGTAGTACGCGGTGATGAGTTTGGGTACGTTGACCAGCATCGATGGTTGGGCGGATTTTCCCGCAAGAGAACTTAATTTCATGGCTTTATCTTTGAGCTACTCATTCGGCACCTCCTGCGTTAGATGCGCTAGCGCGAGCGGGATCGTGCGCGTGGAACTTGGGGCGCCAACGGTGTTGATTATCAACACGCGATGACCAGTTGATTCGGTCATATGCTAGCCGTCCTTTTTCACGCCTGCCCTCCGGCTTCGGCAACGCCGAGCAAGGCGGGTAAGTCGTAATTGACCAGATCGCCGATGCGCTCGACCGTTATGTCAGCCGGCGGATATGCGGCGATGGCTTTGGCATCGAGAGCGTAATGGCCCTGGCGCGGAAAGACTGTCGTCAGCCGGTCCCTCTGAATCTTTTTCATCGCCGCCAGAATGCGCAGCTTGTCGTCCACCATGACGTAATGCCGGGCCGGGTAGCGCTGCTCGACATCGTCCAGCATCTGCTCTTTGTGGATGTAGATGAGCACACGGCCTTCGACCGCTTCCCAGAGTCCCGAGCGTTGAACTTTGCGCGGCTGAAAAACCACGTCGCCGTCGGACAAAATGACCGTTGGGCCCCAAGGGCGAAGATGATCGAGGACGTCGAGGGAGCCAGGGTAGAGCCGATTAGCAAAGGGATAGTCCAGCAGGAATGAAGACATCATCAGCAGTCGAGGATCGCACGTGGCTTCGAGCCGGTAGCGCTGCAGCGCGCCCAGATAATCGGCATAGCCAAGTTCAGCTCGCAATGCCTCGAAAATTGCCCAGTAGCGATCCCGGTTTTCAGGGCCGAACTCGCGCTCAATATGGAGCAGAAGATCGTCCAGCACTCGGTCGTTGTTGAGCAAGGTGTTGTCGACATCAAATAGGAACACAACTTCGGTCGGCGTCATGCTGTTCCCACCTCCTATGTGGGATGGTGCCAGCCACCATCACCCACCATAATCCGGTCAGCTTCGGGCGGTCCCCCAAGGACAACGCGTACATGGTGCGTTGCGCCGTCATCGGCGAGCTCGATATGCATGCTCCCGGCTGCGAGCGATGCGCCATCGAGCTCAACAGACGAGACCCCTCGCGCAACTCCGTGTGGGTTCTCGACGACGATTTCGTAACGCGACGAGTGATAGCGAAATGTGATCTTAAAGTCCCGCCACGCACACTGGATACAAGGATCGATGTGAAGCCTCGTGCCCCGCAGCCGGAAGCCTAGTATCCACTCGATGCCGGCCCTATACATCCACCCCGCTGATCCGGTGTACCACGTCCAGCCGCCGCGACCGACATGCGGCGGTTCGGCGTACAGATCAGCGGCGACGACATAGGGCTCGACTTTGTACCGGTAAACGCCGGCGCGGGTGCTCGCGTGATTAATCGGGTTCAACAGCGAGAAAAGTTCGCCGGCCTTGTTCCCGTCGCCGAGTGCGGCGAAGGCGAGCACAGACCAGATCGCCGCATGGGTATATTGGCCGCCGTTTTCGCGGACGCCGGGAAGGTACCCTTTGATGTAGCCAGGGTCCGGGCTCGCGCGATCAAAAGGCGGGGTGAAGAGTAGGACGAGCCCGTTATTGCGATCAACGAGATATTTCTCGACCGCCGCCATTGCGCGCGCTCCACGAGCCGGCTCAGCGGCACCGGAGATGACCCCCCAGGATTGGGCGATCGAATCGATGCGGCATTCCGTGTTCATGGCGGAGCCGAGCGGCGTCCCATCGTCAAAGTAGGCGCGCCGATACCACTCGCCATCCCATGCTTTTAGTTCGAGCGATGCTTTGAGCGCGCTGACATGCAGTCGCCACATTTCGGCGCGCTGGTGCTCGCCGCGCGCGTCGGCCAGCCGCGCAAACTCCCAGAGGTTGGTGTGAAGAAACCAGCCGAGCCAGACGCTCTCGCCTTTTCCCGCAGAGCCGACCCGGTTCATACCATCGTTCCAGTCTCCCGTGCCGATCAACGGCAGGCCGTGGCTGCCAACCGCCATACTGCGGTCGAGAGCGCGTGCGCAATGCTCGAACAGGGTACCGCTTTGCGCGGACACACGTGGCTCGAAATACGACTCGTCTTGCCCGGCCGCGAGAGTCGGCCCGTCGAGGAAGGGAACAACCTCGTCGAGAAGACCGACATCGCCTGTGACTTCAACGTAGTGGAAAACGGCGTATGGCAGCCATAAAAGATCATCGGAGATACGGGTCCGCACGCCCCGGCCGGACGGCGGATGCCACCAGTGCTGAACGTCACCCTCGACGAACTGGCGCGCGGCGGCACGGAGTATCTGCGCGCGCGCCACGTCTCGTTGCGCTGTGGTGAGCGCCATCACGTCTTGGAGCTGATCGCGAAAGCCATAGGCGCCGCCGGCTTGATAAAACGCCGCTCGCGCCCAGACGCGGCAGGCGAGCGTCTGATAGAGCAGCCAGCGGTTTAACATAACGTTCATAGCACGATCAGGAGTTGTTACCTGAACCGCGCCAAGAACATCATCCCAATGGTCCATAACCGTGCGCAGGGTCCCGTCAAGATCAGCCCCGCGGTAGAGCGCGATCAACGTTCGCGCGTGTTCCATAGTCGCGGCCTCGCCGAGGAAAAAGACGATCTCGGCACGGCCCCCCGCACGCAGTTCCACTATCGTCTGCAGAGCACCGCATGGGTCGAGGCCGGCGCCGACCTTTCCTGAGAGTCGCTCCCCTCGTCCGAGGGATGCCGGCTGGTCGAGGGTGCCGTTGCGGCCAAGAAACTCCGTCCGATCACCTGTCCACGCGGTCTGGCGCCCGTCCAGGTCGGCAAAGGCCACGCGACCACCGAACTCATTGTTCCAGGCGTTGCGTGCGAGCATCGCCCCCGTTTCCGGGTCGATCTCAGTGACGATGAAGGGCGCGGAGGCGCTCCGCGAAACGCCGAGCACCCATTCGACATACGCCGTCACCGAGAGACGTCTGGATCGGCCTGAGTGATTCTCGATGGTGAGGCGGGAAATCTTGATTGGGTCATCGAGCGGCACGAACTGCAGGAGGTTAAGCGAAATTCCATGTGATGCGTGCTCGAAGCGGCTGTAGCCTTGGCCGTGTCGGGCGATATAGGGCCAAGCCTCCTCGCGGATCGGCAGCACCGTTGGTCCCCACAGCTCGCCACTGTCTTCGTCCCGGATGTATATCGTCTCGCCCGGCGGATCGCTGACCGGGTCGTTCGACCACGAACTGAGTTGGTTCTCACGGCTGTTGAGCGACCATGTGTAACCCGAGCCCGACTCAGAAACCTGGAAGCCAAAGGAAGGATTCGCGATCACGTTGATCCAGGGCGCCGGCGTCCACTGTCCCTCGCCCAGGATCGTCACGTACTCACGGCCATCCGCAGCAAAGCCGCCGAGGCCGTTGAAGAACTCAAGTTCGGGCAGCGGCGGCAAGACATCCACCGACTTCGTCGTGGGCAAACGCCGCGCTAGTGGAAGTAAGGCGGCCTCGGATCGCGGCTGACGTACGACCTGCTCGGCCAGGGTGCCGCGGCGGCTCAAGATCACGGCACGCGCGGCGGTCTGGAGAAGGGTGCGATCCTCAGCCGAAATGAGATCTCCGCGCACAATAAATACGCTTCCGGACGGTTCATGCCCCTCGTGCTGCAAGCGTGATTGGCTGGTGCGGACCTGTGCTTCCAGAGAGGCCTGAAGATCTTGAGCGTAGGATGGGGCCTGCTCATTCAGGATCACGAGATCGACCGCCAGCTGCTTCATCCGCCAGTACTCATGCGCGCGAAGGAGTTGTCGAACAATCCCTTGATCCTCGGGTTCGTCGATTCGGACCAGAACAATCGGCAGGTCGCCGGAAATTCCGTGCCGCCAGAGTGCCGAGGGCCCCCGGGCATTGCGTGTGAGCACCGCGGATGAAGGCCGCAGCGTAGGGTCTGAATACAGGATCTGGCTGGCGAGCTCCTGGAAGAGGTAGGCCTCATCGGGGTTGATGCCGAGATGGTGTAACTGGACCTGGGCCTGCGTCCACGCCAGCGTGGCCGCGCGCTCAAACGTTGCCGGATTGTTGTACTCGTCGGCCAGGGCGAGCGCTTCGTCGCGCGATGGCGCGGCCAGCGTCGAGAAGGTGACCCGCGCGGTGGCGCCCGGCGCAAGCCGCACGCGGCGCCGGAGACTGACGATCGGATCGAGTACTGCGCCGACCGTGTTGGAGAGCGGGTGGCCATCGATGACCGACATCGGCGTTCGGATCCCGCGGCCGCGGCCGAGAAACCGGGCGCGGTCGGTCTCATATTGCAGCTCGCCGACGGTTTCCCCTTCGGCGACGACCACGTGCGCCGCCCAGACCTGGGGCTCGCCGTGTGACCGTGGCCGGCGCGTAGCCAGCAGGGCACCGAGTTCGGCAGCAAATTCCGTCTGCACGAACAGGTTGGAAAATGCCGGGTGTGCTGCGTCCGCTGCGGGCGGCGCCAGTACGACTTCGGCGTACGAGGTCAGCTCGATCTCTCGGGTGCGCAGCCCCAGATTCGTGATCGACACCCGGCGCACCTCAGCGTCGTGTTCCGGCGAAACGACAACTTCAAGCGTGGTCGCAATCGCGCCATCGCGCCGCCGGATCTCGACGTGATCCTCGGAAAAAACCACTTCATAGCTGTCCGGTTCAACCCCGCTCGGTTGGTATGCGGCCGACCAGACCTGGCCGCTGTGTCCGTCACGAAGAAAAACGTACGTCCCCCAGGCATCGCGCGTGCGGTCCTCGCGCCATCGTGTAACCGCAAGGTCTCGCCAATGGCTGTATCCGGAGCCCGCCGTCGTGACCATTACCACGTATCGCCCGTTGGAGAGGAGGTGAATGCCGGGAGTAGGATCGTGTGGGGAAGTGAAGCGACGAAGGACGGGTGGGGCAAGATCGCGGACGTTGGCGACCGCCCGCACCTCCTCGACCCTGGGCCGGGCGACCAGGACGTCTCGTGGAGTGCGTTCCTGCAAAAGTAGCTCGGTGGCTTGCATCCTTGGTTCGGCGTGAAAGCGGCGGCGCATAACGCCTAGATGGAGGACATTCGCGAGCGCCACGAGCAACATCCCCTGGTGATGCGCCATGTAGGCGCGCACGACGGCCACGGGTTGTTTCTCAGGGACTCGCGTCACCGTGTAATCGAGCGCCTCGTAAAAACCATAGCGGCCGCTCGCGCCCGCCGCGGTGAGACGTAGGAAGTTCTGCGCCGCCGCTTGTGGGTCAATCATCGCGGCCAACGCCGTGGCGTAAGGAGCGACGACCACGTCTTCGCTCAGTCCCCGTTTGAGCCCCAGGCCCGGCACGCCAAAATTCGAATACTGGTAGGTCAGCTCCAGATCGCGCGCATTGTAGGCCGATTCTGAGACCCCCCACGGCACGCCCCGCTCGGCTCCATATTTTCTCTGTCGGCGCACAATGAGAGAGCAGGTCTGGGCTAACAGACTTCCCGACGGAGAGCGCATGACGAGCGCGGGCATGAGGTACTCGAACATCGACCCGGACCAGGAGACGAGCACAGATCCCCGGTCTACGGGCGTCAATGCACGACCGAGGTGGAACCAATGCGTAGACGGGACGTCACCCTTGGCAATGGCGATGAAGCTTGTGAGCCGCGCCTCAGACGCCAGCAGATCGTAACAACTTGGGTCGAGGCTGTTATCGGAAACGCGGTACCCGATCGAGAAGAGTTTCCGCGCCGGATCGAAGAGAAAGCCAAACTCCATCGCGTCGAAGATCGTCTTCGTGAGCTGGACGAGGGTCGAAAGGCGGCGGACCAGCGCTCCGGAGGCTACGGCAGAACGCGCGAGATTCTCGATGATCGCATCGATTCGTGTCAGGGCATCGCTCTGCGCAGCGCTGTCGCTAGCCAAGCGCGCGCGGAGAGTGGTGAGTTCGTGTATGGCGGTCTCGCAGCGGTCCGGCGTGTCGGCCAGGGTCGGAAGCGAGAAAAAAAAACGCGGGATTACCGCCCAACCCAACGCGTGCTCCGGGGTCGCCGCGCCATGAGATAGAGCCTTCCCAAAAACAATCCGCGCCCAGGGAAGTGCCGCGTCAAGATCGCGCGCGTGACTCTCGATGCTTGCGCGCACAGCCTCCGCCCAGGCGAGCAACTCTGCATCAGCGCTGTCACCCCGTTCCGCGGTCAGCGTGCGCGCAATGTCCGCCAAGGTATGAGCGCGGGCCTCGAGTTCAGTGAGGCGCAGGACCCAATCACCTGGAGTTACAGGGGCCGGACTGAGGGCCGTGGTCAGAGCGTCGAGTGCTTCATCCAGGTGTTTCCGGGTGACAGTTTGCGTGCGCCGGTCGTCGACGATGGCGCTTGCCGATTTACGGAGGAGGAGGATGGCGTCCGCAACCCCGGAGAGCACATGCGGGCCAAGCAGCGGGCGGTCGATGATGTTCTGGCACGCCTGTCCGAGCGCGACGAGGTGACCGGCGAGGTTTCCACTGTCGACCGAGGATAGGTATTTAGGGTCAAGCGGGCGCAGGTCACGCGTGTCATACCAGTTATAGAAATGGCCACGGAAACGCTCGAGGCCGTCCATCGTGCCGAGCGTGGCCTCGAGCCGCTCGATTGCGGCCACCGCGCCGAGCCACCCGAAATCGTGCGCGGCGACGATGGAAAGGAGATACAGCCCGAGGTTGGTGGGCGATGTGCGGTGGGCCACGACCGGTGTCGGCTCTTCCTGAAAATTGTCGGGAGGAAGGGCGTGGTCTTCCGGGCCGACAAAGGTTTCGAAGAACCGCCAGGTTTGGCGCGCGGCTAAACGAAACGTTCGAGCGTCATCTTCCGAGAGGGGCTGAGCCGCGGCTGTGCGCGGCGGTAGGCTGATCCAATGTGCCACCAAGGGCGACAGAGCCCAGAGAAGAGCGAACGGCGCCGCAATCGGCCAGGCTCCCGGCGACCGGAGCGCAACAAGGATGCCTACGGCGGCAGCGAGCGCCACCGTCCCGTTCATTCGTCGATAAAAGCTGCCAAGGATGAGGTCGAAACCAGATTTCGCTTGCGCTGCCGTCACCCACTCGAGTAACTTTCGGCGTGTCACATAGACGCGGAAGAGAGTCCGGACGATCGCGTCGGTCATCAGCCATGCCTGGTCGGCAAGTAACGTGACCGTGAGTGCCACGTGCGACGCGGCAAGCACCAGATCCGTGCCGACCGCCCGTGCGTGGCTGCGTTTTGAAATCCCGCGGCGATGCGGGATCAGCCCCGTCAAGACGGGCAAAAGGGGAGGGATGGCGATGCAAGCGAGCACGAACGTGGTCCAGATCACGGGCGAAGCGAACGGCAGCGTCCAACCGGCAATCAAGGTCAGAAAGGCGGCCGGTGCCGACAGTGTGCGCCGGAGGTTATCGAGCATCTTCCAACGGCCGATCAAGGGAATCGAGGTGCGGATCCGATCGCCGCTCGCGTCTCTCGCGTACCCTATGATCCACGGCAGCAACTGCCAGTCACCGCGCGCCCAGCGATGCTGGCGGACCACGGCGACCTCGTAGTGCGAGGGAAACTCCTCGAAGAACTCGATATCGGTGACCAGTCCCGCCCGCGCAAAGATGCCTTCAAAGAGGTCGTGACTTAATAAGGCATTCTCCGGCACCCTTCCGGCGAGGGCTGCCTCAAATGCATCGACGTCATAAATCCCTTTACCGATGTAAGATCCCTCACCGAAAAGGTCCTGATAGACGTCAGAGACAGCAGATGCGTAGGGGTCAATGCCAGCCGGCCCCGAGGATATCCTCTGGAAAAAAGAGCCCTCGCGATCGGTCGGGAGGGTCGGCGTGACGCGCGGTTGAAGCAGAGCGTAGCCCTCAACGACTCGGCCTACACGAGGGTCAAGCCTCGGCCGATTTAGGGGATGCGCCATTGTGCCGACCAATCGACCGGCGGACCCCTGCGGCAGCCGCGTATCGGCATCCAGTGTGATCACGTAGCGGACGCCGGAAGGCACGATAGGTGCTCGGCCACCCGCTGGCACAAAGGTGGTATCGGCTGCACCTCGCAGTAGGCGGTTCAGTTCATGAAGCTTCCCACGTTTGCGTTCCCAGCCGATCCACCTCCGCTCGCTCTCGTTCCAGCAGCGCCGGCGGTGGAAAAGGAGAAATCGCTCGCTCCCATCTGGGGCGCGTCCATGACGTCGGTTCAGCTGCGCGATACCGTCAACCGTCGCAGCCGCCAGTTCGTCGTCTCCCGGCATGGTTTCTTGAGGCGCGTCTGTCCAGTCGGAAAGGAGCGCGAAACGAAGATCGCCATCTGGATTGGCCAGGTAGTGCACTTCCAGCCGCTCGATCTGCTCCGCAATCTGGGCATGGCCCGTAAGGAGAGTCGGTACGACGACTAAGGTACGCAGATCCGCCGGTACGCCATCGCGGAGCGCCAGCCTGGGCAGCGCCCGTGGCCCGAGCAACTCCGTGACCTCGCGATTTACGAAAGCGGTCGCCAGATCCGAGGCTGGCACGAGAGTGAGAAGGCCCAGTAACAGCAAGCCTACTGCACCAACTTCCGCTGCACCGGAATTGACGAGGAACAAAGCGAGGATGAGGCCGCTGACAATCGCGATGGTTCCAAGGTACCGAGACGTCGCTTGAGTAACATAGGCGCGGCGAAGCCAGGTTTTGACCGGCATGCGAAAGCCGAGTTCCTTCTCGAAGGCTACGCGCCCGTTCGCGATCAGGTAATAGCCGGGATCGGCGCGGCGGTCCGCAGCTGGGTCACTGGCATCTTGCGCTTTGCCGCGGGAGCGTGTCGCGTGAGAAACCGCCCGCCGGGCAACTTCACGCTCATCGTGCGGTGAGCACCGCGAGAGTTCTTCGATTGCACGCCGATAACGATCCCGTGTCGCAAAGTCCGGAGCGGCAAATCCCGTATCGGTCCAAAGTATCGCGTCGACAAGACTGACGCTCTCGAAGAATTCCGCCCAGTCGAAGGCGGAAATCAGGCGCATGCTCGTGATCACGTTGCGTACGGTCACGTTCATCGCTGCCTGCCGCTGATGCCCGGCCCGGACAGTTTCATCAGCCGTTGTGCCCTGGGCTGCCAGGTGTTCCTCTATCCAACGAAGTGCCGGCATAACAACCGGGTCCTGATCGCGCAACCGCTGGACCAGCTGCACGGTGAAAGACGCCGCTAGCGGGGCGCCCTCGTACTGCCGCAGGATCGTCGCCGCAGGCTCAATTGAACGGCCGCCAAGTCCGAGCAGGTCGTCCGCTAGCGCGTCGGCCGCCTGGCGTGCCGCCCGTGCATGCACGATGCGCTCCGCCAGGCGGCGGAGATTCTCCACGAGCACCACGCGCAAGGTGATGGCAACCGCCCAGAGCTCGCCGATCGTCAGTGGCTGCACGCGCTGGTAAGCGCGCACGAACCGACGAAGCATTTCTGGGTCAAACCGGCTGTCGGTATGGGCGACGAACGCCCAGGCCAGCCCATAGACGCGCGGATAACCCTTGAGTGGACCCTCGGCCAGCTTAGGCAGTTCTCGGTAATAGCCGGCTGGCAGGTCGTCGTGGATCTCGCGCAGCTGTTCGTCGACGATGTGATAATTGTCGACCAGCCACTCCGCCGCAGGTGTAATGGCGTACTCCTCGCGGATTGCCTGGGCGATTGCACGATATGATGCGAGCAGCACCCGTCCGTTGTCCAGCACGCGCGGCAACAGCGGACGACCTTTCCGCGGCGTGGTCGTGACGCGCTGGGCCTCGGCAAGGCTTTCCGCGTGCTGCTCAAGACGCTCGCTGCTGAAGAGTTCAGCCCGAATCGGTTCTTCGAGCGCCGAAAGGGCAAAGGCCTCTGAATGGTTTTTGCGTAGTAGGTTCTGAAGAAATAGCAATTTCAATCCATATTCCTCACGGTCATCCTGGCGCGGGTCCGGCGCATACACAGGCTATCAAGTTCAGCAGTCGGGAGGAACACTCAGAGCCGGGTAATGCAGCACAGGCAATGCTGACAGGCAAGCACGGTTCCTCAACATGAAAATAACGCGCGATCTACGCGTCACTTTCAGGCAAATCCAAAGGCCGTGATCGGAAAAATCATGCGGCCAGCGTTCTCACGCAGGGTCTGCTCAACAACGCTGATCGTCTCGACGAACTCGCGTCAGTTCATCGCCTTCTTGATGGAGTCGAAGTTGAACATCGTGCTCCACGACGCTCCAACTCCCTGCATTGCGGTCGGCGAGTTGTAAATCGAGTCGGTCTTGACGGCCACGAGCTTCTTCTTCAGTTCAACCGCCTTCCGGACTTCCCACGCCGCCCAGCCGCTGCGGTAGCTCTCTTTGCCGACGATGTACAGGAAGTAATTTGCGTCGCCGATACGCGCGGCGAGGTCCTGTTTGATAGCCGCCGCCCCAGGACTATCGACCGCAACACCGAAGGACTGGTCGTACGAC
>Ga0153916_10002641_pt1 | contig 13088 bp, 11 predicted proteins | sample Opewatmetagenome_FD_109642 | JGI IMG/M metagenome (GOLD analysis project Ga0153916, IMG submission 109642) | Freshwater wetland microbial communities from Ohio, USA - Open water 3 Core 3 Depth 4 metaG | ecosystem: Environmental > Aquatic > Freshwater > Wetlands | place: USA: Ohio, Lake Erie...
CTAAACCAATCCCACCCCACCTGGTTTTGAGATAAAGCGCTGGTGCTGAACTCGTGGTCCATCCAGCTTAGGCCAACCACCTGGTATTGGCGCTCTCCTATATAGACTGAACCGCTGCTTTCCAGGCGCGTCAGGCTGTAGTAATAGGAGGCATCCCCTAAGTCAGGTCCTTTTTGCGAATATCCATTGTCACCTTGGAGAATAGGGCCTTTCACGTCCTTCAGCGCCAGTTCAAGCCGCAGCCAACCAATCTGCTCCTGCTGAACGGCAGCCTGGAGCCGGTATTGGCTTGCGCCGTCTAGAACCACTTGCCAATCGTCCAACCAGACTTCAAACGGATCGGCCTGAACGCCGGCAATGCCCGCCGCGCCGCGTTCCAGGCGTTCGAACGCATAATGCCGGTTGGCGGTCACGTCCGTAATGGCAAAATGAGCCAGATACATTTGCTGTGCTGCCCAGGCTGACTCCCTGTTAGAATGCTCTGCCGGGGGCAGCAAGGCGCGCCTGAAAAAGGTAAGCTGGTACCCAAACCGCCTGCCGGCGCTGTCTGCCAGGTTGCCCGTGTAATACCACCATTCCGTCTGGAAATCAGGGTGAGCACCTTGATCTAAGGGGAACTCCAGCGATCGTCCCGGAAAAGCATGCGCAAAACCGGTCGCGTCAACCTGAGGGATCAGGGATTGCGCCTGGGGTGTAGTATCTACAACAAGCGTGGAGGAGATAGCCGGCTGTTTAATATAACCAGCCTGTACTAATACCGCCACCCCAAATGCAGCTATGACAACACCGGTAATCCGGTTAACCCATATCAGCCGCCCGGTATTCAGGCGGTCTTTGAAAAAACCTACGATCGTACTTAAAAACAGCCACCAGAACGCCGAACCGGTGAAAATACCCAGCACCAACACCATATTTTTTAAGAAATTACCTGTAGAAGCGAAAGATCCCAGACTGGCAAAAATGGCAGCAAAGGACAGGATGGTGAGTGGATTGGTTAAAGTAAACGCCAAAGTGGAAAAATACGCCGTAATTTTTCCAACCGAATTGACCTGGACTGATGAATCAGCCGGGCGCGAAAAAAAAGTTTGCCCACCCAGAAATAATAAAAATACACCTCCCACAATTCGCAGCCAGTTTTGCTGGGAGATCATTAATGTCGTGAAGGCGGTTAGCCCAAAAGCAGCCAGGCTGCCAAAAAAGGCATCCGCAGTGGCCGCGCCCAAACCAGAGAGTAATCCTGCTAAACGACCCTGGGATAATGTCCGGCGGATGCATAAAATCCCTATCGGGCCAACGGGCGCGGCGATCGCCAGGCCAATCGCGAAACCGCGCAGGCCAATCCAAAGCAGGTCACTCACTATCATTTCCTGGCTCAATCTGCTCGGATTGCTTTTCCTGAAGAATTTCCAGGCTTTCAGGTTCCACAATGGTTGTCAGAAAGCGGAAGGCTTTATCTACCCACCCGCAAGACGGAACCTGGTCGCGCGGGTCATGGCGGCGGGGGAACAATAAAGTTCTGCCGAAACCAATTCCGGAACGAATTGCGCCGCTTTCCTGGCGGCCTGCAAGCATCCACAGCAAGCCCTTTACTGGGTTGAAACTGATGTCTAACACCTGAACCTGGCACAGGCTGCGTAAAATATCGCCGACGCCGGCCACCCAGGCAGGCCAGCGACCGCGCCAGCCATTGGCGTAAATGACCTGAGGATAACTGCCATCGGCATATTCCAGACTGCTGAGAAAATTAGCCGATCGCTTAATAGCCTCGGCATACACGCCATCACCAGTCCAGGCGAATCCTTGCAGCAAGCCGGGTAAACATCGGGCGATTAGCAAGGGGAAAAATCGGCCCTCTTTTACTTTATTGCTGCTGCGCCAATGGATAGCACCGGTAAGCGGACCCGAAGTTACCTGGTGGGCAAGAATCACATCCAAAATTGGAAAAGCATAACGCTCCGCCCAGGATGAGTCTCCAGAGAGGCGCGCCATAGCGAACAACGCTTCTGCCAGGGTAGCCAGGCGATCTGGCGAGACAGAAGGCGTGGTAGGGCCATCTTGAAATGCTTTACGCCGATCTTCCCAAAGGTGGCGTACCTGGTAATTTTTTATATTCAAAGCCGCAGCCTGGTAATAACGCGTCCATGAGGCGTCATTCAACGAACGCATCGCCAGGGCCAGGCGCAGCAGCCCAATACAGGCTGCTGCTTCATGTGGCGATCCACCAGTATTGGGGTTCCATTCAAAACTCGAATTGCGGAAGTTTCCCGAGGCCAGCTGGCCGCGCACCAGGTCTTCACCAGCCGCCCGGGCTTTAGCCAGCCATTCTGGATTGGACGTGGCATGCCACAGGTTAAGATAACCGATCATGATGCCTTCATAACGCCAATCCAAACCTGGGCCGGTATAGTCCAGACTGTCTTCGGCCCAATTCAAAGCCGGACCGCCATATCCATCAGGCAGGTGCATCCCATCCAGCCAGGCGTCCAGGTCTAAGACGGTGTTATGGATCTGGTTTGTTAAGTCAGGCCCAAATGCTAAGCCTTGCGGGCGCGGATCAACACCAAAGGCGCCAGTCGCCAGAGCCAGGCGGGCTCGCGCAACTGGCTGCGCATCATCTGTAAACATCGATCGCTCCATAACAACCAATTTAATCGGGCAAAAAACACGGCAAACCTTCGCCACAATACCGCACGAGGACCGTTAAATGGAATAACAGAATCAACATGCCAGTCAAATAATTTTAAAAGGCTTACCGTTTCTTTGGGGGATAACGGTTCGTCTTTTATCTTAATTGCGCCCGTTCTGCCTGTACCTAGCGCTTTGGATAGCCTCCACCTGGCGCCAGAAACCGCAAGCACTTCCAGGTCACAACTACGTTCCGACTGAAATTTAAGCCGTGCGGAGATGGCTTCGGCTGACTCCTTTTGAGGGTGTGCCCACAGGATAGTTGCATATTTCTCACGCTCAGACTGCACTTCGACTGGACGAATATCGCCCCAAGCCCAGGGCGACATTATATCAACAAATATTTTCGGATCAAAAGTGCCGCTGCCTGCCAGAGCCAAGGTATAGGGTGAGCGTTTCAGAATTTCAACAGCATACAGGGAGGAGGATACAATGGCTAGAGTCGGCTGCCTGCGGTTAATCAAGGCATACGTAGCCATATTGAATGCCCGCATGATTTCGGGACTGGGTCGTGACCAATATAACTGATCCACAGCCAGCGGGATAGAGGAGATATCCATCCAGTGGTGCAAAAACACCTCAATTCTACTCAACTGAAATTACATGCCGACCATACTTGAATCCTGGTTATTATAAACACAAATAGCCATGATGTATAATTTTCATATTCTCCCATAAAACAAAATTCCAGCCTAACCTGATTCGAGGAGGATGCATGATCTTTGCCAGCCCATTGGATACCCCCGAGGGTCCCGTTTGTTTGGTTGATGGCAGCTGGTACTGCGTGGAGATGGGTGCCAGGCGCGGTTGTGTCACCCGGATCAGTGCAGACGGCAAAATCATCCATGCTTTAATGCGTACAGGACGGCCTAACGGCCTGGCCATTGACCGCCATGGAACCATCTGGGTAGCTGAATCCAGTCAGCCTTCACTGTTGCGAATGCAGCCCGATGGCAGTTTTGAAACCTGGCTCACCGCATGTGATGGCGAACCATTTATCTTTCCAAATGACCTCGCTTTTGGCCCGGATGGTCTTCTTTATATGACCGACTCGGGAATCAATACATATGACCTGGCGCCAGAAGGTTCCATCCGCAGCGATTACCTGGACCTGGCTTACAATGGGCACGTCTACCAGATAAACACCCAGACCCGAACCGTCCTAAAACTGGACTCAGGACTGCTCTTCACGAATGTAATTTCCTTTGGCGCCGAAGGCGAGCTGTATGTCAATGAAACCGTCACAGGCAATGTGTACCGCTACCCCATTACACCTTCTGGATTTGGGCAGCGGACATACTTTGGTAATGTAAACGATCCATCTGGCCCACCTGGATGGCGCGGTCCGGATGGAATGAAGTTTGGCCTGGATGGATGCCTGTACTGCACTGTGTATGGTCAGGGAGATGTGGCGGTATTAGATCGTGAAGGCCAGGTCATACAGCGCATTCCAACTATAGGCCGCTATCCTACCAACCTGGCTTTTGGACCCCGGCACGAAAAAGCGATCTATGTCACTGAAGTAGAACACGGTCATATTGAGACCCACCCTGTGACAACCAGCGGATTGGGATTGTATTCATAAAATAAATCAGGAAAGGAAAATGAATGCCCAATTTACGATATGCAATTTTTGGCACAGGCTTCTGGTCGCAGTTTCAGATTGCCGCCTGGAACCAGGTCGGCGGTGTGGATGCAGTCGCTTGTTATAACCGTACGGTATCGCGGGCAGAAAAAGTAGCCGCCAGGTTTGGGATTCCCAAAGTTTACGCTGACCCTGAAGAGCTGGTACTTAATGAAAAAATTGATTTTATGGACATCATTACTGAAATTGACGCCCATTCAGCGCTGGTTTTCATGGCAGCCCGGCATAAAATACCCGTCATATGCCAGAAACCCATGGCTCCGGATCTACAAACCGCTGAGCAAATGGTAGCGGTATGTAAAGAGGCGGGAAATCCGTTTTTCATCCACGAGAACTGGCGCTGGCAAACTCCCATCCGCGGCCTGAAACAGCTTATGCTTCAAGGTGACATCGGACGCATTTTCCGCGGGCGGATCGAAATGGTCTCAGGCTTTCCCGTTTTTAAGAACCAGCCTTTGCTGCTCACCCTGGAGCATTTTATCATCACTGACCTGGGCAGTCATCTGCTGGACACTGCCCGGTTCCTATTCGGGGAGGCGGAAAGTATCTATTGCCTCACCAGGAAAGTGCATCCCGATATTGCTGGTGAAGATGCCGCCACAATCCTGCTGGATATGGGCGGTCAAACCAGCGTTTCTATTCACATGGCTTACGCTGAAAACTACCTGGAACGGGAGGCGTTTCCGCAAACTTTCTTCTTCCTGGAAGGTGAAAAAGGCTCACTGGAACTGGGACCGGATTACTGGCTGCACCTAACTACCCAGCGCGGCACCTTTTCGCAGCGCATCCCGCCGCCGCGTTATGGGTGGGCCGACCCGGCTTATGATGTCGTACAATCATCCATTGTTCCATGTAATGCCAATTTGTTGAAAGCGCTACAGGGTGAAGGCGAGGCGGAAACCACCGGCGAGGATAACCTGAAAACCGTACGCCTGGTTTTTGCTGCATATGATTCAGCCCAACGAAAACAAGCCATTCTGTTTTAGAACTTACAGGAGATAGCCATGATCACACTAGCTTTATTTGGTGCAGCAGGGAAGATGGGTTCCCGCATCAGCCGCCGGATGCGCGAGCGCAGCGATTTTCACACCTTGTACGTGGAGGCAGGAGAAGCCGCCCAGGCCAGCCTGCGCCAACGAGGATTGGAGCCTGCCTCCGCCGAAGAGGCTTCAGCCCAGGCGGATGTCATCATCCTGGCGGTGCCTGACCGCATCTTAGGAAAAGTTGCCCACCAGGTTGTCCCCCTGATGAAAACGGGCGCCATGCTGATCACGCTTGACCCGGCCGCGCCATATGCAGGCGAGCTGCCGGAACGCGCCGATATTACCTATTTTGTCTGCCATCCGTGCCACCCGCCGATCGTCAACGATGAAACTGACCCTGAAGCCCGCATGGATTTTTTTGGGGCGATAAAAGCCAAACAGAATGTCGTATGCGCATTGATGCAAGGACCTGAAGAGGATTATGCGGTCGGCGTCGAAGTGATCCGGGCAATTTTTGCCCCGGTGATGACAGCCCATCGTGTTACCGTAGAGCAAATGGCCATTTTGGAGCCGGCTCTCTCTGAGACAGTCGTACTGACCTGCATGGTGATCATGACAGAAGCAATTGAAGCCGCAATTCAACGTGGCGTACCCCGCGAAGCGGCGCGCGATTTTGTTTTGGGTCACATGAATGTTAACGTAGGCATATTATTTGGCTATATCGATGCTCAACTCTCAGATGGAGCCAAGATGGCTGTAGCGCGGGCGCGCAACAGCATCTTCCAGCCTAACTGGAAAGATGTTTTCAAGCCCGAAAACGTGCTTCAGGAAGTGAAAGCTATCACCCAGGGGATTGCGGTAAGATAATTAAAAACATGTCCCAATTCAAGCCTTATGCCGTATATCATGCAGCCTGAAATACACCTCCCACGGACCGCAGCCGCAGATAAAAGGCTGCATCAAGGCTTGTTCTGCTTGTTAGGTTCTTAGCTTTTTCCCTTTTTAAGACAATCCCGGCATTTACACTTTCCCGTTGCCCTGTCTAAATACCACCAATCGTCGGTCTCTTTACCACAGAACATGCACACTGCCTTACGGTTCAGTAACTGGTCAGGTCGAGGAATTTGGCTGACGGGTGTGCGGCTGAGTCTCATGAGGTTTCCGGCGGATTGGCTGCTCTCAGGAACAGGATGATCCTGCTTGCCAGGCAACATGCGGTCCAGCACCCCACCTAGAGCCCGGCGGGACAGGTCGATTTTCTCCCGGCGATGAGCCTGTCGGCTGGCAAACTTTTCCAGGCGCTCCTGCTCGCCTGGATGGATGATCTCAGCATCAGTAATATTTAATGTTAAACTAACAAGCTTATCTACACGCAACACACCCTGGAAAACTTGAGGTTGATGAATACAGTGCACATCGCGCAGCGTGGTTACTTGCTCCTGCTCGGCATCCAGGTAATGCAGCGATTTTCCAACAGGCCGATTGAGCACGTTCTCCAGCACATCATACGCCGTCCGTCGTGAAAATTCGCGTTCAGTGGTGGTGAGATAGGCGGTTCCGACCCGGTTTGAGTCCTGGTGCAACATATCTACCAGAAATAAAACCAGGACCGGGACGGTTAAATTTTGAAAAGCGGTTTGTAGCTGCTGGCGAATGGCAGGCTGCAGGCGGGTCTCAATGATCCAGCAGGCGCAATGGGCTTCGGGTGTGTTTACCCAGATATCCAGCGGGCGCGGCAGATCGATTCCTGGCACAAGTGTCTCAACATCCACAGCCTGCGCACCCAATTGACTTGCCAGCCAATCATATACCACCGCCCTGGCGTGCAGTAAAGCTGGCGTCGCCTGCTGGAAAGGGCAGTTTTGTAAATGTTTATGCGCAAAGTGCCAGCGGCGATGTTTCCCGGCGCGCACCCGCACCCGCTGTCCCCACCCCTGGCAAAGCAGGCAATCCAAATTATCCAGCTGGCGCAGGTCTGCTAAACGAGAGCGCCAGTTTGGCGCCAGGATAACGATCTCCTCTCCGCTGTGAGCGTGGATGCATTTATACAACGACTGCGGGCTCCTAACTTTCCATCAGGCTGCGCATAAGATTGACTGCAGTTTGAAGCACTTTGACTGTCTGGTCCTGCTCTTCAACAACTGGGAGTGCGGCTTCAATTGACAAACGACTCTGGTAGCCAGACTGTCGCAGTGCCTGGAAAAATGGGACAAAATCGAAATCCTCAGACCCTGGCGGCAGCCGGTTTGCCGGTGTGGCAATGTGGGCATGCACAAGCAGATCGCCATTTTGTACAATTGCATCTGGTGACTCAGCTTCTTTTGCCCAATGGTAAGCGTCCACCAGCAAGCGAACCGCAGGATGATTGACGCGGCGCACATAGGCTGCGCTTTCCATCACAGAATTTAAAATATTACACTCCTTACGGTTTAGCGGTTCAACCGCTATCATCACTCCCACCTGGCTTGCCAGCTGTCCAACCATGCGCCCGAAATCCAGCAATTGGTTTTCTGCTTTCTGGCGCTCAAACCCATCGGGCACCCGCCGCGCGCCGCCAGAACCAAAAACAATCACCTGGATTCCTGCCAGGCGCGCCCTTTCCAAAGCAGTTTCAACGTAACCCGTCAGAGCAGCCATGTCAACCGTAGGGCCAGTTATTTTTAAGTCACCAGGGATGAACACATTCACCGCCGGGCAGGTAAGCGGCGCAGATTTCACCTTTTGCAGAGTATCAGCAAAAAAAGCCGCCTCTTGGCGAGGCTGTAAATAAGCTCCCACAGACCACTCAAAATATTCCAGCCCGGCTTGATGAGCCGCCGGTGCATATTCAGGACCTGCACACAAACCTAATTGCATATGATCTCCTTCGATCGAATGCCCAGATAAATGGCTGAACATCGTTGCCGATTTTAGATATTTTTACCATTATAAACTTATTCGCAGGGCAACTTAATCCGGTCTTTTTTAGAACGAGTAGGGTAGAATCAAGTTAAATCCACTGCGTTTAACCCATCTTGGCGCAATTGGAACTAATCGAAATGGGGATGCGTTAATGTATTGTGCACTGCGATTGGCAATGCTGGAGGAGACAAATATGAAAAAATCGACCTTAACCCTCTTACCGATTTGCATCTTGATCTTTATATTATTGGTAACTGCGTGTTCAGCTCCAACAAGTCAATCCGAGCCCGAACAATTAGCCGAAATCGTCAGCCGGACGCAAACGGCGATTGCCGTAGTGGAGGTGGCAACTGCCGCGGTGGAACAGCCAGTAACGACTCCGACTGTAACACTAACGCTCCCTGTTGAAGTGAGTCCAACAACATCACCCACTACAGAGTCCAGTCCTACGCCCACCACCTCGCCTACTCCGCAGCCTTCGGACTGCACGAACCTGGCCAGGTTTGTAGATGAAACCGTCCCCGACAAAACCAGTTATAGCGCCAACAAGAGTTTTACAAAAACCTGGACACTGCGCAATATGGGCACCTGCACCTGGACACCGGATTATTCATTGGTATTTGTAGATGGCGATCAGATGGGTGCTACTGTGGCTTCACCCATAAACCAGGCTGTCCCCCCGGACGGCACCATTGAAATTTCAATCAATCTGGTTGCCCCACAATCCTCCGGCGCTTACAAAGGCAACTGGAAGCTGCGTACCCCAGGAGGATTGACCTTTGGTCTGGGCAGCAATGGTGAAAAAGCATTTTGGGTACAAATAAATGTTGTCGAGACCAGCGGTGAGTTGAACCTGGGCTCACCTACCTGGACGGATAATTTTGACAGTGACAGCGGTTACTGGCCTTTAGGAGAAGATGCAGTTATCACTTATGAATTATCCAACGGTAAACTGGTGATGACTGGCAACCAAATCACTGGCGATCAGTGGCGCATGAACGCTCAACCTGGGGTGAAAAACCTTTACCTGGAAGTAACCTTTCAGACAGGCGATAAATGCTCTGGTAAAGATAGTTATGGGATCATCATCCGTTCCACAGACACTGGCGATGACGTCTTTGATAGTGGTTATGTTTTCACCTTCTCCTGTGACGGCATGTACCGCTTATACCGGATGGATAATGGCACGTTCGTCAGCCTTCTGAACTGGACTGCCAGCAGTGATATTAAAACCGGGCAAAATGCGACCAATAAAATGGGTTTCTTTGCGGAGGACCAGCTGATCAAGTTGTATGCCAATGGCAACCGTCTGGCGCAGGTGAGTGACAGCGGTCACGAACGAGGCAAATGGGGTCTGGTAATTCGCGCTAAAGAAACCAGTGGATTTGAAGTGTCAGTCGATGATGTATCCTACTGGATCCTGGGTGATTAACAGCAAATTTAAGGGAAAGACCATTCATAATTGGGTAAAGCCATAAGCCTTTTCATAAACCTGTAATCGCTAAAATGTAGAAACCAGGATAATCCCTACGCAACCCAACAACAAGGCAGCCAGGATTTCAAACCTAATCCTGACTCGGAGGGTATCGAATCGAGTCCAGGACTTTGATGACATTATTGGTAATTCCCAACAACCGTTATAATAGTAGAAGTTACGCAGTTCAAGGGAAAATTACCCTCCACCAACAGCGTAATTCCTAAACAGGTAAATATGGAAGAACGTGTGCAAAAGATCTTAGCCAGATCTGGTTTTGGCTCTCGCCGCTTCTGTGAGACACTTATCACTGCTGGACGGGTGCGTGTAAACGGCATTCAGGCGCAATTAGGCAGCAAAGCTGATGCTGATGTGGATCAGATCCTTGTAGATAATCATCCCATCCCACAGCCGGAAGCTAAACTCTACATTGCCCTAAACAAACCGCGCGGCGTATTATCAACTGTGGAAGCGCCAGATTCACGCTCAACGGTGCGCGATCTCGTCTCGTTGCCTGGAACTATTTATCCGGTTGGCCGTCTGGATGTGGACAGTGAAGGCTTGATTTTGCTGACCAATGATGGTGACCTGGCTGACCACCTGACTCATCCCAAATATCAGCACACCAAGGAATATCGAGTTTTGGTAGCCAGACAGCCCGATAATGAGCAATTAGAAGCGTTCCGACATGGCGTAGTGCTTTCTGATGGTTACCGCACTGCGCCAGCCGAAGTGCATATTGATACACAACAAGGTAAAGGTGCCTGGCTAGGTGTGACTTTGTATGAAGGCCGTAAACGCCAGATTCGCGAAACCTGTGCACAGATAGGGCTGCCCGTGGTACGTATCGTGCGCATCCGGATTGCCACGCTTAAACTGGGCAGCCTGAAGCCAGGCCAGTGGCGTAAATTAACGACCGCTGAAATCGCCGCCTTGAAAAGCAAACCAGATAAGCCAGCAGGCAAACCCCTCAAACCCGGGAAACCATTTGACCGCCAGACAGGGCAACAAATTAAAAAGCCAAAAATCATAACCACTCGAAAGCCCACAGCCCGAACAGCGCCCGACTATCCGCGAAAGCCAGTCAAACCCTATACGCGGCGGGTCGCGATTGGTCAAAGCCAACCGCCTGACAGAAAGAAAAAACCCAGACGTAGAACAGGCTGATACGCCTTTCCTGACTATGGATCTAGCCATTTTAGACAACCTGAAAGGCTACTCGAATACCTTTATGGATCCGGTATTATGGTCTCCGTATGTGCGCCGCGTGTGCCAGGAGCATAAAATCTCTCCGGTAGAAAGCATCCGTCCAGGCCTGACAGGTACATACCCAACTTTTATCGTCAATGAGCATAGAGTAGTTAAATTCTTCGGACGCCTGTTCGACGGCGAGATGAGTTACACTGTCGAACGCCTGTGCGCCAGGCTTGTGCAAACCTATCGCCCATTCCCCACCGCAGAACTGCTGGCATGGGGTGAGCTGCTACCAGGTGAATCCAGGACCTGGCCTTATTTAATTTTCGAGTATATCCCTGGGATCAGCATTGGGGAAAAACTAGCCTACATCAGCCATGGTGAGCGCCAGAGACTGGCTGGATGGCTAGGTGAGGCAGTTCATGCCTTGCATGCAATTCCATTGGATGATGAGATATCAGGAATTTTGCCCAAACAAGATCCAATTGTCGTAAAAAACCGTCAGAGAGGATCTAAGCGTCACCAGGAATGGCCTAAGTTTCCGCAAAGCTGGATACCTAAGATAGATGATTTCCTGACGTTCACGGATTCTCTGACTGCTGCTCCCTGGCCTCTCCATCTCATCCATGCAGACCTGACACGCGACCATCTGCTTGGTCACTTGCAGAATGGATGCTGGACAACGAAGGCGGTCATCGACTTCGGTGATGCACTGGTGGGCAGCCTGGATTACGAGCTGGTTGTGTTGCACCTGGATGTTTTCCAGGGCGATACCCGATTGTTAAAGATTTTCTTGAACTGCTACGGCCTTGACAAGAGTGAATATGCTCTGTTCCCTTACCGGGCCATGCGCGCCGCCCTGCTGCATCAATTTAACCTATTTGAACCCTACGCCGGTTCCATTCTTTCTGAGGCTGAGCCTGACCTGGAAGCGATTGCGTTAAGCTTATGGAATCCATCCAAATGATGGAATCCGGCGCGGTCTTTTCGGCTTGCTACAGCTACCGGTATGATTTATGGCGGAAATGGAACAGCGTTAAGCCGGCAGTCTTATTCATCGGTCTCAATCCATCAACGGCTGACGAAAACCAAAACGATGCGACCGTGCGGCGCTGCATCAGCTTTTCCCGACGCTGGGGGTTTGGCGGTTTCCACCTGGCTAACTTATTTGCGTACCGCACGCCTCATCCCAGTAAACTCAAACTGGCCTGCGACCCAGTAGGCCCAGATAATGATGGATGGCTGCACCGCTTGCTTGATCAAACGGATATATGGGTATTATGCTGGGGCAACCTGGGCATCTTTATGAAAAGGGACCAGTCAATGCGCCAATTGATCCTTTCCCACGGTATACAGAAGGCATTTTACCTGGCCCGAACACGCCGGGGGCAGCCAGCGCACCCTTTGTATTTACCAGCTGAGGTCAAACTGAAACCTTTTTCTATGCTCGGCAATTAAGCGGTTTGCCGCAGCAAATCGGCATATTCGATCCGCAAGCGGTTCACAATGATATCCCAGGCGTATTGGCGCGCGTAATCAGCCGCTTGCTGTCCCATACGCTCGCGCAGATTGGCATTCTGGAGTAATTGGGTCAGGCGGTCAGCCAGGGCTTCAGGGTCGCCCACAGGAACGGTGAAGCCCGTTTGGCCATCTTGAACCAGATAAGCCAGGCCTCCGACATCCGAAGCGACTACCGGTGTGCCGCAGGCCATGGCCTCAAGCGCAACCAGGCCAAAAGATTCATAATGTGAGGGAACAACCACAACCTTTGCTGCCGAATAATAATAAGGAAGTGTATCTTGACTGCGTTTTCCTAATAAAGTTACCATATCCAGCAAATTATACTGTTCACATAGTTTCTGCAAGCGGATCATTTCTGCGGACATGGATTCCTGACTCACCTGAGGATCACCGCCAATGACGCTAAGACAGAAGGGTGTATCAGCGAAGACCGCTTTTTTACGCATTTCGACTATGGCCTCCAGCAGCACGTCCAGGCCTTTCAACGGCTCTATCCGCCCTACAAATAATAGCATTGAACCGCACGGGGGAACGCCGACAAATTCCATGGCTTCATCTTCCGGAATTGGGTAAAAATGGCAGATATCCACACCGGGTGGGATTACGGTAATACGGCTGCTATCTGCCTGGTAAAGGAATTGAAGCTGGGATAATTCAGCCGGGGTAGCTGCCACGATGCGATCTA